>Ga0194111_10003633_pt1 | contig 18177 bp, 16 predicted proteins | sample TA2KigC300mmetaG_FD_146194 | JGI IMG/M metagenome (GOLD analysis project Ga0194111, IMG submission 146194) | Freshwater microbial communities from Lake Tanganyika, Tanzania - TA2015033 Kigoma Deep Cast 300m | ecosystem: Environmental > Aquatic > Freshwater > Lake | place: Tanzania: Lake... | reverse complement strand
CAGGTTCAAGTCTTCCAACATGGCTCAAGTATAAGCGGATGTGAGCAACTTGTCTATCCCAATTAAGTAGGATTGACTATTGCGAAAAGATTACCCCAAGTTATTGAGAAGATACAACGAAACTTTGAAACTCGTCGTCAGTCACAACTTGCCCAGCAATTATGCCGGTGTCACCTTGCGTCTGGGCGAAGGATTATCGGGGCGCATCGCACAGACCGGACAACCACTGACCATTGACGATTACCGTGAATGGGCAGGACGCGCCGCCATCTACGCCGATAGCCCGTTTCGCCGCGTGTTGGGTGTCCCGCTCAAATCCGGCAGCCGCGTGATCGGCGTGCTCAATGTTACCGACGATCAAAAGACCGGACCGTACGCGGCAGAAGACATTCGGCTCGCCAGTCTATTCGCCGATCAAGCCGCCATTGCCGTCGAAAACGCTCGCTTGTTTGCCGAGACCCAGCGACGCGCGAACGAATCGGCGGCATTGTACCAAGTCGCGCAAGACCTTGCCAGCCAAACCGATCTCTCCACCTTGCTCAAAACGATCATCGCCCACGCCACCGCGCTCCTCCACGCGTCCAGCGGCGCGATTTTTCTGTACGACGCCGCCCGCAATCAAGTGGAACTCGTCTTGGAACAGAACTTTCCGCATATACCGCCCTTGCGCTTGGATCTGGGCGAAGGGATGGCAGGACGCGTCGCGCAGACGCGTCAACCCCTGATCGTGGACGATTACATCACTTGGGAACATCGTTCGCCCAAAGTCGAGGGCGTTCCTTTTCGCGCCTCGCTCGACGTGCCGATGATCTTCGGCGGTGAATTGATCGGCGTGCTGGACCTTAGTGAAATCGGCGACTCGACGCGCAAATTCACGGACGCCGACGCGCGCCTGCTCGGTCTTTTCGCCGCGCAAGCCGCCAGCGCGGTCTACAATACGCGCCTGCTTCAACAGACCCAGCAACGCGCCCAACAACTCGCGTTGTTGTACGACGCCGCGCTCACACTCAACCGCACGATCGAGCCGCGCCAGATCGTCGAATACTTGCTTGACATCACGAGTACGAGCGTCCACGCCGAACGCGCCGATTTCTTTCGCTATGATTCGGCTACGCGCACGCTCACGTTCGAAAGCGGCGGCGGTTATGCCGAGCGTCTCTTCCCGACTCTCCGCACGCTCCAGTTCGCCGCCGGCGAACCGCGCGGCTTGGTCGGCTTGGTCGCGGCGGAACGAACGCCCCTCTACTTGCCCGACACGTCGGCTGACCCGCGCTGGATTCCAATCGATCCGGCGCTCCATTCCGCGCTCTGGGTGCCCGTCGAACGCGAGCAACATCTCTTTGGCGTGCTCGCCGTCACGAGCACACGCACAGATGCCTTCTCCCCAACCGATCAACGCCTGGTCGCGCTGTTTGCCAATCAGGTTGCCGTCGCGCTCGAGCGGGCGAACCTATTTCAAGCCGAGCGGAATCGCCGCGCCGAACTTGCCGCGCTGTACGATCTCTCCCGCGCGCTGGCAAACACGGATACCCTCGACGCGATTTGCAATCTCGTCGTTCAGCACACGATCACCACCTTGCCGATCACATTTGCGCGCCTCGCGCTGCTCCAAGGGGACGCGCTGGTCGTTCACGCCGCGCATCCCGTCCGCATCCTCGATCACGATCTTCAAGTGGGCAACCGGGTCGCGCTAGCCGATTTGCCCGCTTGCCAGAACGCGCTGAAGCACAATCAGCTCATACTGCTGAACGCCGCCACGGCATCCGCCAACCCCATCGAGCGCGCATTTTGCCTGCTCGATTTGGCGAAGACGATGTGTTGCGTGCCTCTCTGCGCGGGCGGACATTCGCTGGGCGTGCTGATGCTGGGCGAAATGCGCGAACCGGAACGACAGCCCTTCACCACGGAAATGCTCGACCGCGCGCGCAGTATCGGCGATCAAGCCGCCAGTGCGATCAGGCGCGCGAAACTGCGCGAGCAAACGGAGCAACGTCTGCGTCAGGTTCAAGCATTGCACACGATTGATATGACGATCGCCGCCAGTCTCGATCTGAATGTGACGTTAAGAGTCTTGGTCCCGCAAATCGCCACCCAATTGGGGGCAGACGCGGTGGCGCTGTTGCAGTACAATCCAGCGGCGCAACTGCTCACTTTTCTGGCGGGACGGGGCTTTCGCTCCAAAGCCATCGAGCAGACCCCATTGCGCTTGGGCAAGGGCTTTGCCGGACGCGCCGCGCTGGAACGCGTACTGAGCAGCGAATCGGATTTGCCAGCGCATCCGCACAAGGTGGAACGACGATTTTTGATCGCGGAAGAACAATTCGTCAGCCGCGCCTGCACGCCCTTGCTCGCCAAAGGTCAACTCAAAGGCGTATTGGAAGTTTTCTTTCGCGCGCCCTTCGAGCCAACTCCCGAGTGGCTGGAACTGCTGGAAACCCTGGGCGCGCAAGCCGCGCTCGCGCTGGACAACGCCGAACTGTTCAGCAATCTGCAGCGCTCGACGCTGGAACTCTCACTGGCGTATGAAGCGATCATCGAGGGCTGGTCGCGCACAATTGAATTGCACGATCCGTCAACGATCGGACACGCCAAACGGACGGCGGAATTGACGCTCGAACTGGCGCGCGCGCTCGGCGTCGCCGAAGCGGAGTTGCGCCCGATGCGCTATGGCGCGCTCTTGCACAACGTCGGCAAATTGTACATCCCGGACGCGATCTGGCACAAGCGCGACGCGCTCAGTCCGGAAGAGCATGCCATCGTCCGCCAGCATCCGCAAAAGGCATACGAGATTTTGTCTGCCAGCGCATCCTTGCGCCCGTTGATCGACATTCCGTACTGTCATCACGAATACTGGGACGGCAGCGGGTTTCCGCGTGGACTGGTGGGGGAGCAGATTCCGCTCGCGGCGCGCATCTTCGCGGTTGCCGAAGCGTGGGATACTTCCCTGCTGCGCTCCCGCGACTCGGATGCAGACGCGCGCGCAAAGGCGCGCGCGTATCTGCGCGCACAATCCGGCAAACGCTTCGATCCGCGCATCGTCCAGGTTTTTTTGCAAACCATCGGCGCGCCGCCGGATGAAAAAACGCCGCCGTCCTAGTTTGCATTTTTCGTTCGTTGGGATACAATGGTTGGCGAATTCACATTCTCACTCTGGAGATTGCCGATATGGACTTTCCGAATCCCTTCCGTTCCCGCGAAAAAGATTTTATCAAAGCGATCGGCGAACAAGCATTGAAAACGCGCGAAGGGCTTGAAGCGCTCGAAGCGTATATCAAAGACGGCGACGAAGCGCAAGCCAAGCGCGTCCAAACCATCGAAAAAGAAGCGGACGAACTGCGCCACGTTTTGATTGACGATCTCAACCGCACGTTCGTCACGCCGATCGATCGCGAGGATTTGTTCGCGCTCTCGCGCACGATTGACGATGTGCTGGACTATGGCTACACCACACTGGACGAAATGGTCACGCTCGGCATCAAGCCGAACACGTACTTGCAACGTCTCGTCTCGATTCTGCGCGAAGCCGCCGACGAGTTGTATCTCGGCGTGATTCAGTTGAAAGCGCATCCGCAAGTCGCGCTCGATCACGCGAACCGCGCCAAAGCGCTGGAGAATCGCGCGGAAAGCATTTATCGCGCCGCGATTGGGGATTTGTTCCAAGAACCCAAGACGGTCGAAGACATTGTGGAAATTCTCAAAATGCGTGAGATTTATCGGCACTTGTCCAACGCGGCGGATCGCGGCGACGAGGCGGCGAACATTCTCAGCGATATCGTCGTCAAGATGACATAGCGCCACGGATCGGGCGGGGTTGCCCGACCGGATCGAATCCGAAGATGAACCAAGCGAACCACTCCCCGCGCGCGATCGTCCGTCTGATCGAGCCGCAACGCGTCACCGAAGGCGCGGGCGTTTTGCTCCGGCGTAGCATCGCGACACGAACGCTCGATTACCTGGATCCGTTTTTGCTGTTCGATCATTTTGGCTCGGACGATCCGGCGGAGTACCTCGCGGGCTTTCCGTTGCATCCGCATCGCGGGATCGAAACCGTGACCTATATGCTGGCGGGCATCGTGCGGCATCGCGACACGCTGGGGAATGCCGGGAGCATTTCTGCGGGCGAAGTACAATGGATGACCGCAGGGCGCGGCATTATGCACGAAGAAATGCCCCAGCCGCACGACGGCAAGATGGAAGGGTTTCAGTTGTGGGTCAATTTGCCCACGAAACTGAAAATGACTGCGCCACGTTATCAACAAATCCTGGCGAACGAGATTCCGGCACTCACGCGCGCGGATGGCAGTGTAATTCGCGTCATCGCCGGCAAAGCCGAAAATGTAACCGGCGCCGTCACCGAAATCTACGCCGATCCAACATATCTCGATGTATCACTGCCCGCGCAGACCACGTTCACGCATCCGATTCCGCGCGGGCACACCGCGTTCGCGTACGTGTTTGCAGGTCAAGGCAAATTTGACGACACCGCCCGAACCGTCCTGGCGCCGCACCTCATCGTGTGGGGAGAGGGCGATTACGTTACGGCGACCGCTGCCGCAGCGCCGCTGCGCTTTCTGCTGATTTCGGGCAAACCCCTGCGCGAGCCGATCGCGCGCTATGGTCCGTTCGTGATGAATACGCGCGCGGAAATCGAACAAGCCCTGCGCGATCTGCAAAACGGAACATTCGTCCAACGTTAAACAGCGACCTTCCAGAACCTCAATCTCTGGAAGGTCGTTTTCAAAACTGAAAACCTGGTTCGTTCGGCACGATGCGGCAGGTATAGTCGGTCACGTACTGCTTGAGCCGCGCCTCCACCGTTTGCCAGCGCGTGTCCGCCAACGCGGCGCGCATCGCCGCGTCTTCGGCGACGAACGCGAGCAGGCGCGTCGGATAATCGCCGTAGGCGGTATGCCACACGCCGACGTTTTCCAGACCCAGGCGTTGCAACATCGGCACGAAAACGTTCATCATAAATTGCATATACTCGTCCTGCGCCGCCGGAACGAGGTTATACGTCAAGAGCATTTTGGAACGCACGCTGATCGTCTCCTTGGAAATCTGCGGCAATTATATCGCGCGCGGGCGATTCGCGCAAAAAAGAATCCGCTCCAGCGCCGGAGCGGAGAAACTGGGAGACAAGGATTCGAACCTTGATTAACTGATCCAGAGTCAGTCGTGCTACCATTGCACCATCTCCCAACGCGGCGTCATTTTATCACACATTGCGCCGATTGCAAAATCGTGCTAGACTCGGCGCGATGAACATCGTCATCGTCGCCAACGGCGACCTGGAAGATCACCCGCGCCTGCGCGAACTCTGGCGCACTGCCGATTTGCGGATCGCGGCGGACGGCGGCGCAGTCAACGCGCGACAACATCTCGCGCGCGCGCCCGATGTTCTGATCGGCGATCTCGATTCGCTCGACGACGCAACGCGCGCGTGGTGCGCGAACGCACGCGTCGAAACGATTCAGCATCCGCGCGCGAAAGACGAAACCGATCTCGAACTCGCGCTCGCGCTGGCGATGGCGCGCGGCGCAACGGAAATCACGCTTCTCGGCGCGCTCGGCGGACGCTTGGATCAACTGTTGGCGAATGTCTTTTTGCTGATCAAGCTCGCGCGTGCGCGCGTCGTTGCACGAATCGCCGGCGCGAATTGCGACGCGTGGCTCGTCACAGAGCGCGCGACGATTCGCGGGCAGATCGGCGACACCGTCTCGCTCATCCCGCTCACCGCACGCGTCGAAGGCATCATCACGCGCGGCTTGCGTTATCCGTTGCAAAACGAAACGCTTGATCTCGGCGCGACGCGCGGCGTCAGCAACGAGATGATCGCAGAGCGCGCCGAGGTGACGTTCGCGCGCGGGCTGTTGTTGATCGTACATTTGGCGAATGGCTGATGGCAAATCGCGTATGGCTTGTAACATATTGCCATTCGCTATTCGCCATTTGCTATTATTTGACGCGCGCGCCGAATCGTGTTACACTTGCGTCACAAAATCGAATAACGCTTGGGGAGCTCGAGTCTGTCGGGCTGAGAGGGCGAACAACACTTCGCCGACCCACTGAACCTGATCTGGATAATGCCAGCGCAGGGACGATCAAAAATTTTGCGACCGCTCCCAGATCAGGGGGCGGATTTTTTTGCGACCGCTGACCACCGACCGCAGACGGCAAGATTGACAGTGGTCGGCGGTCAGCCGTCAGCGGTCAATGCACAGAGGAGGTTCGGATGTTCAAATTCATCTCACTTGTGTTCGTGCTAATCACTAGCGTTGCGTGCGCGTCCGCGCTGACCTCTTCCCCAACCCCTCTCCTATCCGGAGAGAGAAGCAGGGAAGAGGTCACGCGCGAACTCGTCGTGATGACGCACGATTCGTTTGCCGCGAGCGAAAGCGTGATCAAGGAATTTGAGAACGCGAACAACGCGAAGATCAAATTCCTAAAGTCGGGCGACGCGGGCGCATCGCTCAACAAAGCGATCCTCGCCAAGAACAATCCGCTCGCCGACGCGTTCTACGGCGTGGACAACACGTTCTTGTCGCGCGCGCTCAAAGAAAATCTTTTCGACGCGTACAAACCCGCGCGCGCGAGCAATCTCCCCGCCGAGTTCGTTCTGGATGCGGATTTTCGCGCGACGCCGATTGATTACGGCGATGTCTGCCTCAACTATGATCGCGCGTATTTCCAAAAGAAAAATCTCGCGCCGCCGCAAACGCTCGACGATCTGATCAAGCCCGCGTACAAAAGTTTGACCGTCGTTCAAAATCCCGCGACCTCATCGCCGGGGCTCGCGTTCTTGCTGGCGACGGTTGGACATTTCGGCAAAGACAAGTACCTCGATTTTTGGAAAGCGTTGCGCGCGAATGATGTGCTGATCACCGAAGGTTGGAGCGACGCGTACTACGCCAAATCGTCGTGGGGCGGCAAGGGCGGCGATCGTCCCATCGTCGTCAGTTACGCGACGAGCCCCGCCGCCGAAGTATTTTTCTCCGGCGGCAAACTCACCGAGCCGCCGACCGGCAATGTTTTGGGCGATGGCGCGTGTTTTCGCCAAATCGAATTTATCGGCGTACTCAAGGGCGCAAAGAATTCCGACCTCGCGCGCAAGTTTGTAGATTTTATGCTCGCGCCAAAATTCCAGGACGACATTCCCGCGCAAATGTTTGTCTTTCCCGTAATGCCCGACGCGAAACTGCCCGCGTTCTACAAATTCGCCGAGACTGCGAAAAAACCTGCAATCGTTTCCGCCGCTGACATTGACGCGCAGCGCGACGCGTGGATCAAGGCGTGGACGGAAATTGTGTTACGGTAGTTCGATAGAACGATTCACCGATGAAACGCCTCATCCTCACGTTGCCAATTGCCTTCCTCGCCGCGTCCTACTTTTACCCGCTCGCCGCGATTTTGCAAACGAGTTTCGCGCTGGGCGATGCGCGCGCCGCGCTGGAAATTTTCACGGACGATTATTACGCGCGCGTTCTGGTTTTTACGATCTGGCAAGCCGCGCTGTCAACCTTGCTGACGCTCATCGCCGCGCTGCCCGCCGCGTTTATTTTCGCGCGGTACGAAATCCGCGGCGCGAAGATTTTGCGCGCGCTGACGACGATCCCGTTTCTGATGCCGACGATTGTCGTCGCCACCGCGTTCAGCGCGCTCTTCGGTCCGCGCGGGAGTGTCAATCTTGCGTTGATGCAACTGTTCCAACTCGACCAGCCGCCGGTCCAAATTCTGAACACGCTCGCGATTATCTTGCTCGCGCACACGTTTTACAATTTCACAATCGTTTTGCGCGTCGTCGGCGGATTCTGGGCGAATCTCGATCCGCAGATCGAAGACGCGGCGCGCGTGCTGGGCGCGAATCGCGCGCGCGTGTTTTGGCGCGTCACGCTCCCGCTCCTCGCGCCGGCAATCGTCGCCGCCGCACTCCTCATTTTCATTTTCAATTTCACGTCGTTCGGCGTCGTGCTGGTTCTGGGCGGCGCGCGTCTGGCGACGCTCGAAGTCGAAATTTATCGGCAAACGGTCAACTTGTTCAACCTGCCGCTTGCCGCCGCGCTGTCGCTCACACAACTGGTCTGCACCTTCGCGCTGACGCTCGTCTACACGCGTTTGCAAGCGCGGCTCGCGCAACCACTGCGCCTGCGCCCGCAACACAGCGTCCGGCAAAAATTACGCGGCGCGCGCGAAAAATTTCTCGTCGGACTGTACCTCGCGCTGATGATCGCGTTCTTGACGACGCCGCTCATTTCGATTGTTGTCGCGTCGTTCGAAGATGGCTTGGGGTACTATGTCGAACTTTTCATCAACCGCCGCGATTCGATTATGTTCGTTCCGCCAATTGACGCGGTGCGGAATTCGCTTTTCTTCGCCAGCGCGACGGTTGTGCTGGCAGTCGCGCTTGGGCTGATCGCCGCATACTCGATTGATCCCCGACCGCCGACCGCCGACCGCCGACGGTCATCGGTCATCGGTCATCGGTCTGCCCTTCGATTTTTGGACGCGATCTATATGCTTCCGCTCGGCACGTCGGCGGTCACGCTCGGTTTCGGCTTTCTGATCGCGCTGAGCGCGTTGCGCGCGAGTATCGCGCTCGTCATCGTCGCGCATACGCTCGTAGCATTTCCGTTCGTCGTACGCGCGATTGTGCCGATTCTGCGAAGCATCGCGCCGCGATTGCGTGAAGCCGCGCAAGTGCTCGGCGCGTCGCCCGCGCGCGTCTGGCGCGAAATCGATCTGCCGATCATCACGCGCGCGGTGATTGTCGGCGCGATCTTCGCGTTCACCGTTTCGATGGGCGAGTTCGGCGCGACGATGCTCGTTGCGCGTCCCGATCTGCCGACGATTCCGCTCGCGATTTATCGTTTCCTGGGACAACCTGGGTTGATCAACTTTGGACAGGCGCTCGCGCTCGCGACGATCTTGATGCTCGTCAGCGCGGCGGGGATTCTTGCGCTGGAACGGTTGCGCGTGGGGGAATCGGAATTCTGATTGGAAGTTCAAAGGTCGAGGTTCAAAGTTGAACATTGAACCTCGAACCTCAAACTTTGAACCTTGAACTCTATGCTAACACTCACCGACATCACCAAAACCTACGACCACGCGCCCTTGTTGCGCGCCATTTCGTTGACGATTGACGCGGGCGAGATCGTTTCCTTGCTCGGACCCAGCGGCGGCGGCAAGACGACGCTGTTGCGGATCGTCGCGGGCTTGGAGCAGCCGGAACGCGGCGAGATCATTTTCGATGGACGGAATCTGCGGGAGGTGCCGACGCATCAGCGCGGCATTGGAATGATGTTCCAAGACCTCGCGCTCTTTCCGCATCGGAACGTTTTCGAGAACGTCGCGTTTGGTTTGCAGATGCACGCTGCGCGCGTCTCGCGCGATGCGATACGCGCGCGCGTCAACGCAACACTTGAACTCGTCGGGCTGGCGGGATTCGCGGAACGCGATGTCAACAACTTGTCGGGCGGGGAACAGCAGCGCGTCGCGCTGGCGCGCGCGCTCGCGCCGCAACCCAAGTTGCTAATGTTCGACGAGCCGCTCGGCGCGCTGGATCGGCTGTTGCGCGAACAACTCGTCGCGGAAGTGCGCGCGATTCTAAAGCGGATCGGAATGACCGCGCTGTACGTCACGCACGATCAGGACGAAGCGTTCGCGATCGCGGATCGCGTCGCGATTCTGCACGCGGGGCAAATCGCGCAAATCGGAACGCCGGAGGAAATCTACCGCGCGCCCGCCGATACATTCGTCGCGCGCTTTCTCGGTTTGACAAATTTGTTCGCGGCGCGCGTTCGCGCGGATGGCGCAGTGGAGACGGAGTTGGGGACATTTGTCATTGCGAGGAGTGATTTTGGCGACGAAGCAATCTCCGACTTGCGATTAGGGGATTGCTTCGCCGCTTCGCGGCTCGCAATGACAAGCGCGCTGATTCGTCCCGAGCGCGTGCGCGTCGGTGAATCTGGGATCGCGGCGCGTGTGGACGCGTGCACCTTTCGCGCGGGAAAATATCGCGTCAGCGCGGCGACAGAGCGCGGCGCGCGTTTGATCGTCGAAACGGATCGCGCGTTCGCTATCGGCGCGACGATCCATTTGCAGATCAAAGCGGTGGAATTAGTTCGCGGGGAGTACATCAAAAGGCAGTGACGGAATTCCGTCACTGCCTTTCGCTATTTTCCATTCGTCGTAAAATACTTGAGCCAGTACGCAAAATCGTTGATGGAATGACTGCCGCGAATGCGAATCCGTTGCAACTCGAAAATCTCGTCCGCCGATTGCTTCGCGCCTTGCGGATCGGTGGTCACCGCTGTCAAATACCCCGCCGCGCGCAACACCTGAAGCGTCGTCGCGTCATACTTGCCCGCTGGAAACGAAAACGATTTGATCGGCGTGCCGATGCGCGATTCGATCACCAATTTCGATCCGACGATTTCGCCGGATTGAAACGCGCGCGGCTTGTCCTTGAGATCGGGATGCGTCATACTGTGCGAGCCGATCTCCATTCCCTCAATCGCCAGGTCTTCGATCTGATTCCAGGTCATATACCCGGGTTTCCGATCGTCCACGACTTGTGTAATGATGAAAAAGGTCGCGGGAAATTTGTATTTTTTCAAGATCGGCAGAACGTTTTGGTGCATATCGGTATAACCGTCGTCGAAGGTAAGGACGATCGGATTGATCGGCAACGGTTTGCCGTTCCGCAAAAATTCTGCGATGTCGGAAAGTCGAACGGGGTGATAGCCCTCCGACGCGAGGTAATCCATCTGCGCGTCGAAATTGGCGGGCGTGACCGAGAGATCGAGCCGGTACTTGTCCGCATCCGGCGGCGGGACGCTGATGTAGTGGTACATCAAAATCGGAATGCGATAGACGCGCTGAGCCGGATTGCGCGTGAGCATCGGCGTCAGCGGGCGCGTGGGCGTGGGCGTGGGCATAAAGGTTGGCGTGAAAGTGGGCGTGGGCGTTGGTGTTTCGGTTGGCGTGGGTGTGAACGTTGGCGTCGCCGTCTCCGTAGCGGTCGGCGTCGGCGAAGGCAGAAACGCGCCGGCGATATTGACCACGGCGGGTTGCGCGAAAGGAAGTGCCGCAACCCCCAACCCAAGAATCGCCACGCCTGCCGCGAGCGGCAGTAAAACCAGCAAGTGCTTGGAGTTCATTACGCCGCGAGTATAGCATAATCTTGTCAAATTGCCAAGAGGCGGCTATAATCGCGCTGGCTATGACGACACTTCCCTGGCAATTCGGCTTGCTCTGTTTCGTTTCGCTCTTCACGATCATCGATCCGTTCGGCGCGCTGCCGGTCTACGCTTCGATGACCAACAAGTTATCGCACCGCGAATCGCGTCGCGCTGCGCGCCGCGCTGACCGCGTGGATCGTGTTGATCCTCTTTGCGCTGACCGGACGCTTTCTCTTCGATTTCTTCGGCATCTCGGTCAACAGTCTGCGCGTCGTCGGCGGGATCATCTTTTTCATTTTGGGCTACGAGATGCTGGAAGCGCGTTTGACGCGCACGAAATCGGACGAAGAATCGGTGACAGAGTACATCGAGGACATCGCGATCACGCCGATTGGCATTCCGTTGATCGCCGGACCGGGCGCGATCACGACGGTGATCGTGTTGATGAACGAAACGACCGGGCTGATCGAAAAAGAGATCGCGCTGATGCTTGCGATCACGGCGGTCTTGGCGATCACCTTTCTTTTTCTGATCGGCGCGCGTCAAGTGATGCACGCGCTCGGACACAGCGGCAACAAGGTGCTCTTGCGTGTGATGGGCTTGATCGTGATGGCGATTGCGGTGGAATTTTTCTTCAACGGCTTGAAGCCGATTGTTCAAGGAATGCGATAGTGATTGGTGATTGGGCTAATCACTATTGACCAGTCACCAGTCACTGCATCTGAGGAAGAATGTCAACTGACAAGAAAAACGAAATCCAATATCCTTGCTTTTTTCCGATCAAAGCGATCGGAAAAAATACCGGCGATTTTGAACCGCGCGTCGTTGCGATCATTCGGCGGCACGTCCCGGAATTGACCGACGACAAGATCACGCGCCGGATGAGCGCAGACGGCAAATACTTGTCGGTGACGGCGACGTTCACCGCGCAGAGCCGCGCGCAACTGGACGCGCTCTATCGCGATCTAAGCGGCGACGCGCAAGTGGTGATGGTGCTCTAGCGCGCGTCCAAATCATCCTTTACGAATATAAACGAACGTTTCTGCCGCGCATCAAGTCGCGCGTAGCAAGACGCCAAAAAAATTGGAGCATAGGAAATGACGAATCAACTAACTGCTTTTGACGAAAAAGATCGATTGATCGCGACGACGCTGCGAATGTTGGCGGCGGACGCGGTGCAACAAGCCAACTCGGGGCATCCGGGGTTGCCGCTGGGCGCAGCGGACATCGGCACCGCGCTCTGGACGCGCGCGCTCAAGCACAATCCCGCGCATCCCACCTGGGCGAATCGCGATCGCTTTATCTTGTCCGCCGGTCACGGCTCGACTTTGCTGTACGGCTTGCTGCATCTTTTCGGCTATCCAATGCCGCTCGACGAAATCAAAAAATTTCGTCAATGGAATAGTCTCACCCCCGGACACCCCGAGTACGATCTGAAACTCGGAATCGAAACGACGACCGGTCCCCTGGGTCAGGGCTTTGGCAACGCGGTCGGTATCGCGCTCGCGGAATGCTGGCTCGCCGCGCGTTTCAACAAACCCGATTTTCCAATCGTGGATCACTTTACCTACGTCCTCGCGTCCGACGGCGATTTGGAAGAAGGCGTCTCGCACGAAACCGCGTCGCTCGCCGGACACTGGGGCTTGGGCAAACTGATCGTGTTGTACGACGACAATCACATTTCGATTGACGGTCCCACTGATCTATCGTTCAGCGAAAATATCCCACAACGATTTGCCGCGTACAACTGGCACACGCAACAAGTGGATGGACACGATTTGAACGCGGTGCACGCGGCGATTCGCGCGGCGCAAGCCGAAACGGATCGCCCCAGCATCATCGCTTGCCGCACGCACATCGGACTCGGATCGCCCAAGCAAGACACATCGAAAGTGCACGGCGAACCGTTGGGTGAAGACGCGCTCAAGGCGACCAAGGAGCATTACAAGTGGCAACAGGAACCGCGCTTTTTCATCCCCAATGAAATTCACGCGCGACTCGATCAGGTACGCGCGATCGGCGCCGCGCGCGAAACGGAATGGAACGCGCTGCTCGCAAACTATCGCGCGCAATTTCCCGATCTCGCCGCGCAGTGGGATTTGTACATCGCCGGAAAACTTCCGCCGGGCTGGGAAGCCGCGCTGCCGATCATTCCATCCGACAAGCCGCTCGCGACGCGCGCCGCGTCCGGTTTTGTGTTGGACGCGATCATCGGAAAGATTCCAACGTTGTTGGGCGGCTCGGCTGATCTCACGCCATCCAACAACACCAAGACGAAAGACGCCAAGCATTTGAAACGCGGCGATTTCTCCGGCACGTACATTCACTTTGGGATTCGCGAGCACGCGATGGGCGGCATTATGAACGGACTCGCGCTGCACGGGCTGCGTCCGTACGGCGGCACGTTCCTGGTCTTCTCCGATTATATGCGCCCGACGATTCGGCTCGCCGCGTTTATGGGCTTGCCCGTCATCTACGTTTTCACGCACGATAGCATCGGCTTGGGCGAAGATGGTCCCACGCATCAGCCGACCGAACACATCACCGCGCTGCGCGCGATTCCAAACCTCGTCGTTATTCGCCCTGCCGATGGCAACGAAACGGTGCAAGCGTGGAAAGTCGCGCTCGAACGACGCGACGGACCGACCGCGCTGATCCTGAGTCGTCAGATCATCGCGTTCACGACGCCAGTGCAGAACGATCTCGCGCGCGGCGCGTACGTCATCGCGGACGATCCCACGCCGCGCCTCATCCTCATCGCCACCGGCTCCGAAGTGCCGGTCGCGCTGGACGCGCGCAAGAAACTTGCGGAGCAAGGGATCGCCGCGCGCGTCGTTTCGATGCCGAGCTGGGAATTGTTCGACGCGCAATCGCGCGAATATCGCGACAGCGTTTTGTTGCCCGGCGTCCCGCGCCTCGCGATCGAAGCCGGTGTCACGCTCGCGTGGGGACGCTACGTCGGCGCGAACGGTAAAGTGATCGGGCTGGATCGGTACGGCGCGTCGGGTCCGTTCAAAACGCTATTCCAGGAACTGGGATTCAACGCGGACAACGTCGTCCAACACGCGCGCGAAATGCTCAGGTGATCGTATTTGCAATTTGCGCGCGATTGAGATACAATGAAATTGAAAGTGGCACGACCGCTTGGATCGTTATCGCGACCGAGACGGATGAGCAAGGCACGCGTATTGCCGCGCCTCTCGACGATCTGGGTCGAGAGGCGTTTTTGTTTGAATGACTGACCCAATCATTCGCATCGAAAACTTGCATCACACCTACGCAGGCGCGCGTCCGATCGACGCGTTGCGCGGGATTGACTTGACGATTCGCGCGGGCGAGTACGTCGCCATCGTCGGCGCGAACGGCTCCGGCAAATCCACGCTCGCGCGCCACTTGAACGCGCTGCTCCTCCCCACGCGCGGCGACGTGTGGATCGAACGCGCCAACACGCGCGATCCAAAATCGTTGCGCGCGATTCGCGCGGCGGTGCAAATGGTGTTCCAGCATCCCGATTCGCAACTCGTCGCGACGATGGTCGAAGAAGACATCGCGTTCGGTCCGGAGAATTTCGGCGTGTCGGAAAACGAATTGCCAGAACGCGTGCGCGCGTCTTTGGAGACGGTCGGAATGTGGACGCACCGACAACGCGCGCCGCATCTGCTTTCCGCCGGACAAAAACAACGCGTCGCGATTGCCGGCGCGCTCGCGGTGCATCCGCGCATCCTGGCATTGGACGAAGCGACCGCGATGCTCGATCCCGCCGGGCGCGAGGCGGTGTTTGAAATTGTGCGCGCGCTGCATCAACGCGGCACAACGATCGTCACGATCACGCACGAGATGGAAGAAGTCGCGCGCGCGGATCGCGTGATCGTAATGCGCGCGGGACAAATCGCGCTGGACGGTTCGCCGCGCGACGTGTTCGCGCGCGCCGACGAATTACGCGCGCTCGATCTCGACGTGCCGCCGGTCGTTGATCTTTCACGCCGGCTCGGTTTGCCGGTTTGCCTCACGCCGGAAGAACTTGGCGCGGCGTTGCGCGAACGCGCGCACGCTGTCATTGCGAGCCGCGCAGCGGCGAAGCAATCTCCAATTTACTCGTTGGAGATTGCTTCGGCACAAAAACCGTGCCTCGCAATGACACTAGACGCGAACGACCACACGATCATCCGCGTCGAACAACTTTCGCATTGGTATCTGCGCGGCTTGCCGCTACAAGCGCGCGCGCTGGAAAATGTAGATTTCGACGTGACGCGCGGCGAAACGATGGGACTCGTCGGCGCGACCGGATCGGGCAAGTCAACCTTGATGCAACACTTGAACGGCTTGCTGCGTCCGCAAACCGGACGCGTGCGCGTCGCGTCGTACGATCTCGCCGATGCCCGCACCGATGTACGCGCAGTGCGACGCGCGGTCGGCTTGGTGTTTCAACAACCAGAGGATCAACTGTTCGCGCAATTCGTCGGCGACGACATCGCGTTCGCGCCGCGCCAATTCGGTCTGGACAAGGACGCAGTGCGCGCGCGCGTGCGCTGGGCGATGGAAATGGTCGGACTCGATTTCGACGCGTTCAAGGATCGAATGACGACGACGTTGTCCGGCGGCGAACGGCGGCGCGTCGCGCTGGCAGGCGTGCTGGCGATGCGCCCACAAATTCTCGTCGCCGACGAACCGACCGCCGGACTCGATCCGCGCGCGCGTTTGCAGACGCGCGAGATTTTTCGCCGCTTGCGCGCGGAAGGAACCACGCTCGTCGTCGCGTCGCATCGCATGGACGATGTTGCCGCGCTGTGCCAGCGCGTCACCGCGCTCAATGATGGACGCGCGATCGCGCGCGGCGCGACCCGCGAAATTTTCGCGCGCGTCGATTTGTTGCAAGCCGCTGGACTCGCCGCGCCGCCGATCGCGCAGATCGCCGCGATTTTACGCGCGCAGGGTTGGCGCGTTCCGCCGGACATTCTGTTTGCCGATGAACTCGTTGCCGCACTGGGAGGCGCGTGACGATGGAAGATTTCGAATTACTGCGCTACGTCACGATCGGTCAGTACTTTCCGACCGGCTCGCCGATTCATCGGCTCGATCCGCGCGTCAAGATCATCGGGCTGATCGCGCTGGCGATGGCGATCGTCGCGCAAACATCGGCGGTCGGGAGCATCGCCGGAGTGATCGTCGCGCTTGCTCTCATCGCGTTCGCGCGCGTGGACGTACGCTTTGCGTTGCGCGGACTCGCGCCGAGTATTCCGATCTTGGCATTGCTCGCGATCTTGCAACTTGGATTTGGCTGGGGCGCGCGCGCGTCCGGTTGCATCGCGCTGTGGAGTTGGGAAATCGTCAACGTGACCACCTGCTCAATCGAAGCGGTGATCGTGTTGCTCGCGCGTCTCGTCGCGCTGGTTGTGCTGACGAGTTTGTTGACCTTCACGAGTACCCTCAGCGAATTGTCGCGCGGCATCGAAGCGTTGTTGCGCCCGTTTCAGCGCGTCGGCGTCCCCGGCGACGAACTGGCGATGGTGTTCACAATTGCATTACGTTTCGTCCCGACGCTCGCGCTCGAAACGGAAAAGTTGCTCAAGGCGCAAGCGGCGCGCGGCGCGAATATTCAGGGCGGATCGAATCCGATTGCGCGTGCGCGGCAATTGTTGCCGGTGCTGGTGCCGCTCTTCATCAACACACTGCGGCGCAGTGAAGATTTAGCGGCGGCGATGGAAGCGCGCGGCTATTCCGGCGGCGCGGGACGCACGCACTATGTCCGTCTGCATTTCCGCCGCGCGGATTTGATCGCGTTGGTGATCGTGATCGCGTTGGCGGCGGGGTTGCTGGTAGTCAGGTGAAAACGAAAGATGAAAGATGAAAGATGAAGGATGAAAGATGAAGGATGAAGGATGAAGGATGAAGGATGAAGGATGAAGGATGAAGGATGAAGGATGAAGGATGAAGGATGAAGGATGAAGGATGAAGGATGAAGGATGAAGGATGAAGGATGAAGGATGAAGGATGAAGGATGAATTCGTTTGTCCTTTGTCGTTCGTCTTTCGTCGCCATACAAGATGGCAACTCAGACATTAGTGATTCCTCCGGATGACGATGCGCTCGCGTTGCTGACGCGCGGTACGATTGATGTGGAGGGGCTCGTCCCCTGGGGATCGAATTATACTTTTCTCGTGACGTTGCGCGACGACGCGCGCACCACACTCGCGATTTACAAGCCATCGCGCGGCGAGCGACCGCTGTGGGATTTTCCAACCGGCTCGCTTGCATATCGCGAAGTTGCCGCGTACCAAGTCAGCCGCGCGCTGGGCTGGCCCCCCATCCCGCCGACGATTCTGCGCGAAGGTCCGGAAGGAATCGGGATGGTGCAGTTGTTCGTCGAGTTCGAAGACGCGCAGCATTTTTTCACGCTGCGCGACGCGCATCGCGACGAAATGCAACGGATCGCGGTCTTCGACGCGCTGATCAACAACACGGATCGCAAAGGCGGTCACGTTCTGCTCGGCGCGGACGGCAAGATTTGGTGCATCGATCACGGCGTCACGTTTCACGAGCATTACAAATTGCGGACGGTGATCTGGGATTATATGCGCCAGCCGATCCCGGCGCACATCATCGCCGATCTCTCCGCGTTGCGCGCGCATCTGACGCGCGGCGCCGCGTTGTTCGATTCGCTGCGCGAGTTGCTCTCGCCGCGCGAAATGCGCGCGTTGCGCGCGCGGCTTGATGATTTGATCGCGCGCGGCGTTTTTCCCGAGCCAGCGGAAGATTGGCCCCCCGTGCCGTATCCGCCGGTGTAAGTTCCAACTTAAAAGTTGAAAGTTAAAAGTTCAAAGTTGAAAGTTGGAACCAGCGAATCAACTTTGAACCTCCAACCTTGAACTTTGAACCGACGATTTGACAATTCGCCTGCTTTAGATACAATGCGATAAAGTGAATGCGCCCCCATCGTCTAGGGGACTAGGACGTAGCCCTTTCAAGGCTAAGACCGGAGTTCGAATCTCCGTGGGGGCAC
>Ga0194111_10003631_pt1 | contig 18183 bp, 13 predicted proteins | sample TA2KigC300mmetaG_FD_146194 | JGI IMG/M metagenome (GOLD analysis project Ga0194111, IMG submission 146194) | Freshwater microbial communities from Lake Tanganyika, Tanzania - TA2015033 Kigoma Deep Cast 300m | ecosystem: Environmental > Aquatic > Freshwater > Lake | place: Tanzania: Lake... | reverse complement strand
CGTTACTACTACTTTCGCCATAAGGGTATGGTATTACAAAGTATTACCCTTTTCAACCACCCGGAAGGTTGGTATAAAAGTGAATCTGCATAGCTTCAGGTTCCCTTATCAATCCACGGATTTGGGTCATAGCTGCCCCAGGGGAGCCATCGGAGAAGGAGTTGTTAGAGTCCTGGAATCGATACTACGAAGAACATTGGGATGAGTTGGTAGCAAAATACAATGGGAAGTATGTTGCGATTTTGGAAGACACTGTTTTCGATAGCGACGAGGATTTGGCGGCACTAGCTGAACGTGTCTATGCATCTTTGGGGTACCGCTCCGTCTTCATGCCATACATTGGAAAGCGAAGAGGAGTAGCCGAATTTTTGTCACCTCTTTAGAACATTTCTGTGCTCAAATGCATGATGAAGCGTCACTACCATTTGCGAGACAACGAAGAGCCTATACCGGCACTCTATGTTGAACTGACGAGACCAGGCGACAAAGAACCTTTTCTGAAGGATGTGCTTGCTCCCCTAGACACAGGTGCTCCACTCACAGCCATACCTAGCAAGTATAAGGATGCGGCCAGCCTAAAGCCACATGACTTTACCCCAGTAAGACACGGAGGCTACTACGAAGACAGATGCCCGATGTATTTGGCTAGAGTCATTGCTGAAGACTGTAAGCCACAGACTGTTGATGTAATATTCCTGCCAACATTGCAACAACCTGTGATCGGGCGAAATCTTATGAGGTACTGGCACACGATATTGGATGGCCCTGAGGGAATTCTTGAAATCACTGAGTCATAAGTCAGGTTGTCGTCTGACACTCGGACTCCACGGCAAATCTACTACACAAAACAACATCCTGGCACCTTGTTTGGCAACTGAGGGGATTATCACCCAGCCCGATTTCTAATAACGTGACCTTCGGCCATTGCTCGCTGCAAGGCAGTCAGGGAGCGGCAAAGTGGACGGTGACAGCCTGGCCCAGAGAGATTCCCCCGTCATCGCAGGGCACCAGTCACTGTGTTTACCTTCGCGGCAGGGCTTGGCTTGGGGAGGCTGCAAAACGAGGCGGCTAAATCATGGACGCCTGTATAGTTTTGTGTGTTACTGCTGTTTTCTCTTTGAGTAGAGGTGGGCTATCTCCATAGCCACGGATGCAACGTCAACCGCATCCCTTCCCACTGCCAGAAACAAAGGCTCCTTTCCCCAACCCGGTCCCTCGTAAAACAGCCGTGGCACCCTGCCATATTTCGCAACCAGCCGCTTGACCTTCCAGGGCATAGAAGCCCCATCTGGCTCACTGATGTCGGCCGGTTCGTCACTGCGGTCAAGCCAACCCAAAAGCAATCCTCGTTCCGAACAGTACTCTTGAGCCGACTCAATTACCCCTTGATCACATTTGAAGTTGATTGCAGCGTTAATTTCAGGGTCATAGGTGCGCACCTCCAGTATGCGCCGCGCCAAGTGGTCTGATGCTCCCCAGGCAGGCATACCTGAGGCGTGGGGCAAGCCTCGTACTACGGTTATCCTGCCTTCCACAGCCGCCACCTCTTGTGGTATCTTTGCATCAGGCAGGGCATAAGCCAGGTTCACTCTCACTTCAGGCACAAGCAAGGCAAACTCCGGGCAACTCTGCAACATGTTCACCGCACATACCAGATTGCCCAGTATAGCTTCAGCTTCTCGCTTCCGGTTCATCTTTTGCTCCCAGTAAGCTTATCGCCAACTCCGCCGCCTTCTTACCTGAGAGAAGCATGCCACCAAAATGGCCCCCATCCGTGGTAAGCCAAACACAGCGTTCACTGCCATGCCTGCCGCAAGAAGACCGGGATAAAACTTCCTTAGTATTGTTGACCAGCTCTTTTTCCCCCACCTCAGCCCACATCGGCTTCTCTCCCACAACCCCACCCGTGGGTGTTCTCAGCTTCAGTCCTATCTTGCGGGCAACTATCCGGCACACCTCGGCATCGTGTCCGGTAGCATCTATTACTAGCTTTGACCTGATGGTTAGAGGGTCAACATGCAGATTGGCAAGGCCAACAGCGCTCCAGTTCAACACCAATCCGGCGACTCTGTCGTCTTCCCTGATCATTACATCCTCGACAGAGATCAGGTTGAAGATACGAGCGCCAGCCTTTGTAGCCTGACTGCACAAAGTGGAAACAGTCTCTACAGAGTCGGCAATATAATAGCCTTCTTGATATTCTTGAGCCGTTATGCCGAATTCATCCAGGATTCCCTTGGCTTCAGCCTGGACTACAATACGGCTAAACATCATGCCACCACCCCACATACCACCGCCTACACTTAACTTTCTTTCATACAGGACTGTCTTTATCCCTTTCCTGGCCAGATAATACGCGGCAATCAGACCTGAGGGACCAGCCCCGACCACGGCAACATCAACATCCAGGAAGTCAAGAAGATCCTTAGTATAACTCTCTATGATTGCTTTAGAAATAGTTATCTCATCCATTCACAAAACCTCCCGAGATTTCTCATTTCTTGATTGTGCCATTCACCTCTGAGAAAACAAGACAACCGGAAAAAACCGGAACCTGGAATCAAAGCCTCTTTGTCTGTGTTTCTCACTTCCTTACATTCGAATTGCCGAGATCAGGTTCTTAGGATTGCCCGTTGCGGACTCGCCACCTTCCAGCGTCCGCAGTGATGTAATCGTATAGTTCTATCTAGTTTATACCCCAAAGAGAGCAATGGTTTCAATAATACAATGATGCAGCACATCTGTACAGTATGGGCTTGGGCCCGAAATCAGCGATTGAGGGTAATCAGGAACGCAAACGGAGGTTCCGTCCGCCTCAGAGTTTGTGAAGAAATGCGGGCCGTAGCTTCGGCCCCTCACGATTTCCAGCTTTGAAGGGGCAATAAATTCACAGTCTCTCAGGCGGACTTCACCCACCCACCGAAACTCCAGGCCCCCCCCACCCCACACCGGCGGATAGACCTGAAGGTCTATCCCTACATTTGCATCTGGATGGTGGGCTAAGCCTGGTTCTCCCAGGTCAGATCGGGGACCTGACACCCACTTAACAAAGTCTCGTTTCACATGATTGACGTTATGTCTGGCGGCTGGGGAAATTATTGCCCAGGCCGTCCCCTGATAGTATGGGCTTGGACGGCTGCGCGCTACAGGGCGGTCAGGAAGCGGCAAAGTGGGCGATGACAGCCTGTCCCAGGGAGATGCCCCCGTCATTGCAGGGCACCAGCCGGTGAGTGATGACCTGAAAGCCTTCCTTCTGAAGGGCGTCCGCGGCCAGCCTGGGAAGCAAGCGATTCTGGAACACGCCGCCACTGAGGACTACCAGGTTGGTCTTGGCTTCCGGCGCTATGAGCTGGCACATGCAGACGACTATTTGAGCCATAGTTTTGTGGAACTTGGCCGATATCAAGGGGGCAGCAGCCCCGCTCTTCACATCGGCAACTACGGCGGAGACCAGTTCAGCTAACTTGACCACCTGGCGACCGTCTTCCTCGGCAATGGAAAAGGGGTAAACCCCGGAGCCCAGGTCGAACAGGTCATCGGGCGCCAGCATCTCCAGTTCAATGGCGGCTTGAGCCTCATAGCCTATGATGCCGCGCACTCCCGCCAGGGCCGATACGGCGTCGAACAGACGCCCGGCGCTGGATGTCACAGGGGAATTGAGCTTCCGCTCTAGCTGGTGCTTCATGGTGGCCAGTTCCGCAGAATTCAGTTGCCCCAGAAGGGGCAGGCCTTCTAGAGAGAAATCTTGTCCCAGGAGGGTGTAAAGGTAGCCCAGGGCCATGCGGTAGGGTTTCTTTATGGCTGCGGCGCCTCCGGGCATGGGCACGTACTGAAGATGCCCCACCCTCTCGAATTGCTTCAAGTCGCCGACCAGGAACTCACCACCCCATAGCGTCCCGTCAGCGCCGTACCCAGTGCCATCGAAGATCACCCCGATAGCGGCCTGCTGGATACCGTTTTCGGCCAGGCAGCTAGCCAAGTGGGCGTGGTGGTGCTGCACTGGAACGAACTTCAATTGGTTCTCGTAGCGAGCTTTCAGCTCCATAGCATATTTGGTGGAAAGATACTCGGGGTGAAGATCGTAGGCCACGATCTCAGGCTCAACGCGAAACAGCTTACGGTAAAGCCCGATGGTGCGCTCGAAATGCTCCAGCGTTTCCTCGTTCTCCATGTCGCCGATGTGCTGGGACAGGAAAGCATGCTGCTCCCTGGTGAGGCAGAAGGTGTTCTTCTCCTCTGCGCCACAAGCCAGCATCTGGCGCGCTTTGAAGGGGAGTAGAATGGGGTGAGGGGCATACCCCCTCGCCCTCCTGATGACCTGAGAAGTCCCTTGCTCCACAAGGCAAACGCTATCATCATACTTGGCGTAGATGTCGCGGTTGTGGAGCAGGAAATAATCAGCGATATTCCCCAGCCTTCTCAAGGCTTCATCGTTATCCTTGGCTATAGGCTCTTCGCTGAGGTTGCCACTGGTCATCACCAGAGGGAAGCCGGCCGCCTTCAGCAGGAGGTGGTGCAGGGGGGTGTAGGGCAGCATTACCCCCAGGTACTTGATCCGTGGGGCCACCTGGCGGCAAACGGAGGATTCCTTTCTCCACCTGAGGAGCACAATGGGGGATTGGGGAGACAACAGAAGCCGCTCTTCCTCCGGGGTAACGAAACAATGTCTCTTGACCTCCTCCAGTGAGGCTAGCATTACTGCCAGGGGCTTGGAAGAACGTCTTTTCCTGTCCCGCAGGACATTCACGGCTGTTGTGCTGGTGGCATCACAAGCAAGAAGGAAGCCGCCTAATCCCTTGATGGCCAGGATTTTTCCTTGCGATAGAAGATCAACGGTTTCCTCGATGACATCGCCACATTCGATGGCTGAGCCTCGGTTGTCCACTAACTGTAGTCTTGGGCCACACCGGGGGCAGGCGTTGGGTTGAGCATGAAAACGGCGATCCAGGGGGTCATCGTACTCCCTCTGGCAGTCAGGGCACATCTTGAAGCGACGCATGGTGGTCTTGGGGCGGTCATAAGGGATGTCCTCAATGATGGTGAAGCGAGGCCCGCAGTTGGTGCAGTTGGTAAAGGGATAATGATAGCGCCTGTCGCTGGGGGAGAAAATCTCCTCCTGGCAGGGCTGACAGGTGGCGATGTCAGGGGAGACTAGCTGGTACTGGCCTTCCTCCGGGTGGCTTTCTCTGATCTCGAAGGCGGTGTGGCCGTGGGGGGCGAGGGGGGCGGCGGTGACCTCTTCGATGCAGGCCATGGGGGGAGCCTCTGTTTTGAGAGCAGAGAGGAAGGCGTTCAAGGATTTCTCCTCTCCCTCGACCTCGATTTCTACGCTGCCTGAGGTGTTGCGCACCCAGCCCGCCAAGCGGTGCTGGTGAGCCAGCCGGTAAACGAAGGGCCTGAAACCAACCCCCTGAACGACACCGCGGACGCTTATATGAAGTGATTTTCTGGCTGCTGTTCTGGTCATGGCTTTATAGGCTTCACCCTCACTATCCAGGCTGTCCGAAAAGTCGCGGTAGGTTGGAGCATCGGCTCCACCCCTGCCTGGAGCAGATGCTCCAGGCTACCCATTTCCGTGAGTTCTCAGACATCCTCGGATTTTACACAGAACTCACAGATCATGGCTAATTCGGAAATTTGGCTATGACCTGTCCCATGTCGGAGGTATCATATCCGCCCAGGCTTTCCACCTCGGCTCTGAACGACAAGGGCTGTGAACGGTATCAAAAGCATACTTTATATTCCTAAGCTGCACAAAATGTACAATGTTGCTTAATACACACCCTGAACTGCCCAGAGGTCATCAAGTTGCCAATTATGGCTCCTGGCAATCAGACCTGTTGTCCAACCTAATCTCCCTTCGCATCTGTTGCACTTTGATATCCCATTTTTCTTGCTTGATCTTTTGGCGGAAATTTTCAAGAGCCTGCTTCCCGAGCTGTGAATAACCGCCAACAACAATTAGTCCTTCTACTGAGTTTTCGCTCTCATCGATCTCTATCTCAGCCGGCAAATCGGGGCTGAATGGGTCGAAAAGCCCAAGTTCCTTCTTCTGCCGATAGTTCTCTTTATAGCAAGTGACATACTCTTTGATATACTCTCTGACGTGTCGGACGTACCTGTTTAGTTGGCCGCCTACTTCCCCGTGAAGTTCAGGGTTCCTTCCCAGCTTTACTTCAATAATTAGAAAGTGGAACGGCTTGTTCTCGGAATCTCTGCTGAGCGCAAGGAGATCCATCTGTGCCTTGTCCTTATGATCTGCTACCTGGCGGTCAATAATGATGAACTTCCTTGACGGTGGATTGTCAGTGATTAACACCTGCTCAAATGTTATTTCCTCTCCATAGCCTCGTGCTCGTATATTGCTGGTCAGGACTTCGAGGTGGTTGTTTTGAAAGAAATGATAAAGCTCACCAGACTCAATTCGGAAGCACAAATAATCACTACTCTTCCTTTCATTTCGCTTGCCGTATTGCTCCAGTTTCTTGAGGATCCTATCCGGCTCATCTGGTTGGAGAAACTTCTCATGTATTTCTGCAGAGTAAGTCCCATTCTTGTTGGGTGTGACCTTTGCAAGTGAATTACCCTGATAGTAAATATTGAAGTAGTTTTCTCGAAGTTGAAAGCTATACTCTCCTCCAGACCTGTTAATGAGTCCTACCAAAGGCTTGAGGTCTTTCTTAATCTGTTTCCAACTCTTACTCTCAGGGTTTTGTCGGCCTACTTTTAGATACCGCTCGATAACTGGGTTTCGGACCATCTTTTGCCTCCCTTGTAAATCACTTCATAAGCAGTAAGTCTGACCATCGTCCAACTGGACGATATCCTCATATATGCTACCATACTTATTCGGGTAGAAAGTATGAATAGGCACGAGACAGCGAGGATTTATGGCACGGGCTAGCTTCTTGAGGTCTTCAATATAAGCATGCCCACTGGTGTGAATTTCAATCAACTCGATACCGTGGGACTCTAGAAGCTGTGCTAGGTCTGTTCGTTCTAGGTAGCCATGCCACATTGAGTAAATCGCCTTCGACCCACTGTCTGCGCGCAGTTTTCGAAGCATCATACGAAAGTAGCGGTTGTCTTTGCTAAGAATCACCATGTCTTGTGGGTGGCTTTGTATCTCGTCCCACTCGATCTTAGCTCTCTTGTATTTATAGAGCAGCTTCTTGTCATATCCCGCTAACTTGTTTGCATGGGAATATGCGTACAGCACACGGATTTCTTTCCAGTCAAACTGTGGGATATTGGGTGAAATGGAGCTTAGCTTGTCTAGAACGAAGGCAGTGTAGAGATCTATGACAAGGGTCTTACGGGTCCACTTGACCGCCCGATAAATCGACACCAGCCTATCAAGATTCTGAGATGAGCAGAAGACAAAGGTATACGATTGTTGATTGGCAATGACATCGTAGATAGCATTCTCCACAGTATTCTCATTCTGATACAGGCCCTCGCCTCTGCCAATCATGGAACCCTCCATAATTAGACAGTCTATACCTGAGATGGGATTCTCCAGGAGTCTTTGGAGCAGCACTTGCTTGCGGCCGTGTCCACGAAAATCACCGGTATAGAACAAACGCTGCCCGTCGCCCTCAATGAGCAATGCAGCAGCATCGGGTGCCGAGTGGTCCATTAGGTACGGAGTTATGGTGAACTCCCCGATTGGTAATGTCTGCGACATCCTGAATGTTTGTACTTGATCAAGATTGACTCCCGTGTCAAGAAAGAGGTTGGAAACCTCTACAAGACTTTTTGTCCCAAGACTCATATACAGTGGGATACCTGGGTGTAGAAAACGGATAAAGCCGTAGTGATCCTGGTGAGCGTGGGATAGTATTACAGCAGTGATGGAAGGCTGTTGGTGACTGTACAACCCATCGACTGGTGGAAGTATCCTTCGCTCTAGAAGCTGCTCTTGAGAGAGACCTTTATAGCGATGCCATTCAAAGGGCAACCTGTCTGGTGTTACTAGTGGCATACCAATGTCAATGACGATGCGGCTCTTCCCAGAGTCGGAGCATAGCTCAACACAGCTCCCGCCAATCTCATGTGTACCACGGTGAATTGTCAACTTCATTTGACCAAATTGTATCACAAGCTGGTCATCATCATAAGAAAATAGATGGTCATTAAAGGGGCACAAAACGCCCGATTGTTGGCCTTTGCATCCATGCCTTATTGCAAAGGGGAGACAAGGAGCATCCCTTACTTATTTCTGCCCTTATCTAACTTGGCTATCACCTGACCCATGTTAGAGGTATCATATCCACCCAGGCTTTCCACCTCGGCTCTGAAGGACGGCTGTTGCAGGGTGGCCAGCAGCGGCTCAAGCAGAGCGCTTTCATAGTAAGAACGAGGTATGACCAGGTCATATCTCTCCTTCAGCAGAGGAAGGAAATCCAAATCTAAGGCTCTGGCGGCGGCCATGATCCCCAAGCCGACATCGGCAGTGCCGGCGGCGACAGCAAAGGCCACAGCCAGATGAGTGACCTCTATTCGCTCATAGCCCGTGATCTTTGCCGGGTCTAAGCCGAGTTCCTTCAGCTTGAAGTCCAGCAGCACCCTGGTTCCAGCCCCCCTTTGCCGATTGACAAAGCTGACGTCTCGGCGCAGGAGGTCAGTCAAACCGCTGATTCCCTTGGGATTGCCTTTAGCCACGATTAATCCCTGCTGCCGGTATACCAGGTTGACCACCACTACCGCCTGGTCTCCCAGTAAACGTTTGACATAGGGCAGGTTATATCCGCCGCTTTCTTCATCCAGGAGGTGCGAGCCAGCAAGGTGGGCTTCACCCCTTTTCAGCGCCAGAAGCCCTCCCAGGCTGCCCACGTTGGATGAGGACAGGGTCTTTTGCGGGTACTGGCGATGCAGGTGGTTAGCCAGCACATCCAGTGTCAGATCATGGCTGCCAACGGCCACGATGGCATTCTCTATCTCCTCCAGACTGGTCAGAAGCTCAACACACACCTTCTGCCCTTCGTGAATTCCCTCGGAGCCGCGCGCGATGCGTACCAAACCATCAGCACGAACCAGCGACATAGTGGTTCCAGCGCCTCTCTGAAGAGGCGTAGCTACCAGCCTGTCTCCTATCTTGCCTACTTTCACCCTAAGGAATTCGTCCTCACCCATAGGGGAAAATACCTTGCGCGTCATCACCGCCTGAACCTTGGGACGCTCGGGAGGAGCGATGCCCAAAAGCCTGTAAATGAGGGGTCTCACAAACAGCTCCATGGTGAGTGCGGCCGACACCGGATAGCCAGGGGTGCCGATGACGGGCTTCCCCGCCACTGTGCCCAGGACTACCGGGTGACCGGGGCGAATAGCGACCCCATGAACCACCGCCTTCCCCAGGTCTGCCAGGAGCGAAGCGATGTAGTCCCGTCTGCCTGCCGAAGCGCCGGCATTGGTCACCACGATGTCGTGGTCAGCCAGTGCCTGCTGAAGCGCAGTCTTTAGCTGATCGTACTCATCGGGGACAATGGGGAACCGGGTGGCCGCTCCCCCCCACTCCCTCACCAGCCCAGCCAGCATGAGCGAATTGGACTCAACGATATTCCCCGGCTTCAGACTTGCCCCCGGCGGCACCAACTCTGAACCGGTGGGGATAATGGCTACTTTTGGCCTGCGACTGACCGCAACCTTGGCTAGACCGGCTTGGGCTACGGCGCTCAAGTCCCTGCCCCTCAAAGTGTGACCCTGCGGTAGCAGCAGTTCTGAGGTGACGATGTCCTCTCCCATGAGGCGAACATGCTGCCAGGGGGCCACCGGTGACAGGATCTCTATCACCCCTTCTTCGACAGGATGGATGTGCTCTATCATAACTACGGCGTTGCAGCCGGGAGGTAAGGGTTTTCCGGTGTCTACCCACTGGGCTTGCTCACCAATCCTGAGCCGGACGGGCGATGTCTCTGAAGCGCCGTGGCTATCCTCGGCCCTGATAGCCGCCCCATCCATGGCGGCGGCATGATAGTAGGGAGAGGAGATTCTGGCCCAGATAGGTGCGGCGGTCACCCGGCCCAGCGCTTCTTCTAGAGGCACCTGCTCACTGGGCGTGGGGCTGAGGCTTCCTGACTCCTCCAGGGTGGCATAGAACTTGGTTAGAGCCTGGTCCAGGGGGATATCTTCCAGGTAGATACGCCTTTGCTCTTTCACTTCGTTTCCATCCTCAGAGCAGAATTACCAGCACTGTCTCACCGGCTGCCAGCCCGGCTCTATCGAGAGGCACCTGAGCTAGTCCATCTGCCCTTATCAGGTTGAAGAGGACATTGGACTTGCCAAAGACTGGCTCCGCGTAAAGCTGGCCTTCTTTCTCTTCCAGCTTGACGGGAACATAGTCCTCTCTCCCTGGTGCCGAGGGGGTGTTCCTGGTGAGCTTCGCCGTGAGAAACCGTCTTGGTGGCTGCTTGCACCCGCTCATCTTGTAGATGCACGGAGTAACAAATAGCTCGAAGGTTATCATAGCTGAGCCGGGGTTGCCCGGCAAGCCGAAGAAGGGCTTGCCATTAACAACGGCCAGGATGGTAGGTTTGCCGGGTTTGAGAGAGACGCCGTGAACCATGATACCAGGCGGGCCCAGGGAGTTTATGACGTCGGCGGTCATGTCTCGGGTGCTTACAGAGCTGCCGGCCGATATAACCACTATATCGGCCTCCCTCATGCCTCTCTGGGCAGCCGCCGTGAGCGCCTCATGGTTATCTTTGACAATGCCCAGCCGCAAAGGGATGGCACCAGCCTTCGAGGCGAGGCCAGCCAAAGTATAAGCGTTGGTATTTCTTATCTGGCCTGGCTTCGGCTCCTCCTCTGGCGGTACAAGCTCGTCGCCGGTGGAGATAAGGGCAACCTTCACCCTCTGGAATACGGTGATCTTGGTAACACCCAAAGAGAGCAGCCCGCCGATCTCCTGGGGTCGAAGCAGACTCCCGCGGGAGAGTACCCCCTCCCCCCTCGCCACTTCCTCACCAATCTGCAAGACGTTCTCCCCTCTGGCTACGGGGCGGACTACTTCAATAGTGGAGGCATCAACTTCACGGGTGTTCTCTATCATCACCACGGCATCGGCATTCTGCGGCAACATCCCGCCGGTATGAACCAAGGCTGCTTCGGCAGGAGAGAGAGAAATTCCAGCCGGCCTCCCCATCATCACTTCACCTGTTACCTTCAGGTAGGCCGGCAGGCTTTCCGACGCGCCGTAGGTGTCCTCCGCTCGCACGGCATAGCCATCCATGGTGGAGCGGGCAAAGAAAGGCAGGTCGCTGGAGGCTACGATGTCCTCGGCAAGGACACGCCCCAGGGCATCGGCGGTAGCGATAGTCTCCACCCTTGCGACGGGTGAAAGGTGAGGCTCTAGTCTGAGCCACGCCTCTTTGGGGGTGATTACAGTGAATAGTTGCGGCATCCCTAGGAATAGGTTAGCACCAGGAAGAATGGAAAGGCAAACGATGGATGTGCGGTGTGTGCCTATCAGGAGGAGGGCTTTGCATCCTGCTGGCTGGAGCTGTGAGCCTTGTCTTGCTGCTGGCAATCGGCTGACTCAGGGTCCGCCTGGGCGGGAGCCACTTTCTGGGCAGGAGAGCCAGCAGTAACGACCTCGCCTTCCTCTTCTATCTGGTAACGCTTCTGCAAGGGCAGCTCCTTGAGAAATATGGTGGCTATGAAACCCAGTGCCACTGCGACCACACCGATAAGGAAGACGGCAGTGAGGGATATTGCCAGCGCCTCTCTGAGGCCGTGCATTAGTTGCTGCATCATCTCTGCTCCCTGGGGCCCAAACGGCTCGAATGCTTCCTCAAGCTTTGCCATGGCATCAGGGTTTACCAGCGCCTGGGGGTTGCTCGTCAGCTCAGACATGGTGTTGGGGGGAAGCGCCTCTTTCACTGCTTCAGGCACCCGGGCTGGTAGCTCAGAGGCGAAGCGACTCGCCATAACCGAACCGAAGACGGCCAGGCCGAGCGTGGCGCCAATGGAGCGGAAGAACTGTACCGAAGAGGTAGCTATCCCCATAACGCGGTAGGGAACAGCGTTTTGCACGGCAATGGTGAGTAACGGAAGAGCGGTGCCAATCCCTAAACCCACCAGGATTATGTTGAAAATGGCGTGGGTGTGGGGCGTCTCCACGGTCATTTGTGATAGGAGGAAAACCCCTGTTGCCATGATAGCCATCCCGATAAGGCCCTGGATACGGTAGTGACCGCCAAGGCGGGACAAGGCTTGCCCTGACAGCAGGCTGGCTACCGTCATGGCAAGCATCATGGGAACAAGGAAGCTACCGCTGCTGGTGGCGGAGCGGCCAAGGACACCCTGGAAGTACAGGGGGACAAAGACAATGGCACCAAACATCCCAAAACCGGCAATGAACACGATGACCATGGTAAGACTGAAGATGCGGTTGCGGAACAAGGCCAGTGGTATGATGGGTTCGGGGGCACGTGACTCCACTATCACGAAGAGAACGGCCATCACTGCCGCGATGGTCAGCGTGATAATAATCTGCGGCGAGACCCAGTCGTATTCCACACCGGCCCAGGTGAGGCCCAGCATCAGTGTTACCACGGACACGGTTAGTGTCATGAGTCCCAGGATGTCAACCTGATGCTTCCGTGCAGCAGGACGTATATGGGGGAAGTACCGGATGAACAGGAGCATAATGGGGATGCCAAGAGGTATGTTGATATAGAAGATCCAGTGCCAGGAGAGATTATCTGTCAAGAAGCCGCCCAGCGTCGGTCCGATGACCGAGGACAGGCCGAAGACTGCGGTAGTCATTCCCTGGTATTTGCCTCGCTCTGCTGGGGGGAACAGGTCGCCTATAACGATGAAGGCGTTGGCCATCATAATGCCGCCACCTATCCCCTGGATAGCACGAAAGATGATGAGCTGCGTTAGTGTCTGGCTGAGCCCGGAGAGGACAGAGCCCACCAGGAAGATAGCGATCCCAGCGATGTAGAACCCCTTGCGCCCATACATGTCGGTCAGGCGGCCGATGACGGGCATCATGATAGTGGAGGTTACCAGGTAAGCCGTGGTGACCCAGGTGTAGTGGCTGAAGCCTCCCAGATCGGCCATGATACGGGGCATGGCGGTGCTCACCACGGTCTGGTCGAGGGACCCCAGGAACATGGCCATCATCACTCCGGCCAGGGTGATGAAGACCTCTCGCCGTGGCAGGTTGTAGAACCCCTGAGTAGATGTCACCTTATCGTGTCCGGGAAATGCACAGGGTGTTGCTGGCACGTGCCTCGGTGGCCTCTTGTTGGGTTCGTCTATATAAGAACAAGACTCCGATCTCGGAGCAACTTCTCAATCGGAGTCAGGGGTGTAGCTCAAATTCCAACCGAGCCACGGATTCACACTGGAATAACCTATCTAGCAAGAGCACCCTGTACAGTAATTGTCATTCGCTATGCTGATGAAATCCCATCTGCATGGAGTGTCTCAGTAACTCATGGATGACCAGATATCGACTTAAGCCATGCGCCTGCTATTCTACGATATCAACTGGCGAAAGAGCAATGACACCGAGCCATCAAGCAAGGGAACTCGCTCTGCAGCGCTTAACGTTCCTAGCAGAGGAGTGATGGAAATGCTGCCATTCTCAACCGCATTTATATCGGTTCCTTCCTCTGCATCCCATTTTACCTGCCCTATCTTGATACGGTAGCTGTACCTTCCCTCATCGCGTTCTATCTTGATCGCACCACCATACCCTCCGCTTCCCACTCTGGTGACCTCGATACCTCTTATCATATCGAGCTGCAGATTGGGCAGGTTTATATTCAACAGCATCTTCTCGGAAGGGCCAGCGGCAATCCTGCTGGCCAGCAACCCTGCCAATCGCGAAGCTGCCTGAAAATTAGTCTCCTCCGCCCGCACCACCGAAAGAGCAATGGATGGGAGACCACGAAGATAACCTTGCAGGGCGGCCCCCACTGTGCCTGACAGCAGCACATCACTGCCCAGGTTCAGTCCTCTATTAATGCCTGAGAACACCACGGATATGTCCTTCATTATTTCTAAGGCTAAGAGGACGCTATCTGCTGGCGTTCCTTCCACCGCGTAGGCTATTGCCTCTGGTATTGCCGATTTCACTTCAGCAAAGCACACCAGGCGGCGTAGAGTAATAGCAGTGCCTACGCCACTTTGCTCTTGATGGGGAGCGCAAACGATGACCTCACCTACCTTCGTTAGCTCGGCAGCGAGTGCCCACAGCCCGGGAGCATCTATCCCATCGTCGTTAGTAACCAGTATCTTCATCTTTTGTCATCAAAGGCCAAGGGGGCTTTGTTCAAGCTGCACCAGTTCCTTCTACCCTGAGCCATCCATAAACAGCACCAGCGACATCCCCCAAGCTCTATTTATAATCGTGAAAACCCTTACCGCTCTTTCTCCCCAGATAGCCGGCGGTGACCATAGCCTTCAGGAGGGGTGGTGGCGCATACAAGCGGTCTTTGAATTCGTCATACATAGCACAAGCCATAGCATAAATGGTGTCAAGGCCAGCGAAATCCATCAGCGTGAAGGGGCCCATGGGGGAGTTGGTACCGAGTATCCAGGCCTGGTCGATTTCGTCCACGGTGGCCCACCCTTCTTCCAATATGCGAATAGCGTTCATCATGAAAGGAAAGCCCAGACGATTGACAAGGAAGCCGGGGGTATCCTTGGCAAAGATGACTTTCTTGCCAAGAGAGAGACTGAAATCCCTGGCTGTATTGACGGTCTCCTCGGAACAAGTGATGGTCTTCACAATCTCCACCATATTCATAACCGGGACGGGTTGGAAGAAATGCATCCCAATGACCTGAGTAGGTCTCTGGGTCGCCATGGCCATCTGCAAAATGGACAAACAGGAGGTGTTGCTGGCCAGTATGGCGTGTTTAGGACAAACCTTGTCCACGGAGGCGAACACCCTTTTCTTTTCGTCCATATTTTCGATGACTGCCTCAATCACCAGATCGCAATCCTTGAAGTCCTCCACTTTGATGGTGCCCTGGATACGCCCCAGGGCGGCAGCCCTGTCCTGTTCCGCCAGTTTTCCCTTGTTGACTGCCTTGTCCAGGGAAGACCTGATGGCCGCCATTCCCTTGTCCAGGAACTGCTGGTTGACCTCCAAGACGACTACTGAATATCCAGAGCGAGCGCAGACCTCGGCAATGCCGGAGCCCATCAGTCCGCAGCCCACTACGCCTACCTTCTTGATTTCCATGCTACCTCCTTCGTTTCCGCTGTAGATGCCCTCTTAATAGGACTCTTCCTTTTCAATTCGCTGATTCTGCCACCCAGGACAGGTCGATCAGTTTCGTTTTCAGTCCTTCAAGCCTTTCCTCATACGGCTGGGCAAGCCTGTTCAAGTTCTGTCGTAACTCAGGCAGAACTCCGGGATTAATGGCCCCGATGGCGCTTCCAGATATCCTTAGCTGGTGCAGCACTTCTCTGGCCGACTTATCTATCTCCCGGCTTTCCTTTTGCGCCTCTTCTTCATACTCCTGGAAAAGCTGCTCTATTTCACTTCTAATGCTGGTAATGGCTGAATCGCCTTGCTTCAGGGCCAGAATCGCCTCTGTCACCCTTTGAAGCCTGTCACGATTGCCTAGCTCAATGGTTTGAATGAGATTGGAGGCCAGGGATTTCTGTACCAGACCCTTTTCTTCGGCCCTATACTTGTCGAGTTCTGTTTCCAGTTGCCATAAGCCGAGGCCCGCAAGATACTTGCCGGCCAGAATCTGCCCTATACTACTGAATTCCTTCTCCTTCTGCTGCCGGCGTTCTTCCGGTGAGAGGCTGCCTAACCTCTCCACCTTCTCCAGGGCGATTTCCCAGGCGCTCTTTATCTCCCCCACACTGGCCTCGACGATTCACAGGCAGGAAATCAGATACCCGATTTCCTGCCTGTACTCACCTTAAGTTAAACCTAGTTGAATGTCTCCAACCAGAGCAACTTGCCTCTGCTAGAGCGTGCTGTAGCCACCATTGACACTGATGGTCTGCCCGTGGATGAACGAGGCAGCATCGGAGCAGACGTAGACAACAGTATTGGCCACATCCCCGGGTACAGCCACCCGCCCGATAGGATAGAGCTTCAACTGCATCTTCTTCATATCCTCGCTCAGGGTGTCCTGGGTGACCCCCTGGGTCATGGACAGCTCAGAGACGTGCTCCTTCTTCTCGGGAATGACCCCGGCCGGGCAGACACAGTTGACGTTGATGCTGTAGCGACCCACTTCCTTGGCAATGGCCTTCGTGAAGCCGATGACACCGCCCTTGCAGGCAGAATACACGACCTGCCGGAACTCGCCGATGCGCCCAGCCTCAGAGCCGATGTTGCATATCTTGCCATACTTGCGGGGGATCATCTGCTCCAGCACAGCCCTGGTGCAATTGAAGACGCTCCAGAGGTTCAGATTGACCATCTTCTCCCAAGTCTCCCGCTTCTGCTCCATGAAGAGACCCCAGGGGCTGTCCAGCCAGCCGACGCCGTTGACCAGCACATCAACCTGGCCGAAATCCTTCACTGTCTCCTTGACCATAGCGTCAACGGACGCAGGGTCGGCCACGTCGGTCTTGATGAAGACGATCTTGCCGCCGCCGCCCAGGGCATTGGCCTCGGCAGCCACCTTGGGCGCCTGCTTATCATCAATGTCAGCAATGACTACATTGGCCCCCTCTTTGGCGAAGGCCAGGACGTTGGCGCGGTTGATGTTGGAACTACCGCCAGTAACGATTGCCGTTTTGCCTTTATAACCCAGATCCACTTCTTGACCTCCTTATGACTAGATTGACGGTTGCCTTTCGCTGGCGTCCTCCCCGTGGACGCCTAAAACACGAATTGATCTGTTTCGTCTCCCTTAAATTTTGGAGTCCTCTTTTCCAGGAAGCTCTTGGCTGCTTCAAGATGGTCCGCCGAGTTGAGGGTGTGGTACTCATAGGCGATGGTAGTATCGAAGAGCAAGTTTATCCTCTCCATCAGTATCTTGTTGAGGGACATCTTCGTCAAGCTCAGAGCCAGGGTGGGACCATCGGCAAATCGCTTGGCCCAGGCCCACGCTTCTTCCATCAGCTTCTCGGGCGGAACAACCTTGGTTATCAGGCCAATGCGTTCAGCTTCTGCCGCACTGACCATCTCGCCGGTCATCAGATACTGCTTGGCTTTGCACATACCTACCAACAGTGGCCAGATGATGCACCCACCGTCGCCGGGAAGAATACCAACCCCGATGTGGGGGTCGCCTATACGGGCCTTCTCTGAGGCAATAACCACGTCGCATTGCAGGGCTATAGTGGCCCCAAGGCCAGCGCAGGCACCATTCAAGGCAGCGATGACTGGCTTGCGGATGGCGAGCAGGTTCAGGATGATCCTCTTAACGCTGGTGCTGGAAATGCGTATCGAGTGATCCGTATAGCCTGTTATCATGAGGTTTATGTCCCCCCCAGCCGAAAAGGCCCGCCCGGCTCCGGTGAGGATGATAGCATTGATTTCCCGATCTTCGTTCACATCCTCGAAAATGTGCTCCAGTTCAGCATGCTCCTCCTTCCCGATGGCGTTCATGGCATCGGGATTGTTGAGCGTCAGGATAGCTATCTTCTCCTTCTTCTCTACCTTGACAAACTTGTACCGACTGTAATCAACCATTTATTTCAACCTCCTTTAACTGGATTCTTCTCATTACTACATTCCCAGTTGTTGGGCAACCATCTCCCGGTGGAAATCGGCATCTCCAAAGTAGAGTTCAGCCGCCTTGGCCCTCCTGAAGTAAAGCTCCAGATCATGGTCCTTGGTGAAGCCAATGGCGCCATGTATCTGATGCGCTTGCGCCGTTACCCTCCGATAGGCCTCGCTCAACCACCCCTTGATCACCGATATCTCCTTAGCGCAGGGAATCCCTTCGCTCAGCATCCACGCCGCCTTGTGCAAACTCACCCGCGAGCTATCTACATCTATGGACATGTCGGCCAGATAATGCTGAATGATCTGGAAACTTCCTATCGGACGGTCAAACTGTACCCTGTCCTTGGCATATTGGATCGTCATCTCCAAAACTTGCTGCGCACCACCCATCATCTCCGCCGCCTTCGCCAGAGCCGCCCATTGTATAATCTCTCCCACCATCCCCCAGCCCTGGTTCGGCTTGCCCAAGACACTCGCCTTGGGCACCTTCACCTTGTTCAAAGTAAACTCGCACTGCT
>Ga0194111_10003629_pt1 | contig 18186 bp, 19 predicted proteins | sample TA2KigC300mmetaG_FD_146194 | JGI IMG/M metagenome (GOLD analysis project Ga0194111, IMG submission 146194) | Freshwater microbial communities from Lake Tanganyika, Tanzania - TA2015033 Kigoma Deep Cast 300m | ecosystem: Environmental > Aquatic > Freshwater > Lake | place: Tanzania: Lake... | reverse complement strand
TCGAGCCGGCAGAGGGCTCGGCTGGCTGATTCTTGCGCTTTGCCAAATAGTCTTTAATTCTCCTTTGCACAAAAAGCTTGTCTTCCCGTTTTACCAAAAGAGTGGCGCCCAAGATGATTTCTTTCGTCTTCGAAAATCGGCTGTTACGGTACCCAAATTTACAGTCTCGCCTGTTTAATATTCTTCTTTCTCCGAGTTCGTCTAATATCTCTACCGTCTCAACCGCCCTGTCAATCCATTCATCTTTTGTCCCCGCATTCCCCCGAATCGCTCCCCCCAGGGTTCCCGGAATACCCACCAAAAATTCTAAACCTGAAAGTGAATGCTCGGCGGCACTGGTAATCAATTTACTTAAAGAAACCCCCGCTTCGGCGATAATTTTAAATTTTGAGTTGTCATTTTGAACTTTGAACTTTGAACTTTGAACTTTTATCACCAATCCTCTTACTCCTTTATCTCCTACCAAAAGATTAGAGCCGTTTCCCAAAATAAAATACGGTACCTTTACCTCCCTAATTTTCCTTATTACCCTTATTAACGCCTCTTCCGTTTTCGCCTCCCAGAACCAATCAGCCGGTCCACCAATCCCAAAAGTCGTATGCCGACCCATCGGCTCATTTTCTTTAAGTTCTTGCCCTAAAATCCATCTCAGTCTTTCGCCTTTATCCATTACCAGTAAATAATAGCAAAAAGGTTGGCTAAAAATCACCCCCTTCGCCAAAAAACCGCTTCCTTGACAAAACGGGAAAAAAGTGCTATTCTCAATTTGTATACAATTTTGTTAACATACGAGGAAGTTATATGGATGCACTCGAACTGAATCACTGGTCAAAGGAGCTGCAGATATCACCCGTGGAAATTATGCGCGAGGAGGCGGAAGTAATCATTCTTGACACTTTGGCCCAAAGCCCAAGCGCAGAGAACTTAATCTTTAAGGGCGGTACAGCCTTACGTTTAGTCTATGGCTCTCCCCGCTTTTCTGTTGATTTAGATTTTAATCAAAAAGGCAAAATTAAAATAAAAGAGCTCAAAAATAGCTTGAAAAAGGCGGCCAAGAGAATTAGCGGAGAGCTCAAAGATTTCCACAATAAAAGATGGACCCTGTTTGCTCTTTTGGCGATCAATCGGCCAGAATTAAAACAGGCCTTTTCTATCAAAATAGAGATTTCCAAAAAGAAATACTTTTTAAAATCAGGAGACTATTCTCTAAAGGCAGGACGCTCGCCCCTAACGGCTTTCACCCCGCTCTTGCTTACCTATTCTCTGGAGAGAATTTATCAGGAAAAACAGCTGGCGATTAAAACCAGAGATGAGCCGCGGGATTATTTTGACCTTTGGTATGTAGGGCAAAAATTGAACCGAAAGCCCGCTTTTCCCCATATGAAAATGCACCCCGGCAAGTTTAAAGGCGCCTTAAGCCAATTGCTGCCGGATTATTTAAAAAAATGGCCGCAAAATTATTTGGCGGGAAAATTATGAGAGACATAGAAATCATTGACAAAATCAGGCAGTACGTCAAAGACTGGTATAGTCTCAAGGACTTGGCGCAAATCCTGCCGGTGAAAAAAACAGGCTTGCGCACGGTAGTAGGGCGCTTAGTCAAGCGCGGGGTTCTGCAAAAAATCAACCGCGGTAAATATGCCGTCTATGGGAAAAACATCTCGCCGGAAAAAATCGCCTGTCAAATTTATTATCCTTCTTATTTATCCTTAAGAACGACTTTAAGCCGAAACGGGGTGATTAACCAAATACCGCGACAAATCCAGCTGGTCACTTCGCGCAAAAGCCATAGAACTTATATTAGCGGAAACGAGATTGTTTACCGGCAAATTCGCCCTGATCTTTACTGGGGATATTTTCAGCAATCGGCGTATCCGGAAAAAGCCCTCCTTGATTTGCTTTACTATGTTTCTTTGGGTAAGGATACCATTTCTTTAAACGAGCTTGATCTTAGCCGTCTGGATAAAAAGCGCCTCCAGTCTTTCGCCCGCAAATTTCCCCCAAGAGTAAGAAAAATAGTCAGCCAGCTTCGCTAAGGGGGCAAAATTTAAATGAATTTCTAACCCTAAGGATTGGCAAGCACTTCTATTGCTTTCTCTAGCTGTAAGTCTTTCGTCTGACCCGCCTTCGCTGAAGCTTCGGCGGGCAGGTCTTTCTCGTCCGGTTTGACTTCAAAATCAGGCTTCAGGCCTTCTTTGTCAATTGATTTTCCGGAAGGCAGAAGCCAACGGGCTACGGTCAAGTGCAGGCCCGCTCCGCGAGTCAAATCTTGCGCCTCCTGAATTGTTCCCTTACCAAAGGTTTTCTGGCCCACCAGCTTCACTTTCCTCAGCTCGACTAAAGCCCCAGCTACAATCTCAGCGGCGGACGCCGATCCCTCGTTAACCAAAATTACCAGGGGTTCTTTAGTTAACCTCCCTTTTCGGTTAACGCGATAGTCCTCTTTGCCACTCTTCCCTTTATCTTGCCAAGTCACCACTCCCCCATCCAAAAACTCACTGGCGATATAAACTGCCCCCTGTAAAAATCCACCCGGATTATTCCGCAAATCCAAAATAACTCCTCTAAAATTTTTGCTTTTTGCTTTTTGATTATTAATTTCTTCTATCGCTTCTTCCCATTCCTCGTTCGTTCTCTCGCCAAAACGTAAAAGCTTTAAGTGGGCAATTTTGCCTCGGGGATTATCAATAAATTGCACCTCCACACTCTTCACCAAGATCGCGTCTCTCGTAATTGTCACCTCAAATGGCTTTTCTGCGCCGTCTCTGGCGAGGGTCAACTTAACCGAAGTGCTCTTTTCGCCGCGGATTAAAGAAACAGCTTCGGGCAAGGCCATTCCCGTTGTTTCCTTATCAATCCCTTTTTTCTCGTCAACAATCTTCAAAATGAGGTCTCCCGCTTTCACTCCCGCTTTTTCTGCCGGACTTCCCACTAAAGGAGCAATAACGGCTACTTTCGAATCTTTAAAACCGAGCTGAATTCCTACCCCCTCGAAGGAACCGGAGAGATCCTCCTTTGCCTGTTTATTTTCTGTCGGGGGCAAGAAAACAGTATAGGGATCGCCGGCGGAAGCGACCATGCCGGAAATCGCCCCGTAGATCATTTTTTTGGGATCAAGATTACCTGACCCCAAATAGCCGCGATAAAGCCTGTCCCAAACATCCCAAAAAAGAGAAAGATCAAGGTCCTCTCTCCCGGCAGGCGCATTTCTATTAACTTGGTATTCGACCTGACTCTTAGCATATTGGCTCCTTTGCGAGCGGCCGCCAAACCAATGTCCTCCTGCTCCCGCCAGCAGCAAGAGAATCAGAAATAAAACTGTTTTTCTTATTTGCCTTAAGGTCATTTCGAAACAATCAACTTCTTTTCCGCCACTAATATCTGTACTTTTTTACCAACAAGGTCACTAATTTGTTTGTATTCTTCCTCGTCCGCGACGATAACCCCCATTTCCAGATCTCTGTACGAATCTACCTTACCACTTTGGCAGACGACACCGGCGGCACCCAGCGCTTCCATTTTCGCTAAAAGCACGGGTGTCAAGAGATCCATCAGTAAAACCTTACCTTTTGTCTCCAAGGACAAACTAAAAAATTCCCCGCCGAATAAGGAGAGCTCGCCCCACGCGTCTTTACCAAAAGCCATTTTCCCCACAAAAACTTGGGCAGAAAACTTCAGGGTTAAAAACTCTCTCTCAATCCTGTCGATATAGCCAGAAACTGGTGCGAGAATCATCTCCTCGCCGCCTAGAACTTTAAGTTTTAAAATCCCTCTTTCTTCGCTTAAGGATTCTGCTTTTCCCGCCACGGGCGAGATAACGGTCTTCTTACCAAAAAGTCTTTTCTTTCTTGCCAGCACCTGTCCGCAAGACACCTCTTGGCCAAGACTTACTTCCAGACAGTGCGACACTTTCTTGGAACTAACGCGCAGAAGACTTGGCAGATCCACTTCGATAAAATCTTCCCGGCGCACTTTGGCCAAAACCGTTCCTGCCTCAACTTTTTCTCCCTCCTTCACCAAAACCTTAGCCTGATAAGGAAGGGCGACTTTAATAAAGTGATCACCGGTTTGGCTTTCCATGGTTACCTTAGCCCAGTAACGAAGGGTAAAAGGCCAAGAAATCTTGCTCTTTTTATTTCCCGTGTCAGCGCCCTCTGGTGAGAGGGACAAATACCGGTTCGGTCCTTACCCAAAATCTTTCCCCTATCAGAGATATAAACCCTCAAGCCATCCGCATCTTTATAATCGGGATCGCTTTTCTGGCGGCAAAACTGACAATTGCGCGGGACGACCCGCTTGATGACTCTTGCTCGGCGTCGTATGGCCATAATTAAAATGGAATATCCGTGCTGCTCAAATCACTCGCCTGATCCTCATCCGTCTTTTCCTCTTCTTTGGCCGTGGCCTTTTTCTTCTTCTTTTGGTCATCCGCCGGAGGCGTGCTACTCCCCTGGGGAGCTCCCACTAACTCTGCGGCCGTCGGCTCACCTACCTGAGGAATTTCCGGCACTTCCGCGGGCGGCGCCGTCTCTTCGGCAGGCGCTACTGGTTCCTCGGCAACCGTGGCGGCGGCCTCGCCGGCCAACGCTCCCACGGGCTCTGCCTTAGCTGTCTCCGCTACGCCTTCGACTTCCTCGCCGGCTCGGCGGCTATCCAAAATCAGCATATCGCTGATGACAATCTCCGTTGTTTGCCGTTGCGTTCCGTCTTGGGCGGTCCACTGCCTGGTTTGCAGGCGACCTTCCACATAGACGCGGCGGCCCTTAAACAACAGTTGTGCACAGAGCTCGGCAAGTTTATTCCAGGCAACAATGCGATGAAATTCTGTCTCCTCCCTTTTCTCTCCTCCCTCGGTCACCCAGCTGCGATTGGTCGCCATACCAAAAGTACAAACGGCCGTACCTTGCGGAGTGTAACGGAGTTCTGGATCGCGAGTTAAATTTCCAATTAATTGAACTTTATTTAGAGACCTTGCGGACACTTTTCACCTCCCCTCTTTTACCCTCCGTAGCCCTCCGATTCGGAGGAGCGGAGGGGGGCGTTTCTTTTCTAACCATTAAAAACCTAATTACTTCCTTTGTTACCCGCAAAGTTCTCTCCACTTCCAAAAATTTGGCCGGTTCTATCGCGAAATCGATCTGGAAAAAGAATCCTTCTTGGAGTCTGCGAATGGGATAAGCTAACTTTTTTGCCCCCCACTCCTTCTTCGTCTCGATCTTCCCTCCGCCCGCTTCGATAATCTTCTCGACCTTTTTCAGCTCCTCTTCTCTCTCTTTCTCCTTTTTCCCCGGATCCAAAATCAGTACCAATTCGTAACTTCTCATATAGAATATTCAGTCTATTCTATCGCCCCTTCTCTTTCTTTGTCAACCATCAAATTTGTCAGCCAAAAACTTTTTCTAGAATGGTTTGCGGCGGGCACGCTTCTTCGCTTCTCTTTCTTTCCGCCAATAAGACCAGTCAATCCCCGGTGGCGGCAAGTGGTCGCCAATAAGATCATTAATCTTTTGCCAAAACTCTTCCTGTTTTTCCGCCGCTAAAATCTTTTCGATCACCCGCTTATAGCCCTTACCCGCATATTTAAGGAAAAGGCTGACGTCGGCAACTGTTGTCTGACTCACCCGTAAAATTTCCCTAATTGCTTCATAACGATAACCTTTGGCCAAAAGAACTCCAATCGCTAATCTTTTTGCGAGCATAATTCTTTCGGTTGGTGAGAGAAAATCGTTGAAGAATTCTTCGACTTCTTTTGGGTTTTTAATATCGGCAATCGTCCCAAACAGGATCTCAAAAATCCGATCATAAACAATTTTCGCTAGTGGGTATTTGGAAACCTGCGCCATAGATAAACTTCTCTAAACACTCCAATGATTTATATCATCTTACTATTTCATCTTCCCTAATTTTTAATCTCTATCTCTCCTTTGTAATAGTGGGGCTGTGGATACCCTTCATAGCTAGCACAGTTCAATATAACCAAAAATTTCCCCGTACTAATTTGTTTAATATCGTGGTTTGTAATTTGCTTTCCGTAGCAAGGATTCGAAAAGAGTAATTGCTTTCCGCTGGGCCACAAGATTAAACTAAGATCTTCATCTGGTGTTGGGTTTAAGCCTAATATACCGAATATACCACTTGGTTTCCCAAATTTTCTGCCAAAAATACAAAGTTCATCGCCACAGTCAAAAAAGCTGAAAGACCTCATCTCATTCTCATCTTTATCCAGTGACAAGACGGTCTGATTATTCTTTTTTAAATGAAAGAAAGCATACATCGGCCCTGTTTGCTTACCCTGGGGTGTGTCATAAGAACTATAGATGCAATTTGCTCCTTCGTAAACATCTCCCCGCCAAGAGAAAACCACCCCTTTTTGGCATGGGTATCCTTCCGAGGTAATACTCGCCTCATTAGGGGCGACATGCCAATTTACTTGTGTTTTTCTGTCACGAGTAAAAAAATAACCAACTAAGGTAATTAAACCTAGTAGCAAGAAAAAAATTAACAGTCTCTGTTTTTTACCTATCAATTTTAGATCAACAAGCATACTACCTCCTATCTCTCTAATAATGAATAGATCTCATAAATACTCCAATGATTTATATCATCCTACTATTTCCTCTTCTTTGTCAAGCCTTGTTTCAGCTTCCATCACACTCCAATGATATAAATCATCCTACTAATTAACAACCCCAAACTGAATTTACTTAAATCCGCTTAAATCTGCTTTTCATCTGTTTTCATCAGACGGAGAATTTGAGCTCGATGACATCGCCATCTTGGACTTCGTAATCGCGGCCCTCAAGCCTGATTTTGCCCAGTTCCCCGACCTTTTGCCAACCTCCTGCTGCGACCAAATCTTCGTACGAAACTACCCCTGCCTTAACAAATCCTTTAGCCATATCAGTATGAACTTCTGCCGCTGCGCTAAGCGCCGTTTCGCCATTTTTTAAACTCCAAGCCCGCACCTCTTTCCCACCCTTAATCGTGTAAAAAGTAATTAAGCCAAGCATTTCGTAAGCCTTCCTTATTAGTTTATCTAGGCCCGTCTCTTTTACCCCAAGCTCCTTAAGATACTCTCTTTTCTCTCCTTCACTCAACTCTGCTAAATCCATTTCCAGCTTAGCACATACTTGGACAAATGGATGATTGGATAAGTGGATAGGTAGATTTTTAAAATCTCCACTCGTCCATTCCTCTACTCTTCTATTTATCGCGTCTTCATCAACGTTCAAAACATATAATGTCGGTTTCTTAATCTCACCAAGTTCCAATTCCAAATTAACAATTTCAATATCTCTGGCCGGATCAATTGTTTCGTAATAATGGGGCACATCGGGATTGGTAAAAAAACGAACGATATGAACAACCAACGAAACTTCTCGGATCTTAGCCAGAAACTGATTGCCCAATCCCTCACCTTGGTGAGCGCCTCTAATCAGGCCGGCAATATCAATAAATTCCACGGTTGCGGGGATAATGGGAGGTTGGATCATCCGATCGGCGGAAATCGGGGTTAAATCAGCGGCAATCCGCGAAAGCGCCGTCAGGCGCTCGTCAGGCACCGGCACAATGCCCACATTCGGCTCAATCGTGGTAAACGGGTAATTCGCCACCTGCGCCATCTGCCTTGAAAGCAGCGCATTAAAAAGCGTAGATTTTCCGCTATTTGGAAGCCCAACAATCCCAACAGACAAGCTCATAGTTTTATTTTACCATTCCTTTTAGTCCCGTATTCCATTCTCATCAGGAGATCTTCTAGTCCTAAAAGAGGCATGATCGAAATCTATTAACCGAACAACCGCGCACCATCTTTCGGGATTCTTAATATATTCATCTGGATCAAAACTCCAATTCTCCTTCTTGTAAGTTATATCATTAACGTTTCCTCCGTGAGCCAAGTGCCCGTTAAAATAGCTTCTCTCTATAAACTCAACAGTAAAATTATAACTCCAATCATGGCCGTGGATTACGTCGGCCGCAGACAATTGTGATCTAATCTTGTGGGTCTGGCTGTCTATTGTTTGCACCAGATCTCGCCACTGAGCTATATTGTCAGCTCTTATTTCAGGTTCATTTTTAACCGCTGTTTCATAGAAATTTATAATTTCACCACAGTTAATACCGCAAAAGCGGCTATATACCCTGACCTTGCCTTTCTCGTTCCCTAGTGGATAAACTCTTTGGGAACCATCTTCCCGAAGAAGAACCGGGGCGACTGGAATAATATCTCCATGGGCCCTTAGACTGCCCGAACTCAAGGCCTTCCATACATCAGAATTTTCTTTTCTAATAGTGTTGATAACTACGCCATTTAAGGGATTCCCTTCATCAACGACATCGTAAAGAACTGACAGCAACGACCCACCTTTGGGCACATCATGCCTAATCCTAACCAAGTCCGTAAGCCTTAGGCCATTAAAGGCTGTCAATAGGACCCTATTGCTAAAAAACTGGAATGGATACCTCCCAGTGTCTATTCGTTCAACCGCTTGTGCAAGTTTGTCATATAAGGGTACCCTCCCCCTGTGCCTGACTTTTTCCAATATTCTTCCCAGTTTGTTCCAATTACTTTCTAAATATCGCCTAGCTTTTCCGTAAGGCACTGTCAGTTGATTTTCTCTCCTTAATCGGCTTTCTTCCAGTTCAAATGGAACATCCTCTGCCATAATTTAAGCTATTTCTGCTTCGGCACTTTTATCGTGCGCGCAGCGAAAATTAAAAGTTTTTCTTGACGAAAAGTGAATCCCGACAGAAAGACCTGACATTTTCCAAAATATTTATTACTATCAAACTGCGGGTGTCAAGACTCTTGATGACCCGCTTTTTTACTATTAAAAGCTTTCTTCCTCTTCGGTTTATTAATTTCTTCCAGAATCATTTTATCGGTAATCTGCAGCCTATTCCGTTCAGCGATTCGCAAAATCGCAGCCACATAATCCTCTTCCGGCACCGAAATAGAGCCAGATTCGGAATTTGGATCTTCGAGATAATAATAGGAGCCCATATCAATTCTAATCTACCACAAACCTGGCCTTGAAGGCAAGAAGTATCACAAGACCTGGCCTTGACCGAAGCTATACCACTTTGCAAAATTGGTAATACCCACCGAAGCTTTCAGGTAAGAATTCGGGGCCAGATTTGCGGTCAGGATTACTCTCTGAAACAAAAGCTCCGTTGGGTATACCCCCAAATTTGAAAGCGAAGGGGTAAACAATTTTCAAGGTCCGGCACCAATTTATTTATTAGCCTCGTAGGGAGTCTCTTTTTGAGGCTAAACCCAGTAATTGTCTTTGGTTACCACTGCCATTTTCGCTTCCGGGTAGCGCGCCAGAAAGGCCTGATTCACTCGCTGCGCCTGACTTTTTATTTCCACGGCAATTTTTTTCTTCCCTTCTCTACTCAAGACTAAATCCACTTCCGAGCCACCTTTAGTCCGCCAATAATTAAAGGTGTAGCCAAAATTCCCGTAACAATTATATTTCCAAAGCTCGGCTACCACAAAATTCTCAAACAGCTGCCCGGCGTCTCCTCTTGATTTGACCGGCTCAAAATTATTGATCAAAGCGTTTCTTAGGCCAACATCATAAAAATAGACTTTGGGCATTTTGGTAATTTCGTCTCTTTTCCTTAACGAATACGGCCTGACAGTAAAAATGATAAAACTTTGTTCAAAAAGTTCAATGTACCTTTTTACCGTTTTCGCCCCAATTCCAAGACCGGAGCCAAGTTCCGCATAATTGACTAGCGAACCAATCTGGTAAGCCAATAGTTTCAGAAGCGAAAGGGCGGCCGAGCGGTTTTCCAAAAGCGACAGCTCTACCAAGTCCTTAAACACCACGCTATCAATTAAACTAGTTAAATAAGTCGCGTCGCCAGGGTGAGTCTGCATGGCCGGATACAAACCATACACCAAAAGATTATCCAGTATTGCCCCTTTATCGTATTTTTTAAAGATGCTCCTCGGTTTTTCTCCGCTTACCAGTTGCTCTATTGGCCGAAGGGAAAGTCCCTCCTCGAGACCGCTCTGCACCAGATATTCGCTCAAAGACAAGGGGTAAAGAGAATAATCAATTTTCCTGCCTGCCAGACTTTCGGACGCCTTGTTCTTGATGTTAAATGCCGAGGAGCCCGTAATGATAAGTTTGTATTGAGGAAGCTGGTCGAAAAATATTTTAGCCGCTCTTCCCGGGTCGCTCAAACGATGAATCTCGTCAATAACCACATAGTCACTGGCGGCGCTCAAGAGCTGAAGGTAAACCGCCGGATCATAATGTTCAAGCGCGCTTCTTATCGGCTCGTTATCAACGATTAAATAATGCGCCTTCGGAAAAATTCTTTTGACAATGGTCGTTTTCCCTACCTGCCTCGCCCCCAGTACCACTAAAACTTCTTTATACTTGGCAAAATGGCCCGAGATAGCTTTATCTAGGTGTCTAACTATCATCGCAAACACATAATAGTATAAACTAAAATGGATGTCAAGTACCGTTTAGTCAAAACCAGAAGCGCTTACTTGTTAAGGCCTGGCACCAACCCGCTTTTTAGCCCCGCAGGGAGTCTCCTTTTGAGGCTAAAGCAATATTTATTTTTACATAGCCATGTGTTCCTCGTGGCAATTTGTGGCGGATTCGCCTATAATCTAGCTATGAAGTTAAAGAGGGTCAGAACCATTCTGGGCGATGTCTTTCGGAACATCTGTAAGATGCTCGCTCTTGCTTGGGAAATAGACAAGAAAATCACTGCCCAATATTACCTAACCGCAGCCATCGGCGCCTTGATACCATTGGCGGCCAGCTACGTAGTCAAACTTTTGATAGATAACCTGCAAAGGGCACAATCGGGTGTTATGCCCGTCGTTCCCTTAATCGTTATTTGCGTTTTAGCCGCCCGCTATCTTGTTACCCTCACGGAAAATATTATTTATTGGGGTTATAACCAAACCTATTTAGACTACCTATTCCGCTATAAACTGCAAAACCAATTTACGCTCAAGTTCCACACCAAAATTTCGTCGCTTGATATCGCTTATCTGGAAGATCCCAAAACACAGGATCTAATGACCAAAACGCGGGATACTATGCAGTGGCGTCTTCCTGATTTCTTACGCGTCTTTTCCTATTTATTCAGGGATATAATCGGCTACACCGCCGCCTTTTTTGTTCTTCTCCCCTTTGGCTGGTGGATTCCTATACTAATCACCGCCGTCACCCTCCCCCGCCTTTACCTTCGGGCCAAACACGGCGCAATTCAGTGGTCTATTTGGGGATCTGGCGCGCCCCAGTCCCGGAAACTTTGGTACTTCGACTGGCTTCTACAAGAGCACACAGCTGTCAAAGAAACCAGAATTTCTCAATCATCGGCTACCCTGATGGCCAAATTTAAGGAAATTCAGGACTATCTTTTTAACTTAAATAAAAAGCCGCTCGATATCTATTTAAGGATTTCGACCATACCACCTTTAGTTGAAGTACTTGTCATAATCCTCGTCGCCACGAGGTTCCTTCCTGCTGTCATCGCCGGCACCCTGACTATTGGTAGTTTCACACTGCTTATTAATATGCTTGATCAGCTAAGCGGTCGAGCCGCTAATGCCTCGGCTAAATTCGGCGAACTTTACGAAAATAATTTCTATGTAAATAATTTCTTTGATTTTTTGTCTTTGCCATCCCTGGTTAACATCTCCAAGAGGCCAGTCATTTTCAAAAAATTTAAACCGCCGAAGATAGAATTTCGGAATGTTTCCTTCCAATACCCTGATGGGCCAAAAGTTCTTCACAACATCTCTTTTGTTATCGAACCCGGAGAAAGCGTGGCTTTTGTCGGGCAAAATGGCGCCGGCAAAACAACAATTATCAAGCTCCTGTGCCGGTTTTATGATGTCAGCGAGGGCGAAATATTGATTAATAATATCAATATTAAAAAACTAAGCCCGCCTAATTGGTATAAATTCCTAGGAACCCTGTTCCAAGAATTTGTGCGTTACCACTTTAGCGTCAGAGACAATATCACTCTAGGCGCCCCTGATAAAAAAGACGATGAGGCGATGGTTCGCGCGGCGGTCAAGTCGGGCGCCTCCGAGTTTATCGAAAGATTACCCAAAAAGTACGAGCAAATGCTGGGCCGCCAGTTTGAAGACGGAAAGGAACTTTCCGGTGGAGAATGGCAAAAATTGGCCATTGCTCGGGCGTTTTATGAAGAACCGCCTGTTCTCATTTTGGATGAACCCACAAGCGCGATTGACGCCGAAGCCGAATACGAGATCTTCAATAATCTGAAAAGACAATACAAGAATAAAACCCTAATACTGGTCTCCCATCGCTTTTCCACGGTTCGTAATGCCAATAAGATTTTCGTGGTTGATAATGGAGAGATAATTGAGAGGGGTTCTCACCAGGAGCTCTTGAAATTAAATGGCAAGTACGCCCAAATGTTTACTCTCCAGGCCGAGGGATATAAATAAGATCCTTAGCCTCGCAAGGACTCTACTTTTGAAACTAGGCATTAAGATTATATGTAAATACTTTAGTACCGGCCGGTACCGAAGTATTCATGGCTAAATTCAAAACGATAATCTTTTTTAGCACTTCACTTTATAAAATTCTCCTGGGAAAAGAAGGTCAACGGGCCTCTCGTCAAGAGAAAGGTTTTCTCTCGCTCTCTTCAAAGCCCAAATTGGGCCACCGTGGGTGACGCAAATTATTTCTTGATGAGAATACCTCTTCTTTGCTAATTGGCAAAACTTTAACATGCGCCGCGCCACTTGCTGGGGGTGCTCGTTGTGTTTAACAAATTCCGTAAAGTCGCTCTTGGCAAAATCTGATCCTGGCTTACCCGCCCACTTTGTTCTCCACTCTGTAACTAACTTGGAATAGCTTACTTTAAGTTTTGGAAAATACCTCTTTATAATCCTGGCTGTCTGGCGGCAACGAAGTAAGGGACTAGAATAAATAGCCGCGATTGGCCGCTTGGAAAATTTCTTTCCTAGGGCCTCGGCCTGCTTCCTCCCTAAATCATCAAGCGGGAAACCTGGCAAATCACCCTTAATCAAGCCTTTCGGATTATCAGGCTGTCCGTGCCTTGCAAAATAAATCGTGGTCATAGCAACTCTAATTTCTCTCGTTTTGCGGACACTAATTGGGCAATTTTTTAGTTACCTTGTCCGACAGAAGTCAAGAGGAGAATCCCCATAAGTGTTGTTACGATGCCAAACACCTGTTGCCTCGTTAACTTATCCTTAAAAATCAAATACGACATTATTACGAATAAAATGGGCGCGGCTCCGGCAATAGGGGCGACGAGACTACTTGCATTGGGAAGCGATAAACCATAATTAAGGGCGAAATCGCCTGATCTTATTAATAACCCAACCATGAAAGTGGCGAATAATATTTTGATTTCTTTCGGCATATAAAATTTTTCCTTCCTTTTCTTCATAAATAGGAAAATAATAGGAAAACATACCGTCGCTATGAAATTTGGCAAAAACCAACCGAAAGAATTAATTAGGATTCGGGAAAAGGTAAAGTAGAAAGACAGAAAAACCATTGCTATTATTGCTAGGAGCACCCCCTTATCAATTATTTTTTCTGCTTTCCTCACCTTCTCGAAATCTACGCTGCAAAGGAAGACACCCAAAAAAATAATGATTATAAATAGGGCTTGAGTTATGGTAATTATATCCCTAAAGATTAACGCCGAGAGGACCAAAACTACTGCAGGAAAAGCCTGAATTATGATACCCACAAGTGGTGCACTTGAAATACGAAAGGCCTCACTAATTAACACGTTTCCTGAAACGTATAAAATACCCAGGAAAATATTAAAGATTAAGAGCGGGAGAGTAATTAGACTAAGATCGTGAGGGGCGAAAGGTATAAGCAATAAAGACAGAGAAGAACTAAAGAAAAATACCCAAAACGTTGTCAAGGTGGCACCAATCTTCCTCGATGCAATAATCGTAAATAAATCCCCGGTCCCCCATCCAAAAAAAGTGACCAATGCCAATAAAAGAGGCAAATTCATATTATCTTTCCACCGTAATTATAACGAACAGCTTACTCTTTTAAAAGATGCTCTGCGTATCCCGCCGCGACTAACTCTTGGAAAGCCCGCCAAACCTTTTTAGGAATTCGCTGCGGAATCTGGAATCCTTTCTTCGGATATTCTTTTATCCTTTGTAAATCACCAACCATAATACTAATTAGCTCTTTTCTGGAAACATTCTCGCTTTTATATTTCTCAAAAGATATCTGCGGAGAGGCAACTAAAACGTAAACTTCCGGCCAAAGTCTCCTAAATGTAGCAAAGGTTCGTCTCTCCATATCCGGCTTACAAACAGCAATTATGGTTCTCGCTGTTATTCCATTCTTCCCCAAAAGTTCTCTGGTAAATTCCACATTTTCGCCAGTATTGCTCGATTTATCTTCCATAATTATCTTCTCGGCTGGTACACCAAGCTTTTTGGCTCTTTCGGCAAAGAATACCGCTTCGGGTTTCTTCCATATCTTGCGGGTCAACTCACCCAACCCGCCGGACATGACTATTAGCGGCGCAAAACCTTGCCAAAAAAGTTCCGCTCCGCGATCGGCGACTTGAATATCATGACTTCCCAAAACCACAATTACATCTGCCTTCTTTAGTTTGTGATTAAGATGGTGATAATCCCAAATTATCTTGGCCAATCTCTCTACTTCTGCTTTATCCATAAAATCTAAAGACTACGTGTCTATTCGCAACGCCTCCCATTTTTTAATGTTTTAACTTTACTACTCAAAATTTCATCCGGCCTTAAAATATTCCCACGAATTAACGACCTTTTCTAATCACTCTATTTAAGAAAAAGGCAGAGACGATAAACAAGGGAATAAAAGTCATTCCCGACCAGAAAGCAAAATCGGCGAAATCACTTACTCTCTCGAAAATACAAAGTTGCCAAAGCAAGAGCCAAGGAATTCCTGCCAACAAGGAAATGGCAATATATGGTAGGAATCTAATATTCGTTAATCCGTAGGCGTAGGAAATGAAGTCATGAAAGGTCCCCACAAAGAGGCGGAGGAGAATTAAAGATTTTAGGCCATAATTTTTGGTGAACTCATCCACTTTTTCTATATTCTTAACCCCTACGAGCTTTACGACCAATCCTCGCCCGTATCGCCGAGCAATCCAGAAATTGATTACCGCTGCTAATCCTGCCGCCAAATAAGTGTAAATTTGAAATTCCTTCCCGAAAAGAAGCCAGCCCACAAACCAAAGAGGTGTTCCGCTTAAGGGAGCGATGACATAAGTAAGGGTGGTTAAAATGATAAAAACCAGTGGGGCCCAAATACCACTCTTTTGGATAAAACTAGTGATATCTTCAGTTCTAAATTTTGTTCCCCCCCAATAGATTAAAAGCGAAATAAAAACCAGAAGAAAGAGATAAGATAACCGGCGCTTAGTCAAATTCTTTCGGACCATTGCTACGTTCCTAAAGTCCTTATCTCTCATTTTAATATCTAGAGTTCAATCTCTAACAATATCGGACAGTGATCGGAGCCGAAAACATTCTTTAAAATCTCTGATCTTTTTACCTTCTCTCTTAAATTTTCGGACACCAGGAAATAATCATACCGCCAACCTTGATTTTTCTCTCTTTTGGGATCTTTTAGATGCCACCAGGTATAATGCCCACCTCCTCTCTCGAACATCCTAAAAGTATCAATTAGGCCTATTCCTAAAAGATCAGAAAACCATTTTCTCTCCTCTGGTAAAAAGCCAGAGTTTTTACTTGTCTCCGGGGCAAAAAGGTCTAATTCGGTATGAGCCACATTAAAATCTCCGCCAATTATTACCGGCTTATTATGCTCAAGTTGCTTTTTGAAATAATCCCTCATTGCTTCATAAAAGCTCAGCTTGTAGTTTAATCTTTCCGCGCCGCTATTCCCATTCGGGACATAGAAGTTAAAAAAAGATAGGCCATTTAGTTCACAAAGCATCGAGCGCCCCTCGGAATCGAGAATCTTATCTCCTACCGAATCTGTTAACTTATCTAAAGATAGCGATTCATTATAATAAACTGCCGTTCCGCCGTAACCGGGACGACCGGAGTGGTTAAACTCAACTTTATAATGCGAAACAAACTTAAGAAAAAATGATAATTGATCGGGGTGGGCCCGAACTTCTTGAAGAAGCAATAAATCGGGTTGCTCGCTTTCGATAAATTTTAAGAACTGCTCCTCCGCCGACCGTAACCCATTAACATTCCAAGAAACAATTTTCATCAATCGAATTGTAGCAACTGGAGCGCGTTTTGGATATCCTCCGCGACCATTCTTCTTTTGGATTTTTCGATTTTTTCCGGCAACGCCTCGCAAATCGCAACCAAACGGACTTTTTCCGGCTCGATATTAGGGGGCAGAAGAAGTTTTGCGGTAGGCATGGTCTAATTATAGCATGCCGTTACAGACTCGCCGACTAAAGGCCAGAAATTAGCCCTATTGTCTCGACTAAAAATTTACGATATAATTACCAGCTGTGATCCACGATTCTTTCGAAGAAACTTTCCTAGGTAAACAAAAAATACTTGTTATCATGGGTCACCCCGACGATTGCGAAATCGTCTGCGGCGGAACAATTGCTCGACTTGCTCATAGTGGTCGCTTAGTCAGGCTTCTAGTCACCACAACAGGGGGTAAGGGTTTTCAAAACAAGGACATAACTGAAAAAGAATTTACAAAAGTTCGACTGAAGGAACAAATTAGTGGCGGCCTAGAGTTAGGAATCTCCCAAAAGGAAAATTTTAATCTAGAAATACCTGATGGAGAATTGGAGACTTCTACCGAAAATATCGCCAAGGTTGTTTACCACATTCGAGACTTCAAGCCCGATCTGATCATCACCCACCACCCCGCAAAGTTTATTGTGGAGTTCTCTCGAACCTCTCATTGGGTTAATCATCGCGATCACAGAAATACTGGCATAATTGCTTTTGACGCGGCATACCCGTGCGCGCGCGACCGAGGTTTTTTTCCGGAACAGTTCCAAGTAGGCCTCGCGCCACATAAAGTACACGATTTTCTGCTAGCCGATTCTTATGGAGACGAAAATGTACGATACTTCCAAATCGATAAGTATATAGGCCAAAAGAAAAAGGCATTAATGGCGCACAAAAGTGTCTTTAGTAAACAAGACGTCGAGGATCTGGTGGGAGAAAATAGGAGGGAGGGTAATTACCTCGAACCCCTAGGATTCATCAGCATTTATTAGCCTGGTATTCTATTTCTTCACAGTTCTTTTTCGAGATAAAGTTCCGGTACTCCATAATATTTTCCCTCGCCTACGATCTTAAAGCCATTTTTCTGGGCGATCTGGAGCATTTTCTTATTGTCCCTACTAATAATCGTCTTTATCTTTTTAAACTTGGTGTGTTTTTTCGCCCATTCTACTCTGCAGTCTATAAGCAATCTCCCCAGCCCTTTCCCTTGATAGTCGCTGAGCACTCCCAAGCTTCCAACATAACCGACTTCGGGAATACTGGCATTATCTCTTTTTATGGCACTCATACCAACCAGCTTGTTCTTTACGAAAAGAAGAAACATGGCCGAGTCTCTTTGGCAATATTCTTTAATCCATCTGGCATAGTGGTCGACGCCCTTCTTCCTTTCGGTAGAATAAACCACGCCATACGCCCGGGGATTCTCTTTGACCAGCTCGAATCTCAATTTTCGGAGAGCTATTGCATCTCTAATAGTTGCTTTTCTAATTTTGATATTGCGAGGTGTCGGGTGCCTTTCTTTTTTCATTTATAAAGCTTACTATGAGTACCGAGAAAATCAAAGTAAACCACGTTCCCATTTTCAAACTCGCGAAAAATAGCTCGCCAATCGCCAGAAATATTTATACTGCGGTATTCTCTGTACTTACCCGTAAGCGCATGATTATTTAAAATCGGGTAATATTTATCAGTAAGAAATAATTCCAGGCGGGTTCTGTAGGCGATTTGAATTTTGCGCGGCGCTTTTCTCAATGATTTAACGAACCGTTGGGAAAATTCAACTCTTGCGTCTTTCATTAATTATCTTATCAACAAAAGCGAGGGCCTCATCGGCACCCTTAAAGGATTTAAACTTCCCCGCCCTTCTTTCTTCTTCGGATTCCCTCAATGCTTTAATAAGATACTCGCTTGGCTCTTCTTCGCGAAGGCTGAAA
>Ga0194111_10003628_pt1 | contig 18192 bp, 14 predicted proteins | sample TA2KigC300mmetaG_FD_146194 | JGI IMG/M metagenome (GOLD analysis project Ga0194111, IMG submission 146194) | Freshwater microbial communities from Lake Tanganyika, Tanzania - TA2015033 Kigoma Deep Cast 300m | ecosystem: Environmental > Aquatic > Freshwater > Lake | place: Tanzania: Lake... | reverse complement strand
CTGCACCTGCTCGGGGTCGCGAATATCGCCGAACAACTGCTGGCCGTCGTCGCTGGCCGACTCGATCAACAGATCTCCCGCCCCAACCATCCGCTCCACAATCGATTGCGCAAAATTCACGTTGTTCACCCGCTCCAGCGGTATCTCGACACCGCGACGAGCCAGCACACCCTCGCGAAAAATCACCCGCTGCGACGTGACGACGAAATACGTGCGCGACCATCGCAACACGGCGACCGCCAACCCGACGATTTGCAACAGCAGCCAAACCAACAACACCCGCGTCGCGCCCGACCCGAGCCAACCCTCGGCGAATTGTCGCACCGCGATCGCACCGACCAGAGGCACCATCACCAACGCAACCGGTTTGACGAACACCACCCAATGCGGGTGCAAATCCAAATGAATCTGCTCGCCACGATTCAACAAATTTCGCGGATACCCCACATTCCAAACCTAGTTTCCCGCGCCGACACCCACCGCCTAGCGTTGTGCCGTGGACGCCGACCAACTTCTCCACGGCATGGATGCCGACCAGCGCACCGCCGTGACCTGCCCCGAAACCGCCACCGTGCTCCACGCCGGCGCGGGCTCGGGCAAAACTCGCGTGCTGACTCATCGCATCGCTTATCGAATCGCCACTGCGACGGCCGATCCGCAAAGAGTTCTGGCGATAACTTTCACCCGCGAAGCCGCGAGCGAACTGCGCCAACGACTCGGCAAGTTGGGCGTGACGCGCGACTCGCAATCGGTCACCGTCGGCACATTTCACGCGATCTCGTTGTCGCTGTTGCGCCAGCGACTCGCCGACACCCACAAACCAATGCCGACCATCGTCCACAACCGCTCAGTTTTGATTTCTCAGGCCGCCGGTGATCACCCGATGGCGAGTCGACCGCGAGAACTTCTCGTCGAGGTCGATTGGGCGCACGCCCGCCTGGTTTCGCCGACGAACTACGCGCAAGCGGCAAAGCGTCACGGTCGCTACACGATCGCACCGCACAACGAGATCGCCACGATCTACAAGAATTACGAGCAACTCAAACTTCAGCGCAACACGCTCGACCTCGACGACCTGATCTCGCGCGTGGTCGAGGCGATGCGACTCGACAACGCCTACGCCCAGGCGGTTCGCTGGCGCTACCGGCACATCTTCGTCGACGAAGCCCAAGACATGAACCCGCTGCAATACGAATTGTTCGAGGCGATTCGCGGCCAGCGCCAAGATGTGTTCATCGTCGGCGACCCGATGCAGGCAATCTACGGATGGAACGGCGCCGAAAAGAAACTTTTCGACGAACTGCCAGACAAGATTCGCGGCACCACAGTTCTGCGACTACCCAACAACTACAGGTGCACCCCCGAAATATTGTCGGCGGCGATTTCGATTGCCAAAGCCGTCGAACCAGATATCGACGTGCGGGCGATCAAAGCCAGCGCCAAGCCGGTGGTGGCAAGAGGGTTCGCCGATGTCGAGTCTGAGGCTCTTGGCGTCGTCGATTATTTGTGGCAATACGCCAACCAAGGTGGCGCCAACCCGTGGCGTTCGGCCGCCGTGTTGGTGCGCACCAACATTCAAAGCGAAACGATCGTCGACGCATTGGTCAAACACGGCATTCCGGTGCGCACCAGTCGGCCCTCGAAAGAACTCACCTCGGCGATCGCCGACGCGTCGCCAAGTCGCAACCGCGACGAACTCGCGACATGGGCCGCCGATGTTCTTGCCGAATCCGAATCAGACATTCAGCGGTGGGTCGCCGAACATGTCCAAGCGTTCTTGAAAACCGATCAGTCGGGCAGCGTCGACGGCCGATCGTTTTCGGCATGGATGCGGGCGACCGCGGCCGATCAACGCAGCACCGAGGGGGTCGAAGTTCTCACCTTCCACTCGGCCAAAGGCCGCGAGTGGGACTGTGTCGTGGTCGCCGGCTGCGAAGACGGCCTGATGCCGCATGCATCGGCCATTTCCCAAGATCAAATCGACGAAGAAGTTCGTCTGGCCTATGTCGCCCTGACCCGGGCCTCGCAACAACTGTTCGTTACTTGGTGCGAAACCCGCAAAGGTCGAAGCGCGGGCCGCAGCCAGTTGCTCGGCGAAATGGTCACCAAACTAGATTCGAGCGCCGATGCGGCGGCAGCGACGAATTCGGATCGAACCGCGGCAAAACAAACGACCGCGACGCGACGCGCCAAAACCAAGTCGCTCGAAGACGAACTGCGGGCATGGCGCTCGAGTCGAGCCCGCGTGATCAAACAACCGGCGACCTCGGTTCTGAGCGAGTTCGAACTTCGCCAAATCGTCGCCCAGTTGCCCAAAACGCCATCAGACCTGGCCAAGATCATCGGTCAAATGCCGGCGAACCGAATCGCGTCTGACGTGCTGGCGATCGTCGCCGGGGCCGAGAAACGACTCAGCGCGGTCGCCACAAAGTAGTTTTCTGTTCAGCGCTCTTGCGCCTGGCGAATCTCCATCAGCCGCTGAAACACCTCTGGCCGCATCGAAACAAACAGTCCTCTCGCCTCGGCGCAGAGCGTTTCGCCGTGGTGAAGCGTTCCGACGGCGCTGATTTTTCGCCCGTCGATCGACGCGACCCAACCGCGAAAGACAACGGGCCGTTTCAGAGGCGTCGGCGAACGGTAGTCGATCGTCAGGTTCACGGTCATCCCCGGATTGCCGCTCAGCGATTGCGCCATGCCCAATACCTCGTCAAAATATGCGGCGATGAAACCGCCGTGCACGCAACCCGGTGGCCCCTCGTATGCGGCCTCGAACTTGACGTGACCGACAACCACCGAGTCTTTGCCTCCGTCGCCCTCGATCTGCATCCGCATCGGCACGGCCAACGGATTTATTCCGCCGATGATCGGGCTGCGATCCAAGAAACTGTTCATCGGCGCCAACGAACTCTCGCCTGGCCCGAGATATTCGTGCGAGTGTGGTATCGAGCGCAACCGCGCGACGGCCTGACCGATCATTCTGCGCGTCTCTTGTAGTTCTTCGAGATTTGCCGAGGTCGCCAAAAGTTCATCCATCGCCGAGCGCAACTCGTCGGCGATCGCGACCCGCAAGCTGTCTGTGGCCGACAACTGTTGCGTGCGAATATGAAAACCTTTGAATGCGCTCTCGTAAACGGGTGCCGAATTCGCAGAGTGCCGACCCGACATCTGCTCGTCGTTCGAGCCGCTCATTTCGCTCGGCCGTTGCTCAGCCGCATCGAGACCGGCGCATGGTCGCTCGGCTTCTCCCCCTTGCGCGCATTGCGATCGATTTTCGAGTCTTCGACGCGGGCGAACGTCGATTTCGTCGCCAGAAGAAAATCGATGCGCATCCCCTCGCCCTTGTGAAAACTGCCGTTGCGATAATCCCACCACGAAAAAACTTTCGGCCCGGGGTTCATCTCGCGGAATACATCGACCAGTCCCCACTCGCAGAGTTCGGCGAAAGCTTTGCGCTCGGGTTCGCTGACATGGGTCGCGCCATCGAACTTCGTCACATCCCAGACGTCGTCATTGGTTGGCGCGATGTTGAAGTCGCCGCCGATCACGAGCATCTCGCTCGGGTCGGCGATCGCCGCCGCGTGTCGTCTGAGCTTCTTCATCCAGGCGAGTTTGTATTTGTAGTGGTCGTCTTCGAGCGACCTGCCGTTGGGCACATAGACGCTGACCACCCGAATATCGCCGCACTTGGCCGAAATGATTCGGGCCTCGTGATCCGGCTCGATCGATGCGGCGAAGTTCGTCACCACGTCGGTCAGGCCCACTTTCGAAATGATCGCCACGCCGTTCCACTGGCCCTGCCCGAAATGCGCCGACTCGTAGCCCAACTCGGCGAAAGTCAGCGCCGGGAACACCTCGTCTTTCATTTTCGTCTCTTGCATGCACAACACATCGGGCTGATTCTCTTTGACCCATGCGGTCACGCGTTCGAGACGGGCCTTCAGCGAATTGACGTTCCAGGTCGTGATCAGCACGACAACACCGTATCCAAAAAGTCGTCAGCGCTTCTTGTTCGACGTCGGCCTTTTCGCAGAAGTTTTCGGAAGTTGCGCGCGACGTCTGGGTCTTTTCGGCTGACCCGTCTTGGCGGCCTGAGACTTTGATTGCGCGTTGCGCGAGACCTGAGTTTTGACGGCGCTTTTTGGTTCGCTCGGCAAGTCGACACCCGCGACCGACAACTCGACGCTTCGCCGTGACGGCGTGAAACCGGCCACGACCAGACTGAGCGTCGCCCCCAACTTGACGTGCTCGCGCGCGCTGCGGGGCGCGGGCTTGGCCATCAGACGAAGTGGCAGATAGCCGGAAACCTCGCCGATCTTCACGTAGACACCGTGCGACGCGTAACTTTCGACGACGCCTTTCAGCTTCGTGCCGATCGCGTTCTTCTCGACGAAATTCAAGAACGGGTTCAGTTCGTTCAGTTTTGGATGAACGCTCTTCGGCGCCACGACCTTGGCAACCGGCGATTTCGCCGCGAGATTTCGCGGTTTGGCCCGACGCAACGACGCCGCCGACTCGCGACCCGCCTGCTTTCGCACCGGCAGACGCCTGATGAACACCCAGCCGACATTCGGCACCGGCTTGCCGCCGATCAGTCGCCCCTCGTCGAACAACCACTTGTATTGATCGTGAAACTCCTGATAACTGTCGTTCGAGAGAATGCTCGCCTTTACCTTGTCGGCGATCGTCAACACGAAGCCGTCGCCGCGACCCACGGCGCCCGCGGGTGGCGCCACGAGTTCGTTGTTGTTGATCGCCTCGTCGAATTCGTTTCGCTCGCGACGATCGATTCGATGGCCGAACGTCGCGTCGACCACCACCGTCACTTTCGTCGACGGAAACTCTTTCATGAACGCGAGCACGGCCTCGTTGAGCTGTCTCAAACTCGGGTCGCCTCGGCCTTCGGTGGCGATGTTCGAACCGTCGACCACCACATGCGTAAAACTCTTGTTCACCCCTTCATTCAACCACCGCGACCGCGATTAACTAGTCGGCGAAAGTTTCGCGCATCAAATCGTCGAGTTCTTGGTCGTGAATCGTCTTCGACCCGGTGGCGGGGCTTCCCGATTCGACGCGAGTCACAAAACGCAACGAATATCCCTGCTCTTTCAGCGGCCAGATGCGGTCGTCTACGAAATATCGCGGGCCCATGTTCTCGGGTTCTTCTTGCAGCCAGACCAATTCTTTGGCGTTCTTGTAGCGCGCCAATATCCTTTTGATCTGCTCGCCCGGAAACGGATACAACTGCTCGATCCGCACGATCGCGAATCTTGCGCCACGCTTGTCGCGCTCGACGACGGCGTCCCAAGCGACTTTGCCAGTGCACAAAACGACGCGCGTCACCTCATCGGGCTTGACGATCGAGGCGTCGTCGAGCACTTCTTCGAAACTTCCCGTCGTGAATTCGGCGATGGGTGAACGACTCTGCTTCATTCGCAGCGGTTGCTTGGGTGAAAAAATCACCAGCGGTTTCAGGTTTTTGCGCTTGACCTGGCGCCGCAGTAGATGAAAATATTGCGCCGATGTGGTCGGATAACAAACCTGAATGTTGTCGTCGGCGCAAAGTTGCAGGAATCTCTCGATCCTCGCCGAGGAATGCTCGGGACCCTGACCCTCGTAGCCGTGCGGCAACAACATCACGAGGCCGTTCGTTTGCTGCCACTTGTCCTCGGCGGCGACCAGATATTGGTCGATGATGATCTGTGCGCCGTTCACGAAGTCGCCGAACTGCGCCTCCCAAATCACCAGCGCTTGCTGGCTCGAATGCGCATAACCATATTCGAAACCAAGGGCGGCATACTCGCTGAGCAGCGAATCATAGACCCAGAACCGACCCGTCGCGCCGGGAATCCCGGCCAACGGCACCCAGCTTCGCTCGTTCAGGTAGTCGATCAATGTCGAGTGTCGTTGGCTGAAAGTTCCGCGACGCGAGTCTTGCCCCGCCAGCCGAACCGACGAGCCTTCGATCACCAGACTGCCGATCGCCAGCGCCTCGCCGGTCGCCCAGTCGATGTCGCCGTGTTTGGCGATCATCGCGTCACGCGCCTCGAGCTGGCGCAGCAATTTCGGGTGAACCATGAAATCCTGCGGATACGTGTGCAACTGCGAAAGCACCTTGTCGAGCACTTCTCGTCTCACGCCGGTCTGGATATGCGGCACTACACCGACGGGTTTCGGGGGCTTTGCGGCGATTACCTTTTTGTTCGTCTTGGCGCGAGTTTGCTCGAGCGCACCCTGCAACTTGTTCCGGTAATCGCTCAGCGACTTCTCGGCCTGTTCAACGGTGATGTCGCCGCGTTTGACCAGCGTCTCGACATAAAGTTTGCGCACGCTGCGCCTCTCGGCGATCGCCTTGTACATCAACGGCTGGGTGTAACTCGGGTCGTCGCCCTCGTTGTGCCCGTAGCGCCGATAGCAAATCATGTCGATCACGACATCTTTGTGGAACCTTTGCCGGTATTCGAAGGCCAGTTGCGCCACGCGCACGCACGCCTCGGGGTCGTCGCCGTTCACATGAAAAATCGGGGCCTGCACCGTCTTGGCGACATCGCTGCAGTATTGCGACGAACGCGCGTATTCGGGTGAAGTCGTGAAACCGATTTGGTTGTCGATTATCAAATGAATCGCTCCGCCGACGCGGTAGCCCGAGGTGTCGCTCATCGCCAAACATTCCGCGACGACGCCCTGGCCGGCAAAAGCCGCGTCGCCGTGAATCAACAGCGGCAACACCCGATACGACAACGGGGGTTCGATTTGGTCTTGCATCGCCCGAACGGTGCCGAGCACGACGGGGTTCACCGTTTCAAGGTGGCTCGGGTTCGAAACAAGTTCGATGTGCATCTTCGCACCGCTCTCACCGACGAACTCACCGATCGCGCCGAGGTGATATTTGACGTCACCCGAGCCCTGCACCGACGACGGATCGACATATCCCTCGAACTCCTGAAAAATCTGGTCGTATTCCATGCCGACGACGTTGGCCAACACGTTCAGTCGTCCGCGGTGCGCCATGCCGATCACCGCACCGTGCAAGTTTTCGTCGACGGCGAGGTTCAAGATTTTGTCGAGAATCGGAATCGCCGACTCGGCGCCTTCGAGACCGAAGCGCTTCGTGCCGACATACTTGGTCGACAAGAACCGCTCGAACGCCTCGGCGGCGTTCAGCCGCTCGAGCAGGCGCGCCTTGTCGATTGCAAACTCGTTGCGTTTGATGCCCTCGAAATGCTCTTGTATCCACCGCTGCTCATCGGTGTTCTGGATGTGCATGTACTCGACGCCGATCGTGCGACAGTACGCGTCGCGCAACACGCCGAGAAGGTCACCCAATGTCGACCGATTCACGCCACCGACTCCGCCCGTCAAGAACTCCCGATCGAGATCCCAAACCGTGAGCCCGTATGTAGCGGGGTCGAGTTCGCGTGGCATCCGTGGCGCGCGCCAATGCAACGGATCAAGATCGGCGATCAGGTGTCCGCGCACGCGATGCACCCGAATCAAGGTCGCGATTTGCATCTGCTTCTCCAGCAGCGCGTCTTCGCTGTCGAGCGAGTTCGTGTCGTCGCGCCACTTCACGCTTTCGTAGGGCACGCCCAAACTGCTGAAAACGTCGGCATAGAAACCGTGCTCGCCGATCAACAACTCGTGCACGTATTTGAGGAACAATCCGCTCTCGGCCCCTTGAATGATTCGGTGGTCGTATGTGCTGGTCAGCGTCACGACCTTCGACACGCCGAAACGACCCAGGGCCCGTTCGTCGCTGCCCTGAAACTCGGCGGGGTAATCGATCGTGCCGACGCCCACGATCACGCCTTGGCCGACCATCAGCCTGGGCACCGACTGCTGCGTGCCGATGGTCCCCGGGTTCGTCAGGCTGATATTCGCCCCTTGAAAATCTTCGGTCGTGAGTTTGTTGGCGCGCACCTTGCGAATGATGTCTTCATAGGTCAGCAAAAACCCGGCAAAGTCGAGCGTGTCGGCGTTCCGCAACACCGGCACGACCAAACTTCGTTGACCCTTGCCCTTGTCGACATCGACCGCCAAACCCATGTTGACATGGCTGAATCTCTTGATCTGCGGTTTGCCCTGCTCGTCGACAGAATAAACATGCTTCATGTTCGGCACGGCGTCGACGATCGCCCGCACGACGGCGTAGCCGATGAGATGAGTGAAGCTGATCTTGCTTTCGCCGTTGCGCCCGCGGTATCCGTTGATCACCTTGCGGTTCACCTCGAGAAGTTTGGCCGGCACTTGGCGAACGCTGGTTGCGGTCGGCACCCCGAGACTCGACTCCATGTTCGTGGCGATGACCGCCGAGACTCCGCGCAACGGCTCTGGCTCGACAACCTCGAGGGGCGCCTGTTCGACGGGTACATGCGTGACCACGGGGCGCGGTGCGCGCGGCGGAGCCTCGGGAGAAATCGGCTCTTTTACAACCGGTGCATTCACGACGGGCGCTTTGACCGTCGCCTTTTTCGCAGTGGCAACCTTCGGCGCAACCGTCGCCTGATTGCCCGCCCCGTTGGCCGCTTCGTCGTGCAAACCAAGAAGCGAATCGAGATCGGGTCGAATCAATTCACCCGTCGGGTCGGGTTTGGGCGAGCCGACGGGCTTATAGTCGCTGAAAAACTCGCGCCACGCCACCGACAAGGATTGCGGTTCTTCGCGAAAACGCTCGTACATCTCCTCGACTAGCCAGGAGTTGGCGCCAAAGTCCTCGGGGTTGGACTTCTCATTCATCGCTTACATCGTAACGATGATTATTTGAGAAGTACCTCTGAAGCAATCCACAAGATCAGCCACAAGACACCGCCCGTTATCATCGCGTTCTTGTGTGATTCGTATGGCCACAGCAACTTGTTGGTTGCCGCGGTGCCACCGAACACACCGACCGCGTTGAGTTCGAGAATCGCCGCGAGCACCACGGCGATGATCAACAGTGTCATCGCGTTGCTCGCCGTCGCATCGGGGAATGCCGCCGGGTAGAAGTGCGCCGGTCCGATCATGAACCACAGCATCGAGAAAGAAAAAATAAAGTTCTGACGCGAGATCAGCAACGCTCGTCTGCCCGCGCCCGCCGCGTTCGGGTCGGCGGCGCCGCCACCCAACACATTCACCGCGTTGGCCAGCACGATCTTCTGATTCTTCCAGATACCCATCCAGACATTTGCCGCCATCAGGGTGCCGAGAATCATGCCGATCGAAATCGTGTACTTGTGGGCGTCGCCACTGCGCGACCAATAGTTCTCGATTACTCCCGTAATCAGGAGCCCGGTGCCCAGGGTCGCGATCGCCGCCCAACGAAACCACCACAGGGCGCGACGCGCGACTTTGTCGAGCGTCAGGTTTCTCGCCTTGGCTTCGTCGCCGTAGGTCGCCAGCGCCGGCACCTGCACCAGGTTGAAGTAGTAAAGCAGGCCGATCCAAACGATGCCTACGAGAACATGAACGTATCGAAGCAAGAAATCTCCGATGAAAGCCTGATCGAACAATTGCATGATGACCCCTTTGGGTGTCGTTGATAATTCGAAAATAATTTAGCACGGCAAGGGGGTTCTGACCTTGCAACTAGATTGGACGCCTGATGGCCGCCGAGTTCATTTACACCTGCTACAAACTCGCCCGCTTCTATCCCCCTGACCGCACGGTTCTCGAAAACATTTCGCTTTCTTTTTACCCCGGGGCAAAAATCGGCGTGCTCGGTTCGAACGGCAGCGGCAAATCGAGCCTGCTGAAGATCATGGCGGGCGTCGACGACGGTTTCACCGGTGAAGCCCGACTCACCCCCGGTTTCAGCGTCGGTTTGCTCGAGCAAGAACCCAAACTCGACCCGGGCAAAGATGTGCTCGGCAACGTGATGCAAGGAGTCGCACCAATCCGCGACCTGCTCGCCGAATATGAAAAAGTCACCGCGATGTGGGGCGAGCCCGACGCCGACTTCGACAAAGTCGGGGCTCTGCAGGCCCGACTCGAGGCGAAGATCAACGCCGTAGACGCGTGGAGCCTCGAGAGAAACGTCGAAATCGCGATGGACGCGCTGCGTTGTCCGCCGAACGAGAGCGATGTCACGAAACTCTCGGGGGGCGAGCGGCGGCGGGTCGCGTTGTGCCGTTTGCTTCTCAGCAGACCCGATTTGTTGTTGCTCGACGAGCCGACGAACCACCTCGACGCAGAAAGCGTGGACTGGCTCGAGAGATTTCTGCAGGAGTACGCCGGCACCGTGGTGGCGATCACCCACGATCGCTATTTTCTCGACAACGTGGCCAAATGGATTCTCGAACTCGACCGCGGCAAGGGCATCCCGTTCGAGGGCAACTACTCGAGTTGGCTCGAGCAAAAACAAGAGCGACTGGGGCGCGAAGAAAAGGCCAACGAGGCTCGCAAGCGCACGCTGGCGCGCGAACTCGAATGGGTTCGCATGGCGCCCAAAGCGCGTCAGTCGAAGGGCAAGGCGCGTCTCGCCGCCTACGACAAACTGCACGCCGAGGCCGAGGCGGCCGAGCGCGGCGAAAGCAAGCTTGAAATCGCGATACCCCCGGGCCCGCGCCTCGGCGACGTCGTGATCGAGGTGAACAATCTGTCGAAGGGCTACGGCGATCGACTGCTGATCGACAACCTCAGTTTCAAACTTCCCCCGGCGGGCATCGTCGGCATTATCGGCGCCAACGGCGCCGGCAAGACGACGCTGTTTCGCATGATCACGGGTCAAGAAGATCCCGACTCGGGTTCGATCATGGTCGGCGACACCGTCGCACTGAGTCATGTCGATCAAAGTCGCGACACATTGAACCCAGATTCGACCGTGTACCAAGAGATAACCGAGGGCGTCGAGACGATGAAAGTCGGCAACCGAGAAATCAACGGTCGCGCCTATGTCGCGAGTTTCAATTTCAAGGGCAGCGACCAACAAAAGCGGGTCGGCGATCTTTCGGGTGGCGAAAGAAACAGGGTTCACCTGGCGAAACTGCTCAAGAACGCGGGCAATGTGCTGTTGCTCGACGAGCCGACCAACGATCTCGACATCGACACGCTGCGCGCGCTCGAGACCTCGCTCGAAAGTTTCCCCGGTTGCGTCGTGGTGATCAGCCACGACCGCTGGTTTTTGGATCGCATCGCCACCCACGTTTTGGCGTTCGAGGGTGACAGCCAGGTTCGCTGGTTCGAGGGCAACTTCACCGACTACGAGGCGTGGCGCAAAAAAGAACTCGGCATCTCCGCCGACCAGCCCAAGCGAATAAAATACAAGCCGCTGTCCCGCAACTAGGCCCATGAAGAGTTCGTCGATCACCTTGCGCAACATTCGGGTGATCTGCTCGACGATTTTCGTGCTCGGCATCGCCGGCATGATCATCACCTCTGTTGCCGGCAACAACGTCGGTCTCGTCAACACGATCGGCGGCGCGACCGCGATCTCGGCGCTGGTGTTGCTCGTCGCCACGATCACCAGCAACACCGTCCGGCCCGAGGTGTTCGTCGAAGCCGATGCCGAGAGGGTCGAACGGCAAATCTCTCGCCTTGTCGAGGGTGGCGCCGACGAAACCCAAGTCAGAGATCTGGTTCGCGATGCGACCAACCTGGGTCGCAAATCTTGAACCTCGCCGACGACAACGAGTTCGCCGCGTTTCTGGCGACACAAACGGGAAAGCTCCTGGTTGAACTTCGCGATGAACTCGTCGCACGAAACGTCACGGGGTGGGACCTCAAAGACGCGGGCGATGCATTGGCCCAGAAGTTTCTGATGAATCAGTTGCGCGAGCACCGACCGAATGACGCCGTTCTAAGCGAAGAGGCGCTCGACAATGCAAGGCGCCTGGCGGCCGATCGGGTTTGGATAATCGACCCACTCGACGGCACGCAAGAATTCAGCGAACCCGGTCGCACGGATTGGGCGGTGCATATCGCGCTGTGGTCGCGCGACTCGGCGCGGGGCGAACTGACCGCCGCGTCGGTGAGTCTGCCCGCTCTCGAATTGACGCTGAACGCCACGCCGGCGATGCCGTCGCCGCCGAAACACGACGGTCCGCCACGGCTCGTGGTCTCGCGCACGCGCACGCCGCGCGAGGCGATTCGGGTCGCCGAGAAGTTGGGTTGCGAGGCGATGCGACTCGGCTCGGCCGGGGCCAAAACGATGGCGGTCGTGCTCGGTCACTGCGATATCTATCTGCACACCGGCGGTCAAAATCAGTGGGACTCGGCGGCCCCGATCGCCGTTGCGCGGGCCGCCGGCTTGCACGCCAGTCGAATCGACGGCTCACCCCTTGTATACAACGAACAAGACACGTGGTTGCCCGACCTGTTGGTTTGCCGCCCGGAACTCGCCGATTCGGTTTTTGGCGCGCTCGGTTACAAAAACTAGAAACACCATGCGCGTGTTGATCGCTTCGTGCAGCGTCACCTACGAGGGTCGACTGGGTGCGTCGTTGCCGCGGGCGACGCGCCTGATAATGATCAAAGCCGATGGTTGTCTGGCGATCCACAGTGACGGCGGCGCCTACAAACCTCTGAATTGGATGAATGCCCCGAACACGATCGAAGAGTCGCGCGATCGAATCATCGTTCGCAACCCGAAAAACGAAACCCTGACGATCGATATTTTCGAGGTGCTCACCGATTTCTCGCATGAAATGGGCGACGACCCGGGTTTGTCAAAAGACGGCGTCGAAGCGGACCTGCAGATTCTGCTGGCGGCGATGCCCGAATCGATCGAGCCGGGTTTGACGTTGATTCGTCGCGAGTATCCGACGGCAGTTGGCCCCGTGGACTTGCTTTGTCGTGACGCGAGCGGTCAAACGGTGGCGGTTGAAATCAAGCGTCGCGGCGAAATCGACGGGGTCGAACAACTGACGCGCTATCTCGACTGTCTGCATGCCGACACGGCGCTGGGCAAAGTTCGCGGCATCTTCGTTGCGCAATCCATAAAGCCGCAAGCCCGGGTGCTCGCCGAAAGCCGGGATATCGGTTGGTGCGAGGTCGACTACGACGCGCTTCGCGGCAAACGACCCGACGAGTTGAAACTGTTCTGAAAATTTCGGGTCGCGCTCGCGCGGGACTATTTCTTTTGCGGTTGGGGCCAGGTGCCGTCGCGGCCGTCCATGCCGGCGTTCAAACGGGCTTTCGACAACAACTCCTCGACGACCGGCCCGAGTTTCGTCGGGTCGTCGATCGGTTGGTTTGTCGGTCCCCGATGCCATCCTTCGGCAATCGCCAGCACATCACCGCTGGCTTCGAACACGCGGCCTGTCACGCCCGCCGACTCGGCCGAGACCAACCAGGTCACGATCGGTGCGATCCATTTTGGTGAGCGTTGCTCGCGCTCGGCCTCGTTCTCCGGCGCTGGTCCGAGGTTCTCTGTCATTCGTGTCAACGCGACGGGCGCCACGGCGTTGACCGTCACCCCGTAGCGCGCCAATTCGAGCGATGCGATCGTCGTGAACGCGGCGATGCCCGCCTTGGCCGCACCGTAATTCGTCTGCCCGAGATTGCCGTAGATACCCGACACCGAACTTGTGTTGATGATTCGGGCGTCGACCGTCTTGCCGGCCTTGCTCTGGTCTCGCCAATACGCGGCGGCATGCCGCGACGGGGCAAAAGTGCCCTTGAGGTGCACCTTGATCACGGCGTCCCACTCTTCTTCGCTCATGTTGGCGAGCATTCGATCGCGCAAGATGCCGGCGTTGTTGACCACCGCGTGCAGGTCGCCGAAAGTTTCAACCGCCGTCTTGATCAAACGCTCGGCGCCCTCCCATGATGAGATATCGTCGCCGTTGGCGATCGCCTTGCCGCCCATCGCCTCGATTTCTTCGGCGACCTGTCGTGCCGGTGACGCGTCTCCGCCTTTTCCGTCCACCCCGCCACCCAGATCATTGACCACGACGAGCGCGCCGTGCTTGGCCAAACTCAGGGCATGTTCGCGCCCAATTCCGCGACCAGAACCGGTGACAACGACTACTCGACCTTCACACAAGCGACTCATCGGCGAGAACTCTAGCCTGAGGCTCGTGGTCGACGCTATTTTGCGGACAAAATTTGAAAACGAATGCGACGTCTTGGTCGTCGGCGCCGGACCCGCGGGAATCGCCGCCGCCTTGACGCTCGTCGCCAGCGGAAAAGATGTGTTGGTGATCGACAAAGCCTCGTTCCCGCGCGACAAATGTTGCGGCGACGGCTTGACCACCGGTGCACTGCGAATGCTCGAGATGCTCGGGTTTGATCCGACATCGGTAGACAACTACAAGATCTGCACCGATGTCGTGCTCAGGTCGCCGTCGGGTCGCGAGATCGAACTTGAACTGCCGAACGCGGCCGAAGATCTTTCGCCGAAGGGTCAATTCGCGGCGATCGCCCCGCGCATCGAACTCGACGACGCGCTCGTCCAACACGCCCGTTCACGCGGCGTTCGAATCGTCGAAAACTGCGCGTTTGTCGGTGTGGTTCGACAGAACACGAATCAAATAACGGTGACGACCGAATCGGCGGCAGTTTTCAAAGAGATCACCGCAAAATACCTGGTCGCTGCAGACGGCATGTGGTCGCCTGTGCGCAAGTCGCTTGGCGCATCGTCGGCCAGTTACCTGGGCGAATGGCACGCGTTTCGTCAATATGTCGGCAACGTCACCGGCCCGGCCGCCGAAAAGTTGTTCGTTTGGTTCGACAAGGATCTGTTGCCCGGATACGCCTGGTCGTTCCCGTTGCCAAACTCGCGCGCCAATGTCGGCTTCGGCATTCTTCGCGGGGCGAACTACTCGGTGCAAGACATGAAGTCACTGTGGGTCGAGTTGCTCGCTCGCCCGCACATCGTCGAGGCCCTCGGAAAAAACGCGACGCTCGAAGGTCGACATACGGCCTGGCCGATACCCGCCCGCGTCACATCGGCAAAACTCTCGGCGGGTCGCGCCCTTTTCATCGGCGACGCGGTCCGTGCCGCCGACACGATGACGGGCGAAGGCATCGGTCAGGCGCTGTTGACCGGGGTGTTGGCCGGCGAGGCGATCATTTCATCGCCGAATTTCAATCAGGCCAGGATCTCTGCGGCATATGAGAAAAAGGTCAGGCGCGAATTCTTCGCCGATCATCGCATCAGCTTCACCCTCGGAAAGATGCTCGCCAGCAGCCTTTTGACTCGTGCGGCGCTGCGTCTTGCCGGGACGACCGGTTGGACTCGTCGCAACTTCGTCAGGTGGATGTTCGAAGACGAGCCGCGCGCGGCGATTTTCACCCCGCGGCGCTGGCATCGCAAGTTTCTCAAACGAGACGGCGCTTTCAACCAATCTCGCTCACCGGTCAACAACTAGGTTTGATTGTCGTGCGCACCCGAATCACAGAACTGTTCGACATCGAACACCCGGTGATGCTGGCGGGCATGGGCGGGGTGTCGTATCACGAGTTGGTCGCGGCGGTGAGCAACGCCGGCGGCATCGGCACCTTCGGCGCCTCGACGATGCGCAACAACGAACTGGCCGATGAAATCAGCGCGCTGAAAAAACTCACCAACAAACCATTCGGCGTCGATTTGCTCACCGCGCTGCCCGACCACCTCGAAGCGGGCATTCACAACGTGATCGACGGTGGCGCGAAAATTTTCGTCGCCGGCCTCGGCGTGCCGCGCGACGCGATCGACTTGCTGCACAGGCACAGCATCTTGGTCGGTTCGATGTGCGGAAAGGTCCGCCATGCGGTCGCCGCCGTGGCGAGCGGTTGCGACTTCGTCGTCGCCCAGGGCACCGAAGCCGGCGGCCACACGGGTCTCGTGGCGACGATGGCGCTCGTGCCCCAAGTTGTCGACGCAGTGTCCGATAGGGTTCCGGTCGTCGCCGCAGGCGGGCTGTTCGACGGTCGCGGCTTGGCCGCCGCTCTCGCGCTCGGTGCCGATGCGATTTGGGTCGGTACCAGGTTCATCGCCACGCCCGAAGCACGGGCGGTCAACGGGTACAAAGACGCCCTGATTGCGAGTCGCGAAGACGACACGGTGATCAGCCGCTCGTATACGGGCAAACCGTGTCGCGTGGTGCGCAATGAATGGACGAACCATCACGAGGCGAACCCGCAAGAAATCAAAACCTTCCCGCTGCAGGCGATCGCCTCGGTGCAGGCGAACGTCAACCATCTTGGATGGCCTTCGGGCACACAGGTCGACGTTTCGCGCGAGTTTTACCCCGCAGGTCAGGGCACCGGCGCGATTCATGAATTGATTCCCGCCGGCAAACTGGTCGAGCAGATCGTCGATCAAGCCGAACAGATCTTGCGCCGTCTCGGCAACAAATAACCGGATCGATGTTCAACGTTCTGAAGACAAATCGCGATCTACGCCTGCTGTTCATCGCCCAAAATCTTTCGTTCATGGGTGACTGGTTCACTTTCGTCGCCCTCGCCGGACTGGTGCAAGACTTGACCGGCTCGAAGTTTTTGGTCTCGCTGTTGCTCGTGGCGTTCTCACTGCCATCGTTCCTCGCCTCGCCGATCGGTGGACCTGTCGCCGATCGCTACGACCGCCAAAAAGTGTTGATCGTCGTCTCAATACTTCAAGCGCTAGCGGCGGCCGGTTTGTTGTTGATCGGAGATTCACGAATTTGGATCGCCTTCATCGCCCAGGGCACGATCGCCGCGCTGGCGGCGTTCGTTCGCCCCGCGCTCGAAGCGGCGATTCCCAACTTGGCCCGAAATCCCGACGAACTTCGCCAGGCCAACGCGCTGTTCGGCAGCAGTTGGGGCGTGATGCTCGCCGCGGGCGCGGGCATCGGCGGTTTCTTTTCGCAGACTTTCGGTCGCGAGGCGGCGTTCATCGCCGATGTGGTCACATTCCTGGTGGCCATGGCTCTGATCGCGCTGGTCACCCGACCGATGCAGGAGGATCGCTCGAGTCACCACGCACGACGCGTGCGGCCGCTGGTGGACATGCGCGAGGCCCTTCACTTGGCAAGATCCGACTCGGTGATCATGTCGTTGATCATGTCGAAGATGACCTTCGCCGTCGGCGCCGGCGTCGTTAGTCAGCTCGCCGTGTTCGCCGCCGATTCGTTCAACCGCGGTGACGCCGGCCGGGGTTTGATGCTCGGCCTGCGCGGTCTCGGCAGCGCCCTCGGCCCGATCATCGCCACGCGACTCGTGAAAAACGATCTGTCGAAGGTCATTTTGATCTGCGGCATCGCCGGCTTGGGTTTTGCCGGCGGCTATCTGGCCGCCGCGGCGTCAACATTCTTTTTCGTGGCTTGCGCCTGCATCGGCTTTGCGCATCTCGGTGGCGGCGCGCAATGGACGCTTTCGACCTACGGGTTACAGGTTCGGTGCCCCGATGAAATGCGCGGTCGCGTGCTGGCGGGTGACTTCGCCTTGATCACGCTCTCGCTGGGTTTGAGCAGCCTCGTCGCCGGCGTCGTGTCGGAGGCCATCGGCGCGCGCGCGACCATCGCCATGTTCGCATTGGTCGCCGCTTGTGCGTCGATCGTCTACCTGGTGGCGACGCGCTCAGCACGAAAAAGTTTAAGACTCGTCGAGAATTGAGCGCAGGGTCTCGATTTCCCGCACGGGGTCTGGCCCGACGGGGTTGACCTGCAACACCGTCACGCCCGCTTCCTTGAATGCACCGATTCGTTCTTTGATGTAGCCGCGCGGGCCGACGAGGTTCGAAAGTTGCAACCACTCCGCGGGTATCACCGCGGCGGCTTCTTTCTTCTTTCCATCCAGATACAAGTCCTGGATTTCGACGGCCTCTTTCTCGTAGCCATAGTCGCGACACATGTCGTTGTAGAAATTCTTTCCGCGCGCCCCCATGCCGCCCACATAGAGCGCGTAACTCGGGCGGGCGAAGTCGAGCACTTCATTTTGTTTTTGCGGCGTCAGCGACTCGTCGATGTGCAACATTCCGCCGGCCGAAACATCCAGTTGTTTGAGGTTCGACTTTCGCTTGGCCAGGCCCGCCTTCAACGATTTTCCCCAGACGTTTTCGAACTTCTCCGGCAGAAAGAAGATCGGCATCCAACCGTCGGCGATTTCGGCGGTGGCTTCGACGCTCTTGTCTTTCAGCGACGCCCACCAAATCGGAATGTCGGCGCGCACGGGATGGTTGATCAGTTTGAGCGCCTTGCCCAAACCAGTGCCTTGACCGCTCGGCAACGGCACCTGAACCATCTTGCCGTTGTAATGCAAGGGCTGCTCGCGTCGCCACACCTCGCGACAAACCTCGATGTATTCCTTGGTGCGCTG
>Ga0194111_10003622_pt1 | contig 18210 bp, 15 predicted proteins | sample TA2KigC300mmetaG_FD_146194 | JGI IMG/M metagenome (GOLD analysis project Ga0194111, IMG submission 146194) | Freshwater microbial communities from Lake Tanganyika, Tanzania - TA2015033 Kigoma Deep Cast 300m | ecosystem: Environmental > Aquatic > Freshwater > Lake | place: Tanzania: Lake... | reverse complement strand
TAATCCGGGCGCACTGCGCCCTTACTTTTCTGCGGGCGACTCAAACTCCAGCCTCGCCCGGGCCGGGCCACGTATCCCCGTGACTGGGTTTCAATTCTCTTAGAGGCGATTTTCCCCGGTATCGCCCAAACCGGGCCATGTATACCCTACGGCTAGGGTGCCCCCGGGCTCGTCATCTCCAGGCCGCTTTTTTATTTAGCCACTGCCGCAGATGCGGCGGTCCAGCTTCGACGAGGGTTCCGATGACCTATCCAGGCTATGGACCGTAGCTATCAGGATAGGCCCGTTTTCCGATGACCCCACCAGGCGGCATAAGCCGCTGTCAGGTTAGGTCCGGATACAAGGGGTCCACCCGCAGCTTCGGGCTGTCGGATGCTGGAGACGCCCCCCTCTGGCGCTTTCCTGTCGGCCAGGCCAACAAGCTCCAATAATGAATTTCTGTATAGCACATCCCCCAAAACCATGCAAGGGGGTCAGAATAAGGCCTTTTTTGTCTCTTATTCGCATAATTTTTTTCCCCGCCGCCGGTTTATACTCTTCCCCAAAAAACTAGGAGGTTGTTATGGCTCAAGAAGTCAGCAGGAAACCGTTTGTCATCAGCCGGGCCTACATGGAACGGCAGGTAAAATTCAACAGCCACGACGCCCAGATTATTCTCCAGGGATTCGGGCGCCTGGCCGGGGCCATGTACCGTCTGGGCATTTCCCTGCGGGCTTATCTCCCGCCGGAGAAAGTTTCGGCGTTCAGCGACGCCCTCTATGAAGAACTGGTGGAACCGCTGCAAAAAAAAATCGGTGAGGAACTGGCGCTGATGGAAGCCCTGTGCCAGCAGCACCAGGTGCAGCCCGTGGAAAATTACACCCGCCCCATCGATAGGAAACTCCGCTATTACTATCCGAAAGTCGGCCAAATCCTTGACATCGCCCAGTCCCTGGACACCCTGGTGTGCCGCCTCAACGACCTGTGGTTTCACGGGCATATCGGGGATGCCAAGTATTTCGAACTCAAGGAGGCATATCGCAGCAGGCTCCTGCATATCGCCCGGAGGATACGCACCCTGGCCACCACCAAGATGGAAGAGGCCAGGGCGCGGGTGGCGGCACGAGAAAGGGCCGGCGCCCAAACAACCGCAGCCGGGGCCCTGGGAAGCCTGGTCGCGGATAAAATCAGTCAGGCCGAAGCGCGCCTGGTCGCCCGGGAGAAACAGGGCGCCGTCGAACCGGCTGCTTCCCCCACCGCCGAGGACCAGGCCCAAGAACCAACAGAAACCGACTCAGGACCAGACCAGGAGCAACAGGAAACAACGGCTGGCTTGGCTCCGGTCGTGCCGCTCGCGGCCAGTCTCTAAGCCATGCCGGATAAAATTCTTTTCCGTCCGCATGTCAAGTATGTCTTGGCCCTCAAGACCCCCCTGGCCAGACAGCTCTACGGGGTTGTGCTTGGCATGGCCAACGCCCTGTCGCATCTATCATTTTCGGCCCGGCAGCAGCTGCCGCCGGACAGATGCAAACAGGTTACAGCCCTGGCGTTTGAAATCGTTTATGGCTTGCAGGGCCGCCTGAATAATGAAAAGTCTGCCCTGCAAGCCCAGCAGATCAAACCGGTGACCATTTTCCCAGTGGTGCTCACCAAACAGCTCGCTTTCTGCCATCGCAGTTCATGTGTTGTTATGGAAATGCTGACAGATTTTGACAATCTGGCGCAGCACTGGCATGACCTGTGTTTCCTGGGGAAACTCAGCCAGGAGGATTTAGACCATAAACACCGGGAATGGCGGGAACAGTTCCGCCGGGCCAGCCGGCAGATCAACAACCTGCGGCAAGCCGTACCTCAAGGCAAGCTCAGCAAGCCCAAACCGGCGTCCGGGGAACCGGTGCCGCTAACTTTGGAGGAACATCATGTCTAAACGAACATTTATACTGTGGTTGTTCATCTTCTGCCTGGCCCTGGCCCAGTTCGGCTGCGACCAGGCCCGGAGCAACTTCGACCAGATCACCCTGGGCATGTCCCGCCCGGAGGTGGAAAAGCTGCTGGGCCAGCCGGCCCGGGTCGAGGATAAGAGCGGCAAACCCGTCGCCTCCTGGACCTACGGCGGCCAGCAGCTAATCGTGCAGTTCCACCAGGACCGGGTGCAGGTGAAGCAGATTGCGCCGGTCAAAACACATTAGCAATATAATCGCAGTGCTATTCGTTAAAGTTCACTTTTATCAGAAGGTATCAAATTTGACCTTTTCCGATGGGTTTCCTACCCACCACCATCATCCCACCCCCAGGACTTCGGCCTGCCGGCCTTGAACGCATGCCGGACAGGCCGGGTCCGTCCCTTGTATGGCTGAATGAATCGTTTGTGCCAGAGGACAGCTCGAAGAGATATAATTATCCTTGACGTAAATCATATTATTTCATATATTTTATACTGATGATCGTAAGCTTCAGAGACAAGCGAACACGCGATTTCGCCGCCGGCAATCGGGTTAAAGCCTTCTCCGGATTTGAACGAAAAGCGGAATTAAAGCTGGACCAACTGGAGTCTGCTCTATCGCTCCTGGATCTGGACCTGCCCGGCAATCGTCTGGAAGCTCTCAGCGGCGACCGCAAGGGGCAATACAGCCTACGTATCAATGATCAATGGCGGATCTGCTTCGAATGGCCGAAGGGCTCGCCGGGGCCGCTTAACGTAGAGATCGTCGATTACCATTAAATGAGGTGCATTATGGGACGCAGTGCCATACATCCCGGCGAACATCTCGCCGAACAACTAAATGAGCTGCACATGAGTGCGGCGGAGCTGGCGCGCCAGCTCAAAGTGCCCACCAACCGCATTACCGAAATCCTGAACGGCCAGAGGGCGGTAACCGGGGATACGGCCTTGCGCCTGGGGCATTTTTTCGGAACTAGCCCGGAATTCTGGTTGAATCTCCAGAAGCTCTATGAACTGCGGCTGGCTGAGCAAAAATCAGGGGAAATGATTAAGAACTTGCCGACGTTGGACAACATACGAAAGCAAAAGAGCATCGATTCCCAGCCTCACCCTCAATCAGGCTAAAATTAATTCCTGGCAGGATTGCCCTTGAACAGAGATAGTCTCAGTCTAGCGCAAGATGAAGAATACGCTCGCTTCCCCCAGAACTATCGTTTTCAAATACCGGAGGACTGTCACTGGCGGGATGTGCGGGCCGTAGCCACCAATGTGGGTCAGGCCCTCCAGACGGCCATGCGCTGCATCGAAACTGCCAACCCGGAGACGCTCTGCGGTATTTTGGGAGACGCCCAGTGGACCAACAAAGACCGCCTTAATTGTGAGCTAAACAGAATTCTGACCCCAATCCTTACAAATAACCTCCGCCTGCTCCAGGACCGTCAGGGTGGCCTTTTCCTGCTTGTCGGGGGGGTAGCCGTAGCGGCGCAGAATCCGCTTGATCATGACGCGCATCTGCGCCCGGACGTTTTCCCGCATAGTCCAATCGATCGTCACGGTGTTGCGGACGGCTCGGACCAGCTCCTGGGCGATGGTCCTCAAGGTCTCATCTCCCAGAACCTGGACGGCGCTATCATTGACCTCCAGGGCGTCGTAAAAGGCGATCTCTTCTTCGCTTAGCCCCAGCTCCTGGCCCCGTTGATCGGCGGCCCGCAGGTCTTTGGCCAGGGCGATCAGTTCCTCAATCACCTGCGCCGCCTCAATGGCCCGGTTCTGGTAGCGTCTGATCGATTGCTCCAGCATCTCGGCGAAGGAGCGGGATTGCACCACATTTTTTCGGCTCCGGGTCTTGATCTCACCGTCAAGTAATTTACGAAGCATCTCCACCGCCAGGTTGCGCTGGGGCATGCCCTTGACCTCGGCCAAAAACTCGTCAGATAAAATGGAGATGTCCGGCTTTTTGAGTCCGGCCGCGGCAAAAATATCTATGACTTCATCAGCCGCCACCGCCCTGGAGACGATCTGCCGGATGGCATGGTCAATGGCCTCGGGGCTGCGCCCTTCGCCAGGGGCTTTTTTGCTCAGCACCGCCTTAACGGCCTGGAAGAAAGCCACGTCATCCCGGATGGCCAGGGCCTGATCGTGGGGCACGGACAGGGCGAAGGCCTGGGAGAGTTCGGTAACGGCCGTGGCCAGCCGGTTCTTGCCGTCATCTTGCTGCAGCACCTGCTCCTGGGCCGGGGGCAGGAGTGACAATCGTTCTGGTGGACCGCCGGTTTTCCATAACGACCAGTCAAAGCCGTGGAAAATGCCGCAGCAGACCTCATACTTGGCCAGCATCACCGCTACGGCCTCTTCCTGGTCCAGGGTCGTCTTGCCTCTGCCGCCGCTTTCGGTATAGGTGGCCAGGGCTGATTTTAATTCGTGCGCCAGCCCCAGGTAATCCACCACCAACCCGCCCGGCTTGTCCTTAAACACCCGATTGACTCGGGCAATGGCCTGCATCAGGCCGTGACCCCGCATGGGCTTGTCCAGATACATGGTGTGCAGGCACGGGACATCAAAGCCGGTCAGCCACATATCCCGCACGATTACCACCTTGAACGGGTCCCTGGCGTCCCTGAATCTCTTGGCCAGTCCCTCCCGCCGGGCTTTGCTCCGAATATGCTCTTGCCAGCCGGCCGGGTCCGACGCCGAACCGGTCATGACGATTTTGAGGAAACCCTTATCATCATCGTCGTGGTGCCAGTCCGGCCGGAGGGCCACCATGGCATTGAAAAGCTCAACGCAAATGCGCCGACTCATGCAGACCACCATGGCTTTGCCGTCCATGGCTTCCTGGCGCCGCTCGAAGTGCCGCACCAAATCCTCGGCGACTAACTTGATTCTTTTTTCAGCGCCGACCAGGGCCTCCAGCTGCGCCCATCTGGTCTTTAGTTTCTCTTTGTGCTCAACCTCTTCGCCTTCGGTGACTTCTTCAAACTCTTCGTCCAGTCGGGGGCGCTCGGCCTCATCCAGGGCCAGCTTGGCCAGGCGGCTTTCATAAAAAATGCGGACCGTGGCCCCGTCCTGCACCGCCCGTTCGATATCGTAAACGCTGATATAGTCACCAAAGACGGCTCGGGTATTTTTGTCGGTCAACTCAATGGGGGTGCCGGTGAAGCCGATGAACGAGGCATGGGGCAAGGCCTCCCGCATATACCGGGCGTAGCCGTCAATAAAGTCATACTGGCTGCGGTGGGCTTCGTCGGCGATGACCACGATATTGAGCCGGTCCGACAATAAGGGATGCTGGTCTTCACCGGCTGTCGGGAAGAACTTCTGCACGGTGGTGAAGACGACGCCTCCCGAGTCAACCCGCAGTTTCCCCCGCAAATCCGCCCGGTCCTGAGCCTGCACCGGGGGCTGCCGCAGCAGTTCATGACAGCGGGCAAAGGTGCCGTAGAGCTGATCATCCAGGTCATTGCGGTCGGTGATCACCACCAGGGTGGGGTTCGCCATGGCCGGGTGCAGAATCACCCGCCCGGCATAAAAGGCCATGGTCAGACTCTTGCCGGAGCCCTGGGTGTGCCATACCACCCCCACCCGCCGGTCCCCCTGCTCCCCGGCGGCCGCCACCGTCTCCTGGACCGCCCGGTTCACGGCATGATACTGATGATAACCCGCCATTTTTTTCACCAGCGCCCCGCCGCCCGCATCCTCAAAGACGATGAAGTGCCGGATCAGGTCCAGGAACCGCCGCTGGTCAAACACACCCGCCAAAACCACCTGCAACTGGGGCAGGCGGGCGTCGGCCAGTTCTTCCCCGGTAATGGTGCGCCAGGGCATGAACCACTCGCGGCTGGCCGTCAGCGTGCCCAGGCGGGCCTCCAGGCCGTCGGAGATGACCAGGGCTTCGTTATAGGTAAAGAGCGAGGGTATCTGTTGTTTGTAGGTCTGGAGTTGGTTGAAGGCCGACCAGATGGTGGCGCTTTCCGCTGCCGCATTCTTGAGTTCAATGACCGCCAGGGGCAGGCCGTTGACGAACACCACCACATCGGGGCGGCGCTCGTGCCGGTCCGCCACCACGGTCAACTGGTTCACCGCCAGGAAGTCATTATTTTCGGGGTCGTCATAATCCAACACCTTGACCAGGTCGCCGCCGATGGACCCGTCCGGCCGCTGATATTCCACCGGCACCCCCTCCACCAGATATGTGTGGATAACATGGTTGTTGGCCGCCAGGGAGGGCAAATCCGGAAGGGTGAGCTTGCGATAGGCCTCTTCTAAGGCGTCGTTGGGCACCTGAGGATTGAGCTTCTGGAGGGCCTGCCGCAGGCGACGTTCGAGCACCACCTCGCCGTAGTCCTCCCGTTCGGCCTGGGGACCCCCGGGGGCAATCTCCGGCCCCGACAGGATAGCATAACCCAGCCCCTCCAGCCAGGCCAGGGCGGCCTGCTCCACTTCTGACTCGACGAAACTGACGGCCATCATGTGCACCTCCCGACAATGCGCTCGGCGTCCGGGACGCGAAGCTCGCCGGAGATGAGTTTGGGGAGAAGGGTGTCGCGAATAGACTCAAGTATTTCGCATTGTTTCTGATTAACTAATATCTTCATAAAAATTGGAAGTGTGATATTATGAAAAACTAGTGACTCATTCGCCGGCGGGAGTATCGTTTTCATCAAGCTAAATTGGCCCTTATTAAGATTTAAGAGGACAGACCCCCCTGCTCCATGAGAACGAATCTGATCGCCGAGGCCACGCAGAACAAAATAGCAGAAAAGTGACGAATTTGGGTCTGATGGGACTACGCTGTTAATTTGCTGATTGGTTTGACAGTATATGCTTGTCAATGCAACGATTCCAGGGGTTGCAATACAACTTACACATATTGAAAATGGAGGAAGGAATTTATTTTTTTGTGTTGCAGCTCCCTTTTTTGAGAGTGACTTCCCTGTTGCAGTCACAAAAACTTTCCCATGCATATCAGGTATGGTTACAAACGGAACGTCATCTCCATAGTTGTCTGGCTCAGATGTCGGCGGTGTTTTTCCACAAATGACTTCGCCCAAGTCTTGAATCTTGCCTATTCTCCACCCCCGCGGAATCTCTCCCAGTTCCGAATCCACAAACGAATCCGGGAACAGCTCCGCAATATGCGGCGGCTGCCCCGGCGGCGGCTGCCCGGCGGCCTTGGCCCGGACCGGGTCGAAGTCCACAAACCAGCTTTTGAAAATCGCCCGGGCCATGACCTCCAGGGTCTGGTTCATGCGCCGGTTTATCTCGATCTTGTCGTCCAGGGTCCCCAGGATGCAGGCGATGGCTTGTTGGTCTTTGAGAGATGGAGGGAAAAAAATTACCACTTTGCTTAGAATCGCCGTATTCAACGATGGCATTGTTGCGCCTACTGCAATCTGCCTGATGTATTCCTTAAAACCAGGCAACCCCATAAACCAAGATAGATAACCTGGGTCGATTTTATTTCTATCGGGACGAACACGCAGACAACGGCCAGAGAAAAGCCACCCATCTTCGTTGAGATGTACGATTGCTCGTCGATCAACAGAACCTACACGGCTGAATACAATATCACCTTTTTTGAGACTATACTTCGATAAACGGGTTCGATCTTCATCGCTGACAAAAGGAAGATTGTCATGGATGATTCGATTGTCACCAATATGTTCAACGGTAATAATTGGGGTTCCACGTTCAACATAATCACTTGCATGCAGTTGACTACCGAACGGTCCAGTCTGAACGCCAACACCGGGGACACATAGATCGACCAAGAGAGATCTGGCAAAGGCGCTTGAAATAGGCCCATAGTTGGTGATAATAAAATCACCCCCCATACCCAATGTCCCCCCCTATCCCCCGGCTCATAGCGGTTCTGTGCCCTCCTGGAGGATGGCCAGATACTGGTCGTAAGCAAAGACGCGGTTGCGGCGCTGGCCGGTGAGTTCCCGGCCGATGCCCAGGTTCACCAGGGCCTCCATGCCCTTGGCGGCGCTGGGGAACGACATCCTGGCCTGGGTGCTGATCTGATTGAGGGTCAGCACCGGACGGCGGCACAGGAGGTGAAAGACGCGCAGTCCCGTTGCCGCCATCCGGCCCAGGGTCCTGATTTTCTGTTCATCCTCTTGAAAGAGGGCAAAAAGCCGTTTGGCGGTGTCCACGGCGTTAGTGGCTGTCCGCACAACACCCTCCAGAAAGAAATCCACCCAGGCTTCCCAATCGCCTTCGAGGCGCACCAGATCAAGAAGACGGTAATACTCCTGCCGGTGTTGCTTGAAGTAGAGGCTAAGATAAAGCAGCGGCTGGGAAAGCACCTCCTGGTGATGGAGGATGAAAGCAATGAGCAGGCGGCCGATCCGGCCGTTGCCGTCCAGGAAGGGATGAATGGTCTCGAACTGCACATGCGCCAGGGCAGCATTGAGCACCGCCGGGTAAGGCTGCTGGGGATCGTGGAGAAAGCGCTCCAGGGCCGCCATGCAATCTTCCACCTGCTGAGGCGGAGGCGGGACAAAATGAGCGTTGCCGGGACGGGTTCCGCCGATCCAGTTCTGGGTGCGCCGGAATTCCCCGGGCGCTTTCTCGCTCCCCCGGCCCCGGGAGAGCAAGATGGCGTGCATCTCCCGGATCAGGCGATTGGACAGGGGAAAGTCCTCTCCCAGTCTGGCCAGGCCATGGTTGAGGGCGGCCACATAGTTGGAGACCTCCACGACATCGTCGAAGGGCGCGCCCGGCGCCTCTTCCAGTTCAAAGAGCAGCAGGTCTGCCAGGGAAGACTGGGTCCCCTCGATCTGGGAAGAGAGCACCGCCTCCCGGCGCACGTAGGCATAGAGAAAGAGATCGGGATCGGGCAGGAGCAGGGTGATACTATCCAGTCGCCCCAGGGCCAGAGTGGCCCGTTCAATCATTTTCTGTCTCCCCGGCGGCAGGTTCAGGGGTGGGTCGGGGGGCAGTGGCAGGGGCACAAAGGCGCGCACCTGTTCGCCGCCCGTAATGGTAGTTTCGTATCGTCCGGTCATGCCCCGCTTCATGGGTGCGCATCCCTCTATTTAACGATCATTAAATAAGGCCATAGCTTATTAAACGTAAACGGCATATCGTTTAATAAGATCCGCTCAGGCCCCATACCCCAGGTCCTGCACGTTGGCGGCGATGAGGGCGTCCAGTTTTGCCGCCTCCGCCTGCTGCTCCCGCAGTTGCGCCACCAGCCGCGCCATCTTCTCCTCAAAGGGCTCGCCGTCCTCCTCCACCACCGCCGCGCCCACATAGCGGCCGGGAGTGAGAATATAATTATGCTTCCGAATATCCTCAAGGGTGGCGGCCTTGCAAAAGCCGGGCACGTCGGCATACTCCCGGCTGCAGTCCCGGTCCCCCCGCCAGGCATGGTAGGTGTCGGCTATGGTGCTGATATCCTCATCGGTCAGCTCCCGGTGGACCCGGTCAATCATGGTTCCCAATTTGCGGGCGTCGATAAATAAGGTTTCTCCCCTCCTATCCCGAAAGCGGCTGTTCTTCTTGTCTCGGGCAATAAACCAGAGGCACACGGGGATTTGGGTGGAGTAAAAAAGCTGGCCCGGCAGGGCCACCATGCAGTCCACCAGGTCGGCCTCGATGATGTTTTTCCGGATTTCTCCCTCTCCGGACTGGTTGGAGGACATGGAGCCGTTGGCCAACACAAAACCGGCCAGGCCGGTGGGGGCCAGGTGGTGGATGAAATGCTGCACCCAGGCATAGTTGGCGTTCCCGGCCGGGGGAGTGCCGAACTTCCAGCGCTTGTCCTCCCGGAGCATTTCACCTCGCCAGTCGCTGTCGTTGAAAGGCGGATTGGCTATGACATAGTCGGCCTTGAGGTCCGGGTGCAGGTCCCGGTGGAAACTGTCGGCGTGCTCCTGGCCCAGATTGCCGTCGATGCCCCGGATGGCCAGGTTCATTTTGGCCAGCCGCCAGGTGGTGTGGTTGGACTCCTGGCCGTAGATGCTGATATCGCCGATCCGGCCGCCGTGGGCCTCCACGAACTTTTCCGACTGGACAAACATGCCGCCGGAGCCGCAGCAGGGGTCAAAGACCCGGCCCTTGTAGGGGGCCAGCATCTCCACCAGCAGGCGCACGACGCAGCGGGGGGTGTAGAACTGGCCGCCTTTTTTGCCTTCGGCGCTGGCGAATTGGCTGAGGAAATACTCATAGACCCGGCCCAGGATGTCTTTGGAGCGATTGGCTTTCTGGCCCAGGCCGATATTGCCGATGGTGTCGATGAGCTGCCCCAGGCGCTGTTTGTCCAGGCGGGGGTGGGCGTAATCCTTGGGCAAGACGCCCTTGAGGGAGGGGTTGTCCCGCTCAATGGCCAGCATGGCGTCGTCCACAATCTTGCCGATGGCGGGCTGTTTGGCATTGGCCTTGAGATGCGGCCAGCGGGCTTCCTTGGGCACCCAGAAGATATTCATGGCCCGGTATTCGTCCGGGTCTTCCGGGTCCGCTCCCTGGGCGCGCTGGGCCTCCAGCTTGGCATGCTGTTCCACAAAGGCATCGGAGATGTATTTCAGGAAAATGAGACCGAGCACCACATGCTTGTACTCGGCGGCGTCCATATTGGAGCGCAAGGCATCGGCCGCCTGCCACAATTCCCGCTCAAAACCAAGATTGGCGCCGTTATTTTTTGGTATAGACATGCTTTTGAATTCCCATTAACTGATGACTGCTCCGTCTTGGAGGACGGATGCTTCTGTTCAGTTGGCGGATCTGTTGCGTTAAGGCGCTGGGGGACATACGTAAGATTTTCTGATGGCGCGGTCCAAGGAGCAAAGCCTCAGGCATCGGAAGCGCGGGGAATGGCGCGGGAAAAGGCCTTTGGACTGCTGCACTATGGTCGCAGAGAAAGCAGCCCTCTTGCACTCTTATTTTACAACTTCCTTCAACGTCTTCCCCGGTTTGAACTTCACCGCCTTGCCGGCGGCAATCTCCAGCGGCTCGCCAGTCTTGGGGTTGCGTCCGGTCCGGGCGGGCCGGTCGTTCACCGTGAAAACCCCGAAGCCCGGCAGGGCCAGCCGTCCTTCGGTCTGCAAGATATTTCTCATACCTTGGAGCAGGGCGCCCAGGGCCTTCTCCGTTTCAGCTTTGTTCAGCTTCGCCTGGCTGGCCACCTGGGCAATGAGTTCCGCTTTGGTCATGCCGGTCTCCCTCCGCTTTTTGCGGTTATCTTAATCGATCTGCATCAGTAAAGACAAGGGGATTATGCCGCCTACGCCCGAACCCGGGCCGCGTTTACCAGCACGCCTCCCATGACAGTCAGGCAATCATAGACCCTGGCCTTGTCCTTGCCCGGCGCCGGGCGCAGCACCCGGCCCAGGTATTGCAGCAGCCGGCCACTGAAGCGGCTGGGCGTGGCCAGCAACAGGGCGGAGAGGCCGGGGCAGTCGAACCCCTCGCCGATGAGCTGGCCCGTGGCCAGGAGCACCTGCACCTCCCCGGCCTGGACCGCCTCCACCACCTCCTGGCGCTTAAATCCCCGGTTGGGACCGCCGCCTGGATGTTCCTTGCTGCCATCATGGCCGCAAGGGTCCGGCAATGGGATCTGCGGTCTGAGAGCACCAGGCTGACGCCGCTTTCTGCCCCCTGAGCACGTCAGCCACGATGAGGGCGTTGCGGTCCGGGTCCACGGCCAACTCCGAGAGCATCTGGGAGTACTCCTCCGAAGAGCCATAGCTGGTGCAGATTGCTTTCAGGCCGATGGAACCAGAGATATGCTCCAAGCCTGTGTGAAGCTTTCAGCCCGTTCAGGCGGAATTCGCTCGGCTAAATGGGCCAAGAGGTCTTCCTGGCGTGGTTGTCCGAAAACTAAGCGATACAATGCCAGGTTCCGCTTCAGTCGCTCCAACTGTTGGACTTCCCGGCTAAATGGCAGGAGCGGCACCCAACGCTCGATGTGTGCTCCCTCCTCTATATCGAAGATCCAAAAAGGAACTAGGTCAGAGGAACCAACCGGGCGGTTTACGACGGCTTTTTGAAAGAGGAATGCCCATGGGTCCCCTTTGCAGTCCCACTCGTTAAGAGCTGTAAGACCGAATTTTTGAGCGATGTTCTTGCGAATCGCATGGCCTTTGTAGCGATGCACCCGTCCTTCGCGTTGTTCCAGATCCACCGGATTTGCGGGCAAATTCCAGTGCACCACCGCATGGCACCAAGGGTGAAAATCAAGCCCTTCTTGACCAATAGAGGTGGAGGCCAGGATAAAAGGGCGGAAGGGGGAATTAAAGGCGTCTCTGACGACTTCGGCCCTGGCCAAAGTTCCATCAATCTCACTTTTGAGCTCACCGAATCGTAAGGCAAACCGCACTCGGCTGTTAAAAGGACTGAAGCGAATGCTTTCATCTGTGATACTTATTGCGTCGATACTTATTTGGGCGGTCCGGAGAGAGAGGGTATTCGCCAGGCTGGCAGCGATATGAGTAACTTTTTCTTGCGGCGGTTGCAGGGCCAGTCCAAGCGAGTCAAGTAAAATATGCACCTGTTCATCGAGAACCGCCTGGAGATTGCCTTCCAGGATATACCGTAGAGTAAGCCGCCAGTAAGTTTCATCGCCCTCTCCCCGCAACAGACAGATGGTTTCAGGCAGATTAAAGAGCGTCCTGAACCCTTGGGCGACCTGGATAGCGGCGGTAAGAAGCTCAGCAGCATCTGGAGGCAGTTCAAGCGCCACCCGGCGGAGAGCCCGCAAGGCACAGGTGCCAGGGCCGGCGAGGGCGAGCTTCGCCATGACCCTGGCCAGGTCTTTGGGCCGGGGGCCCAAATCAAGTTCTCCGGCCATGACACTCATCAACTGCTTTACATGCTCTTTGAAATGCTCCCTGTCCTCCCGGCCTTCTTCTCTATCAGACCAATTATTCTCGTCGGCGCACCAGTGGCACAGCCGGGATCGGGATTCAAGGAAGGCCGGCGCCGCCCAATACCAGCGCTCATCAGGGCGATTTCCCGGCCCCCCGGGTGGCAACCCTTGCAACAGCTGCTGACAGTGCTGTTCGGCTGCGGTCAAGAGCTGCTCTACTTCCACTGGCTCCCCCCGACCCGAACTCATGGCGAGTTTTAAAGGATCTATAGTATTAGCCAAGGTCGGGAAGGGCATGAGCCAGGCCAGGACGGGCATGCCGCTCAGACGGGTATCTTTCTTCTGGAGGCGCAACAAAGGTTTTATCTTGTCATACAATTGGCTGCGGGAGATATCCTGGCGGAATTCCGTGACCATCCGGCGTTCAGCCTCATAAGAGCAGAGGGCGGCAATGGCATCCGGGACAAAATGCCAGCCCGAAAAGATCAAGGCCTTAGTAACTGGTCCCACCTCAGCATAGGCTCCCGCCGGTTTCGTATAAGGTAGCGAAGGGGGTAACCAGAGGAGGCGCCAGAGGCCGTTATCCAACATTTTCTGGAAAAGCAGGCGGAAGCGGGCATTGCCAGGGTCCAAAGCGAGGTAGTGCTCGAGCCTTTCAGTCGTGATAATGTGATCCTGCCCTTTTTTTATCCCTGCTACGAGATCAGGTGTCGAGGTTGTTTGCTTATCCAATTTTCGGCGGAGTTCATAATCCTTGAGGAAATTGAGGAGATAGGGGCCTGATTTCCAGTATTCCACAGTACTGCCCGCCGCTGCTATTCGTCCGGCCCGATCAACTAAAGCTGCATGTCCAAAGTCCTGGGGTAACAGTGGTGCCTGGAGTGAGTGTTCAACGAGCATGGCATCGAGCTTTTTGGTAAGCCCGACTCTTTCAGTACGACACATAACGCGCTGCAGCTTTGCCTGCAAACGCTGCCGTCCGGCCTCAAGTTCAGAGAAATCTCCCTCTGCCAGGGCAAATAACGCCTGGCGAAAATTGCCGATATCTTCTTCCAGACTGCTGACGGCGGTATCGTTGTTGTATAAGAATTTCAAAGTCCTGATGAAATCGGCATAATGCTGGTCATCTGCCTCCAGGTCCAGAGTAAACATTTTATAGGGGGTAGCGGAGAGGAGCAAAATCCGGACTTCCGGATACTCAAAAAGTTTTCTGGCCAGCTTTGCCGCTTCGTTCTCACTATCCAACAGATCTTTAAATCTCTGGAACTCATCGAGGATCACCAGATCCGGCTGTAAAGCGGTCAGACAGGTCTCGGCCAACAGATATCGAAGCGTCCCGATGAGTTGATAGCGCTCCTGAGACCAAACAGCGGGTATGTGTTTTCTGATTCTCTTGAATTTCTCGGTATATTCCAGTAGCTTTTCCCAGAGGTGAGTATCTTGCCGGATAGCCTCTCTATAGGCCTGGGCCAACTCCTGATCGAAGCTCAGCTCGCGGTTAATCCACCTGAGCCAGGCTTCCCGGTTCCGGACCGTGGCCTGCAGCATTTTTTCGAGACCTCTGTGATTTATTCCCGGTTCCTGGCGGAGTATCTGATAAATAAGAATGCGCTCGTCGGCGATCCCACCTCTCCCGTGCAGTTCCAAGGCTGTCCCCGGGGTCATGCTGACGAAATTTATTCTGTTGGCCGACAATTCTTGCATCTGCAACGGCAGCAGCGTCAGCCTGGTAGGCCTGGCAAAGCTGTTATCCTCCCCGATACTTAGGCGTCTTAGGTTTTGCGCCGCAATGGCAGCATTGGAACAGATATAAACGATGTCCAGGCGATCTACGGTGTGCTGTAAGTGTTCGATGGCGCGGGCAATGACCCCACGCGCCACCAAGGTCTTGCCGAGTCCCACTTCGTCGGCCACTAAAAACCGGTTCGTCGCTTCCGGACCGTACAGGCGGTCAAAAACATAATTAACCGACCGCAGCTGAAAATCTTTCAGCTGCTTGAGCGCGGCGTCCGCCGTAAAGTGTTTACAGCTCATCTTTTTTCTCCAGAACAGCTGCCATGATCTGCCAAAGGTGCAGAAACTCGGGGGGAACAATGGGCTCGCTGGTTTGCGGCAGTTTATTGAGACGATCTATGAGCATACCGATATCCTGAAGTTTATTGGGGTTGCGGCAATAGGCCCGGACCAGTTCTTCGAGGAGAGGCAAAACTTCGGTGGCGCGGCGCCGCCAGTTGCCAGGAGTTAAACCGATAAGCGAGGCGGACAGGACCGTACCGAAAGGCATGTCGGCCACTTCATGTAACAGCATGAGGAGATAACGCATGAAACCTTGTTGATTACGGATCACGGTACGGAAAACAGCAGCATCCCTTTCGGCTGGCATCCCCTCCACTGGTAAGTTGAGGGTAAAGCGCAGGTTTAACCTTGGAAAAGGTGAGTTCAGCTCAAAAGCGATGAGGCCGGTAAGGGCTTGGGGCGAAAAAGTGCCCAGCAAGGCCTCGCCGGAGAGAAAGAGCCCCCCGATATCCCTGGCGTATTCAGACGGAACGGTGATGGGCCAGGCCCGGATGGCAGCGACCCCGGCAGGCTCGGCCAGTTCTTGGGTTTTTAAATGACAACGCCAACTTTCCTGCTCCTGCCCCTGGGCGCAGAAAACCCGCAGGTCGGCGGAACTCAACTCTTTTTGGGCCCTCTCCAGGGCACGGGTCGCTTGTTGCACTTCCGGATCAGGAGGGGGGAATATCCCGATATCTTGGTAAGGTTCGAGAAGTCTTCCCAGGCCCTCAGGATGAAGAATGTCGTCAATGCCTTTCACCTTACTGGTCTTGCCGCTTAACTCAACGAGGATCTCAATGTTTTCTGAACGGCGCAGAGCGGCGTCGGTGGCATTGGCTGATCCCATGACTAAGTGGGTGTGCCAGCCATTTTGAAAAATATAGGCCTTGGCATGCAATCCCAAGGTATCCTTAGAGACTAAGCCTTCCTGGTCTTCCCCATCCTCGGTTTCGGCAGCCTCCTGGAGGATCAGGCACTGCTTGAACCTGTTTCTCGTCTCCGCCGATAGCTCGGCCAGGGTTTCCGGCCGGGAAATAAGGGCCTCCGCAACATCCGTCTGCTCACAGAGTTTGGCAAGCGCCTGATTGTCACAGAAAGGCGAGATTACGACGAGACGACGAGCTTCCGGTGGCTGCCAGGGGCGACGTTTGCGCCCGAGGATATGGAACCGGATGGACTCAAATCCATGTGGCAGCTCCCAGTCGGTTCGGCGGACTTCCTCGGCAAGCAGGGCTGCTTGATGCTGCCGTGCCGCCGGGACTGGATTTCTGGCTAGCTCGGGCAAGGCCGCAATAAAGTCTGCCAGCTCCCGATTGACTGCTCGTCCCCGTCTGCCGGGCTGGCCTTCCAATTGCAGGGAGAGGTCCCAAGACCGGTCCATAGTAAGATTGCGAGAGAGAATGAGCAGGCGCAAGTGTGGCGGCTCTGCCGAGTCGGGGGCAACAAAACGTAGCAGCCACAACTTCGGGTGAAAGACGCCCCCTCGAGGTGCCTGAACCTCGATGACCATAGTCTCCAGAAGACCGAAGAGGATCTGATGGCTGGCCGGGACCTGAATCTTCCCCTGCTGGGTATAGACGCTCAATCGTGCTATGACCCGACGGAGGCCCTCCAACACCATGATCCCATTATCTTCCCTACCTTTGGCAACACTCCTTTCCCCTAAAGCTAAATGAACCGGTATCGTCAGCAGGGTGAGCGGGTCCAGGGAGTAAGTAGTGGCAATGGCCTGATCAAAGACCAGGCCCGGGGGCGGGGTCAAGGCGGCGGTATAGAGACTGCGTTCATCCGGCGCCAGCATCAGACTCTCCTTTGTAAGCCTTCCCACAGATCTTGCAGGAAAATTTGGGCGGTAGGCCACCGATAGGCCAGGCGACCCAGCCCGGAGGCACCGCGCCATTGCTCCAGAGCCCGGCGGTTGCGCAAGCGGGACCGCACACCTTTTAAGGTCTGTTCCCGGTGGCCGATAAGCCAGCGAGCTTCCTGATGATCCGCCAACTTGCCCTTTTCAGAAAGCACTAAGGCTACCCAGTTGGATACAAAGCGGCGGGTAGCAGGAGTTATGGTATGGCCCTGCCCTGTGGTCAGCTCCCAGAGGCGCTCTAAAGACCACTGTTGCAAGTCTTGCCAATCAAGTTCTTCCCCCCACTGCTGCAGCCTGGTCCGGTACTCCGAGATTTTCTCCTCCCAGTGGCGCAGTTCGCTCAACCTCAGATTATAGATTAAGGCGGCCCCGTGCATGATCTGCGAAAAGCGGCGGGCATGGTCCAGCAGTTCTTGATGATCACGGCGAAATCTGGCCCGCTCAGGATGCTCCCAGGGGAATTCCACCTTGGCAGGGGCACAGTGCCGGGCCAAAAAGGTCAGGAGACTGTTAGGGTGATGGCGTTGCCAGCAATCCAAAAGGAAGTTTGCCTCTTCCCAGGTCAGGAGAAAGTCGGCTCTGTGGGGAAAATCCTCCGGTGGAGCGGGCAGCTGCGGATGCCAGGTGAGGGTATGTGACTCCGCCGGCAGGAGAATCTCTTCCCCCCGCTGACGCCGGGCCCGTTTGTGCCGCTCCTGCTCCTCCCGTTGTTGATAAATCGTGCCAATAAACTGATGATATTCTTCCTGACTCAGATCCAGACGCCGGATTCCCCATCTACCCAAGCCGGCCCAATAGATTGAACCGGGCAGGCGCTTGAGTGCCTTGCCGGCTACGGCGCCAATGACCCCGTAGTTGTCGTCGGCAGACTGTAAAACCGTAATCAGATTTCTTTCCTGCTGTGCAGCCGTCCGGGCGAATTTATCCGGCCGCTCCCGCTTCTTCTCCAAGTCAGCATACATCCAAGGCACGAACAGCATGTAGCGCAGCCTGGTCTGGATGGTGCTGGTCCCTGGAAAGAGCTGGTCCGCAAAGCTGTCCCGGATACCCCCCAACCCCAACTCATCCCGACTTTCCTTTTCCTGAAACAGAGCCAGGATACGCCAGCTGCGCTCCCGCGCCGCCGGGTCGTGATCAATCCAGGTCAACGAGGATGGCACCTTCCACCTCCCGCTCTACGATTTATTCCTTGTCATCGGCAGAACCGCTCTGATTCTGAAAAGTAAATGAATGGGGGGGCATTGCTTATAGCCAATATATGATGAGATGCTCATCGTTAATCACAAACCTAAGGTTTGGATTTCAATAGCCATCCCCTAAAGATTTGACCCCCAGGTTGTTAAGTCGGAGCAGAGGCTTATCCAGTTTGGCATGGAGTTCTTCCCACGCCTTCAGGTCCTGGTTGTCAGGAGAAGGAAATCTGGTTGCTAATGTATCGAGGCCTCGTTTTTCTAAACGGTAAGCATAAGCGCTCATTTCACTGTTGAGCAGTTGGAGCCAAGCAAAGCCGAGGTTGAGGCGCGTCTTAAAACTTTGGCGAAGCCTACCCAGGTAAAC
>Ga0194111_10003620_pt1 | contig 18213 bp, 12 predicted proteins | sample TA2KigC300mmetaG_FD_146194 | JGI IMG/M metagenome (GOLD analysis project Ga0194111, IMG submission 146194) | Freshwater microbial communities from Lake Tanganyika, Tanzania - TA2015033 Kigoma Deep Cast 300m | ecosystem: Environmental > Aquatic > Freshwater > Lake | place: Tanzania: Lake... | reverse complement strand
CGCCCCTCAATCCCCCACAGGATATTGCGGCCTGAAGGGGAGGGATTCGGCGCTGGCCTCGCTGGCGGGCTGGCCCTCGGCGGGGGGCACCGCCTTGGGGCCGGGGGTCTCGAAGACGATGCGCTCCACCGTCACGCGGACGGCGAGAGGCTCCTGGCCGGGGAACATCTCGAGGTAGCGGTCGCTCGCCGCGGCGCGCACCTGGTCCTGGATGGCGAGGAGGTTGGGGCGGTCGTAGAGGCGGCAGCGGAGGCGGGCCTCGGCGGGCACCTTGGCGCCCTTGGGCAGGACGAGCTCGAGGGCGGCGTCGGACACCTCGTCCATCGCCACGACGGTGCGGTTGATTGCCTGCTCGACGCTGGCGGCGCGGAAGGACACCGGGCCGCTGGGGGTCTCGAAGACGAGGTAGCGTCCCTCCATGCTCTCGCGGATGGCCTTGAGGGCGCGGAGGATGGCGCTCACTGCCAGAGCGGCAGCGATGAGGAAGCCGCCGGCGATGAGGCTATACTTGAGGGGGCGATTGATGGCGATTATCTCTGTGGAGCGCGCGCGAAGGAGCATGGCGGTCATGCTGGCGATAGCGATGGCGCCCAGGATGCCGGCGGCGAAGTCCACCCAGTAGCCGATGCGACGCAGCAGCTTCAAGCCCACGGGGCAGCTCCTTTCTTCTCAGTGCGAGGCGTGGCAGGCCGCTTACGCACGGGGCGGGACCACAGGCGGGACGCCTGTGCCACCGGGCCGGCGCACTCCTCAGTGCTCGCGTTCGAGGTTCTCGATGAACGAGGTGTCCACCTTTCCGCTGACGAAGGCGCTGTGGCCGAAGACTTCGAGGTAGAGCGGGACGGTGGTCTTGACGCCCTCGATGACGATTTCCTCCAGGGCGCGGCGCATGCACAGGCGCGCCTCCTCGCGGGTCTTGCGGTGGACGATCAGCTTGCCGATCAGCGAGTCGTAGTTCGGCGGTATGCGGTAGCCGGCGTAGGCATGGCTGTCCACGCGAACTCCCGGGCCGCCGGGCCAGAAGAGCCTGGTGATGAGGCCGGGGCAGGGCTTGAAGCCGGCCTCGGGGTCCTCCGCGTTGATGCGGCACTCGATCGCGGCGCCCTGCGGCTTGACGTCCTCTTGCTTGAAGCTGAGCCGCTTGCCCGACGCCACGGAAATCTGCTCCTTGAGGATGTCAATCCCAGTGACCATCTCGGTCACTGGGTGCTCCACCTGGATGCGGCTGTTCATCTCGATGAAGTAGTGGCTGCCGTCGGGGTCAACCAGGAACTCGACGGTTCCGGCGCACTGGTATTTGGCGGCGGTGGCGAGGCGGACGGCGTCGTCGCCGAGTCGGCGGCGGAGCCTTGGGGTGATGACGGGGCAGGGGGACTCCTCGACGAGCTTCTGGTGGCGGCGCTGGAGGCTACAGTCGCGCTCGCCCAGTTGCACGACGCGGCCGAACTGGTCGGCGAGAATCTGGACCTCGACGTGTCGGGCCCGCTCGATGACCTTCTCGATGTAGACGGCTGGGTTGCCGAATGCGGCCTCGGCCTCGGCGCGGGCCACGTTGAGGTGGTTCATCAGCGCGATCTCGTTGTTCGCGCGCCGCATGCCGCGTCCGCCGCCGCCCCTGGCCGCCTTGATCATCACGGGGAAGCCGACCGCGCGGGCGGTCTCGCGCGCCTGCTCGTCGTTGTCCACGGGGCCATCGCTCCCGGGGACGATGGGGATGCTGCACTTCTTGGCGAGCTGGCGTGCGGCGGCCTTGTTGCCGAGGGCCTGAAGGGTCTCGACGGGCGGGCCGATGAAGGCGATGTGGCAATCGCGGCACACCTCGGCGAACTGTGCGACCTCGGCGAGGAAGCCATAGCCGGGGTGGATCGCGTCGGCGTCGGCCACCTCCGCCGCCGCGATGATGTGCGGGATGTTCAGATAGCTCTGGGAGGCCTCGGGCGGGCCGATGCATATCCTGTGGTCGGCCAGGCTCAGGTAGAGCGCCCCGGCGTCGGCCTCCGAGTAGACGCACACGGTCTGGACCCCGAGCTCCTTGCAGGCCCGGATGATTCGGAGCGCGATCTCGCCACGCGACGCGACCAGGACACGCGAGAACAAGGCTGTCGCCTCTCAAAGGGGCTGTTCGCCGTATCAAGGGGGATGATTGGATGTATGGATGAATGGATGAATGTCTGACATCCATCCATCCATTCATCCATTCATCCCCCCTGACGCGAGCAAGCTACCTGGTTCCTGTTGCGGAAAGTGCGATCACAGGCGGGACGCCTGTGCCACCGGTGAGACAAGGGGCTTGGTGGCACAGGCCTCTGGCCTGTGATTGGGGCAGCAGCCCCCTTCCACTTTCCGCAACAGGAACTACCTAAGACTCCTTCCTGGCGATCACGAACAACGGCTGGCCGTATTCGACCGTGTGGCCGTTTTCGACCTCGATGGACTGGACCACGCCGTCGGCTTCGGCCTTGACCTCGTTCATCACCTTCATGGCCTCGATGATGCAGACGACGGAGTCGGCCTTCACCTCGTCGCCGACCTCGACGAAGGGCTCGGCGTCCGGAGAAGGCGAGCGGTAGAGGATGCCGACCATCGGGGACTTGACGACGTGGACCTCTTCGGTGGGCTGCGGTGGGAGCTCGGGCGCGGGCTTAGGCCCGGGGGCGGGGGCCGGCGGCGGGGCCGCGGCCGGCGCGGGGGCGGCGACCACAACCTGCGGCGTGCCGCCGTTGCGCGCGCGCCGCAGCGCCACCTTGAGGCCCTCCCACTCGACCTCCAGCTCGTCGAGCCGCCGGGCCTCCATCAGCCCGGTCAGCGTCTCGATCAGGTCGCGAATTCTCTCGAAGTCCATTGCCGTGCTCCCGTCGCCGGAAAAAGACACCAGGAGTCTTTTGCCGGAACGGCCCTTCGGGTGCTTCGCACAAAAGACTCCTGGTGTCTTTTTCCTCCTACGCGCGCTCGAGGTAGAGGCCGGTGCGGGTGTCCACCCGCACGCTCTCGCCCATCTCGACGAAGAGCGGCACCTGCACCGTGGCCCCGGTCTCCAGCTTCGCGGGCTTGGTGGCGCCGCTCACCGTGTCGCCCCGCACGCCGGGCGGCGTCTCCACCACCTTCAGCACCACGCTGTCGGGCAACTGGGCGTCAATCACCGTGGTGTCATGGAAGGAGACCAGGACCTGCATGTTCTCCTTGAGGTACACGTCCTTGCCCTTGAACGCCTCCACGCTCACGGGAAGCTGCTCGAAGGTCTCGGGGTCCATGAGCACGTAGTGGTCGCCCTCGCGGTAGAGGTACTCCATCGGCCGCTTCTCGATGTAGGCCTGCTCGATGCGCTCCTTGGAGGCCAGGGTCGGCTCGATCACCTGCCCGGTCAACACGTCCTTCAGCCGCGTGCGGACGAAGGCGTGGCCCTTCCCAGGCTTGATGTGCTGGAAGTAGACGATCTGGTAGAGCTTCCCGTTGTAGATGATCGTGATGCCGTTCTTGAAGTCATTGGTCGTGATGATCGGCACAGCCCATAGCTCCTAATGCGCTCTTTGGCCACAACCATCGGGGATGGATGGAGGGTTGGATGGATGGATGATTGCCAGACACCCATCCACTCATCCATTCATCCATTCATCCACTCACCCATCCATCCCCCACGTGCGCCTATAGGATAGCAGCTTCAAGCGTTTTGGGCAAGGAGGAAAGCAGTTCCGCCCCATGCCTGCGCACCACCACGAGGTCCTCGATACGGACGCCGCCCCAGCCGGGCAGGTAGATGCCTGGCTCGACCGTGACGACCATGCCCTCCCTGAGTGTGTCTTCCGACTTGGCGCTGAGGGTCGGCCCCTCGTGGACGCGCAGGCCGACTCCGTGTCCGAGGCTGTGCTTGAACGCCGAGGCGTAGCCCGCCCTCCTGATATGCCGCCGGGCCGCGCCGTCAACCTTCTTGCACGGCACGCCGGGCCGGATGGCCGCGAGCGCCCGCGCCTGGGCCTTTCGCACCGCCTCGTAGACCCTCCGCCACTTCGCACTCGGCGGCCCCAGGAACAGCACCCGCGTGCAGTCCGAGCAGTAGAGGTCCAGCTCCACACCCCAGTCCACCAGGACCGGCGAGCCTGGGGCGATGACGGCCTGCGTGGCCCGCGCGTGGGGGAGCGAGCTTCGCGCGCCTGCGGCCACGATGGCGTCGAACGAGCCTTTCCGCGCCCCGAGCCGCCGCATCTCGAACTCCAGCCCATTCGCTGCCTCGGCCTCCGTCAGCCCGGCCGCGAGGCGAGCGCGGAGGGCCAAAAACGCAGCATCGGCCGCCTTCACCGCGGCGCGGATGCGCGCGATCTCATCCTTGTCCTTCACTTGCCGGAGCTTCTCGACGAGGCCCTTCTTCGCTACGGCCTCGACGCTCTTGATCTCTTTGGTGAGGTCCTCGTGGGCAGCAACGGTGAGGACGTTCGGCTCGAAGCCCAGCTTAGTCGCGCCCGACTTCTTCGCAAGCCGCGCGGAAGTCTTGATGAGGGAGACCCTGTGGCGAACCACCTCGCAGCCTTTGGCCTCCGTGGCGGCCTGCTCGGTGTAGCGCCCGTCGGTGATCAGCCAGGCGTGGCCGGGGCTGACGAGGAGATACGTGCTGTCGCCGGTGAAACCCGTCAGATAGGTCACATTGGCGGCGTCGGCCACGAGGAAGGCGTCAACGCCCTCCTTGCGCATCGCGTGGCGGAACTTCTCGAGGCGTTCGGCGTGGCGGCTCACTTGGGGCGCAGCTCCTTGAGCATCTTCAGGCCCTCCGTGGTCTCGGGGGTCGTGGGGTACTTCTGGGCGAGGCGCTCGAGGGTCTTGATGGCGTCGTCCTTCTTCTTCGCGCCCACCTGGGCTTTGGCGGCAAGCAGCAGGGCCTTAGAGGCGTTCTTGCCGTCGGGGTTGGCGTTGGCGAGGTCCGTGGCCTCCTTCGCGGCCTCGTCGTACTTCGCCTGCTGATGGTAGATGGCCGCGCGCTTGAGGCGGGCGTCGTCGCCCAGTTCCGAGGCGGGGTAGCCGCTGATGAGCCTGTTGGCGGCGTCGAGCGCCTTGTCGAGCTGCCCGTCGCCGAGGTGGAGGTCCACGAGGAAAAGCAGGAGGTCGTCGGCGTACTCGCTCTCCTTGTTGCCGCGGACGAGTTCCTCGGCCTGCTTGACGGCCTCCTTCTTGTTGCCCTCGGCGAGGGCCAGGCGGGCGCGGAGGAGGGAGGAGTAGCCCACCAGCTTGTCGGTCGGGAACTCCCAGTCCCATTCGTCGAGAGCCTCGTGTGCCTCCTTGTAGAGCTTGCGAGCGATGTAGTCCTCGGCGGTGCGGGTGAAGGAGCCGCGGCGAGCGGCCTCAACGCCCTCGGTGCGGTTGTGGATGGGCATCTCGGCGGCGCGCTTGTAGGCGCTCAGCGCCGCGGGCGGGTCCCCCTTCGTGCGATAGACGTCCCCAATCCGAATCTGGGCCACTCGCACCTGGGCGTCCCCGGCCTTGGCGTACTTTGTCAGTGTCTTTGTGTATTCCGCCTCGGCCTTCTCGAGGTCGTTGAGATAGTAGTAGTAGACATCGCCCTTTTCGTTGGCGAGGCGAGCCTTGGCCTTGAGGTCAGTTGTGCGGAGCTCCGCGGCGGAGAAGACGGCGAGCGCCACCATCGCGCGCTCTCTGGCCTTCTCCTCGACAACCTTCGGGTCCGCCTTCTCCTCCTCCTTGGGCTTGAGGTCGCGCAGGTGCCGGCCGAGCGAGATAGCGACGCGGACGAATGCCTCGTCGTCGAGCTCCTTGTCCCGCTTGAAGAGCGGCCTGCACACGGCCACGATGAGCGCGGCATCCTCCAGCTCCGCTCCCGCCTGCGCCGCAACGAGGAGGTCGGGCGTCGCCATCTTCTCGAACTGGTATTCCTGGAGTATCGGCAGGTAGGCGGCCAGGGTGTCCCACTGCGCGGCGGCGGCGCGCGTGTAGCCCGGGCCAACGCGAATCCGCTGCCGCACCTGGTAGGTGGCGTTCGGGCTCTTGAGGGTGAGCGTGACCGGGTAGTCGCCCGGCCGCAGGTAGATGTGGGTGGGGTCGCGGGCGGCGGAGGCCGTGCCGTCGCCGAAGTCCCACTGCGGCTGGCAGAGGAGCGCGAGCTTCGAGGGGCAGCTCTGGTCCTTGAAGACGAACCGCACGAGCATCCGCCCGTCCTCGAGCAGCACGTCGCCGTCGTTGACGTAGGAGAAGTCGGCCCCCACGGTCTGGCCGCGCACCTCGTAATAGGCCAGCTTCCCGTATCGAAGCGGGGCGAATGCCTGGGGCGGGATGATCTGGAAGTGGAGGAACTTCTGCCCGCGCGGCATCCCTGGCAGCCACCAGGCCACCCCCGCCGCCTGGGGGCCGGTGCCCTCCACGTGGATGAACGTGAGCGCGTGGAGGCCCTTCATGAGCTCGACTGGCTCGCTCGCAATGTGGCGGTCGCCAGGCATCGGGCCGGGATGCGTCTTCGAGGCCACGAGGTTCCCCCCGACCAGCAGGAAGCCGAGGTCGTCGGCGGTGATGGCAAAGGTGATCGGTGTGTCCTTGTCCAGAGCCAGCCAACCCTTGTAGAGGCTCATGTAGTTGTCGGACGGGCCGAACAGGTTGAAGCCGTGGAAGATTTGTGCCACGGGAGCCGCCCCGAAGCGCGGGCCGCTTGCGGCCCAGGCCTTGCGGGCCGCGTCGAGGGTCTTCGGCTCGGCACCCTTGAGCTGGCGGGTCTCGAGCCAGAGGCCGCGCTTTGGCTCCCAATCGCTTGGGAGCGGCTTGGCCGCGGGATTCCCATAGTAGATGTACATGGTATCCGACGGCGTGGCGATGCCGGCCACGAGCCCGACTACCCCCCCAAACCCCACGTCTACCACCTTGAAAGGCGCCGGCTTCCCGCCGATCTCCACCCGCAGATCCCCTGCGTCGCCCTCCAGGAACTCGGCCGTAGGGAAGCTCACGTAAACGCAATCGAGGTCCGGAAGCTTGGGCGCCTTGGCGTCGGCTCCGGGAATCGTCACGGTGCGACGCACCTGCCACGCCCCGTACTGCCCCCAGCCCTCGGCGCGCGCCGCCCCCACCATTGCCAGGAGCGCCGCGAATGCGCAAGCCGATCGTCTCATGCTGCCACGGTACCAAATCGCCCCATCCGAGTCAACTTGCGCGCGCCGGCCCACGCTGTTATCCTCAAGCCATGAGGGAAGAGCGCGCACTCGTGCTTCGCCCCGGGGCGCTGGGCGATGCCATTGTGACCCTGCCCGTCCTCGAATCGCTCACGGCGGTGGGGGCGCGCGTGACCGTGGTGGGCCACCCGGTGTTCCGCCTGGGCGTCGAGTGCGGCATCGCCGCCCAGTTCATCGCGTTCGACGACGCCCGCCTCGCCGGCCTCTTCGCCGAAGGCGGCCGGTGCGAGCTTGTCGCTGGGCACCGCATCGCCCTGGCCTATGGGCGCAACGCCGACCACACTCTCGCCTGGAACCTCGCGCGGAACTGCGGTGCAGACAAGGTTGGCACGTTTGGCGCGCAGCCAAGCGAGGCGTTCCACGTCACCGACCACCTGCTCAACAGCTTGATGGCGATGGAGGTCAAGGCGGTGACGACCGAGCCCTCGCTGCGTCCCCAGGGCTCCTGGCTGACCGCGGCGAGGTCGTGGCTGCGCGACCGGGTGCTCAGCGGAGGCTTCGTGGCGGTTCACCCAGGCAGCGGCGGGCGGGCGAAGCGCTGGTCCGTCGAGCGCTTCGGCGAACTCGCCCGCGCCCTCGCGTGCCCAGTCGTCTGGCTCCTCGGCCCCGCGGAGGAGGGCGACGCGGAGGCCCGCCGCCTCGGCCAGCAGGTGGGCGTCGTCGCCGAGAACTTGCCCCTGGCCACTCTCGCGGGCCTGCTGGCGGTCTGCCGAGCCTATGTGGGGAACGATTCGGGGGTGAGCCATCTGGCGGCCGCGGTGGGCGCGCCCACCGTGGCGCTCTTCGGCCCGACCGACCCCGCGATGTGGGCGCCGCGCGGCCACCGGGTCGCCATCCTCGGCGGCCCCCAGGCCGGCGGACTCGATGCCATCTCGGTCGAGCAGGCCCTCTCAGCGGTGCGCGCTGCGATGTCGGATCGCTGAGAAGTATTCAGCCAGGCTCAGAGACGATGGTGGGCGGGGTGTCCTCGCGGTCGAGTGCTTCGCGCTCGGGGGCCTCAGCGCTGGTCAGGACGACCTCCTGAGCTGGCGGCTGCTCCTGTGGGCGGGGCGTCTCTGCCCCGCGGGGCTCGGAGGCCCCGCCCACCGGCGGGGCCTCGACGGGCAGAGCGGGCTTCGGCTCCACGCCAGGCGTGAGCGACCCGGCCACGGCCTCGCCCCTCAACGCCGCCAGGATGTTCGGAAGGATGGCCTCGAAGAGCGCCGTGCGGGAGAGCGTCCCTGCGCCCACGTGGGGCGTGGCGACGACGTTGTCGAGCTTGAGGAGCGGGTTGTCCCGGGGCGTGGGCTCGGTGGCCCAGACATCGAGAGCCGCGCCCCCCAGGCGTCCGTTGCTCAGGGCATCGGCAAGGGCCGCTTCGTCCACCAGCCCCCCGCGGGCCGTGTTCACCAGGAGAGCCGACGATTTCATCAGCCCCAGCCGCTCGGTGTTCAGGAGATTCGCCGTCTCGGGCGTGAGCGCGGCGTGGAGCGATACCACGTCGGCTTCCCGCAACAGGGCGTCGAGCTCGCGCCGATCGATGCCCAGCTCGCGCTCCTCATCGGCGGGGAGCGGCTCCTTGTCGTGATAGAGGAGCTTCATCCCGAATGCGCGCGCCCGCCGCGCCACCTCGACGGCGATGTCGCCTGCCCCTATGAGGCCAAGGGTCTTGCCCGTCAGGGAGCCGATGCCCTCCAGGTTCGCCCAGTTGTAGGCGTAGTCGCTCGCCGTGGCCGTGCGGGTCTCAGGGCCGCCTTCCCTCACGGGCCGCCTTGTGACCCTCTGGTGCGCGGGGACGAGGTTCTTGGCGAGGGCGAGGATGAGGAGGAGCGCGTGCTCCGCGCACGCCACGTGTGCTGGGGCGGGCAGGAGGCTAACCTGGACGCGCTCCTCGCGCGCGGCCGCCAAGTCAATCCCAGCCGCGCGGCTCCCCACAGCCTGGACCAGGCGCAGCTCTGGGGCCTTCTGGAACGTCTCGCGGCCTACGGGCCGGCGCTGTCCGAGAAGCCCTGATACGATGACGTGTGCCCCCTTCAGCGCCTCGTCGGCCTCAGAGACTATCTCAAAATGTGTGGCACGCCCGCCCTCGGGCGTGTGGAAGGCCTCCGGCGCACAGCCGAGGGCGGCTGTGCCACATGCTGGACCCTTTTGAGATAGTCTCTTAGTGGGGTCCGAATCGTCGAGCTGTGCGGCCTCCAGCCTCATGCCTTCGGGCCGGCGCTCGCGCAGAAACGCTGCCAGCGCATCGAACCAGGCGGCGGGCAACTTCTCCCACGCCACGATCATCGCCATCCCTTGCTCCTGACCAGCTCCGTCGTCCCCGGAATCCTCGGCAAGCGGCGACATTATAGCACACGCCGGGCCATTTGCAATCGCGCCGAGACAGTCGCTTGACCCGCAACGCCTGGTGGTGTATAGATATGCAGGATGCGAGTGTCGGGACGGCGCGTCACCTTTCTTGCGAGGAGAGTGGACATGGCAGGACAGCGGCCAGGCGAAGGACGGTTGGCCCGGCGTGACTTCATGGGCGGCGCGGCGGCGCTTGCGGCTTGCGCCATCGTCCCGGGCCGCGGCCTGGGGGCCGAGGCACCGGCAGAGAAGCCGAACTCCGTGTTCAACGGGGTGCGCATCGGCGTCATCACGTACAGCTACCGCGGCAGTTGGGCCAACACCGCCGAGCAGACGCTCAAGGCTCTGATCCAGAACGGGCTGAGCGAGGTCGAGCTGATGGGCGGGCCGATCGAGGGCTTCATGCGCTCGGGGCTCAAGCAGGGGCTGGCGCCCGACGCCGCACGCGAGGCGCAACTGGCCAAGTGCGTGGAACTCCGCAAGATGTACAACGACGCGGGCGTGAACATCCACATCCACAAGATGGGCTTCGGCCAGTCGGACGAGCAGATCGAGTTCAGCTTCCTGGTTGCCAAGGCGCTCGGCTGCATCGGCATCACGACGGAGCGTTCCGAACCCCTGGCCAAGCGCCTCGCCCCGTTCGCCGACAAGCACAAGGTCTGGGTCGCCTTCCACAACCACGCGGGCAACTTGCCCGTGATGGACAAGAACGACCCGATCCTGGAGCACGGGGAGTTCATCGGCTACAACTTCGACGTGGGGCACTACGTCGCCGGCGCTAAGAAGTCGCCCATCCCCGTGATCGAGAAGTACCACAAGCGCATGGTCAGCCTGCACCTGAAGGACCGCACGGCGGCCGGCGGCAACCTGCCCTGGGGCAAGGGCGAGACGCCGCTGAAGGAAATCCTCCAGCTCATGCGGAAGGAGAAGTGGACGTTCCCCGCCGACATCGAGCTGGAGTACGCGGTGCCGAAGGACTCGAACCCGGTGGCGGAAGTGGGCAAGTGCGTCCAGTTTTGCAGGGAGGCGCTCGCCTGACGAGCAGGATCGGACCCGGGGGCGCATGTTGCCCAGACCCAACAATCTGCCGCGCCCGTTCGTGGTGCGCGCCCTAGCCGTGTCCAGGGGAGTCGAGAGAACATTTCGGAGTTGCACAACTCCGAAATGTTCTTCTCCAGCCAACCGGCTACCCGCGACTGCCTTTCGCATGGTTGGATCTGGCGCCCCCGTCTATCACCTGCCTTGCGCTTGCTGCGGTTCTCCTTCGCCCCCACAACGGGGCTCAGCCGGCACTGACACCGGACTGAGTCGCGTTGGGCATGCGCGACGAGAACATCTCGGACTTGTGCAACTCCGAAATCCTCTTCTCTGACCAGCCGCCTGCTGGCGATGTCCCGTGGGTGACTGGGTGTGGCCCCCGCCGCCCCACGGCCGTGCGGTCATTGCTGTTTCCCGTACGCCGCGGCCGGGCTGTGCTGGCACCAGCATTGCCGGTTGGCGATGTTAGGGGCGGGTGAGAACACTGCGGAGTTGTGCAACTCCGAAATGTTCTCCCCAGGCCCCGCGCCTGCGCGCGACCGCCCCACGGGAGACGCCCATCCGTCTGCGCGGTGTCCCCGCCCTTGACCCAAACGCCCCGCCGGCTATGATAGTAGTGGCTGGCGACGAGCCCTGCCCCCTTTCCTGCCGAGGAGACCCGATGAGATGGGTGGTGTGCGCCTTCCTGGTTACACTTTCCGTTGCGAATGGGCTCGCGGGCCAAGTCCCCCCGCAGCCGATGGCGCAGCACCAGTTCGAGGCCGTGGCGAAGTCGCTTCGTCTCGCCATCGCCGATCTCGCCGACACCTTCAGCCCGCGCTACCCAAGGGCAAAGGAGCTTGCCAGCCGCCTGGACGCGCTGCTCGTCGCTGCCTCGCCTCAAGAGCTCCAGAAAGCCCTGCGCGAGCTTCTGGTCCTCCAACGCGAAGCCCTCGTCGCTAACCCACTCGTCTCCGGCCAGCCCATCCTCTTCGTGGTCCGAAGGCAATACGCCTCAGACCACCACAACACGGAGACGATGTTCCAGACGGGGGAGCTGCCCACGAGCAAGTTCACCGGCCCCGGCGCTCTGAAGGCCATTGACTTCGCTCGGGGCGGCGAGGTGAAGACGCTCCTTGATATGCCCAAGGGCGTGGTCCGCGACCCCGAGGTGAGCTTCGACGGCAAGCACATCCTCGTCTCCCTCCGCAACGACATCAAGGACGACTACCACCTCTATGAGGTCAACAGCGACGGCTCCGGCCTCAGGCAGCTCACCTTCGGCGCCGGCGTGAGCGACTTCGACCCCCTTTACCTGCCCGACGGCCGCATCGCCTTCTCCTCGACCCGCGAGCCAAAGTACTGCATGTGCAACCGCCACATCATGGGCAACCTGTTCGTGATGGACGCCGACGGAGCGAACATCCACCAGATCGGGCACAGCACGCTCCACGAGGGCCACGGCGCCCTCACCCCCGACGGCCGCATCCTCTACGACCGCTGGGAATACGTAGACCGCAACTTCGGCGACGCCCAGGGCCTCTGGACCTGCAACCCCGACGGCACAAACCAGGCCATCTTCTGGGGCAACAACACGCCCTCGCCGGGCGCCGTCCTCGACGCCCGCATCCTGCCCGGCGCGCCCGAGCGCTTCATCGCCACATTCTCCTCCTGCCACGACAGGCCCTGGGGCGCTATCGCAATCGTGGACCGAAGGATCGGCGTGGACGGCAGGCCGCCAGTCCTCCGCACCTGGCCCGCCAGCGCGATGGGCATGGTGATGCAGGGGAACTACGACCGCTTCACCGCCACCAGCCCAAAGTATGAGGACCCCTATCCTCTGAGCGACAAGTATTTCCTCGCCTCGCGCCAAGAGCAAGGGGAGCAGATGGGCATCGTGCTCCTCGACGTCTTCGGCAACGAGGTGCTGCTGCACACGGAGCCGCCCGGCTGCTTCGACCCCATGCCCCTCGGCACGCGGCCTATCCCGTGCGTCATCCCCGAGCGTTCGGACCTGGCGAAGGGTTCAGGCGCGTTCTACGTCTACGACGTCTACACTGGCACAGGGATGGAGAGTGTGCCCCGCGGAACGGTCAAGTCCATCCGCGTCGTCGAATCGCCCGAGAAGCGCTACTGGACGGATTCCGCCTGGGACGGCGGCACGGGCCAGCAGGCGCCTGGAATGGCGTGGAACGACTTCAACAACAAGCGCATCCTCGGCACGGCGCCCGTGGAGGCCGACGGCTCGGCGCACTTCGCCGTCCCCGCCGACATGTTCCTCTACTTCCAGCTCCTCGACGCCGACGGGATGATGGTGCAGACGATGCGCAGCGGCACGATCGCTCGCCCGGGCGAGACCACGGGCTGCATCGGTTGCCACGACAACCGCCTGAGCGGCACGCCGAACAACCTGAAGGCCGCCATCGCGCGCCCGCCCTCCACCCTCAAGCCCTGGCACGGCCCGCCGCGCCTCTTCAGCTACACGGCTGAGGTCCAGCCCGTCTTCGACAAGCACTGCGTCAAGTGCCACGACTACGGCACCGAGGGCGGCAAGAAGCTCCTCCTCGCGGGCGACCTGACCCTTTGCTTCAACGTTTCATACGCCGAGCTCCGGCGGAAGAACCAGGTCAAGGTCGTCGGCGCAGGCCCGGCCGACATCCTGCCCCCCTACTCCTGGGGCTCGCATAAGAGCCGGCTCGTCGAGCGGCTGCGCAAGTACCGCGACGAGGGCAAGCTGGATGCCGAGAGCTTCGACCGCGTCGTGGCCTGGATTGACATCAACGCCCCCTACTATCCGTCCTATGCAAGCTCGTATCCTGCCAACCTCTACGGTCGTTCGCCCCTCGACCCGAAGCAGCTTGCCGCGTTGGGCAAACTTGTGGGGCTGAACCTGACCGCCCGCGAGAACGCGGATATGGTGAACCTCACGCGCCCCGAGCTAAGCCCCTGCCTGTCCCGAATCCCGGAGAAGAGCGACCCGCGTTACAAGGAGGCCCTCGCCATCGTCTATACCGGGAAGGACCTCTTGGCGAAGGTTCCCCGCGAGGACATGCCCGGCGCCAGGCTCCTCGGCATCGAGGCCGCGCGCGAGGAGAAATACCAGCGCCTCCTCCAGGCCGAGGCCGAGGCGCGCCAGGCCATCGCACGGGGCGAGAAGCACCGCGCCGAGCCGTGAGCCCGCGATTCGAGGGAATCGATCGATTCGATCGAATCGCTCGATTCGATCGATCAATCAGGCAGAAGGAGCAAGCCGTGCCTCAAGTCTTCGCCGACATCACCCAGGCCGTGGGCAACACCCCGCTGGTCCGCCTGCGCCGCATGGCCGCGGGCTGCGCCGCCGACGTGCTCGTCAAGTGCGAGTTCTGCAACCCCCTCCACAGCGTGAAGGACCGCATCGGGGTCTCGATGATCGAGGCCGCCGAGCGGGAGGGCAAGGTGAAGGCGGGCACGGTGATCGTGGAGCCGACCTCTGGCAACACGGGGATCGCCCTCGCCTTCGTGTGCGCCGCGCGCGGCTACCGCCTCATCCTCACGATGCCCGACACGATGACCGTGGAGCGCCGTGCGCTGCTGGCGATGCTCGGCGCCGAGCTCGTCCTCACCCCAGGCTCCGAGGGGATGAACGGCGCGGTGCGCAAGGCCGAAGAAATCCTCCGCTCCACCCCGAACAGCTTCATGCCCCAGCAGTTCCAGAACCCCGCCAACGTGGACGTCCACCGCCGCACGACCGCCGAGGAGATATGGCGCGACACCGACGGGGCGGTGGACATCGTCGTGGCCGGCGTGGGCACGGGCGGCACGATAACCGGCTGCGCCGAGGTGTTCAAGGCCCGCAAGCCCGGCGTCAAGGCCATCGCCGTCGAGCCCGCCGCCTCGCCACTCCTCTCCGGCGGCAAGCCCGGCCCCCACAAGATACAGGGCATCGGCGCGAACTTCATCCCCGACGTCCTCCGCCGCGACCTCCTCGACGAGATCATCGTCTGCACGAACGAGGACGCCCTCGAGACGGCGAAGCTGCTTGCGAGGAAGGAGGGCATCCTCGCCGGCATATCGGCGGGGGCCAACGTCTGGGCCGCCCTCCAGGTCGCACGCCGCCCCACCAACAAGGGCAAGACCGTCGTCACCTTCCTGCCCGACACCGGCGAGCGCTACCTGAGCACGCCGCTGGCCGAGGGATGAAGCCCGCGTGCAAACATACACGCCCTACCGCGCTTGGAGGGCGTAGAGAGTGATCTCGGGCGGGGTGCGGAAGTCGAGGGTGCGCTGGAGGCGGCTCATCAGATCGGCCGGCTTCCCGTCGAGCGCGCCCGCGTAGATGACGAAGTGGCTCGCGCCCCCGCCCCGCTCGATGCCAACTCCGCCGGCGCCCGCGCCGGGGGCGACGACGTGGGTCGTCGCCACCTCGGGCGTGAGCATTCCCAGCAGCCACTTGTCGGGGAGGAACTTGACGCCCCAGTGCGCGCCGCCCGCGTGCACCTGGGCGCTCACGCCGTCGGCCTCCTTGCCCACGGGGCCTGTTGCCCCGTTTGAGAAGATGTATTGGCCGGGCGTCGGGCCGTCGGCGGCGAAGTTCTTAGGGTCATCGAAGGCCCAGAAGTAGCCCACCGGCGAGTTCAGCGTCACCTCGGCCCACGACGCCCCGGCGAACAGGCTGATCGTCCGTGTCAGTCCGTGTTCGTCCGTGCAAACATAGCGCACGAGCGCCGGCCCGCTGGCGACGCACTTCAACTCGTTCTTCGCGCTGCGATGCTCGCCGCCCACGTCGCCGAAGCCGGCCCAGCCCGTCTCGCCTGGCATCGTCACGTCGCGGTTGCCCAGCGCCTTGATCTCCCAGCGGTAGATGTGCGCGCCCTCGGGGCCGAGGAGCAACTTCACCTTGTCGTTCTCCAGCCACTTCATCCCCTTGGGCGCGGGGCTGGTCAAGGCCGCTCGTGGCGGAGGCGGGCCTGGCTCGTCCATCGGCAGGCCCAGGTAGATGTGAAGGGTCGCCTGCCTCCCCTTTTCGAGCGCGCCGTCGAGCAGGAACACGAGGCGCGCCTGGCCGGGCTTATCCGACGGGTCGAGCTGCGCGAGAAGCTCGGCCGGCTTCTCGCCGTCCGTTCGGAACACCCGCACGCGACGCGAAGGCAGGTTGGCGGGGACACGGATGTCGAGCTCGACGGGCAGGTCGGCCCGGTCGCTCTTGCCCGCGCTCACCACCAGACCCAGTCGGTGGGTTGCGCTCTTGTCCAGCCAGGGCGCGTCGGGCTTCAGCGGCTCTTGGATGACCTTGTCGGCTCGGGTCTTGCGGACGCCGAGTTCGAGGATGCCGAGGCCGACCTGGCTCGGGGCAGGGAGAGGCTTGCCGCCCTCGGCGTCCTTGCGGATGGCCGCGAGGCGCTTGGCCAGGGCGTCGTAGCGGGCGACGGCGGCCTTGTAGCGGCCCATCGTCCAGTCGAGGGCATAGGGGCGGTTCTCGCGCATCCACAGCTCGGCGAACTCCGTCCCCAGGCTTTCGTAGGTGTCGCGCTGGCGCAGGGTGATGCCCTCGACCTTCTCGAGGAGCCACAGCGCGTCGTCCCCGCGCTCCTCGCAGGCTGTGGCGTAGTAGGAAGCCATCTCGCGGCGGTGAGCCACGCGCATGGCCATGAACTCCATGCGCCGAGCCCCGAAGAGGAAAGCATCGAGGAGTTCGGCGTTGGCCGTCGCTTCCTTCTTGCAGGCCTTCAGATGCTCGATGGCTGGACGGACCAGTTCCCAGAGACGCCCAGCATTGGCCACCTCCACTGCCATGCTCGTCTTCATCGCCCCCAGGTCGTCCTGCCAGAACCGCCCATTGTGCATGCCGCCCATGCCGGGCAGGCGATGGGTCTTCGCCAGCAGGTCAATGGCCTGGCCGAAATGGTCGGTCTTCTCGCCGAAGAGGACGGCGCCGATGCGGCGGCTGAAGTCGGCGTAGTCGGTCTTCGAGGCGTTCCAGGCGCACTCCGCGCCCCAGGCGAAGCCGTGCCAGTTCGGGGCGTTCACGTTCTCGCCGTCATCGTCCCACGAGGTGTTGAGCATGCCGAGCGCGCCGTGCTTGGCGCCGTCGCGGACGAAGTTCTGGATGTTCACGACCGACGCCCCGAAGTCGGGCAGGATACGGCTCCAGTTGTTCACGCCGGGGCAGACGAAGAACTCGTAGCCCGATTTGGCGAAGGGCACGATCTGGTGCTCGAAGCTCGCCCGCGGGTCATAGCCCCAGGTGAGCATGATCGTGTCCTTCGGTATCTCCTTCAGGTGCTCGGGGTGCTGGAGGATGATGTCCCCCCACATCATCATCCGCTTGCCATACTTGTCCTTGAGCAGGTCGTGGATGCGGCGCAGGTGGCCGGCGTAGACGCCCCCGACGCCGATCTTGTCGGCGAGTTCCTTCGACGGCCCCTTGCCCAAGCCCCACGTCTCGTCGCAGCAGACGTTGAAGAAGGGGAACGGCAGAAGGGGGATGACCTCGGAGTAGAGATCGTCCAGCAGCTTGTAGCTTTCTTCCTTCGTCGGGCAGAGGACGCCGCCGACCTCCTGGAGGTGCTTGTACTGGTCGTGCTTGAGAATGTGGCCGAAGTGGCCGAACGACTGCTGGTTGCCCAGGATGTCCACGCCGAGCGGCTTGCCGAAGGACACGAGCGCCTTCAGCTCATCGGGCAGGAGCGAGCCGTCCTTTGGCCCGATGACTGGGTGCTTGGCGAAGGCGTATTGGTGCTCCATGTAGTAGGTAAAGAGATTCATCTTGAGGAAAGCGCCCAGCGTCACCTCGCGCTTCAGCTCGTCGAGGGTCGAGCTCGGGCCGCGGGTCAGGTCGTCCTGGAAGCACCGCCACCGCAGCGACGGCCAGTCGCGGATCGTGAGGCAGGGAATCCCCTTGTCCCTCAGATTCGCCCTGATGAGCTGGCAGAGGGTCTGGACGCCGTAGAGAAGGCCGGCGCGTGCGTTCGCGCGAATAGAGACGAAGTCCTCGCCGACCTCGAGCACGTAGTCTTCCTCCCCTGCCCCCTCACGAAGCGCCGGGCCAGGCGCCCTGAGCTTCAGCTCACCCGCCGGCGCGAGTTCCAGCACGCACGGCGGCTGGGCCTTCACCAGCGACCGAACCGCGGCGGGCGGCTTCAGCCCTAGCCGCGCCAACTCCGGCCCGATCATTGTGCCCACATCCTCTGTGTCAATCGCCAGCACGAGCGGCCGGCCGAGGGCGAAGCGGCCCCCGGCCAGCTTCACCTCCTTGGGGAACGGCACGAGGCGGAGGGCGGCGGCCCCCTCGGGCTCAGCCGAGCGGGCTGACAAGGCCATCGCCAAGATAGCAGCCATTGGCAGAAGCCTCCAGACCATCTCGTGGTCCTCCTTGCAGTGCACGGTCCCTGTGGTCCCTGTTGTCCCTGTGGTCCCTCCCGTCAGGGACCACAGGGACCCCAGGGACAACAGGGACCACAGGGACATCTCACGGGGTGCCCTTCTTCGCCAGCACCACCCTGAAGCCGAGGGTATCATAGCTCTCGCCCGGCTCCAGGGCAAAGCGGAATGCGGTGCGGCAGTAGTCGGGCGTGAAGGCCCAACTGCCGCCCCGCTCGACGCGGCGGTTGCCCTCCTTCGCATTCACGGGGTCCTTCTCGGGCGAGCGCTGGTAGTAGGCGGGGTCGAACCAGTCGAGGCACCACTCCCAGACGTTGCCCGTCATGTCGGCGAGGCCGAGGGGGGTGTCGCCCTT
>Ga0194111_10003615_pt1 | contig 18233 bp, 14 predicted proteins | sample TA2KigC300mmetaG_FD_146194 | JGI IMG/M metagenome (GOLD analysis project Ga0194111, IMG submission 146194) | Freshwater microbial communities from Lake Tanganyika, Tanzania - TA2015033 Kigoma Deep Cast 300m | ecosystem: Environmental > Aquatic > Freshwater > Lake | place: Tanzania: Lake... | reverse complement strand
GGGCCAATTCCTGGCCCTCCAAACGGCGGAAATAGCGAGCATAGGGCGCAAAGTAATCGGCAATATCCGGAAAAATAACCTCCTTGGACATGGAGCTAACATACTATAATATCCTTTAATAAGCAAGATAATCTGTCGGAGTAGTATTAATACCCCCATTGGCCGGCCTGAAATTTATCAGCAAAAGCTTTCGCCAGCAGCGCGACTTTTTCCAAGTGCTGGGTCAGAAGATGCTTTTCCCCTTTGAAATTCTTAGAATGGGCATACATACCAAACCCCCGAAAAAGATTGGCCAAAGCTATCACTGGATTTGTTTTTGTTAATTGGTCACATAGACTTGCCGGTCGCGGTTGCAATAATTGGTGATCTGGGCACAGACCATCCTACCCAGGCGTTATCTTGGTGAATTAAAAACCATGACCCCGCGGGCCAGGGTCTGGCCGGGGAGGGGGGCGGCGTCCGCGAATTTCTGAAACTGCTCATGGGTAAAAAAGCCGCCGTCGGGCAGCCCGGCCCCACGTTCTTCAAGTTGATGATGCACTTGACCTTGGGCTTGAATTTCTTGCCAATCTCGTTCAGGAAATGGGCCAGGGGACCATAATAAGAAGTCTCCTTGGCCCCGGCGCCGGAAGCGCGGACCTCCCAAAGCTCATTGAGGTAGGTTTCCAGGGGATTCATTAAGCCCTCACCGGGACATTATGCCATGGGTGGAGGGGTTTGGTTAAGTCTTTTTTGAGGGTCGGACTACGGCAGATTTACCCAGGAGGAAGCCCCTGGTGCGTCCGGTAGCGATTCCGCACTCTCCGGGGCTACGCATGTCGGGCCTACGCTTAACCTTCCCAGCATGGGAGCAGGGGCTTCAAACCAACTATAATCACTCCCGGCGAAGGCAAAGTTGAAGGGGAATCACATTCCTTGCCACATTCACCCTTACCAAACCCTTGCCTTGCGTTGAAACCCCCTGGAAAAAGCGTGTAGCGTTTTTTTAGGGGCATTCTGGCAAAGAGGATAGGAGCAAAAAGAGAGAGGCCGTGGAAGGAGATTCCCTAGACCTGAACGCGCCAGTTTTTCATTATAAAAATTTTTGGCTTCGAGTCCCATAGGCCGGGGGGTCTTTCTCCGGCGATGGGGTTGCCAGGGCCTTTAGAGGGGAACATATTTCCCCGTATTTTTCGGAATGAAAAATTGAAAAATCTTCCGTGCGGGTTCACAAGGTATAGGGGGGGTAGGAGTCCCGTCTCCGGGTTTTCGGTTTGGGCCGGGAAGAGGGGGACGTAGAGGGTGGCTCGGGCCAGGAAGCAGAACAGAGGTGGCGGCGGTGGCCGGTACGCCAGGCGGCGCAGGGGAGGCAGGGGCGGGGCAGGAGCAAGATGGGTAAGCCGGAGCACAGATTGACTTGCTCAAGGTATGTGGCTACACTCTATCTTGTTGAGGGCGCGGATACGCGTCGAGAGGCGCGATAGGGGCCCTGAGTGAGCGGGTGGGTTCGCCAAACGTCGGGTTCGCAGGACCGGTGGTAACCCGCCCACCACGCGCCCTCAACGATCTGGCTTCCCCATCCACTTCCTGAGAATTGAGAGGGGGGAATCGGGGCCCCAGGTGCACCATCACCCCCTTAGAGGCAAAGTCCCCCGCCGCTACGCCCGAAGCGTTCCCCGGCCTCTCCCCACACACTAAAAAGCTGGCCCTAAACCCTACTTCTTCCCAGGGGCTTTCTCGTCCAGCCCGAGCATCTGCTTCAATTTCTCGGGCTCGGAGAACTGCCAGTTCCCGTCTGGCCCTATCTCTAACTTGGGCGAGATTATCTGACCCTTCGGTCCCCTGATGCAAAACATCGGTGCGTCTTTCATCTTCTTGGACTCTGACATGGCTTGGCTCCTCCCCCTCTTAGGCAGGGTTTAACCCTCCCCCACAAAAAGATTGCCACAAGGCCACAATCTCGCTCTTTCTGCCTCCATTTTCTAAAGCCGTGTGGGGAATAATGTGGGGAATTAATTTTCAACTGAACGCAAAAGGGCTTGGAAAATCATCCAAGCCCTTGGAATTACTTGGTAGCGGGGGCTGGATTTGAACCAGCGACCTTCGGGTTATGAGCCCGACGAGCTTCCAGGCTGCTCCACCCCGCGTCAATGTCCTGCTAATATATCCGTTCCCCTCCAATTAGTCAATACTTGCCGGTCAATATGTCAATAGCAGGAGAAGTTGCCGGGTTTTTTGTAGCGATGGGGGGGCGGGGTTATCAGTACTTTTAGTAATTACTTGGATTATCAAGAGGTTTTTCAATCAGTATAAACCGGCTCCGGGCTGAGGCTATCTTTTTGCCGTCGGCCAACCGCACAATTTCCGCCGAAGCCTGGCGGCGGGCCCCATTGGGGGTCTGGAGCACCCCCCTCGCCCGGAACTCTTCACCGGGCTTTAAGGGCGCATGAAAGCGCACTTCCATGCCCAGGGTCAGGCCCGGCCCGGCATAGCGCCACACCGCGTGGGCCATCATTTCATCCAGCAGGGTGGCCAGCAGGCCTCCGTGGATGACCTCGGTCCAGCCCTGGTATTCCTTGGGGAGGGACAGCTCCGTTTCCGCGGCCATCTCTTCTTCCAGGTACTTCACCTTAATCTTCAGGCCCCTGGGGTTCTTCTGGCCGCAAACAAAGCAGTAGTTGTCGGCTAAGGGGGAGTCCAGAAGTTTGGATTGGTTCCGGTCAGCTGTTGTCATTTTTAAACCGCAGATGAACGCAGATTAACCCGGATTACTTTTTTATTTCTTCGGGCTTAGAGCCAACAACGCGGCGATCTGGCCTGCCAGGTCCGCCACTTTCTTCTGTATCTCCGTTTCCCCGGTGGCGAGCAACTGGGGCCGGTTCTGGTATTCCGGCTTGGGGGTCACTTCGAACTCCGGCGGGAAGGCGTCGTCGAAGTACATCTGCTGGAAGCCGATGAATTTCAAATGGTGGGCGGTGGCGTCCAGGACCGCGACTTCGTCTTTTGCCACCGCGCCCTGGCTCAGGGCCGCCCGAAAGCCAGCCAGGGACTCGCCTCCCTGGGTGCAGGCGATATGGCCGTGGCGGTTGGCCAGGAGCATGGAGTCCATGATTTCCTGCTCGGTGACTTCCACCACCAGAACCGCGCCTTCCCCGGCCCGGCGGGTGTACTCATCCACCAGGCGGATGACCCGGGGCATGCTGACAGGGTTCCCGATCATAGCCGCCTGGGCCACGCTGGCCTGCACCGTCACCGGCGCAAAGACGCGCTTCGTTTTGTCCGGCTGGGCGTAGTAGCGGAACACCGGGTCGGCGTGCACCGACTGGACCCCCACCACCCGGGGCAGGGCCTCGATGATGCCCAAGTCGTGTAGCCTTAAGAACCCCTGCATGATAGCGGTGATGTTGCCGGCGTTGCCGACGGGGACCACCACGGCCTTCCCTGCCACGTCGTAGTCGAAACCCTGGGCGATCTCGTAAGCGTAAGACTCCTGGCCCCGGATGCGCCAGGGGTTTTTGGAGTTGAGCAGGGCCACCTGATAGTTATCCGCCAGGGCTTCCACCACCTTCATGCAGTCGTCGAAGACGCCGGGGATTTCCAACACTCGGGCCCCGCTTCCCAGGGGCTGGGCCAGTTGCTGGGGGGTGACCTTGCCGTGGGGCAGGAGCACCGCGGAGGCCACCTTGTCCCCCAGGTAGGCGGCGTACAGGGCCGCGGCCGCGGAGGTGTCGCCGGTGGAGGCGCAGATGGCCAGCATCTTCCCTACGCCGGGTTTTCCGGCCAGGTGGTTCAAGTAGCTCAGGGCCGCGGCCATGCCCCGGTCCTTGAAGGAGGCGCTGGGGTTCTGGCCGTCGTTTTTATAATAAAAGGCCGCGCCCACTTCACTTTTCAGACTGTCGTTGGCCGCCACCTGGGGGGTGTGGCCTTCGCCCAGGTAAATGATGTCGGAAAGCGGGATGACGGGGGCGATGAGTTCGTAATAGAGAAAAATTCCCTTCAGGGCCGGAATATTAAGCATCTTGCGGTAATCAAAGAGCCGCCGCCAGAACGCCCCGGGATGCTCTTTTAAGCGATCCTGCGCCCGATCCTCCAGGAGCAGCAACCCCCGGCACTCGGGACAGGTGTAGAGCAACTCCTCAATCCCATGCTCCGCCCCGCACTCCAGACAGCGGTACACCATGTCCCCGGCAGGCGCAGGGATGAGGTGGGGGCGGATGTCTTCGGGGAAGTCTTGAGGTTTCAAGGGTCCACTCCGAGATATTCACCTTTGTTAATGAAAATCATAACATAAAGATAATTTGGCGAAAATTGCCGTTTCGAAAAATTATTGCCTTCAGGTATCAAAGTCGTAAAAAATCCTCGATGTTCGCTTTGGGACATTTTAAAATAGATTTGAGAGCCTAGTAAGCGAAATTAGCGAACTTCTCTCAAAAAGGCTTATGAAATAAATTTAGGATTCCGAAAAAGGATACATCAAGGGATAGAGCAAAAAATGAATCCGATCGGCATCAATCTATTAAAAAAAGAATTTGTGCAAGAGATTAGATGCCCAAGGGTTATCGAAGATGGATTTCCATTCGAAAAAATTAGCCAAATAGCGGAAATAGAAAGCTGGCGAAAGGAAATCTATAGACCTATTTACCACATCCATAAATGGTGGGCACAAAGGCTTGGATCAGTCTTTCGCGCTGCAATCCTTGGGTCTGCAATTCCCCATAATGTTTCGCTTATTGATATCTTTTATCAGCCTGTAAGCCTTTCCGGACTGGTGGTTTTTGATCCATTCATGGGAAGCGGAACTACGATAGGAGAGGCATACAAACTTGGGTGCACGGTCATAGGCCGTGATATTAATCCCGTTGCATATCGGGTGGTTCGAACGGCCCTTGGCCCAATGTCTCGGAAAAAAATATTAGATGCTTATCATGAGCTTGATTTTATTGTCGGAAAGGATATTCGTTCTCTTTACAAAAGTAAAGACAGCAATGGAAATGTTTGCGATGTGCTTTATTATTTTTGGGTTAAGATAATCCCTTGTCCAGCTTGCAATAAATCAATAGATTTATTTTCATCATTTATTTTTGCAAAGCATGCTTACGCCGAAAAAAAACCTTTAGCGCATGCCATCTGCCCTGATTGTTCTTTGATATTTACTATTAATTACGATTCACCAATGGTTAAGTGTAATAGATGCAATTTACTTTTTTGTCCAACTAAAGGATGGGCTAAAAGAATAACGGCTATTTGTAAGTTATGCAAACATGAGTTTCCTATTGCAAAAGTATCACTTTCTGCGGGACATCCTCCTTCACATAGGTTGTTTGCTAAGCTGGTTTTGTGCCAGGATGGGAGGAAAGAATATCTTGAAATAACAAAGGAAGATGAAGAAGCCTATGCCGATACTGTGAAAAATCTCAGAGACCTAAACCCACCCTTACCTCGAGTTCCTATCTTAACTGGACATAACACTAAGCAAATTCTTAATTATGGTTATTCATATTGGCATGAACTTTTTAATGATCGCCAACTCCTTGCATTAACACTCCTGGCAAAAGGAATTCAGAAGATTTCTGACAACGAAACAAGAGATGCATTTAGCATTCTTTTTTCTGGAACGCTTGAGTTTAACAACATGTTTGCCTCTTATAAGGGGGAAGGGACCGGGGCGGTAAGACACATGTTTTCCCATCATATCCTAAAACCGGAAAGGACTCCTATCGAAGCTAATGTTTGGGGCACACCCAAAAGTTCCGGAGCCTTCTCCACCCTTTTTAGATCTCGCCTTGTGCGTGCTCTTGATTACAGAGATGCACCATTTGAGGTTGCCGTAGAGCCCAATGGTAAGCTAAAAAAAGGAAGGAAGGTGTTCGGCATCAGTCAACCCATAGGAACCGAAATATCCCACTCCTTTGAGGAGATGAAACTTAAACAAAGTAATATTTACCTTTCTTGCGGGGACTCTTCGCATATTGATCTTCCTGATAACAGCGTAAACTTGATTATTACAGACCCACCTTTTTTTGACAATGTGCATTACTCAGAGCTTGCAGACTTTTTCTATGTTTGGCAGGAATTATATTTTAATGAAGGTCGCTGTTCCGAATCCTGCACCACAAGACGAAATGAAGAAGTTCAAGACTCTGAACCTGAATCATTTTCAATAAAACTCAAGCGGGTTCTTTTAGAATGTTGTAGAGTTCTGCGCGATGAGGGTCTACTTGTATTCAGCTATCACCATTCTCGTGAAGAAGGATGGATATCTCTTGCTAGTGCGGTGGTTGGAGCGGGATTCTCTTTTATTCAAAGCCAGCCGGTAAAATCAGAGATGTCAGTTGCAGCGCCAAAAAGTCAAGCAAAAGAACCAATCGATCTAGATGTTCTATTTGTTTGTCGAAAAAGAAATGAAGACAAAAGACCAATCATCTCGACTAAACAAGCATTGCGCAAATCTGAAAAATTAACAGCTTCAAAGATATCGAGATTTAATTCTGTAGGACGGAGGCTTTCGAGAAATGATGTTCGTGTTGTTTTTTTTAGTCAACTATTGGTAGAATTTTCAGCAGGGAGACATGAAGATGATATTACCCAAGCGTTAAAAGATATTTTATTCAAAAATAAACTTATCATTGATACATTATGGAGTCATCAAGAGACGGAAGCAACCGATTTTCCTTCGTCTCAGCCTAATCTTTTTTAATTTTATCAGCTTAATCCTGAATCTTAAATGGAAGCTTAAATCGCCCGCGAGGGCGAGTGCGTGGATCTCGAGTAGGCGTTGGGAAAGGGTCTTTTAAAGAAGAAGCCTGCCAGCCTTTAGGAACATCAGAGGACAAGCGATAGCAGTAAAACTTATTTTTGCCTTTGTCAGGCAAGGTTCTCTCAATTTCGTGAACTAATCGAAGTCTTGAATCTTCAAGCTTAGGTAAGGGATGAACCAAAGTAATTTTATGATCTAATGCTTCAGCGCCAAGCGGATTGGCAAATATAAACATGGGACGCGCCCTGTCGGCCCCATTTGTATAACTTCCTAAATGTATTCGCTTCACACGCTCACCTACGACGCTCAGATAGAGCTTGAAATCTGTATTTAATAGGTCCCCATCAACAAGCGCCAACGCACTCAATATAACCTTTGATGAATCATTCTTATCTACTTCTAAGCAAACAAAAAGATAAAAACTTCGGATATCGAGGGTATTTCCAATAGAGTCGTAAACGCGAACAATGCCGCATGGCGGTGTTGTGTTGTAATCTAATCCTGATGCCCTTGCTACACCTCTTTGGGAAGTTCTTTCAAGCTTTTTAACCTCCATAGCGAGTATTCTATTAAAATCGCCTCTCAGTTCTCCTTTCGTAACATTAAGACAATTCTCAGGTCGAAAAAGGACCATATCGGGTGTAATCAAAGGGCCTGGAGCTTTTACGCATTTAATGTTGGGAATATTTGATAAAATCTTAACTGCCAAAAGCTCATCAAAAGGATCGTCTTGAGTATTCCTTTTGGGTCGCAAGCTGAAAGGGATTGGCCTTCCTTGTTGGTCAAAGAAATAATCTCTAAGAGCCAAAAAAGCTTCTGTACTTAAATCATTCACCATAATCCCTCAAAATAATCATGTGGTTAGATGATACTTCTTCAACTTATACTGCAACAAACTCTTGGTGATGCCCAACAGCTCCGCGGCGCGGACCTGTACATTGCCGCTCTGTTCCAGGGCCCGGCGGATCATCTGCTCTTCGATGTGTTCCAGGGCCTCGTTGAGGGGCGTGTGCAGGGGGATGAAGCGGTCGATATCCAGCTTGGGCTCCGCCGCGGCCGCGCCCAGTTCCGCAGGCAGGTCCTGGGGGGTAATGAGGTTGTCGCCGCACAGGATCACGGCCCGCTCGATGACGTTTTCCAGTTCCCGGACGTTGCCCGGCCAGGGGTACTGCAGCAGGGCTTTGATGGCATCGGGGGTGATGCGCACCTGGCCCCGGACGTTTTCCAGGGCGTACTTTTTAATGAAATGGGCCGCCAGCAGGGGGATGTCCTCTTGGCGCTGGCGCAGAGGCGACACATTAAGGTGCACCACGTTGAGGCGGTAGAACAGGTCTTCCCGGAAGCGGCCGGCTTCCACTTCCTCCCGCAATTCCCGGTTGGAGGCGGCCACCACCCGGACGTCCACCTTGATGGTGCGGGTTCCGCCCACCCGTTCGAACTCCATCTCCTGGAGCACCCGAAGAACCTTCACCTGGAGGGCCGGGGACATTTCCGCCACTTCGTCTAAGAACAGGGTGCCGCCGTCGGCCAGTTCGAAGCGGCCCTTGCGCATGGCCACTGCGTGGGTGAAGGCCCCCCGTTCGTGGCCGAAGAGTTCGCTTTCCAGCAGGGTCTCGGTGAGCGCGGCGCAGTTCACCGAGATAAAAGGCTTGTTAGACCGGGCGCTGTTCAGGTGGATGGCCCGGGCGATGAGCTCCTTGCCGGTGCCGCTCTCGCCGGTGACCAGCACGGTGGCCCGGGACTGGGCCACCCGTTTCACCAGGGCCAGGATTTCTTGCATCACCCGGCTTTCCCCCACGATGTTGGAGGTGCCGAACTTATCTTCCAATTCCCGGCTGAGCATGCGGTTCTGCAAGATGAGGTGCCGGTGGTCCAGGGCCTTGGCGATGGTCACCAGGATCTCTTCATTTTTAAAGGGCTTGAGAATATAGTCGAAGGCCCCCTTCTTCATGGCGGTGACCGCCTTTTCCACGGTGCCGAACGCGGTCATGAGGATCACCGGCAGGTCGGGATAGAGGCGGCGCAGCTCTTCCAACAGCTCGATGCCGCTCATCTTGGGCATCTTCATGTCGGTGAGCACCAGGTCCAATTCCGTGGCCCCGGCGACTTTCAAGGCCTCCAGCCCGCTGATGGCGGTGAAGACCTCATAGCCAGCCTCGCCCAGCAGGGCCTCCATGACCGTCAGATAATTGCGCTCATCGTCAACGACTAAAATGGTGTCCATAGGCTTCTATATGGTGCGCAGTGCGCACCCTACTTTTGAGTTGTTAAACCACGTTCATTTAAAAAATGAAACAACCTTGCTGTTTAACTCATTAATATCGCTTATTCTTCTAACCGAAAACAGAAAACAGAAAACGGTATTAGGCCGCGGCCTTTCCCTGATTAGCCGCCAGGGCCGGCAGGCTGAGGGTCACTTCCGTCCATTTCCCTTCCTCGCTGTCAATCCGGATGGTTCCCTGATGGCTTTCGATGATGCTCTTGACGATGGGGAGTCCCAGGCCGCTGCCCCGTTCCTTGGTGGTGAAGAAGGGATTGAAAATCTTTTTCAAGTTCTCCGAATCAATGCCTTCCCCGGTATCCCGGAAATGAATCTCGCCGCCCTGGCCGTTGGCGCCAGGGCGGGTGGAAACCCGGAGCTCGCCTCCCTGGGGCATGGCCTGGATGGAATTGAGCAGGATGTTCAGAAAAGCCTGGTGCATGAGGTCCGGGTCCGCCACCAGGGTCCCGTGGGGCAGGCGGAAGTCCTGGATCACGGTGATGCCCAAACGGTCAATCTCCGGCTGGAGAAATTCCAGGCTGCGGTTCAGCACCCCGTCCAGGTCGCAGGCCCGCAAGTTGGGGACCCGGGGCCGGGAGAAGTCCAAAAATTCGGTAACCCGTTCATTGAGGCGGTTGACCTCCTCCACGATGATGCGGGCCAGGCGGTTCTGAGGCTCATACCGGGCCAGGCGCTCCTGGAGGAGTTCCGCGGTGGAGCTGATGATTCCCAGGGGATTGCGGATTTCGTGAGCCACGCTGGCGGTCATTTCCCCCAAAGCCGCCAGGCGCTCCGCCTGGTGAAGCTGGGTCTGGAGGGAACGCTGCTCTTCGTGGCGCCGTTCCACAATGATCTCCGCCTGTTTGACGATTTGGCGCAGGACCAGGAAAAGCAGGCCCATGATGACCACCAGAGTGAACAGGATGATGAGGCGGAACTTGCTGACCTCTTTCAGGTCCGCGGTGATGTTCTGGGTGATCTCGAAGACCCCTACCACCGGGCCCAGATGGGGGGCCAGTTTTTCCTCCAGGCGAAAGGGGATGAAGGCTTTGAGGTACTGGGGCTGGGAGGTGCCGAACCAGAAAATGCTGCGCCAGCGGTTGTAGCCGGGCAGTTCGAAATAGTCCTCTCCCTCCAGGGCTTTTTTCACCCCGGGCACTTCGGCGTCCTTCCGGCCCAGGGGGGGATTATCCGCGGTGCTGTAAGAGAAAATGCCTTCCTGGTCATACTGGTTCAACTGCTCCACGTGAAAGCCGTGGATGGTGTTGCGCACCACCGCGTCCAGGCGCCGGTATTGATCCGGGTCCGACAGGGTGATGCGGCCCTCCTTTTCATACGCGATGGGCAGGACGAACTGCTGGAAGACCTGGTGGTTCAGATTGGACGCCAGCAGCAGGAGGTAGTCCTCGTTCTTCTTCAGGGCCATCTCCTGGAAGCGGTGAGTAAACAACACCGTCAGGATGACGGTGAAGATGAAGATGACCACGAAGCCCGCCAGGGAAAAGAATTTCACCAGCCGGAAGGTCTGGGGATCTTTTCCAGGCCGCACCCAGGATTTCTTGAATTTCAAAGGCTTCATTTCGGTAAAGAAGGTTCAAAGTTCAAGGTTCAAGGTTCAAGACCAACTTTGAACTTTTCTAATTAAACCAAATACTTCTCCAGGGGCTTTGGCGCCTGGTCCAGTTCCTGGCGGTGGCGCTCAAACCCCGGCCGCCCCATCAAGCCGTAGGTGGTCTGTTTGCCGCCTTCCACCCCGGGCTGATCCAGCGGGTTTACTCCGAAGAGTCCGGCCGCGGCCACGGTGGTCACTTCCAGGAGGTAAATCAGCTGGCCCACGGTGAAAGGGTTGATCTCCGGCAGGCGCAGAGTCAGGCTGGGCCTCCCGGCCTTCATCAGGTTAAAGGCGGTGGCCTGGCGTTCCACCTGCAAAAGTTCGTTCATGGTGCGGCCGCCCAGGTAGCTCAGTTCCTCCAGATGGGGATAAAGGGCCGGCAAGTCCACCCGGTGCTGAAATTTTCCCACTTCCAGGAAGGTGATGAGCTTGTCGTGGGGGCCTTCCATGTAGAGCTGGAGCTGGGAGTGCTGGTCGGTGACCCCCACGGCTTTCACCGGGGTGGTGCCCACGTTAACCACCCGCCCTTCCAGGTCGAATTTCTTGCCCAGGCTTTCGGCCCAGAGCTGGCTGAACCAATCGCCCATCCCCCCCAGCAATGAGGCGTAAGGCATGATCACCAGGATATTCCGCCGGCGCCGGGTGGCGAAGAGGTAAAAGAGGGACGCCAACCGGTAGGCCGGATTGCGGCGGTGGTCTTCCTCCCGGAGGCGCACCGCCATGAAGCGTGCTCCGGCCAGGAGTTCCTCCACGTCAATGCCCGCCATAAACGCGGGCAGCAGCCCCACCGGGCTCAGGACCGAGAAGCGGCCCCCCACGTTGGTGGGGACATTAAGGGAGGGGAAGCCCTCCTGGCTCACCAGGCGGCGCAAAGGCCCCTTTTCCGGGTCGGTGGTGATGACGATCCTTTCCGCCGCCCGCTCCTGGCCCATGCGGCCGCTAAGCAATTGGTAAATAAAGAGAAACTGGGCCAGGGTCTCCGCGGTGCCCCCCGATTTACTTATAACATTAAAGGCGGTGCGCCGCAAATCCAGGCCGTCCAGCATGCCGTAGAAGTAATCGGGATCGATGTTGTCCAGGAGCCAAAGGGCCGGGCGGTGCTGACGCCGGGCCATGGTGAAGAAATTGTGCTGGGGATGGCACAGAGCCTGGTGCAAGGCCCGGGCCCCCAGGGCCGAACCGCCTATTCCTAAGACCACGAAGTCCCAGCACCATTCCAAAATGGGTTTGGCCACCCGCCGGATATCGTTGACCATGTGCTCTTCAAAGGGCAGGGTCATAAACCCCAGACGGCCGCTTTGGCGGCCCTCGTTCAGGTCTTGATCAATGGCCGCCAGGCGGGGTAGCAGCTCCTCCATCTCTTTCTCCGTGAGGCCATGTTCCCCCACGAATTCCGACATGGCAAAATTAAAATCCAGGGTGACCGCCTGGCTGGCCACCCAGTTAGCATCGCCGAATCGTTTTTTGGACATTACTCCTCCTGAGCGCCCTTATGAGCGGTTTTCCATGGGAGGTGGTCCCAAGTTGGTGCAATATAACAAATTTAGCCCAGAGTTATGGGACATTCAAGGGAAAATCCCCCTGCGAAGGCGAATGCGGAGTCTGTTTGGCCCTTGCCTTTTCATTCAAAGAAACCATACCCGTTTACCCCAGGGTTTTTACAAGCTGTAAAAATAACTGACATCCAACCTCAAGATCAACGGAGAGGTCTTTTCCGGAGAGTATTGTTTTCCTAAGACTTGGCCTTTATTTCCCCGCCCCCGCCCTGGCACGGCCATTGCTTCTTTTTGCAGAAGAGGTGCGTCAACTTGGGATAAGGAAGGCCCTTTAAAACGCGGGCGAATCACGGTTTATTGAACTCCAACTCGGGCAATCCAGGTGCGATGCCTTCCTCCCGATCGGGCTTGACAGAACCCTGAGCCTTATTTAGGATACCTGCTATCAGGGCTGGCCGTGGGGGAAAATATTACTCAGGTCACATCAGTCCTCATCACACAATCCTGCCTTGGATAATGGGAACAATTAATCGCTTCGAGTAATAACTAGAGAAAACGAAAGATTCTGACGAGTTAGGTTATATGGAAAAAGTCCCTTACCAGAGATTACGCTGGGAGATCATCACCGCCATCATCGGCTTTTCCGTAGTGCCCTTGCTGCTCCTGGGAGCTTTTATCTACCAGGAGTTCAGCCTCTCCTACACGGCCAAGATCCAGGAGAGTCTCAAGACCTTGGCGGAAAATCGTCGCGCCTCCCTGGATCTGTTCTTAGACGAACGGGTCTCTCAGCTCGTCACCCTGGCCGGGACCAACTCCCTGGAGCGGCTAAGGGATGAAGATTACTTGCATAAAGTCTTTAATATCATCCAGACCCGCTCCCGGCATTACATCGATCTGGGCGTCATCGATGAAGAAGGTAATCATTTGGCTTATGTGGGGCCGTATTATAACATCCTCAAAGGAGTCAACTATAAAAACGAGGAGTGGTTCAGCGCCGTGATGGCCTCCGGGGTTTACATCAGCGATGTCTTCACCGGATTCCGGAGGATTCCCCACTTCATCATTGCAGTAATGGTTCGTGAACGGAACAAGATCTGGATTCTCCGGGCCACCATCGATTCGGAGATCGTTGAAAATATCGTGCGCGCCGCCCTGATCGGCAAACACGGGGATGCCTTTTTGGTCAACCGGGACAACATCCTGCAGACCAATCCCCGCTTTCATGGCAAGTTGCTGGAACCGGTAAGCTGTGCCTTATACGGGGAAGCCTGCCCTAATTTTTCCGGCGCCACCAGCACGTTGGTGGAGGAAAAGTCAATCGGCGGCTTGGAACGTCTTTACGGGGTTAGTGTGTTGCAGAATAAAAGGTGGGTGCTGGTAATCATAGAAGATCCCTTGGAACAGTTGTCCCCGTTGTTCAGGGCCAGGCACCTGGGCGCGTTAATCGGGTTGGCGGGGATTCTGGTGATCGTGGTGGGCGCCGTGTTCATCACCCGCGCCATGATGAAGGAGCTGGAGAGGATGGAGCGGAAAAAGGCCACCGCTGATGAAATCTCCATTCAATCCGGCAAGATGGCGGCCCTGGGGAAGATGGCCGCGGGCATCGCCCATGAAATCAATAATCCCCTGGCGGTCATCGGCGAAAAAGCCGGGTGGATGAAAGACCTCCTGAAGACGGAAGACCTGCAAGGAAGTGAAAATTTCCAGGAGTTCGCCGACGCGGTGAACAAGATCGAGTCTCACATCAATCGGGCCAAAACCGTGACCCACCGCCTCCTGGGCTTTGCCCGGCGCATGGAGCCGGTATCCGAGAAGGTCAGCATCAACCGGGTTTTGGATGAGACCATCGATTTTCTGGAGAATGAAGCCCGGTACCGCAATATTGACGTTCAGACGGATTATGATCAGGAACTGCCTGCCATTACCAGTGATTCCACCCAGCTTCAGCAGGTTTTTCTTAATATTCTCAACAACGCCATCGACGCCATCGGCAAAGATGGAGAGATATTAATTCGCACCAGCTTTATTGCCAAGAACAACGCATTGGCCATTGAAATTTCCGACAATGGCCCCGGCATCCCCAAGGACGCCCTGAACAAGATTTTCGACCCGTTTTTTACCACCAAGGAGGTGGGGAAGGGGACGGGGTTGGGACTGTCCATCTCTTACAGCATTGTGGAAAAGCTGGGGGGCCGCATGATGGTGGCCAGCCATGAGGGGATGGGCACCACCTTTACCATCTATTTGCCGGTGGACATTGAAAGACCCCAAGCCATTTATTAATTACTTTGAGTAATAGGGCATGATAAAGTGAGCCTGCGGTAGCGTAATTTTGAGGGGGGCAGGAGGCGTTATTAGCTATCGACTTTCAGCTTTCAGCCAAAGATTCTTTAATCGCTGAGAGCTGAAAGCTGACCGTTGACAGCTAAAAACTTTCCCTCCCCCTCGCGAACTCACCCAGGTATGTGCGGAGACTAAGGGCTTTTTGACTTATTAATGAGAGGTGGCCTCATGGAGAAATTCAAGATGCTGGTGGTGGACGATGAGACCGATTTTTTGGAAACCATCGTGAAGCGCCTCAAGGCCCGGAATATCGAAGTCGCCGGCGCCGAAAGCGGCTACCAGGCCCTGGACTTAATGGACCGGCAGGACTTTGACGTGGTCATCCTGGACGTCAAGATGCCGGGGATGGACGGTATTGAAACCTTGCGGGAAATGAAGAAAAAGAAGCCCCGAACCGAAGTGATCATGCTCACCGGCCATGCTTCAGTGGAGTCAGGGATTCAAGGCATGCAGTTGGGGGCTTTTGATTACGTGATGAAGCCCGTGGCCCTGGATGAATTGCTGGAAAAGGTGCGCCAGGCCTATGAACGAAAATTGCTTCAGGAAAGCGCGGCTTGAAATAGGGTTTTCGGTTTTCAGTTTTCGGTTTTCGGTAAAAAAACATAACCCGTCCATTTCCCCATTTCCTGGTTCCCCAGGCGCCATGGGGGGAATTCAATTCCAAATTGAGACTGTTGCAATTACCCGAATAATCCCCAATTGTCACCCTGAGCGAAGCGATGGGTCTAGATTCTTCGCCACCTACGGTGGCTCAGAATGATAAAAAATAACCTACTATTCCCACTTGGCGAACTTTTGCAACCGCCTCAAATTAATCAGGCTCATTGTTATGAAGCAAGGCCACCAAGAAGACTGGCTTCTGGATGACCGCTTCCTCCAGGCCCAAAAGCTGGTAGCCATCGGAGAGCTGGCAGCCGGCGTGGCCCATGAGATTAATAATCCCCTGGCCATCATCCGCCAGGAGGCCGAGTTAATCCTATATCTCTTAAAAGACCGGGAAACCCTGGTTCGGGAAGAGATCCTCACCCTGGGAGATTCCCTCCACCATATCATCCTGGAGGTGGACCGCTGCACCGAAATTACCCGGAACCTGCTGGATTTCGCCCGCAAGCGGGACCCGGTCATCCAGGGCCTGGAACTCAATAAATTGATTGAAGATATGGCCCGGCTGGTGGAAAAGGAGGCCAGGCTCAAAAACATCGCCATCATCCGCCGCTATGACCCGGAGTTACCCATGCTGTTCAGCGACGGTCCCCAGCTTCGCCAGGTCATATTGAACCTGCTCATGAACGCCCGGGACGCGGTGGGACAGGACGGCGCCATCACTGTCACCACCCGGGGGGAAGGGGACGGGGTGGTCATCGTCATCGAAGATACCGGCTGCGGCATTCCCTCTGAAAACCTGGACAAAATTTTCCACCCCTTTTTTACCACCAAACCGCCGGCTAAGGGGACCGGTTTGGGCCTCTCCATCTGCCACGGAATTATCCAACGGCTGGGGGGAAGTATCACCGTGGCCAGCCAAGCGGGCCAGGGCAGCCGCTTTACCATTCGCCTTCCCTTCCTTTCCCCTATCAGGAGCGCCTGAGGATGCCCCAAAAACCCCGGGTTCTGGTGGTGGACGATGAAGAGCGCTTCCGGGCCACCCTGGCCCGGATGCTGGCCCTCCAGGGCCTGGAAGTCCTGGCCCTGGGGAGCGGCCGGGAAGCCCTAACGGCCCTGGCCGCCGAGCCTTATGACGTGGTGGTCTTGGATCTGCGCATGCCGGACTTGGACGGACTCCACACCCTCAAGGAAATCAAGAATCTCCGCCCGGCCACCGAGGTCATCATCCTCACCGGCCACGCCAACCTGGATGCGGCCATGGAAATCATCAAGCTGGGCGGCTACGACTATCTCCTCAAACCCTGTCCCGTGGAAGACCTGATGCTCAAAATCGACGCGGCTTTTGAGCGGAAACGAGAGAGGGAGAAGAGCAGGAAATGAGAGTCAACCCAAAAACTCATTTTCGATTCTTGCCTTTGCTCCGATTTTTTTAATCAACTCTAAGTCCATATTCCTCTTAAACGGGGTTAAGTCGAGGCCTACTGAGAAAGCCCCCTCCCTTGAGGGGAGGGGGTTTGGGGGAGGGTGGCAAAAATATGCCACCACCATACTGGAATAATTTCGCCACCCCCACCCCAGCCCTCCCCCCTCCAGGGGGAGGGAGATTTTGATTAACTTTGAGCGTCTATAAATAGACGCTTTGGTTCTTTTCCGGAGCAAAGGCAACAATCGAAACTCATTTATACTCAAGGCAAATGACAAACAATGTTAATCTCCATAGGCGAAGGGGGCCATTGGGTTACGCCAGAGCCTTGCTGGTTTGGCTTGGGCTGTGGCTGGTCGCGATGGCCGCTTGGGCGGGAGGAGCCACAGGTTTCCCCTCCATCGGTCTCCCCTCCGAGGGCCAGTTCTATCATGGGGTTTATCCCGGCGGGGTGACGGGGCAGGAAGATGACATCACCTTGGCAGACCTGCGTTCCTATGAAGCTCTGGCCGGTAAAACCGCGGTCTGGGTCTATTTCTCCCATAACTGGTACCGGGATCGCCATTTTCCCCTGGCCACGGCCACCTGGATCCGTCAAGCCGGCAGCATCCCTTTTATCCGCCTTATGTTGTGGGATAAACCCATCCAGAACAGGGCCAACCGTCTCTTTACTTTAAAACGGATTCTGGCGGGAAACTTTGATGAAGATTTCCGCGCCTGGGCTCGGGCAGCCCGGGACTTCGGCGCCCCGCTCATTGTTGAATACGGAACCGAAGTCAACGGTCGGTGGTTTCCCTGGAACGGCAAGTGGAATGGCGGCAATACGAAAAAGGGCTATGGCGACCGCACCCTGCCCGACGGGCCGGAGCGTTTCAAAGATGCCTATCGTCATATCATCAACTTGATGCGGCAGGAAGGCGCGAACAATATCACCTGGGTCTTCCACGTGAATTGCGCGGACGACCCCGACCGACCCTGGAACCACTTTGAAAATTACTACCCTGGGGATGACTATATCGATTGGCTCGGCGTCAGCGTCTATGGGGCCCAAACCCCCAAGGAAAAAGGCTGGCCGTTGTTTCGTAACCGGATGGACTTGGTCTATCCCCGGTTGGCGGCTCTGGCGGCCGACAAGCCGATCTTTGTTTTGGAGTTCGGGGCGACCTTGAACAACCCCCGGGGGAACCAGGCCGCCTGGGCGGAAGCGGCCTTAACCGACCTGATCCAGGGGCGCTGGCCTCGAGTTAAGGGCTTTTCCTGGTGGAACGAGGCTTGGAAAAATGACCATAAGCCGGCACATGACACTACCATGCGCCTCCAGGACAATCCGGCCCTGGCCGAGGTGTTCCACCGATGGGTGGGGGCCGACCACGACGTCTTGGGAAGCGCCATCATCAATCCCTGAGTCTGGTCTCGGAGGCGGGCTTCTTTAATACCAATTCGCCATCAAACGTAAATTTTTCCCGTAGGGGCGAATCTTGTATTCGCCCTGAAATAGTGGGCGAACACAAGGTTCGCCCCTACCCTTTAATGCCTTTAGATTGCGAATTGGTATAAAAACTCTAAACGGTAATTCCCTTCCGAAAATGGAGAGGGAGAAGGGGGAGACAGGTCAGGGTAAAAAAAGTTATTGGGGCTATCCGCTTGACTCTCCCTACCACTATATGTAGTATAGGGGTTGATGGAAATTGAAGATTATCCCCGAACCATCCTGCAATTCGAACGAAGGTTTGCTACGGAAGAAGCCTGCCGCAGGT
>Ga0194111_10003613_pt1 | contig 18233 bp, 20 predicted proteins | sample TA2KigC300mmetaG_FD_146194 | JGI IMG/M metagenome (GOLD analysis project Ga0194111, IMG submission 146194) | Freshwater microbial communities from Lake Tanganyika, Tanzania - TA2015033 Kigoma Deep Cast 300m | ecosystem: Environmental > Aquatic > Freshwater > Lake | place: Tanzania: Lake... | reverse complement strand
CGAAAACGCGACTTGTAGGCCATCTTTGGGCTCTCGGCAATCCAGAAACCCAGGTAAAGCCAGGGCAAGCCCTGTTCTCGCGCCCAGGCAATCTGCTCGAGCACAGCCAGGGTCCCCAGGCTGCGCTGCGGGTGATCGGGGCTGTAAAAGGTGTACACCGCTGAAAGCCCGTCCGCAACGAGGTCGATCAGGGCCACGGCGACCACCTCCCCCGCCAGCCGCCATTCCAGCAATCGGGAACGCACCGGCGTCGCCACGATGAAGGCTCGGTAGGCATCGCGGTCATCCAGATCCATGTCGGAGCCCCCGTGGCGCGCCGACTGGTAGCGGCGATAAAGAGCATAGTGCTCGGCGACGAAACGGGGCTCGAGCACCCGCATCTCCAGATCAGCATTGCGCTGCCGGCAACGGCGCTGGCTGCGGTCGGGTTGAAACGCGGCGACCGGCAGCCGCACGGGAACACAGGCCCGACACGCCTCGCAACGCGGACGATAGACATGATCGCCGCTCCGCCGGAAGCCGTGGCAAATGAGCACATCGTAGGCCGGCCCGAGCGGAACCGGCCCCGGAACCAGAACTTGCGAGCGGGCCTGCTGTCCCGGCAGGTAACTGCAGGGATAGGGCGAAGTGAGATAGAAGGCCACCGGCGGCGCTTCAACGGAGGACATCACGCATCGCCTCGGCCTCCCAATTCCAGTTCATCGCCGGTTGCATGACCGCCCGTTCCACCTCGCGCAGAAAATCAGGACGGGCGATGGGATACGCCCCAAGCGAGGCCAGATGCGGGGTCTGCATCTGACAATCAATCAGCCTGCAGCCCTGCTGCGCAAGCCCGACGCATAACAGGGCCAGTGCCATTTTCGAGGCATCGGTGTGGCGACTGAACATGGACTCGCCATAAAACATGGCGCCGATGGCGACCCCGTACAGGCCACCCGCCAGTTGTCCGTCGATCCACACCTCGGCCGAATGGGCATGGCCCGCCGCATGCAGGCGCTGATAGGCGGCCTGCATCTCGGGCACGATCCAGGTCCCCGGCTGCGTCGCCCGCGGGGCGGCGCACGCACGCAGCACCTCGACAAAGGCCGTATCAAGACGAAAATCGAATCCACCCCGCGCCAGCCGCTGCCGCAATGAGCGGTGCCGCCTGAAGCCCGCCGTCGGCAAGACCATACGCGGATCCGGCGACCACCACAAAATGGGTTGGCCGGCTGAAAACCACGGGAATATCCCCTGCCGGTAGGCCGCCAGCAGGCGTTCGACCGACAGGTCCGCACCAGCCGCCAACAGGCCGTCCGGGTCTTTGCGCGCCTGTTCGACGGGCGGGAACGGGGTGTCGGGATCAAGCCATGGGAGCATGGGGCAGAGTTTATATCGGCCCGCTCAGGATGCCGGTGAATCGCACCTTGAATTTGCACTTGCGCTCCCTGTTAGAATCGCGCCGTTCACAAAGGAGACGCATGCCAGAATCCGCTGCCGGCCAGCCCTGTTATCACTGTGGGGAGGCCATCCCCGAAGGATCCGATTACCCCATCCGCAGCGGAGAGGCGACTCAGTCCGCCTGCTGTCGCGGCTGTCAGGCCGTCGCCCAGACCATTATCGACTCGGGCAACGCCGACTATTACCGGCTGCGCACCGATCTGCCCAAAACGCCGGAGGCCGCGCTGGACGCGCTCAAGGCCCTCGCCCTCTACGACCTGCCCGAGGTTCAGGAGGGTTTCGTCAAGAATGATGGCGCCATCAAGGACGCCAGCCTGATCCTCGAGGGCATCGTCTGTGCGGCCTGTGTCTGGCTCAACGAACGCCACCTGCGCCAGTTGCCCGGCGTCGTCTCGGCCGACATCAATTTCTCCACCCGCCGTGCCCGGGTGCGCTGGGACAACACGCGCATCAAGCTGTCGCAGATCCTCGAATCGATTCGCGACATTGGCTACCACGCCTACCCGTTTGACACGGGCCGCCAGGAAGAACTGTTCCGCAAGGAGCGGAATGCCGCCATCCGCCGCCTAGCCATCGCCGGGCTGGGGATGATGCAGGTGATGATGTACGCCTTGCCGACCTATATCGCCGGCGACGACGGCAGCATGCCGCGCGACATCGAGGCCCTGATGCGCTTTGCCAGCCTGCTGCTGACCCTGCCCGTGGTTTTCTATTCGGCTTGGCCCTTCTTCCAGGGGGCCTGGCGTGATCTCCGCCTCTACCGGGCCGGCATGGATGTGCCGGTCGCGCTGGGGATTGGGGCGGCCTTTGCGGCCAGCGTCTATGGCAGTTTCACCGGCTCCCAGGATGTCTATTACGACTCGGTGGTGATGTTTGTGTTCTTCCTTCTCACTGGCCGCTTCCTGGAGATGAACGCGCGCAAACGCTCGGCCGAGGCCGCCGAGACCCTGGTCAAGTTGATCCCGGCGGCCGCGGTGCGTCTGCCCGATTACCCGGCCGCACGCACCGAGGAGGCCATCGGCGCGGTGCGTCTGTCACCCGGCGATTTTGTCCTCGTGGCAACCGGCGCGACCTTCCCGTCCGATGCGCGCGTGGTCGAAGGCCATTCCAGCGTCGATGAATCGCTCCTGACCGGCGAATCGCGGCCCATCCCCAAACACCCCGGCAGCGAGGTCATCGGGGGCAGCCACAATCTCGGCAGTCCGCTGATCTGCCGTGTCGAACGCACCGGCCAGGACACGGTGGTATCGAGCATCGTCCGGCTACTCGATCGCGCCCTGGCCGAAAAACCGCAACTGGCGCAGACCGCCGACCGCATCGCCAGCCATTTCGTCCTCGCCCTCCTCGTCGTTGCCGCCGGCATCGCCACTTACTGGGCCGTGGTCGATCCGACGCGCGCCTTCTGGATCACCGTCTCGGTCCTGGTCGTCTCCTGCCCGTGCGCGCTCGGTCTGGCGACCCCGGTCAGCCTCACGGCGGCCCTGGGCCGGCTGACCCGCATCGGCCTGTTGTCAACACGCGGTCACGCCCTTGAGGTCCTGGCCCAGGCCACCGACTTTGTGTTCGACAAGACCGGCACCCTCACCGATGGCCTGTTCCGCCTGCGCGAGGTCCGCATCCTGCGCGGTGACAAGGACCAGGCCCTGCAACTGGCCGCTGCCCTTGAACAGGGGGCCACGCATCCGATCGCCGCCGCCCTGCGCGAGGCCGCCCTGGAGGGCCGGGATTCAGACGCATTACCCCATGTGCAACATCTGGCCTATCACCCCGGCCTCGGGGTTGAGGGCGAGATTGATGGCCAGCGCTATCGCCTGGGCGCACCGGAATTCGCGGCACCTGGCGAGACCTTTAGCCTCCCCGAGGGGCTGACCCTGATCGCCCTCGCCGATGCTCAGGGCGTACTCGCCTGGTTCAGCCTTGGCGATGGCTTGCGGCCACACTGTGCCGAACTGGTCGCGCAACTCAAGGGCCTCGGCGTTCGGCTGCACCTGTACTCCGGCGACCGGCCCGAGAATGTGGCCGCTCTGGCGCGTCAACTCGGCATCGCCGATGCGCGCGGCGGCATGCACCCTCAGGACAAGCTCAAGGCCGTGCGCGACCTGCAAGCCGCCGGTGCGGTCGTCGCCATGACCGGCGATGGGGTCAACGATGCGCCGGTGCTGGCCCAGGCGCAGGTCTCGATTGCCGTCGATCAGGGCGCCGAGGCCGCTCAGGCCGCCGCCGACATGATCCTGTTGTCATCAGAACTGTTGCGACTGGCCGATGGCGTGCGCATTGCCCGCAAAACCCGGCGCATCATTCGGCAGAACCTGGCCTGGTCCGTGCTCTATAACGCCCTTGCCCTGCCGGCGGCCGCCATGGGTCTTGTCACCCCCTGGATGGCGGGGATTGGGATGTCGGCCTCCTCCCTGCTGGTGGTGCTCAACGCCTTGCGTCTGGCCAATCACCCGACGCATCAGCACCCGACGCCTCAGCCCCCCACACCGGCCCAGATGCAGCCCCGCCACGAAAGCGCATGACAATTATCAATTTGCTTGTAGAATGAAGACATGAGTATCCTTTATCTTCTGATCCCGATCAGCCTCGCCATTGTTGCGATCATCGCGGCAATCTTTTTGTGGGCGGTCAGGACAGGGCAGTTTGAGGACATGGAAGGCCCGGCACACCGCATCTTGATGGATGATGACGATCCTCCGCAAAAACCATGAATGCACAATCGAAAAAACTGACGGTCGTTTCTGATGTGGACTGTAATGCCGTCGCCTGCCGCAATTGTGGCATCTGTCGCCTGGGTGCCCCATTGGACTCGACCGAGGCTGACTCCCGCCTCCTTGAGCGCATCGCCAAGAACCGTCGTCAGATCAAGCGGGGGGATTTGCTCTACCGCATCGGCGAACCCCTGAAGGCCATCTACGCCATTCGTTATGGCACCATCAAGACCTACCTCTCAACGGCCGATGGCCGCAGCCAGATTACCGGCTTTCACATCGCCGGGGATCCTCTGGGTCTGGCCGACCTCCACGATGGCGTCTGCAGCACCGAGGCACGGGCATTGGAGAACACCAGCCTGTGCGAGATCCCCATTGATCACCTGCAGCTACTCACCGAGGAGATTCCCTCGCTGCGCGTGCAGTTAACCCAACTCCTGAGCCAGGAAGTTCAGCGACTGCAAGGTCTTAGCCTGCTGCTCGGCAAGAAAACGGCCGAGGAACGACTGGCCACCTTCCTGATCACCCTTTCCCAACGCTTTGCCCGACGCGGCTACTCCAGCCGGGAATTCAACCTCAGCATGTCGCGCAACGAAATCGGCACCTATCTCGGCATCGTTGAAGAGACCGTCTGTCGAACGCTGGCTCGTTTTCAGGACGATGGCCTGATCGAAAATCAGCGTCGCCTCATCAGCATCCTGGATGCCGATCGGCTCGCCCAGCTCGCCCAGGTCTAAGGCAACCCGGGTGACATCGCGGCCCCTAATAAAACAGGATACGCAGATATTAAATGAACAAACCCTGATCTGGATCAGGGTTTTCATGCCGCAAAGTTGGCTAGAATGGCTGCGCGTCAAAATGTCGCACAAATGCGCAGGTGTTTGTGTGTTTACATGGGATATTCACGATGTGTCCGCACCCCGCGGCACCCTTCATGAATAAGTGGTTTTATTGACTTTATAAAGGAGTACGCGATGGAAGCGACCACCTATAACTATAAGGTCGTCCGACAGTTCACCGTCATGACGGTCGTTTGGGGCATCGTAGGGATGCTCGTAGGCGTCCTGATTGCAGCGCAACTGATCTGGCCGACATTTACCGAAGCCCTCGGGCCTTTGGCACCCTACCTTTCCTATGGGCGTCTGCGTCCGTTGCACACCAATGCGGTGATCTTCGCTTTCGGTGGTTGTGGCCTCTTCGCGGCCTCTCTTTATGTCGTTCAGCGTACCTGTCAGACCCGCCTGCTATCCGATGGTCTGGCCGCCTTTGTGTTCTGGGGCTGGCAACTGGTCATCGTTCTGGCCGCCGTTTCACTGCCGCTGGGTCTCACCTCCGGCAAGGAATACGCCGAACTGGAGTGGCCGATTGACCTCCTGATCACGGTGATCTGGGTCGCCTATGCGGTGCTCTACCTCGGCACCATCATGATCCGCAAGACCCAGCACATCTATGTGGCCAACTGGTTCTTTGGCGCCTATATCATCACCATCGCCCTGCTGCACCTGGTCAACTCGGCCGAACTGCCGTGGATCCTGGGCGGCGACACCACCCTGATGGGCATGTTCAGGTCCTACTCCGCCTACGCCGGCGTGCAAGACGCCATGGTGCAGTGGTGGTACGGCCATAACGCTGTGGGCTTCTTCCTGACCACCGCCTTCCTCGGCATGATGTACTACTTCGTGCCCAAGCAAGCCGGTCGCCCGATCTACTCCTACCGCCTGTCCATCGTCCACTTCTGGGCGCTGAACTTCATTTATATGTGGGCCGGCCCGCACCACCTGCTCTACACCGCGCTGCCGGATTGGGCGCAATCCTTGGGCATGGTGTTCTCGCTGATGCTGCTGGCACCGTCCTGGGGCGGCATGATGAACGGCATCATGACCCTGTCGGGCGTCTGGCACAAACTGCGTACCGATCCGATCCTGAAGTTCCTGATCGTGGCCCTGTCCTTCTACGGCATGTCCACCTTCGAGGGCCCGATGATGTCGGTGAAGACCGTCAACGCCCTGTCGCACTACACCGAATGGAACATCGCGCATGTGCACTCGGGTGCCTTGGGTTGGGTGGCCATGATCACCATCGGTTCGATGTACTACCTGATCCCGCGCCTGTTCGGCCGTGAAGAGATGTACAGCACCCGCCTGATCAATGTGCACTTCTGGTGGTCCACCATCGGCGTCGTGCTCTACATCGCTGCCATGTGGATTGCCGGTGTGGCCCAGGGCCTGATGTGGCGCGCCACTAACGACGATGGCACGCTGACCTACAGCTTTGCTCAATCCGTCAGCGCCATGTATCCGTTCTACTATGTCCGCCTGATCGGTGGCACCATGTTCTTCGCTGGCATGCTGCTGATGGCCTACAACATGTGGAAAACCATCGCTGCTGGCAAGGCCGTTAACGATGCCCGCATTCCTGAAGCGGTTCACGCTTAACCGAACAAAGGAGACTCGAATATGTTCTCTCACAAACTTCTAGAAAAGAACATCGGCCTGCTGATGATCCTGACCTTTGTCGCCGTTTCCATCGGCGGCATGGTTCAGATCATTCCCTTGTTCTTCCAGAAATCGACCATGGTGGCGGCTGAAGGTCTCAAGCCCTACACCGCCCTGCAACTGGAAGGCCGCGACATCTATATTCGCGAAGGCTGCTACAACTGCCACTCGCAGATGATCCGTCCGTTCCGGGCTGAAACCGAGCGCTATGGCCACTTCTCGATGGCCAACGAGTTCGTCTATGACCGGCCCTTCCAGTGGGGTTCCAAGCGGACCGGCCCGGACCTGCACCGCGTTGGCGGCCGTTATTCGGACGAATGGCATTTCGTGCACCTGATGAACCCGCGCGATGTTGTGCCGGAGTCCAATATGCCAGCCTATCCGTGGCTGGATACGGCCAAGGTTGACGCGACTTCCATCCAGGCCAAGATGCGCACCTTGAAGCTGGTCGGCCATCCGTATTCAGACGATGAGATTGCCAATGCCCCCAAGGAACTGGAAGGCAAAACCGAGATGCAGGCGATGATTGCCTACCTGCAAGTTCTGGGCACCTCTGCACCGAAGGCCAAATAACCATGGATGCCGGTATCGTCGGTTCGATCATCACCATCCTGTTCTTTCTGGTGTTTGTCGCCATCATCTGGTGGGCCTACAGCACGCGGAACAAGGACAAATTCGAAGCGGCGGGTCGCCTGCCCTTTGAGGAAGATCCGACTGACGATAACCGTCACGCCTGACAAGGAGAATCAAAATGATCGAATACGCTGTTCCCGACTTCGTCAGCGATTTCTGGCATTACTACATCGCTGGCCTGGCCATTCTGGGCATCCTCTTTTCTCTCTGGATCCTCAAGAGCCAGACCACGGCCAAACTCGCTCAGGGCGAAAAGGCAGAGCTTCTGCACCACGCCTGGGATGGTGACCTGCAAGAACTCAACAACCCGCTCCCGCGCTGGTGGATGTGGCTGTTCTATGGCCTGATCGCCTTCGGCGCTCTTTACCTGGTCCTCTATCCGGGCCTGGGCAAGTTCAATGGCGTTTGGAACTGGTCCTCCGGTGGCGCCTGGAAGGCTGAGAAGGATGCGGTGGATGCCGAGTTCAACAAGGTCTTTGAGCCCTTCAAGGGCAAGGATCTGGCAACGATCGCGGCCGATCCGACCGCCAATGCCATGGGCAAGCGCCTCTACCTGACCTACTGCTCTCAGTGTCATGGTTCGGACGCCACGGGTGCCGCCGGCAAGTTCCCCGACCTGACCGACAAGCACTGGCTGTTTGGCGGCTCGCCGGAGGCGATCAAGGCCAGCATCAGCGGTGGCCGTCAGGCCGAAATGCCGGGTGGCTTGGCCGGTGACGAGCAAGGCGCCAAGGAAGTCGCTCACTATGTCCTCGCCCTGGGCGGCAAGCCCCATGATGCGGCCATGGCCGCCGCAGGCAAGGGCAAGTACGCGGCCTGCGCCGGTTGTCACGGTGACGATGGCAAGGGCATGCCGGATGCCAGCTTCCCCAACATCGTTGACGATGCCTGGCTTTACGGTAGCTCGGTGGCCGCCATTACCGAGACCATCGTCAAGGGTCGCGTCGGTGGCATGCCCGCTCAGCAAGCCGCTCTGGGGGATGACAAGATCACCCTCCTGACGGCCTATCTGATGAGCCTCAGCAAGAAATAAGGCAATCTCCTGCGGTGCTGGGCCAAGCCCCGGCACCGTTGGTAAGGGGTGAGAAGAAAACCCTTTACCAACGGGCACGCAGACCCGGAGAGTGTGGATAATCAGCGCTACAACCGTTTTGCCAAAGGAAGCGAAATTGAACCAGCACACTCCACCCACCCAAGGTGAAGAGTCCGAAGAAATCTCCCTCTACGAGACCCGCAGGAGGATTTATTACCGTGCGGTACAGGGCCTCTACAACAATTGGCGTGTCGCCTTGGTGTGGATCACGCAAATTCTCTATTTCGGCCTGCCCTGGCTGGCCTGGGAAGGTCGCCAGTCCATCCTGTTTGATCTCGGTGCCCGCAAGTTCTATCTCTTTGACTGGGTGTTCTGGCCGCAAGATTTCATCTGGCTTGCTGCACTCCTGATCATCTCGGCCCTGGGCCTGTTCCTGTTCACAGCCATTGCCGGCCGCCTATGGTGCGGTTATGCCTGCCCGCAAACCGTTTACACCGAGATCCTCGTCTGGATTGAACGGCTCTTTGAAGGCGATCACAAACGGCAACAAAAACTGACGGACCAACCCTGGAATGGCGAAAAAATCCTGCGCCGGGGCGGCAAACAACTCGCCTGGATCCTGTTCTCGTTCTGGAACGGCTTCACCCTGGTAGCTTACTTCACACCGGCCACTGTCCTCTGGCAAGAACTCATCACCCTGAGTTTTGGCCCCTGGGAGACCTTCTGGATCCTCTTCTATGCCCTCGCGACCTGGGGGTTTGCCGGGATCATGCGCGATCAGGTCTGCAAATACATGTGTCCGTATTCTCGCTTCCAGAGCGCGATGTTCGACATGGACACGCTCATCATCACCTATGACGGCAAACGCGGCGAGCCGCGCAATGCCCGCCGGAAAGGCGAGGCGCAGGCACAGGGTGATTGCGTCGACTGCGGCATCTGCGTCGCCGTCTGCCCAACCGGGATCGATATCCGCAACGGTTTGCAGTATATGTGCATCGGCTGTGCCGCCTGTATTGACGCCTGTGACCAGGTCATGGACAAGGTCGGCTCCCCGCGGGGCCTGATCCGCTATTCGACCCAGAACGCCATCGAAGGAATCTATCCGGACAGCGAGATCAAGCGCCATATCTTCCGGCCACGCATCCTCTTCTACATCGCCGTTTTCACGGCCATTCTCATCGCCGTGGGCTACACCATGGCCATGCGCGTCCCCTTGCTGGTCGATGTCCTGCGCGATCGCAACAGCCTCTCGCGCGAGGCCCCGAGCGGTGAGATCGAAAACCTCTATCGCCTGCAAATCATCAACATGGATGCCAAGGCCCACCGCTTTGAGGTTCGCGCCAAGGGCATACCGAATCTGAAGGTCACCCGGGGTCAGTTAACCGACATCCCCGCTCTGGGCACCGAAACGGTTGTCGTGACGCTGGAGGCCCCGCGTCTGTCGATCTCGCGCCCGTCAACCCCAATTCAGTTTGAGGTTGTCGCCCAAGATGCCCCTGGTCTGCTCAGGGAAACCAAGTCGAGCTTTATCAAGTGAGGACTCTATGAGTGAGAAAAGATCCCCCTGGAAAGAACCCATGGTCTGGCTGCTGATCGGGTTACCTGCGACGGCGGTGGTTGCCAGCCTGGTGACCGCATGGATTGCGAGCAATGGCGCCGACACGCTCGTGAATGAGCCTCACCACAAGGTTGGACTCGGTATGCAGGCCGGCAAAGCGCCGGAACCGGCCAACAAATAAGCCCTCTCAAATAAGCCTCTTTAAGGCCCTCTTTAAAGCATCTTTAACCCACGCCTGTCATCAGGCGATTACTCAAAGGAGAAAGAAGTATGGATGTCTTGATGAAACTGCTCTTCGCTACGGACATTGGTCTGCTGTCGCTCTTCACCATCGTGTTTCTTATTAGCATGGGCCTCTTTATCTGGTGGCGCATCAACAAGAATATCCAGGAAGAAGAAAGGGGCTGACCGGTCGCACCGGGCTCAAAGCAGGCCCGGCGTCATCGCCGCCAGAAGCGTGGCGGTTTTGAGGCGAGCCTTTGCGCCGGTGGGATGCGGGTGCGAGGTGTTAAGCCGTAGCCACAGCAGTCCGCCCTTGCGCACGGACATCTGACCGGGCTGACCGGTCAGGAGGTGGGAGGCCAAGGCGCCCAGGGTCGGCTGGTGGCCCACAATGAGCACCTGCCCTGCGCCCTGGGGAGGCATGCCCTCGATGGCGCCTTCAAGTAATCCCTCCGGCGTCGCCCCGGGGGCGAAGGTGTTCACCGTGACAAAGGGCCACCCCAGGGCTCGGGCGGTCTGTTGCGTGCGGAGCGCCGGACTCACCAGGATTCGTAGCGTCGCCGGCGCCGTGGCGGGCAGGTATTTCTTGATCCATTGCGCCATTTGCATCGCCTGACGCTGGCCTTTGTCGGTCAAGGCGCGCTTAAGGTCATCCAACCCGTCTTCGGCCTCCGCGTGTCGCCACAGGATCAGGTCCATACACCCCCCAAACACCCCCTTAAAGCGGCAAGAACGCGAAACCGGCCACATTCTGCACCGTGCGAGAAATGACCCGGTTGCTGCTGTCTTCAATCACCAAGGCCAACAGGTCCTGAGCGGCGATCAGTTTTCCGAATTCGCGTTCAAAGCTCAGATTCTGAATCTCGCCATCCATGCTGTTGGTCAGCAGAACCGGCGTCAGGCCATCCAAGGCACGCGCGTTGGAGAGCTTCCAGAGCGCTGTTTCGATATTACGCGCGCTGTTGTAGAGCTTCTGGGCATCGAGTTGATCGGTGATGAAAAACGCCTGCTTGTGATCATAGGCGGTCATGACCATGGCCAGCATGGCTGACATATACGCATGGACACGGTCACCGGCGAAATCCTCGCGAAAGGCCATCCGGAAATCGCGTTCCCAGTCGGATCGGCGCAGGGGTGAAGTGGCCCACACGGTCAGGTTTGCGAACAACTGTTCGGTCGCCGCCTCCACCGAGGGCAGGCCCGCCTTGCGGAACTCCGCCGGGTTACGGCGATACAGTTTCTCGGTCAACACCCGCAGATGGCGCAAGACCTCGCGCTGATGGATCTCGGTCACCTGATCCACATCGGACTTGGCCAGGTTCTCAATCGCAAAACTCCGCTGGCTCTGGCGACCATCCTTGCGCTGAATGGGGCCATTCGCGCAACCTGCAAGCAATCCAGCCAGCAAGACAAACACCCACACCCGATGCCGTGAATCAAGCACTGCGTTCTCCTCAAGTCCATCCTGGCCACTTTGTGCCTGACGAACTCATTGTAACGACATTAAAGACGAAAATAATATCCCTGCGTCCCTGCCGACACCCCCATGGACACGCCGGACGCCAACCAGGATGCGTTATTTTTATGTTATATTTCATGGTGTTACAAATATTCGCCGGCATCGAAAAAGTTTATTTGCAAATAAGAACAATGGATTAGGACAGCCTAATACTGCGTGCTATCCTCGCCGCCCATTGAGTCAGTTAGTCCGATCTTTGTAAGACCCATGCAGCGACAAATGCTGCATCCCACCCAACTAAAAGGAACCTCGATGTCCAAGCTCGTGAAACCCCATGGCGGCGGCGAACTTAAGCCCCTCTTGCTCGAAGGCGCTGCACGCGAAGCCGAACTGGCGCGCGCCGCCTCGCTTCCCAAGGTCAAGATGTCGTCGCGCGAAACCGGCGACCTGATCATGCTCGGCATCGGTGGCTTCACCCCCCTGGATGGCTTCATGACCCGTGCCGACTGGCAGGGCATTTGTGACGGCTACAAAATGGCCAACGGTCTGTTCTGGCCGATCCCGGTCACCCTGTCGACCAACGACTCGAGCATCAAGGCCGGCGACGAGATCGCCCTGATCGACGCTGAATCCGATGCCATCATGGGCACCATGAAGGTCACCGAGCAGTACACCATCGACAAGGCCCACGAGTGCATGCAGGTGTACAAGACCACCGACCTCGCCCACCCCGGCGTCAAGATGGTCATGGACCAGGCCCAGTACAATCTGGCTGGCACGGTCAAAGTCCTGTCCACCGGCACCTTCAAGGAAGAGTACGGCGATCAGTTCATGACCCCGGCCGAGACCCGCGCTGCCTTCGAAAAGGCCGGCTGGTCCAAGGTTGCGGCGTTCCAGACGCGTAACCCGATGCACCGTTCGCACGAATACCTGGCCAAGATCGCCATCGAGACCATGGACGGCGTCCTGATCCACTCTCTGCTGGGCGCCCTGAAGCCGGGCGACATCCCCGCCGATGTGCGCAGCGAGGCGATCTCGACCCTGGTTGAAAACTACTTCGCACCGAACACCGTGATCCAGGCCGGCTACCCGCTGGACATGCGTTACGCCGGTCCGCGCGAGGCCCTGTTGCACGCCCTGTTCCGCCAGAACTATGGCTGCTCGCACCTGATCGTCGGTCGCGACCACGCCGGCGTGGGTGATTACTACGGCCCCTTCGATGCCCAGAAGATCTTCGACGAAATCCCCAAGGGTTCGCTGGAGACCACCAACATGAACATCGACTGGACCTTCTGGTGCAAGAAGTGCGGCGGCATGGCCTCGCAGCGCACCTGCCCGCACACCAAGGACGATCGCATCCTGCTGTCCGGCACCAAGGTTCGCGCCATGTTGTCGGAAGGACAAGATCTGCCGGTCGAGTTCAGCCGTCCGGAAGTCGCCAAGGTTCTGCAGAAGTACTACGCCGGCCTGACCGCCGAGCAGAATGTAAAGATTGAACTCAAGGGCCATTCCGCCGCTTGATTTTAATGTGGGGCAAGGAGGTTCGTTCGATCCCCCTTGCCCCTGTGGTATTTAGGATTTGAGAGCGCCGGAAGCGGACTCGCGATACGCCCGGCCAAGGTGATTCTCAGGCTCTAGATGGACCGTGCTGGACATTCTTCCTGCACGGATTGTTAGCTAACAAGGAGTAAAGTTAATGCCTACTTTTGTTCGTACCGACAAGTGCGATGGCTGCAAAGGTCAAGACAAGACCGCTTGCATGTACATTTGCCCGCACAACCTGATGAAGCTGGACAAGGACGGTTCTGAAACCGGCCACGCCATGCGTGCTTTCAACCAAGAGCCGGAGCAGTGCTGGGAATGCTATTCCTGCGTCAAGATCTGCCCGCAACAGGCTATCGAAGCTCGCCACTACGCCGACATCGTCCCGCTGGGCGGTTCCGTGCAGCCGCTGCGTGGTTCCGATTCCATCATGTGGACCATCAAGTTCCGCAACGGCACCCTGAAGCGCTTCAAGTTCCCGATCCGCACCACCCCGGAAGGCTCCATTGATCCGTACGGTGGCAAGCCGAACGCTGACATGGCCAACATCTCGAAGACCGGTTTCTTCAACCAGATGAATGGCTACCGCGCTGGCAACCCTGCCGAACTGATTCGCAAGTAATTAACCAGAAAGGAAACGATAATGGCTGGTACTTTTGACAATCCCGAGATCGTCCAGGAAGAAGTTGATATCCTGATGATCGGTGGCGGCATGGCCAACTGCGGCGCCGCTTATGAAGTCATGCGTTGGGCTGACGCCGCCAAGGCCTCTGCTGGCGTAGACCTGAAAATCAAACTGGTTGACAAGGCCGCTCTGGACCGTTCCGGTGCCGTGGCTCAAGGTCTGTCTGCCATCAACACCTACATCGGTGACAAGCAGGATCCGGCTGACTATGCGCGCATGGTCTCCAACGACCTGATGGGCATCACCCGTGACGACCTGGCCTATGACCTGGGCCGTCATGTGGACGAGTCCGTGCACCTGTTCGAAGAGTGGGGCCTGCCGATTTGGAAGACCGACCCGGAAACCGGTGAGCGTCACGACGGCGCCCAGGGCATGACCTCCCTGAAGGACGGCGGCCAGCCCGTGCGTTCCGGTAAGTGGCAGATCATGATCAACGGCGAATCCTACAAGTGGATCGTCGCTGAAGCCGCCAAGAAGGCCATCGGCCTGGATCGCATCCAGGAGCGCGTGTTCATCGTGCACCTGATCAACGACAAGAACGACAAGAGCCGCATCGCTGGCGCTGCCGGTTTCTCCGTCCGCGAAAACAAGATCTACATCTACAAGGCCAAGGCCATCCTGCTGGCTGCCGGTGGCTGCGTGAACCTGTTCCGTCCCCGCTCCGTGGGTGAAGGTACCGGCCGCGCCTGGTACCCGGTGTGGAACGCAGGTTCCACCTACTCCATGGCCGCTGAAGCTGGCGCTGAGCTGACCATGATGGAAAACCGTTTCGTTCCGGCCCGCTTCAAGGACGGTTACGGCCCGGTCGGTGCCTGGTTCCTGCTGTTCAAGGCCCAAGCCACCAACGCCTTCGGCGAAGTCTACATGCAGAAGAACAAGGATCTGCTGAACGACTACCCCCCCTACGGTCAAGCGGCTGTGCCGGCATCCTGCCTGCGTAACCACCTGATGCTGAAGGAAATGCAAGAAGGCCGTGGTCCGATTTGGATGGACACCGTGACCGCTCTGGCCAAGATGCGTGAGACCCTGTCCCCGCGCGAAGTGAAGCACCTCGAAGCCGAAGCCTGGGAAGACTTCCTGGACATGTGTATCGGCCAGTGCGGTATCTGGGTTGGCGAGAACATCGAGCCGGAGAAGAAGAACTCCGAACTGATGCCGACCGAGCCGTACCTGCTGGGTTCGCACTCCGGTTGCTGCGGCATCTGGACCTCCGGTCCGGATGATGTCGGTGCTCCGACCACCGAGGCTCTGCCGGGCGTTCCGGCCCACCTGCCGTCTGGCTGGAACTGGGGCTACCGTGGCATGACCACCGTGAACGGTCTGTTCACCGCCGGTGACGGCGTGGGCGCTTCCGGTCACAAGTTCTCCTCCGGTTCGCACGCAGAAGGCCGTATGGCTGCCAAGTCGATGGTGAAGTACTGCCTCGACAACAAGGACTTCAAGCCGGAGTTCTCCGAGTCTGCTGAAGAGATCGCTGAACTGATCTGGAAGCCGGTCCGCAACTACCTCGAGTTCAAGGATTACACGACTGCTATCGATGTGAACCCGAACTACATCACCCCGAAGATGCTGCAGTTCCGTCTGCAGAAGATCATGGACGAGTATGTTGCCGGCGTCGCCACCTACTACAAGACCAACACCGTCATGCTGGGTATCGCTGAAGAGAAGTTGGGCATGCTGAAGGAAGACGCTCAGAAGATGCGCGCCAAGGACCTGCACGAGTTGCTGCGTGCCTGGGAAAACTATCACCGCATCCTGACGGCCGAAGCTCACATGAAGCACATCGAGTTCCGCCAAGAATCCCGTTACCCGGGCTTCTACTACCGCATGGACAAGAACTTTGTCGATGAAGAGAACTGGCACTGCTTCGTGAACTCCATCTATGACAAGGCTACCAAGACCTGGACCTGCTTCAAGCGCGCCCATGTTGATCTGGTGGACAAGTCCAAGCTGTTCAAGCCGGCCGCTCACTAAGTAGCCACTTGCTAAAGACCGGGCGCTCACAAGGCGCCCGGTTTTTTCTTGAGGGTGTCGCTTGTTGACCTTCTAGCCTCCTGATCTTGTGGCGGCTTTTCTGCCAACCAAGGTCCACAAGCCACACGCTCGGTTATAATTACCCTACTTATTTACTCAGGAATTGATCATGCTCGACCAATACGATCAACAATTCAAAGGCATCGGCAAGGATTCGCCCTTTCAGGATTCGCCCGTGGTGCCCAGCATGCTGGAGGGCGACAAGACCATCCAGTTCCGCTGTCACCGCGATGTGAAATGCTGGAACGCCTGCTGCTCCAACATCGACATCACCCTCACCCCCTATGATGTGCTGCGTCTGAAAAACCGTCTCGGCATCTCCTCGGGTGAATTCCTCAAGCAATACACCTTCCCCTACGAGATGGACAAGGACGGCATGCCCGGCGTCAAGTTCAACCCGATCGAAGGGGGCTCTGCCTGCCAATTCATGGTTCCGGAAGGCTGCAGCGTCTATGAAGACCGCCCCAATGCCTGCCGCTATTACCCCATCGCCCTGCTCTCGCTGCGCAACTCGGACGAATATGTCGATCGCACCGCCTACGCGCTGGTGCAGGAGAAGCATTGCCTGGGCCATCAGGAAAACCGCTTCCTGACCATCGACGACTACCGTTCCGAACAAGGGGTCGCGGATTACGACGAGAAATCGCGCGGCTGGCGGCAGCTGGTCCTGAAGCGCAAGTCTGCCGGCCCCGGCATCGGTCGCCCACCAGCCGCATCGAACCAGCTCTTTTTCATGGCCTGTTACGACCTCGATCGTTTCCGCGCCTTCGTCATCAGCGAATCGTTCAACAACACCTACGACATCCCGGTCGAGCAGATGGCCGAACTGGTTGCCGATGACGAAAAACTGCTCGAGTTTGCCTTCACCTTCCTGCGCCATGTCCTGTTCAACGAAAAATCCTTGGTTGAGAAAGACGGCGCCTACGAGGCCCGCATGGAACGGCTCAAGACCAAGGCCGAGGCGATTCGTCAGGAATATCTCAGCAACCGCGACAAGATCGAGGACGAAAAATACTGCGCCCCGCCCGGCCAACCGGGCGACTGCGGCTGTGGGGGTAATGACTAGCGGCAATGAGTGATCTCCTGATCCACAGCGAACCGTATTACGAAGCCGTCGGCGACGAGATCGCCGTCTTACCGACCTTCCCGGACTGGGCCGTAACCCCTGCAGCACTTACGACAACAGGCTGGAGGCGCGCTCGTCTCACCATGGCTCGACTGGGCGCAACAGCTTGCCCATCCTGATGCCAGCGTCAAAACCAGCCTGACGGTTATCGCGAACTAACCACATGATCTCGATCCGCAAAGGCGCTTGGTATAGCAACGGCAGTTACGGCCAGAACTGGGGGGTGCGCTGGGTTGAGGCCCTCCTGGACGATCCGGATCTTGGCCCGGCGGTACGCTTCAGGGGCATGGCCGGGCGTTGCCGACGCAAGACTGGTCTATGCAGCCTGGAGGCCTTTCAGGAATGGGCGCGCTATGAAGTGGTGTTGAACGAGAACTCATGGCAGCGGGTCACGGACAACGCCGAAGCGTAAAAAAAACCGGCGCCAGCGCCGGTTTCTGAGGGGTTCCGCTAACGCCCTATTTCGGGGCCAGCTTACGCACTTCCACTTCAATACGACGGTTCGGCGCGTTACAACCGATCTTGTCCGCCGCCGCGGCCTTCGGGTCACACTTCACCAGCGGCTGGGTATCGCCCAGGCCACTCGTCGCAATCAGCTCGGGCTTGATACCCTGCGCCGTCAGGTAACTCTTCACCGCCTTGGCACGCTTCTGGGACAGGGCCTGGTTGCCCTTGGCCGGGCCGGTCGGGTCAGCGTGACCCATCACCACCACCTGACCCACATCAGAGGCCGCCTTGATCTGCGCAACGACGGCATCAAGGGCCTGTTTGCCCGCGGGCGTCAGCGCCTTTACATCACTCTTTCCGGGCTGAAACAGCATGTCGGTCGACAAGACCTTGTTGCCATCCCCAGCGGTGGATGGGGCCACTGGGGCTACAACCGGAGCCACTGGGGCCGGAGCGGAAACCTTGGCTACTGGTGCTGCGGCCGGGGCTACTGGTGCTGCGGCCGGGGCTACTGGTGCTGCGGCCGGGGCTACTGGTGCTGCGACCGGGGCTACTGGTGCTGCGACCGGGGCCACTGGTGCTGCGGCCGGAGCCGCTGGTGCTGCGGCCGGAGCCGCTGTGGCTGTGGCCGGAGCGACTGGGGCGGCAACCATGGCCGCTGGGGCCGCAACCGGAGCCACTGGAGCGGCCGGTGCTACTGGTGCTGCGGTCGGGGCTGCAACCTTGGCGGCTGGTGCTGCGGCCGGGGCCGCTGTAGCCGTTAGCGCTTTAACCGGAGCCGCTGTGGCTGTGGCCGGAGCGACTGGGGCGGCAACCATGGCCGCTGGAGCGGCGACCGGGGCTGCTGGAGC
>Ga0194111_10003607_pt1 | contig 18246 bp, 18 predicted proteins | sample TA2KigC300mmetaG_FD_146194 | JGI IMG/M metagenome (GOLD analysis project Ga0194111, IMG submission 146194) | Freshwater microbial communities from Lake Tanganyika, Tanzania - TA2015033 Kigoma Deep Cast 300m | ecosystem: Environmental > Aquatic > Freshwater > Lake | place: Tanzania: Lake... | reverse complement strand
CCTTGCAATGAGGTCTCGAAGGGCGGCATCTCCCATCCGCTGTCTTAGATCAGATGGGTCTAAACCGGTTGGCTCAACGGCAACGAAGGTTTGGGTGACAAATTTCTGATCAGCACCAAAGGCACGCAGGGCTGCCTTCTGGCCTGCAGCATCGCCGTCGAAGGTAAAGATCACTTCTCCTCGGAAGGCATCATCATCCATCAATAGTCGGCGCAAGATCCTTACATGTTCATCACCAAAGGCCGTTCCGCAGGTGGCAACAGCTGTAGGAATTCCTGCAAGGTGTGCGGCCATAACATCGGTATAGCCCTCCACTATAACGACCTGGCGCTTCTTTGCTATCTCCTTCTTTGCCCTATCAAGTCCATAGAGGACCTGGCTCTTTTTATAAATATACGTCTCCGGGGTATTTAGATACTTAGGCCCGGCATCTTCCTCCTCACTGGCTAGTTTTCTTGCGCCGAAACCAACTAGGTCCCCGGTTATATCTCGGATAGGCCAGATCAGGCGATTGCGGAAGCGATCGATAGCTCCTTTGGTGCCCTCCTTTGTGAGTCCAGCTTGATGCAATTCCTCTGCGCTGAATCCTTTTCCCAGGAGATACTTACCTAAAGCATCCCATTGATCTGGAGCATAACCAATCTCAAATGATTGGCTGGCAGGTTTATCAAAGCCTCGTTTCATTAACAGATCTCTAGCATGGCTCGCGGTGGGAAGTTGTAGCTGCTCTTGATAAAAAAGCGCTGCCTGGTTATTGGCTTCAATAAGCCTAGAGCGCTGACCTGCAGAAACTCTTGGACCGCCGCTGCTTTGTTCATAAGTCAATTGATAGCCAATTCTCGCCGCCAATCTTTCAATAGTCTCGATAAAACTCAAATGATCAATCTTCATCACAAAGGCAATCACATCCCCGCCTTCCTGGCAGCCAAAGCAATGAAAATAGCCACGAGCGGGAGTGACATGAAAGGAGGGAGTTTTTTCATCATGGAAAGGACATAGGCCTTTCTTCTGTCCCCCACCGGCGCTCTTTAGTTGAACATATTCCCCCACAACTTCATCAATGGGGGAGCGATCGCGAACATAGCTAACATCCGCATCACGAATTCTTCCAGACACAGCTGTAATCCTAAGCCCCAATCAATTTCTTATGCAGGGCGTATGCACCCATGTCTGTTAAGGATGCCACCTGATCTACTACCACCCGCATCTTGGCCGATTCACTCTCTGCTACCTGCCACTGCTGGAGGAAGAAACTCTCTAGGCTTGCAGGGGCAAGGCGGCTGACTGCCTCAACTAATTCAACGATTACCGCCTCTTGCTGGGCATAGCGTTCTTGCGATACTTCGGCCCCAATAATATAGAAGCCAGCCATTGATTTAAGCAGGGCAACCTCAATTCTAACCTCTCGAGGCACGATCAGATTTGCTTGATAGCGCGTTAGATTTCCATCTCCGTATCGCTGCCTAGTTTCTCGCTCGGCATAAAGTGCAAAGCGACCTATTAATTGGCTAGTTAAATCCTTGAGCTGGGCTAGATCTCTATGGCTTCCATCAAATTCTCTTGGCCAACAAGAAAGCTTGTGCAGCGAGCTAAGGGCAGATGATGCCTCGTCCTGGCTCATATCGGGTAGATAATCTCTGAGAGCTGTTTGATAGAGATGTTCTAGATCATCATCTAACTTTGAGATCTCAATTTGTCCAGTAACTAGACCATCTTCTAGGTCGTGGACGCTGTAGGCCACATCATCTGACCAATCCATGATCTGGGCTTCCATGCAAGTTCTTGTCTCAACTGCTTCTCGTCTTACCCACTCAAATATCTCTAAGTCATCTTGGTAAACCCCAAACTTGCTTTGATTCTCTTTGCTGCCCCACGGATATTTGGTCGCGGCATCCAGGGTTGCTCTAGTTAAGTTAAGACCAACAGAGAGACCATCTTGGTCAACAGTCTTTGCCTCAATTCTGGTCAATAATCTAAAACTCTGCGCATTTCCTTCAAAGCCGCCGATGTCTTTAGCAATCTTTGCCAGAGCTTGCTCACCATTATGACCAAAAGGAGGATGACCTAGGTCATGGGCCAGGCAGGCACTCTCCAATAAATCAGGGTCGGCCCCTAGGGCGGCTCCTATCTCCCTGCCAACTTGAGCGCATTCCAGCGAGTGAGAGAGTCTGGTTCTAGGGAAATCACTGGCCCAAGGAACTGCCACTTGAGTCTTGGCCGCAAGACGCCTTAGCGCAAATGAATGAATAATTCGGGCGCGATCTCTGGCGAACTCGGTGCGCCCTTTTCGCTTCGCTGGTTCATCTAGAAATCTTGCGCGGTCAAGCTCGCCATAGCCTGGATGCTCATTTGCCGGATGCAGAACCATGAGGTGCTCAGGCTACGTGGTCGCTGATGTGTATGCCACGGCGCCCAAGAGTTAGGTAGGCAAGATAGGCCCCACTCTCTCGCAATAGATAGCGAAATCCAGCCTCTTCCAGGCTAGCAATACCAGCCCTAACGGGCGAGCAGGTAGCGTTAAATCCAAAGTCATTAGCCATCGTCATAGATCTTAAGCAATGATAAGGATCGGTAACAATAATAACTTCTTTGATACTTTTGACTCCAACGCCCTTTGAAAGAGCTTCGATGCTTCTATAAGTGTCACGCCCCTTGCTTACGGCAGTAATGCTTGTTGCCTTGATTCCCCTAGAAATCAAATAGCTTCTCGATGCTGCTGCCTCTGTGAAGCGATCACCTGGAGCACCAGTTCCTAAGGTGTAGATCTTCTTAGCAAATCCTTTCTCATAGATTCGCAAGGTCTCTTTAAGTCTTGCTTCTAGAACCTCACCGGGTCTGCCATCTAATTGCGCAGCGCCCATGACAACAATGGCATCTGCTTTGCCAATGGTTTCATTTTGTGCGGTATACCAAATCTTTCCTATCGCCCAAGTGGGTATCACAAAAGCAACAAGTAGCAGAAAGGAAGTAAACTTCCAAACAAATTTAAACAAAAACATCAACCACCAGATCCGCAATCTCTACCATCTACAGCTACCAATTCATCTGGATCATCAAGCCACCCATCAGGCAAACTAACAGCACGTCCATGGCTGGTACGCCCTCTTGGCTCATCACCAATTGCAACTGGATATGGTTGATCTATTAGTTGATCTAGGAGCCCTCGAAGTCCAAGAAGTGATGAAACCATGCCAAATCTTGCTCTCAACTCACGTTCTACTCTGAAGCCCTTTAAGTACCAGGCCATATGTTTCCTCAAATCTCTACAGGCCCTATCCTCACTTGCAAAGTACTCGGTAAGTAGCTGTGCATGGCGATAGATAATCCCTCTTACCTCAAAAAGGCTCGGAAGGCCTCTTATTGCTTGGCCATTGAATGCAGCTACTAGATCTGCAAATAGCCATGGCCGCCCGAGGCACCCCCTGCCAACGACAACTCCAGCACAGCCTGTGGTCTTAACCATCTTTATGGCATCAGAGGCTGACCAGATATCGCCATTTCCCAGCACTGGAACACCTGTTGGGGCGAGGTGCTGCACCAAATTCCTTATCTTGCTCCAATCAGATCTCCCTTCATAGAGCTGGGCTGCAGTCCTTGCATGAAGTGCCACCCAAGCAACCCCTAGATCTGCCGCAATTCTTCCAGCATCCAAGTAAGTCTCATTTTGGCTATCAATTCCAACTCTCATTTTCACTGTTACTGGAATCTGGTATCTACTTGCGCCAGTGATTGCAGCTTCGACTAGAGATGCAAAGAGGCGACGCTTATAGGGAAGTGCTGAACCTCCACCTTTCCTGGTGACTTTTGGCACCGGGCAACCAAAATTCAAATCAATATGATCTGCTAGATCTCTGCTTCCTAATATTTCGACTGCTCTTGATAGATCACCAGCAGTAGTGGCATACAGTTGAATAGAGCGGGGATGCTCGTCAACTCCCGGAGTAATCATCCGAAGCGTCTCATCATTTCCTTCGATCAAAGCCCTAGCTGTTACCATCTCAGAGACAAAGAGGGCTGCCCCTTGTTCTCGACATAGCGTTCTGAAGGCAGCATTGGTAATGCCTGCCATTGGTGCTAGGACAACTGGGGCAGTTAAATCTAGACCGCCACCACGAATTGGAAGATGAAGCGACTCTAGAGCTAGCAGCCCAGTAGATGTGGGGCTAACCATGCCTCGACCTGGTCAATACTTATTCGCTCTTGTTTCATTGAGTCACGCTCTCTTATAGTCACCGCATTATCACTTAAAGTATCAAAATCAACAGTGATGGCATAGGGAGTGCCGATTTCATCTTGCCTGCGATAGCGCCGACCAATTGCTCCGGCATCATCAAATTCAACGCTCCAGTTTTTACGTAGCGCCGCTGCTAGATCTCTAGCCTTTGGTGATAGGTCAGCATTTCTAGATAAAGGAAGCACTGCTACTTTCACTGGCGCAAGGCGATTATCAAGGCGAAGTACCACGCGCCTTTCCATCTCACCCTTGGAATTTGGCGCCTCATCCTCGCTATAAGCATCCATTAAGAAGGTCAGAGCGCAGCGATCAACCCCGGCTGCAGGCTCAATAACATAGGGAAACCAGCGCTCACTCTTCTCTTGATCAAAGAATGAGAGATCCTTGCCAGATTTTTCTGAGTGGGCCTTTAGATCAAAGTTGGTCCTATTTGCAATTCCCTCTAGCTCTCCCCACATCATTCCTGTGAATTCAAACTTATACTCGATATCGACAGTTCTCTTGGAGTAATGCGAGAGTTTTTCTTTAGGGTGTTCAAACAAACGCAGGCGCTCAGGATTGATCCCTAAATCAACATACCAAGCAAGCCTGGTATTAATCCATTTCTGATGCCACTCTTCATCAGTGCCAGGCGCAACGAAGAATTCCATCTCCATCTGTTCGAATTCCCTAGTACGGAAGATGAAGTTTCCCGGAGTTATTTCATTTCTAAAGGACTTTCCAATCTGCCCAATTCCAAATGGCGGTTTCTTCCTAGCAGTAGTGGCCACATTATCAAAGTTAATGAATATCCCCTGAGCGGTTTCAGGTCTTAGATATGTAAGTCCTGATTCATCCTCAACGGAGCCTAAAACTGTTTTAAGAAGCCCTGAGAATTGCTTAGGGGTTGTGAACTTTCCCTTCGCGCCACAATGCGGGCAATTGATATCTGCAAGCGATGAAGGCTTCTTGCCATGCCTTGCCTCATAAGCCTCTTCTAGATGGTCTGCGCGATGTCGCTTATGACATGCAGTGCACTCTGTCAGTGGATCACTAAAGGTCCCAACATGGCCTGACGCTTCCCAGACTTCTCTAGCCAAGATGACGCAGGAATCAAGACCCACTACATCTTCTCTGCCGGTGACCACCGACTTCCACCATTGGCGCTTAACATTATTTTTTAGCTCAACTCCAAGGGGGCCGTAATCCCAAGAGGCCCGAAGACCGCCATAGATTTCAGATGAGGGATAGACAAAGCCACGGCGCTTGGCCAGGCTAACGATTACTTCAAGACGATCTGCCATGGTGATCTCCATCCGGCTGGCTGCAGGTGGTGCGCACCGGTCGCAGTTCAAAAAAGCAAGCTGGGCGCAGTGGGCCAATTTTACCCCCAGGGACACAGCTAGATCCCTTAACCCCCCTAATGAAAATGATTCTCACTTGTGCTAACTTCCGCTCCATGAACCTCCCTATCCTCCTGGCTGCTGCAACGGCTCTGGCAACTGCGGCTGGCGGCCTTCTTGCGCTAAAAGCCAAAGATCGCCTCCACCTCGTTCTAGGTCTTGCCGCCGGTCTGCTCCTGGGGCTAGTCGCATTCAATCTCTTGCCTGAAGTCTTTGAAATGTCTACCTCAACTCTCCTTGGAGCTCCTGCAGTATCTGTAGCTCTAGTTGCTGGCTTCCTACTACTTCATCTATATGAGAAATTCTTTGGTGCCCATGAGCCAGCAGAATCTGAGTTCAGTGATGATCATAAGCATCGAGTAAATGTCGCTGGAGGCCTGGGCGCTTTTGCCATGGCCGGCCATGTATTCTTAGATGGGCTAGCACTCGGAGTGGCATTTAGCATTGATGAAAAGCTCGGAATTGCAGTATTTGTCGCTCTTCTAGTTCATGCATTTAGCGATGGATTAAATACTGTCTCACTTTTAGTAAAGAGCGGTAAGTGGACCCGCAAAGGCATCTGGCTAATTGGCGTTGACTCTATTGCCAGAATTAGCGGAGCAGCGGTAGGCTCCAGCCTGGCACTTAGCGAAGATCTGACTGCGCTCTATCTTGCAACTTTCTCAGGAATCCTTATTTATCTTGCAACCAGTCACATCCTTCCTGAAGCACATGCCCGCCACCAATCGCGCTGGACTCTAGTCTCAACAATCGCTGGCGTCTTGATTATGTGGAGCCTGGCAGGTCAATTGGAAGCAGTTCATGTTCACGGTCATGAATCAGGAATTGAACATGGTGATGAGGAAGATCATGATCACGAGGAAGAAGATAATGGCTGATATTCGCGGGATTCCCACGCCAATCTGCCCGTTTTGCCAGAGCAACTTGATCAATATAACGGCATCTTTTAACCCTGAAAACTATGAAATCGAGATGTACTTACTTGATAATGCCAGTTGCGCAGATTGCGGGGCGCTATTAACTGCCCCCACCCCCGCTGATCTGCCTCTGTAGCTCACTGACTGCGCTCCTATTTGGCTCTGCTGGAATAACCCAACGCTCATATTCTTCATCTCTGAACTCTAAAACCCACACTGGCCTGCGTTTATAGACCACAGTGAAATCCTTGCCTCCTCGATAGCGCATAGTTCCGAGCATAATAACATAGGGAATTCCAGTTCCTGGCAATCGGATGCCACGAAGCACACTGGTCCAGGGGTTTTCAAAATACTCGATGCTCAATAGATTGGAGACTCGTGCTCGTGGAGACTTTGCAAAAGCGCCAAGTGATTCCAGAAAAGTCAATTGATACTTAACTTCTTGGCCTTGAATTAATAACATCTTCTAACTCCTAATCAAAGATCGGGCCGACGGTCCTACTTCTCTTTATCTCAAAAAACCCAGGATAGCTCGCTGATAGCAATACTCCGTCCCACAACTTTCCAGCCTCTTCGCCTTTCGGAGCAGGTGAGATAACCGGACCAAAGAATGCAATTCCCTCAACGGCAATGATTGGAGTTCCTACATCACTTCCGACAAGGCCAATACCTGCTTCATGGCTAGCAATAATTGTTTTATCAAAACTTGAGTCATTCTCTGCGCCAGCTAATTCTGCATCTGCGCCAACCTCAATAAGAGCTTGGGCAAATAGCTCATGACCAACATCCATTTTCTTTAAGTGGATCCTTGATGAGATGGCGCTGTAGAGCGGAAGAGTTATTTCAGGACCGCTCTTCTCTTGCGCAGCGGCAATAACCCTGGTGGCCTGCCAGGAGCGAATGAGTTTTGCCTTATACTCTGGGGCTACTTCTTTATCGCGGTTTAGGTGAGCTAGGCTAAACAGATTCCAAGTAATAGAGATATCCCTGATCTTCTCCACTTCTAGTAGCCAGCGTGAAGTCATGAAGGCCCAAGGACAGATAGGATCAAACCAGAATTGCACATTGCTTCTACTCATATTAAGCCATTCCGAATCGTCGATCGCGTTTAGAGTAAACCTCGACGGCTCGCCATAAGGTATCTCTAGTTACATCAGGCCAGAGCACATCCATAAAGACTAGCTCGGCATAAGCCGATTGCCAGATCAGAAAGTTTGAGGTTCGCAGCTCCCCTGATGATCTAAGGAAGAGATCAACATCGCTCATGCCTGGCTCATCTAGGTATTTGGCAAAGAGGCGTTCGTTTATCTGATCTGCTTTGATCTTCCTCTTGGCAACATCTTTAGCAATCCCCTGAGCAGCAGCAGCAATCTCTGCTCTGCCTCCGTAGTTCACGCACATATTCAAAGTTAAGACTTTGTTCTTCTTCGTTAGCTCTTGGGCTATCTCAAGCTCCTGAATCACCGACTTCCAGAGCCTCCTAGGCGCTCCTACCCAGCGAATCTTTACCCCCATCTCATTCATCTGATCTCGCCGGCGCCTTATTACCTCCCGGTTAAAACCCATTAGGAATCTGACTTCATCGGGGGACCTTCTCCAATTCTCCGTCGAGAAGGCAAATGCAGATAACTCTCTTACGCCAATGTCGATTGCTCCTTGAACTACATCAAATAGGGCAATCTCACCTGCTTCATGGCCCTTGGTTCTGGCAAGTCCCCGGGCTTTGGCCCATCTGCCATTACCATCCATCACTAGCGCCACATGATTGGGAATCTTCTCCTTGGCAATCTTGGGCATCACCATGGACTTACTCTTTCAACCATTGGAAGTGAGCGCAAGTTTCGCTCCAAATGCCATTGCAGATAGGCAGCAATCAAGCCGGATGCCTCTCTGCGATGTCGAATATCACTCTGCTCTGCGGCTTGCCAATCACCGCTTACTAGATCTGACATCAATTCAAGAGTTTCAAGAGCGGGAGTTGCTGAGGCAGAGGGTCGACATTCTAAGCAGACTGATCCTCCACCCACTAATGAGAAGTACTTATGAGGTCCTGGTGCCGCGCATCTGGAACAGATCGTCATAGATGGGGCATAGCCAGCAATTGAAAGTGATCGAAGGAGATAAGCATCAAGAATGAGTGATGGATCATGGCTCTGGTGAGCAAGGGACTTAAGAGCGCCAGTTAAAAGTAAGAATTGTTGGAGCGCTGGCTCTCCCTCGTTATTGGTAAAGCGCTCGGCAGTTTCCAATATGGCAGAGGCGATAGTCCATCTCTGATAATCGCCTGAGATGGCATCGCCATAATTCTCTAGCGCTTCAACTTGAGTCACTACATCAAAGGTCTTTCCGGTATAGAGCTGGATGTCAACATAGCTAGCTGGCTCTAATCGAGCGCCAAACTTGGATCTAGTCCGCCTTACCCCCTTTGCCACCGCTCTGATGCGCCCGCGCTGCCTTGAAAACAGGGTGACGATGCGATCTGCCTCCCCAAGCTTCTGGGTTCTAATTACTACAGCCTGATCACGATAGAGCGCCACGAGCACAACTTAGAGCAGATAGTTAACGAAGGGCGCGATTTACCGCAGAAATCACCGCTTTAAGTGATGCCGTAGTAGTGGAGGGATCAATGCCCACACCCCAATAAGTTCCCCCATTAACGGTGCACTCCAAATAGGCCGCGGCGCTGGCATCTCCTCCGGCGCTCATGGCATGCTCGTAGTAATCAGCAACTTGGATATCAACGCCATAGCCCTGCATCACATTACAGAAGGCAGAGATAGGGCCATTGCCGCTTCCTTTAAGAGTTATCTCCTTCTGATTGTCAAGAAGTGCAACGCTTAGCTCAACATCCTTTCCAACAGTGCTGCTTTGATTAAGAGATGTGAATCTAAATCTTCCCCATTTATTATCATCACTTGGCAGATATTCGTCGACAAAGATCCTCCACATCTGATCTGGAAATACCTCGCCCCCCTCATCATCGGTATGCGCTTGAATCACATGGCTAAACTCAATCTGCAGCCTTCTAGGCAGATCTAATTGATGCTCGCTCTTCATCACATAAGCCACCCCACCCTTACCAGATTGGGAATTCACCCTGATAACGGCCTCATAGCTTCGGCCAATGTCTTTAGGATCGATCGGCAGATAAGGAACGGCCCAGGTGAAATCGTCAACTTTCTTTCCGGCTGCTTTGGCATCTCTTTCTAGATGTTCGAAGCCTTTCTTGATAGCATCTTGATGAGATCCGCTAAAGGCGGTAAAGACCAGATCTCCGCCGTAGGGATGGCGCTCCGAAACGCGTAATTGATTGACATACTCCACAGTCCTTCTTATTGCGGGGATATCACTAAAATCGATCATCGGATCAATCCCATGGCTCAATAGGTTAAGCCCAAGTGTTACTAGACAGACATTGCCAGTTCTCTCCCCATTTCCAAAGAGAGTTCCTTCAATGCGGTCTGCCCCTGCAAGATAACCAAGCTCTGCTGCGGCAGCTCCAGTTCCACGATCATTATGGGGATGAAGACTTAGCACGATGGAATCTCGATACTTCAAATTGCGGTGCATCCATTCTATGGAATCGGCATAAACGTTAGGGGTGGCCAGCTCAACAGTTGCTGGAAGATTGATGATGCTCTTATGGGATGGGGTTGGTTGCCAAACATCATTAACGGCGTTGCAGACCTCAAGTGCAAACTCCAGCTCGGTTCCAGTGTAGGACTCAGGTGAGTATTCAAAGGAGATCTTGGTGCCGGGAAGAGTTGAAGCTAACCCCTTGCAGAGCTCGGCTCCATCTAATGCAATCTTCTTAATGCCTTTCTTATCCTGACCAAAAACGACTCGGCGCTGAAGCGTTGAAGTGGAGTTATAGAGGTGAACCACTGCGCTCTTTGCTCCCACTAGAGATTCATAGGTTCTTCGAATTAGTGTATCTCTGGCCTGGGTAAGAACCTGAATAGTTACATCATCTGGAATCAATCCATCTTCGATGATCTTTCTAACAAAATCAAAGTCGGCCTGGCTGGCACTTGGAAAGCCAACTTCAATCTCTTTGTAGCCCATCTTTTTTAGCAAGCTAAACATCGCTAATTTTCTGGGAACATCCATGGGATCAATGAGCGCTTGATTGCCATCCCTTAAGTCAACTGAGCACCACTGAGGCGCCTTCGTCATAGTCTTATTCGGCCAAGTGCGATCCTCTAGCCTTATAGGAATAAAAGATGAGTAGCGATGCTTAGCCATCTTTGAGGCTTGCTGTTTGGGAAAATTCACTTTGAACTCCTCCTTGTTCTAGGTTTCTTGCTACCGATAACCAGTGCGCTAAAACCCCGTAGCGAGGAGACCGGCTATTTGGCCTCGCCACGGCAGCGAAGAAGGAGTGTGCCCAAAAGAGCTAGGAGTGATACTTCGCTGCGTAACATGGCCCCAAGGTTATCCAAAGCCTTACAGCACTGGCAAATAGCGATCAAGTTCAAAGGCAGTTACCTGCTGGCGGTACTCCTGCCACTCAGCTCGCTTATTACGCAGGAAGTAATCAAAGAGGTGCTCCCCTAGGCACTGTCTTACCAGATCGCTGGCCTGCATCGCCAAGATAGCTTCATTTAGATCGGCAGGAAGGCTGGCGGGACTGGCCTGCACGCTTAATCCATATCCACTCTCAACGCCCCTAAGCCCTGCGGCGATGGTGACGGCAAATGCCAGATAGGGATTGCATGCTGAATCTGGGGCTCTAAATTCGATTCTGGTTGAATTCTCTTTATTTGGTTTATAGCGCGGAATTCTGATCATGGCATCGCGATTCTGCGCGCCCCAACTTATCTTTGCTGGAGCCTCTCCCCCGCCATGTAGGCGTTTATAAGAGTTAACCCATTGGTTGGTGACGGCGATGAATTCTGGAGCATGTTCAATAATTCCTGCGATAAATGATCTACCGACCTCTGATAACTCATCACTTGATGCTCCGTCTTTATAGAAAGCATTCTTCTCTCCTTGAAAGAGTGAGAAGTGAGTATGCATCCCAGAGCCAGGATGCTCAGTAAAGGGCTTTGGGATAAAGGATGCATGACAGCCTTGATCAAGGGCTACTTCTTTGATGATATGGCGAAAGGTCATGATGTTATCTGCAGTGCTTAGCGCATCGGCATAGCGCAGATCGATTTCTTGCTGCCCGGGAGCTACTTCATGATGGCTGAATTCAACTGAGACCCCCATTGCTTCAAGCAAGGTAATTGCTTGCCTACGAAAATCCTGGCCAATGGCAATTGGGGTTTGATCGAAGTAACCTCCAGCATCAACCGGAGTTGGTCTCACCCCAGCAACTGGAGCATCTTTAAATAGGAAGAACTCAATCTCAGGATGGGTGTAGCAGGTATACCCCATCTTGGCAGCTTTCTCTAGAACTCTCTTCAAGACATTTCTGGAGTCGGCAGGAGATGGAGCCGAGTCAGGCAGCGCGATATCGCAGAAGATTCTTGCTGCCCCTGGTCTCTCAGTTCTCCAGGGCAGAATAGAGAATGTTGCCGGATCTGGCTTTAGTAACATATCCGATTCACTGCCTCTGGCAAATCCTTCGATGGCAGAGCCATCAAAGCCAATCCCTTCAGCAAAGGCATTTTCAAGCTCTGGTGGGGCAATTGCAACAGACTTTAAGAACCCTAAAACATCGGTAAACCAGAGACGAACGAAGCGGATATCGCGCTCCTCAAGGGTGCGAAGGACAAACTCCTTCTGCTTTGCTATCTCTACATCCTCTTTAGCCATGGGCGCATACTGCCTGCCTTGAGTTACGGCTATGTTAACTAGGCTTGAGAAGGGGCCTTAGATGGCAAATTGCTCTGAAGCATCGATGTCACTCATTGCCTCTACATCATTAACCACTACCGAATTGGCGCTGATTCGAACCCCATCGCCAACCTTGATATTTCCAAGGACCCGTGCTCCTGCCCCAACAATGACATTATTGCCGATACTTGGATGGCGTTTTCCATTTTCAAAAGTTCTAGCGCCAAGAGTTACATCATGATAGACCATCACATCATCGCCAATGACGGTAGTTTCACCAATTACTACCCCCACTCCATGATCGATAAGAAAGCGCTTGCCAATCTTGGCTGCGGGATGAATCTCAGCGCGCAAAGATGCTTAGTGACTTGGGATAAGTCGGGAATTACCTACAGCAGATAGCCGAGTTGGTAGGGCCAAAGTCGATTACGCGGCGGCGAGCAAAGAACCAAGAGCCAATCGTGGACATGGGATTGAGTTTTGTGGGAAACTTCAAATACCGCCACTTGCATGCACTTTGCAAGTTTCTTGTTAACTCTCTCGCCACCTAGAAGTCATTGGCAGGCGTCTATCTTTGCCGAAGGCAATGGGCGAGACCTTAGGCCCTGGTGGATACTGCCGTCTCTTAAATTCTGCCTTATCGACCATGGCCACGACTCGATCTACCAATGTCTTATCAAAGCCAAATGAGATGATTCTTGTGGCATCAACATTCTTCTCAATATACAGACCTAGTATCTGATCAAGTAGCTGGTATGCAGGAAGCGAATCACTATCTTTCTGACCCGGGGATAGCTCAGCACTGGGAGCCTTACTAATTGAGTTACTAGGAATTAGCCCCTTGATGCCGGCTTGGCTATTGCGCCACTTTGCCAGGCGCCAGATATCGACTTTGAAGATGTCTTTTATAGGAGCAAAACCTCCAACGGCATCTCCATATAAAGTTGAATAGCCAACGGCAAGCTCAGATTTATTTCCAGTCGCAAGGATTAGATGCCCTCTCTGATTAGAGAGGCCCATGAGAAGAGAGCCTCTTATGCGGGCTTGGATATTCTCTTCAGCAAGGCCAGAGAGCTCAATAGCGCTGCGAAAACTATCAACGATTGGGGCAATCTCGATAATCTCATAGCCGATTCGGAGGTTCTCTGCCAGTTCCTTGGCATCACTTACGGAATGTTGCGATGAGTATTTGCTTGGCATAAGTAAGCCATAGACTCCCTGGCTGCCAAGAGCATCAACTGCCAAAGTGGCAGTAAGTGCTGAGTCAATGCCACCTGATAGGCCAAGGGCGACAGACTTGAACCCATTCTTCCTAACATAATCTCTCAAGCCCACTACCAGCGCCTGCCAGATCTCTTCTTCATCAGATAGAGATGGCGCTATAAGAGCCTTAACTTCAACTCTTTTTTTCTCTTGCCTCTTACTTAGAGTTAGATCAGGGTTGCCACTTTCTACTGCACATTCAATATCAACGATATTTATCGAGCTTTCAAATTGCTCGGATCTTGCCAGTAATTCACCATCCCGATTCAGAGCAAATGAACCACCGTCAAAAACTAGATCATCTTGGGCCCCCACCATATTGAGATAAACCAGAGGACAGCCCAGTTGCTTCACTCTCTTCTTTGCCAGAGCCAGCCTTACTCCATCTTTATCACGCTCAAAAGGGCTGCCATTTGCCACTAGCAAAATCCCAGGCTTGGCTCTACTCAAAATGGCAACTGGGCCACCTTCCTGCCAGATATCTTCGCAGATTGCCAGGGCTATATCGATAGAGCCAAGACGAATTACTAAACTCTTATCTCCTTGGCCAAAGTTTCTAAACTCATCAAAGACCCCGTAATTTGGTAGATGGTGTTTGACATACTTGCCCACTACCTCGCCCTGATAGATGGCAGCTAGAGCATTCTCAGGCTTCTGCTGCTGGTCAAGATAGCCAATCAGGGTCAATACCTCACCGCCTCCAATCTCCTCTATCTCCTGCGCTAATTGGTTAAGCCTCTGCTTCGAGGCTTTTTGAAAAGCGGGCCGTAACGCAAGATCTTCGACTGGATATCCAGTCAGAACCATCTCAGAGAAGAGAATTACATCGACATCACTTTCTAGCCCTTGCCTTACTGCGCCAAGAATCAATTGGCTATTGCCTTCTAAATCTCCCAGCACTGGATTGATCTGGGCCATAGCGATTCTTAAGGGGACGCCAGAGGCTGTAGGCATAGTTCAAGAGTACCGATAGACTCCACTTTGTAATCCCGGGGACCGCACTTGGCCTCGAGGAAGGAAAGTAAGTGGCCCGCTATACCGTTTCAGATCTGGCTGCCTGGAAGAAATCCGCCCAGAGTTTTGCCATGCTCACCGCCTATGACTCGGTGATGGCCTCAGTCTTTGATCAAGCCGGGGTGCCAATTTTGCTGGTGGGAGATAGCGCAGGAAATAACTTTCTAGGCCATGAGAACACCATTCCAGTTACTTTAGATGAGTTGGTCTCACTCTCAAGAGCGGTAGTTAAAGGCTCAGCGAGAGCTCTAGTAATTGCAGACCTTCCATTTGGCTCTTATGAAGCCTCGAAAGAATTAGCCCTGGAAAGCAGTATTAGATTATTGAAAGAAGCCGGGGTTGCTGGAGTCAAATTAGAGGGTGGGACCCGAGTAGCCGAGCAAGTTAAGGCTTTAGTCAGTAGTGGAATTCCAGTTATGGGCCATCTCGGCATGACCCCGCAATCTGTTAATGCCTTTGGCGGGTTTAAGGTTCAAGGCAGAGATAGCCAGCAGGCAGATGAGATAGCCAAAGATGCGCTGGCCCTGCAAGAGGCAGGTGCTTTTGCAATTGTCCTTGAGTTAATCCCTGCCAAGCTGGCAAGTGAGATTACCAAGACTCTCAAGGTCCCAACTATCGGCATTGGAGCAGGAAGTGATTGTGATGGACAAGTCCTTGTCTGGACAGACCTGATGGGGCTAACCCCAAAACCACCTCGCTTTTCGCGGGCCTATCTAGATCTGCGAAAAGAGATGGTTGAGGCCGTTGGTAAGTGGATCTCGGATGTTGAGTCAGGGGTATTCCCTGATGCCAAAGAGAGCTTTGACTAAGATGAGGCGTGCGCAAATACGCCATTGATCTAAGCCCAATTAAGAAATATCGCGACTTTAGGTTGCTATTCACCGCAGGGCTCTTCTCTTATCTTGGATCGATGATCACCTTTGTGGCCTTGCCCTTTCAAGTAAAGGAGCTGACGGGGTCATTTTGGGCAGTGGGCCTTATTGGCGCCGTTGAGATCGGCCCGTTGATTGTCTTTGGCCTCTATGGCGGGGTATTGGCAGATTATGTAGATCGAAAGAAGATGATCTGGTATACAGAATTTGGCACCCTTATCGCCACTGCAATCCTTTTTCTTAATTCACTTCAAAAAGAACCGAGCGTCATTTTGATCTTCATCATTACTGCGATTTTTGCTACTTTAAGCGGGCTAAAACGCCCTAGCCAGGATGCGATTTTGCCAAGGCTGGTGAGCCATCAAGATCTTCCGAGTGCTAGCGCGCTGATGAGTCTTAGATGGCAAGTTGGCGGAATCGTTGGACCATCAGTTGGCGGAATTATCATCGCCAGTTATGGAGCAGGGGCTGCTTATCTAGTTGATTGCGCCACCTTTGTAATTTCACTCGCTCTAATCTGGCAGGTTAGAAGCGTTCCCCCACTTGTGAAATCTACCCCTCCATCGATAACAGGTCTGATGGAGGGGCTTAGCTATGCCTACAAAAGAAAGGATCTCCTTGGAACCTATGTGGTGGATTTAGCAGCGATGTTCCTGGCAATGCCGATGGCTCTCTTTCCTTTCTGGGCCGATGAAATTAGCGCCCCTTACGCCCTAGGGTTTTTCTATTCATCAATTACCTTTGGCGCAGTCTTGGTGACCTTGCTTAGCGGTTGGATGCGAAACTACCCGCACCATGGCAGGGCCGTCATTGTCGGAGCTCTAGGTTGGGGGGTAGCGATAGTGGCAGCCGGCAGCAGTAATTCGCTCTTTCAAATTATTACTTGCCTAGTTATCGCCGGGGCCTTTGATCAAGTTAGCGCTCTATTTCGCGGCTTTATCTGGAATCAATCAATCCCAGATGAACTAAGGGGAAGACTGGCAGGAATTGAGATGCTCTCCTATCTGCTTGGCCCCCTTGGTGGACAGGCCAGGGCTGGTGGAATGGCGGCGATGAGTTCGCTAAGAGTCTCAGTTGTTGGTGGCGGCCTACTCTGCATTGGCTTTGTTTCCTTGATCGCAGCAACAATGCCCAAGTTGAGAGGCTATGACGTAAGGAGCAATGAGTATGCCCTAAGGGAGGCAGAAGTGCGCAAAAATAGGGGAAATATCTAGAAATATTTTTCTCCCCCCACCCCTTAGTAGCTAGGTGGTAAAAGTCGTTTTTTCTTGAATTCTCGGAAATCGCAATATTTACGCGTAAAAAGTGGGTAAAAATAGCAAAAAAAATCGCCCAATACACGATTCTTTAGGAAAAAGAATTCCGACACGCACCCTACATATTTGCTCCAAATAGTGGAAACTTTGGCCAATAAGTGACACGATTTGCCTGCAACCGGTTCGGTGACGGATCGAACCATTCTGAAAGGAACACTACGTGGCTGCAAAGCGTCGTAAGAAAGCTGCAAAGGCAGCTCCAAAGCGTCGTCGTCGTAGGAAGGCTGCTGCAAAGGCAGCTCCAAAGCGTCGTCGTCGTAAGAAGGCTGCAAAGGCAGCTCCAAAGCGTCGTCGTCGTCGTAAGAAAGCTGCAAAGTAAGCACGCTTTGGTTTTACGGAAAAAGCCCGGCCGCATATGCGCCGGGCTTTTCTCTTACCTCATCCTTTATCTACATGCCCGGAAAGAGAAAGAGTTAGTGAGATGACAAGCCAGATAGCCCGCCCCGCTCTCTGGCGCTGGATTGTTGGAACCATCTTTATCGTTACCACCTGGCAGGTTCTTGGCCTGGCCCTGACCCTCTTACTTGCTGGCTTCTTTGACCTTGATGCAGAGCTGCTGTTTCCAAATGCTGATGAAGATCTTGCAAAGATCAGAGCCCTTCCCGCTTGGAGTAGCGCAGCCACTGTTCTAATCTCATTTCTACCCTTATTGCTGGCAACTCTTCTGGCCTATCGAATATTCTTAAAACGGAATCAAAAGAGCCTATTTACCTTCCATGAGAGATACTCTTATAAGAAGACCTGGATTGGCTTTGCTTCCCTTGCCCTAATTTCACTCTCTCTTGGAGCCTTAGAACTTCTTCTTAACTGGGGCTCCTATCGTTTTAGCTTTGAGGCCTCGGCCTTCTTACCCTATCTATTAATTGCCTTCACCCTCCTTCCCATTCAAATTACAGCAGAGGAGCTCTTCTTTAGAGGTTGGATCCAGCAATGGCTCGATAATGGCAAGATGAAGCAATGGAGCATCTCGATTATTAGCGGCGCTCTCTTCTCGCTTCCGCATCTATTAAACCCTGAAGTCTCTGGAAATGAGCTCCTCTTTCCCATCATCAGCTATGGAGCAACCGGATTCATGTTGGCCTGGGTCACATATCGCGATAAGAGCCTAGAGCTAGCAATTGGTGCACATTTTGCCAATAACCTACTGGCAGCACTTCTGGTATCCAGTGATGATTCAGCACTTCCTGCAGTCAGCCTTCTTAGAAGTGCTGAGGTGGCCTGGGGGCCAGCAGCGGTGATTGCAGTAGTTATTGCCCCTCTATTTATCTTGCTCACCGGAAAGTGGAGCGGCAGCAGGGCTATTGAAGGCTCTTCGCCTCGGTCTCTTCGCGATGCTTAACGTAAGGTAAGGTCATAAAGGGAGTTCCCCACTGGCAACAGCTGATGGGTTGCCAGGGGCCTTCCGGGCTTGGGCATGGAAATATGGCATGGCATACTCAAGATGCATCGCTTCTAAGATCGCCC
>Ga0194111_10003600_pt1 | contig 18269 bp, 18 predicted proteins | sample TA2KigC300mmetaG_FD_146194 | JGI IMG/M metagenome (GOLD analysis project Ga0194111, IMG submission 146194) | Freshwater microbial communities from Lake Tanganyika, Tanzania - TA2015033 Kigoma Deep Cast 300m | ecosystem: Environmental > Aquatic > Freshwater > Lake | place: Tanzania: Lake... | reverse complement strand
ATGTTGTGTATGCCTGCGTCAGTCATCTTTTTGGTAGTGACTGGGCCTACACCGTCAAGACTATCAAGTCTTAATTCTTCTACCATACCGTAAGGTACCGTACCTTACCTAATTAAAGATGTCGGTTTAGGACACTGGTAACTTGATAGAGGATTTCTCCGTTGAGCTACTTTATTTTGCTGATTGATGTTTCCACCTAACTATACGGAACTAGGCACTTCTGTGCTCGTTTTGAAATGATCAGAAATTAACACCAGCATTACTCGGTTTAAACTAGATCCCCATCAGTTTCTTACGGTACTGCAACTTCAGACAATTCTTGCACACACAGTTCAAATATTCTGGACTGACTCTATCTTCCTTAAAGCACCAACAGGATTCGTTTTCCTGGCACTCAAAGTTCTGATCACATCTAACACATTTTTTGTACAATTACACTCCAATACCACACCAATCAATAATTAGTTTGATGCCTAGGCGTTCATTATCATACCCATAATAGATTTTCCAGTAAATATTGCACCAATTGACAGTCCCATATTTGCCAAGATGTTTAGTGCGACTAGACCAAAATGTTTGTTCTCAATTAAACTACCAGATTCCAGTAGAAATGCAGACATGGTGGTCAAAGACCCACAAAACCCAACTGCCATAAATAATACGTATTTCGTATCAAGGTTCCACTGTGTTGATATTACGAAAAATAACCCCAGAATAAAGCTGCCAATCACGGTCAGTTAATCACCTAAATTAACATAAATTCTCAATTTTGGAAATATGAGCAAAATTTTGGGGATTCGTACGTCCAAGTCTTGACCATTTTAGCCGCCAAACAGTTAGCTTACTAATCCTGCTTGATCAGCATAGTGATATTTGGTAATTTAGGATTGTGTTGAATAATGAAAAAGAAATAGTCCTAGCGTTTTCGTTTTCTTTGGCCAGGTTTGTTTTGACCAGGGGTTCGGTGTAGTGCAAATCTCTTCCTAAAGTTGCTCTTGTTGCGCAATATGGATATTGTTCCTACTCGCTTTCGACCCTCAACTTTTGGTGTTTGGCCCTTTACCTTTCCTGCCTTTGTAATAGATCCGTGGGTTGCCATTGTGTATTTTGTTTAGAAATTCGGTTTTATAAATGCGAGTGGTAATTGTGATTTACCAGTATTTTGCCTTGACTGTCTCGATTACCTTTTCGTGTTCTTTGCCCTTTCTTCTTGCATATTTTTCCATTGCAGCCAGCGGGACTCCACCCAAAGAGCGGGCGAGGATGTTAAAGAACTGTTTTTGAACAGAGGTCTGGCGAGTTCCAGTCTTGGTCATGAATTTCTGGATTCCATACTTGAAGTTGTGCTGCCAGGTCTTGTACATGACACCCAGTTGTGCCGGACTCATCTCGTTGCCAATGTTAAAGAATTCAGATTTTTCCAGCAGTCCAATTGGGACAAATGTTAGCGGGGTTGTTGTAAACATAGAGTCAGGCTGCTCTCGCTCCAGCTCGCTGATCAGCTGAATTGTCTCCCAGGAATCTTCTGGGGTTTCGTCATTGTCAAGGCCCATTATCAGAGTAAATGCAGGAACCCAGTGGTTCTCGTTTAGTGTCTTTACTCCTTCTTTTACGACCCAGTGCCATTCTTCTGGCATAAATGGAGCAAGTTTGCGGTCCGCATATTTGCCGATTAGCCTTAGACTACCTGTCTCAAATCCACATTGGATGCCAATTAGGTTTGATGCACTGGCATTGATTATTTTCGAAAGATTTGGAATTAGTTTTTCATCTGCTATGGCTCCTGCTAGTGTTCCGTGAGTTGGGTTTGTGTGAACTACCCCAGCATCCATAACAGCCTGGAACAGTTCCTCTAGTGCATCTCTATTTGGCTCCATTTGCTTGTTGGTTCGAGGATCCATTCCATATACGAAAATATCATCAGAGTGAAGCCACGCACTACGCATTCCGCCCTTTTTGATATTGACTTCGATTTCGCGCTTTACTTTTTCTGGTGGATAATATCTTAATGCTCTAAGTGTTACATCACAGAATTTGCATCCACGGCCGCATCCCCTCATTACTTCAATCATTCCATGCATTGATGGTTCGACAATTTCCGGAATTTCGTCAATTTCCGGTCTGTCCCAGAAGTTCACAAATCTTCCATGTAGCTTTCTTCCATTTCTTTCGTATTCTTTGATGTCTACTTTGAAATCACTTCGCTTTCTAAAGGGATTCATGTTTTCAAATTCGCCGTCAATTAGATAATTGAAAAATCTACCCGCATGTCCGTCAATTTCTGGCGCGATTCCACCAAGCTCGCCTTCTAAAATAGCATAGATCCCAAGCTCTTCTATTTTTTCTGGATCATAGTTGTACTGCCATGTTCCAGAAGCGCCGGAGATTACCTTGGCATTACTTCCGTTCTTTTTCTTTGCCTCTATGATTTTTTTGTGTAAATCAATATTGTAATATTCGTCGTACGACATTTGCTTTCTTCCATAGGTAAATGTCATGGTGACTGGGCCCATTCCAAGCGGGTCCATCTCATATGTACCAACCACTTGGGTTTCAGGGCCGATGAATTTTTCGACATGGTCTGGATGTGCAACCACTACATCTTCTCTTGCAAATCCGTCGCGTAATAGGCCTGCCTCTACTTTTCTTAGGCCATATGGGGCGTATGCCGCAACCCCATTGTTGTGTGGAATTGGATTACAGATAAAGTCAAAGAGAACCTTTGGGGTTACTTGGTTTTTTAGAATTTTGTACCAAAAAGAGTTGTGATCTCGGTTTGGATCCAGTGCTGGCGCGCATCCAAAGAAGGTAGCTAGTGAGATACCCCTATAGTTAGACATCAGAGTTCGGTCTGCTGTCAGTACGATCTTGGGTTTTGCCATTGACGCGTCTCTTTTTTTATTTATTTTAAACCTTTAGGTAGTTTTATAGCGGGATTTCGTTGGATTAGTAATTTTCCAAGATTCCAGACTTGGCTCTATGATTGTGACCAAATTCTTGCGAGTTTGCCAGAAATTTTCCATCGAAGATAGTACCGTCATGACACACCAATACTTCATCCATGCAACAGCTGCCGCAGATTCCTATTGCGCATTTCATCATTCGTTCCAGTGATGCTTGGACGAAAATTCCTTTTGAATTTGCAAGTTGGACAATTTTGTGCATCATTTTTTCAGGACCACAAGTGTAAATTGCATCAAACTTTGTACCCTTGACTAGATTTTCCAGCACGTCTGTAACAAAGCCTCGTTCTCCGTACGAGCCGTCTTCTGTAGTTACTATAATTTGGTGCTTTTTATCCACAAGAATTCTATTTGCAAGACTTTCAAAGAAAACTTCGTCTTTTGACTTGGAGCCCATCAGTATTGTAATATCGTTTGTCGGCTTGGCAAATTTTGCTAGCCTCATCAGCGGGACTAAGCCTGTCCCGCCACCAATAAGTGCAATTTTGCCGTCACGAATGTCAAATGAATTGCCATATGGACCGCGGACTCCGATTTGCTGTCCCACCTTTAGGTCATACAAGGCAGTAGATGATACGCCGCGCTTTCGAACAGTAAATGCGGCCTTGCCTTTTTCTTCTGTAATCATTATGCTCATTGGCAGCTCGTTCACACCTGGAATCCATACCATTGCGAATTGTCCAGGCAAAACATTTTCCAGATTTGAATCAGATATTATTATAGTTCGGACAGTCGGGGTTTCATCTATTACCTTTTCAATTGTTCTAATGGATGGCGTATTAGAAACGCTTTGCAAGACCTACCATCTCCGAGATTTTTATATATCCTTTTTTCTTCATGTAATTTTCAATACCATCATTGATGTTTCCAAAGATGTCGATCCACCCATCACCTATCGCGCTGCCCACTTGCACGGCAGACGCCCCTGCAAAGATAAACTCTAGTGCATCTTCCCATGTAGAGACTCCACCACAACCAATTACTGGAATGTCGAATTTTGATGTGATTTCATAGACGCATCGGACTGCCACAGGTTTTATCGCAAGACCAGACAGTCCTCCAATTTTATGGCTCAGTATTGGTCGTTGCGTCTCTATATCAATTCCCATTGCGCGCAGAGTGTTAATTGCCGTGATTGCATCTGCTCCTCCGTCGATTGCAGCCTTGACGGTATCCAGATAGTTTGTAGTGCCAAGTCCGACTTTACCTATCACTGGAGCTTTTGCAACCGACTTGACTCTAGATACAATTTTTGTTACCAGTTTTGGATCATCGCCGACTTCGAGTCCGACCTTTTCCACATGAGGGCAAGACAGGTTTAGCTCGTATGCCGCAACATTACAACCCTCAAACTGTTTTACCATGAATTCAAATTCGTCTTCAATGGAGCCAACCAGACTAACTATGATTGGAACGTCCTTGTTTGGCTTTATCATGTTTGCAAAATATGGGGCACCGGGATTTGAGAGTCCTACTGCATTAAGATAGCCACCTTCGATTCCTACTATGGTTGGATTTGGATAGCCATCCCATGGCTCCTTACTAAGTGATTTTGATACTACCGCACCTGCCCCGCTACGATAAATTCGATTGAAAACCTCAAGGGATATGCCCAAAATTCCCGAGGCAAGCATTGCAGGCCTGCCAAATTTGATTGGTCCAATCGATACAGAAAGGTCAGGCGTCACTTGATTGAGTTGGATTTGTTGTCTTATAATAGTTGATTTATGGTAGCTTTTTTAATCCGAAGATCAAACCTGCATTGTGTATTTTGTTATAGTAACAGAGCTTGGAATTGTAGTTTCACAAAATAATACCGTTTCCAAATCATTTGCCTTTGATAATTCAGCAGCAGAATTTGTGGAAGCAAAAAAAGGTAATCTAAAAAACAATTCCATCATTAATTATCTCAGAGAATTAAACGCGGGATTTTTCATAAGTGATGACGCACTGCTCAAGGTGCTCAAAAAAGAATCACTTGACGTTCAGATAATGGATGAAAAACAACTAGACGAAATCCAAGCAAACAAGCCCCAGGTCTTAGTTGATGCTGGATTTGCAAAAAATGTCGGCGACGCCATGTCAAAGCTTAGAGACTTTGCATTATCACTATCGGCATCAAGGGTTACTGAGGTATCCCAGAGTCCAGACCTGCACATCATCCAGGCAATCAATGCGCTTGACGAAATGGACGTAATGATTAACGGTTTATCATCAAGATTGCGAGAATGGTATGGTTTGCACTTTCCAGAACTTGACAATATCATAGACAGCATAAACGGTTATGCACAAATCGTCATGGCTGGCAACAGATCTTCTCTTTCAGAGCGAGTCTACCAGGATGCGGGCTTTCCAGATTCCAAAGTCCAGATGCTTTCTGTAATTCAGCAAAAAAGTAAGGGTGGTGATATTTCCCCAGAAAATCTCGCCATAGTCCAATCAATAGCAAAACAAATTCTTGACATGGCAAAGGCAAGAAATGCAATTGAATCCCACATTGAATCTCAGATGAAGTCCATTGCTCCAAACGTTTCGGCCATACTTGGCACTGCGGTTGGGGCAAGAATTTTGGCCAAAGCAGGGAGCATCAAGAAATTGGCAACACTTCCTGCAAGCACCATTCAGGTTCTTGGCGCAGAAAAGGCTCTATTTCGGGCACTAAAGACCGGAACACAACCACCAAAGCACGGAATTTTGTTCCAACACCCAATAGTTCACGCAGCACCACGATGGCAGCGAGGCAAGATGGCTCGAGCCATCGCATCAAAGGCAGCAATTGCTGCACGCGTTGATGTATACGGCGCAGGACTAAACCAGACTCTACTGGACAAGCTAAACGTTCGAATCACAGAGATTGGAGAAAAATACAAAGAGCCAACAGAGCGCCCACCACAACCACAGAGAGAAGAACGTCAGGACTTTGGAAGAAGAGATGATAGGCGAGACAGAAGACCAAGAGATCGAGATTCCAGAGGTTTTGGAAGAAGAGATGATAGACCACGTCAAAGCTTTAGAGACAGAGACGACAAACCACGTCAAAGCTTTAGAGACAGAGACGACAAACCACGTCAAAGCTTTAGAGACAGAGACGACAAACCACGTCAAAGCTTTAGAGACAGAGATGATAGACCACGAGATAGTTTTAGGAATAGAAATCGGGATGATAAACCACGAGATAGTTTCAGAGACAGAGACGACAAACCACGTCAAAGCTTTAGAGACAGAGACTCTAGACGTGATGGATTCAGATCCAGAGGTGAATCAAACGGCCCTCGCAGAGAATTTAGAGGGGATTCCGGCAATCGAAAAAAGTTTGGAAAGCGAAGATTCTGATTTTATTTGGCTCAGACTTGACGGCCAAAAAAGACTAGCCACTGAAAATTATGTTGAGGGAAATACAGTTTATGGTGAGAAACTCTACAAAAAGTCCAAAATTGAATACCGAATTTGGGATCCGTTTCGAAGCAAACTAGCAGCTGCCCTGTATATTGGATTAGATGTGTTTCCTATCACCCGTGGCACCAAGGTTTTGTATCTAGGTGCATCTACTGGTACAACAGTATCCCACATATCAGATATTGTAGGATATAATGGCCTAGTCTTTGCAGTAGAGCATGCAAGCAGAGTTGCTCGAGATTTTTTAGACAGAGTTGCAAATTTTAGAAAAAACGTAGTGCCAATATTGCAGGATGCAAGGCATCCAAAAAAGTATTTTTCTGTGTATGGTAGGGCAGATGTTGTCTATTCAGATATTGCTCAGCCAGACCAAACCGAGATCGCCATTGCAAACTGTCAGGCATATCTCAAAGATGGTGGATATCTCTTCCTTGTAATCAAAACAAGAAGTATTGATGTTACCCAATCACCAAAAAATGTCATTCAAAATGAAATGAAAAAACTCCGAGGAAACTTTGAGATCATACAAGACATGACACTGGAGCCATATGACAAAGACCACGGCCTAGTTATAGCAAAATATCACGCCAAGGTCTGAGACACGATCAGTTTTGCTGGAGCCCAGCTTTTTCTCACATAGGCCGGAAGATTGCCATTTTGTAAAAACCAGTGTTTTACAAATGATATTGTTTTGGAATCAGACGGATAGCCACTGCCGACGGGATGTTTTTTTGAAAGGCTTGCAATTGCTCTGTCGCGTGTCACCTTTGCAATAATTGATGCCGCAGACACTACAACAAATTTCGAATCTGCATGATGATATGACTTTATTTTGCTATGAGTGATTTTGGCAATCTCTTTGCCAAATCGAGTTGCATTCACATCGCATGAGTCAACATAGGATATCGAAGGTTGTAGTTTTGTTATGACTTTGGCCATGTGAATCAATTCTAGGTTGTTAAGCTTGTGTTGGCTTACTGCCAGATCAATCTGTTTTGGAGTTGCCTTTGATATTTGATAGTTATCAACAATTTTGATTATTTTCTTGTATAGTGTTTCTCGCATCTTTGGCGATAGTTTCTTGGAATCTTTGACTCCTATTTTTTCTAGATCAGGGATTTTTGATTTTTCTATTGCAATTGCGGCGACAACCAAAGGACCAAGCATGGAACCTCTTCCTGCCTCATCTACACCACACACCAGCACGAGTCTGACTCGAACAGATACGTATTAAACCGTTTTAGAGAAAAATACTTGCGATCAATTGCAGTTAGATGACCAAATCACAACCATTACTGAGGGAAAAACACAGATCCTAGTTCCAAGAGGGGCTTTGGAGCAAAAGGTTCCGCCGCGAGATATTGCGTTTTTCAATCCAAGGGCAAAGCTAAGTAGAGATTTTTCCATCATTGTGTATTCCGAATTTTTGAAAAACTTTGGAGGTCAAAAATCATTTTTAGACGGGCTGTCGGGTCTTGGAGCGCGCGGACTACGAGTGGCAAACGAAATATCTGGTACCGAAGTCCACGTGAACGACCTAAACCCAAGCGCACTGGAATTATCAAAAAAATCTGCCGAGCTCAACAATCTGGCAAACTATCAAGTATCAAAAAACGATATTTGCCAGTTTTTCAATGCATTTTCAAAAAAGGGTAGTCGAGGTGCAATTGTCGATATTGATCCTTTTGGTTCTCCCGCAAAATACATCGATTGTGGAATAAGGGCAACCGTTCACAATGGGCTTCTATCCGTTTCTGCAACAGATCTGCAAGTGTTGCATGGATTATTCAAGGACGCCTGTAAGAAAAAATATCACGGAATTCCAGTCAAGACGGCATACAGTAACGAAATATCAATCAGATTAATCCTGGGACTAGTAATTTCTGTGGCAGCAAGGCTGGATGTAGAGGCAACACCAATCTTCGTAGAGACAAACCAACATTATTACCGAGTTTATCTTAGGATACTAAACAAACCAGACACACGCGACCAAATTGGATACATCATACACTGCAAAAACTGCGGCAATAGGTATGCAACATCAAAACTAGTTTCTAGTTGCGAGTTGTGCTCTAGTACTATAGAGCTGGCAGGTCCTCTTTGGATCGGTAAGCTGTTTGAGAGAGACTTTGTTGCACAAATGATTCAAAACATTCCAGATCATGTGGACAAAAAATGCCAAAAGGTAATCCAAAAAGCATTACTCGAATCCGATATGCCTGCTTGTTACTACACCCTAGATGAGATTGCCGAGCGCCTCAAGTCAGCGCCAATACCACTCGACCAGATAATATCAAGACTGCGACAAAACGGATTTTCTGCTAGTCCCACTTCGTTTAATCCAACTGGATTTAGAACTGATTCCAAAATAGACAAAATCAAAGAGATCTTTTCAGCCTAGGCCGTATCCAAGACAGACAAAGTACATCTCGCTGCTTGGTTTTCTGCTTGCGTTTGGCTTTTTTAGGTGGACCTTGACAAACTTCTTTTTCAGATAATCACGAAATTCCATCGAGTATTCGCCATCAAAAACCTTGAAGAGTGCATTTCCTTTTTGTGCTAATACCCGGTCCATTATTTTAGAGCAAGAATAATTCAGAGAAATTTGCTTTGCATGATCCATCGACCAGTGACCAGTAATTTGCGGGGAAATATCACAGACTACGGCGTTTGCCTTTGTTCCAAGATATTCAATAATTTCATCCACAACGGATTCATCCTCCACGCTTCCTTTGATAAAATGGGCACCATCTACTTCATCCATGTATGATGTATCAATTCCAACTACACGGCCCTTGTTGCCAGCAAGCTTTACTGCAGCTTGCAGCCACCCACCAGGCGCACACCCCAAATCCACGACATTGAATCCAGGACCAATTATTCGATACGAGTTATTTAGCTCAAGCAGTTTGTATGTTGCACGGCTTCTATATCCTTGCTCCTTTGCCAGCTTTCTATAGTGATCACGTTTTGCGTCTAGCAGCTTCATTGTTCTTTCTTTTTCTTTGGTTTAGAGAGTTCATTGATTGACCACTCTTCAATCCACTGACATGTTCGTGGACTTACTTCTCCATCAAGTGAGCATTTTTGTTCTACAGGACACACCAAACATGGTGCATTCTCAATAGAGTCAGTACTGACGGGAGTCTTTTTGATTTTTAGAACATAGGTCCATCTCTTGTTTTCAAGAATTTTTTCACGTGTAATAATTCCCATTCTTTCTAGTTTTAGTGCCAATCTAGAGCCATCACGGCTTGTTAGTTTGAATTTCTTCCATAATTCGCTTTGGACAATGCCGTCATCATAATTTGCCAAAAACAGGCAGACACGGTTTGTGAGCTTTTCCATGTCAACTTTTTCGATTTGGAAATTCTCAATTTCCTCGTCTGTTAGTTCTTCTTCTAGTTGCTCTTCAAGTGTTTTTTCTGGTTCCTCTTCTTCCTTTTTTTTCTTTTTTTCTTCCTTTACGGCCTTTTTTTCTGGTTTTGCTTTTTTGTCTTTTTTGTTGTCTTCTTTGGTTACTTTTGTCTTTTTTTCTTCCTTTGCAGAGACAGTTTTCTTTTCTTCCTTTGCAGAGACAGTTTTCTTTTCTTCCTTTGCAGGCTTGGCTTTCTTTTCCTCTTTTTTCTTGTCTTTCTTAGAATCTTTTTCAGTAACCTTTTTTGCCATGATAAATCACGCCTGTTTTACAATATATAACATCGCATTATTCTACGCTAAATCTCTGAGATACGCTAAGGAATTTGTCCCCGCTTTTGTCAAATAGCTGAGCTTCAAGCAAGTATTGTCCTGCTTCAAGTGATTCTGAAAACTTGTCATTGATTGGCAATATACCAGACTCTCCATAACACTGATCAAAGAACGCTCCCTGTTTTACTGCCTTTTTTTGTCCTGCGGAAACATCATAGACCGTAAGATACAGATCCCCACAGTCATACGCAGAGTCATCAACTGAGATTTGCACACTTGTCTGTTCTCCATTGGTGTATTGCGCTTGCAGGTCCAAAATATCAATAGATTCACCAGAGTGGGTCTGCACTGCATCAATTTGTCCAGAAAGCGCCATTCCAAGGACTGCTCCCCCATACACAAATGAGAAGACTATTGGAATTATGAAAATCGCGATGCCTTTTGTTACCATTTAGATTTTCTTGGCATCTTGTGTTTTTATATCTATGGCAATTTTTGTGCGTATCACAATGACGAATAAGTTAAATCGTTGCCACCCCAGATGTGCGCTAGATGCGATTAAGAAAGTTCCGAGTGCGTGCATACCGATGCATACACGATTCCGGTGAAATCAAAGTTGGCGACCTAGCTGCATTTGTCGGGCGAAATGAAAGCGGTAAGACCACAATTTTGCAGGCGTTGACTCTGCTAAACCGAGACGAGCGAGTATCCGATCTGGATTTGTGCGATGAAATGACAGAAGAATTAAAGTCAGAAATAGTCCTAGCCGAAGGCGACTTTCATCTGACCGGCCAAGAAACCAAGATAATCAAAGAGAGATTTCCACACCTGCCAGAAATCACAACCATGCGAATTTTTAGGACCAACAAAAGCCAAAAAATCCAGTATGATTTTGGTTCTGTAAAGATAAGCGAAGAAAAAGACAAGGCACTAAATTCCTGGGAAAATTACACGGAGAAAATCCTGAATTTTATCTCCACAATACCAAACCACATTAGAATTCAGTTTGATACCAAGTTCTTTGAAGGTCCTCCGCCAAAGGACAGGGAGACATTCCTTACCGAAATGACAGTCTTTAACAATTCGTTGAACATGCTTGCAGCCGATGAACCATACATTCTCTCAGAATGGTCAAGATTCTACAAAGAGCGAGAAAAGACCTACGACGAGCTACTAGTTGGAGCTACGGAAAAAACAGCGCTAGAGAACTTTGTCCTAGAAAACCTGCATCCAAGATTTGTCTACTTTTCTGACTATAAGAAAATCTATGGTAACATAAATCTCGATGAATACATTAAGGAAACACACAAGCTGGGGGGTGCAGATTATGAGGAATTTGACAAGGCCGAAACAGTCCGAAACTTATTCTATCTTGCAGAACTGGATACTGAAAAACTTGAAGAATACAAATCCAGCCCGCCAAAGTTGATCAAACTTCTCAACGCTGCGAGCCGAAGATTAACTGACAGACTAAATCCGGCATGGAAGGGCGACCCAATCCACGTTGATCTGCGATACAATCCAGGCAACATCATGAGTGTCGTAATATCCGATGTGCACAGGGATGGAACCGTGACAAACACAGGTCTGCTTAGCAGAAGGGCAGAAGGATTCAAGTGGACATTTTCATTCATTGTAAACTTTGCAGCAGAAACACAGCGCGCAGAGCTCAAAGAGGCAATTTTGCTTTTGGACGAGCCTGCAAGAAATCTTCACCCAGCACAGCAAATGGGAATATCTGACCTTCTCAAGAACTTGGCAGGCTCGAATCAGGTCCTATATGCAACCCACTCACCATTTATGATATTTGATTACACACCTGGCAACCTGCTTGTAGTAGAGCTGGACAAACGAAAGCACCTCAGCAGAATCCATTATGATTATTGGAATGCTGACGACGCTACACTTATCCCAATTTTGTATGGTTTATCACGTGGCCTAGTCGAATCTATTGTCGACAGAGAAATCGGCACCAACTCTCGACCAGTCATAATAGTAGAGACAATGTCAGATGCAATGTTTCTGAATTCATTTGACAAGTTCCTAGAGGATCCAAATATTTCGATGAATCCGCTAAACGTTGTTGCGTCATACAGCAAAAACTCTACTCTACCACTTGCCATATTCTACAGAAACCACGGCCATAATGTCTTTGTGATTTTAGATAACACCCTAGAATCAAAGAAAATAGCAGAACAGCTAAAGGCAAACGAGTTTACAGACATGCAAATCATATACTTAGAACAAGGCGGAAAGTCAATTGAGTCAATAGAAGACCTCATACTACCAGAAGACTATTTGCATGCAGTAAACCAGACATATGAAATCAAGCTAAGAAAGGAAGGATTTCGAAACCTAACAAGGGAAGAAGTTCTGGCGAGAAACAAAAAAGGAATAATCGAAAGTCTCAAAGACATTTGGTATGAACATAGGGAAGATGGCTGGAACGACTTTGACATTGAAGAAATCGCTCGATACATTTGTGAAAAAATTGCACTAAAAGAAGCAGACTTCCTTTCAGACAAGACAAAGGACCAGTTCCGAGGATTGTTCAGACTTATTGCAGAGAGAATACGACAACACCAAAACATGACTGCTCATGTGGGCCTAACCAAGTTCCAGCGAAGCAAACCTCGATAGCTGCTTAAAGTATTTTACGCACGAGTCATCACCAACGCTCAAAAAGAGTAAATAAACAATATTCGTGAAGGCAGGTAGATTGCGAATGAATTATGCTGTTTATGCTATTTTAGGAATTTTTACAGTTTTCATATTTTCAGCTTCGATACTAGCTAGTGCAGAGACTGGAGCAAAAAGCACAGCCTTTGAAAAGACCACACTCTTGGAATTTACAAATAATGATTCATCTCCAGTTCATACAATAAAACTGTGGCTTGGCAAAGATGTCGGAACCTTCAAGTCATTCAAGGCAGAAAAGGGTTGGACAGGAGTAAAAAACTCACAAGGAGTTCTAGTGTTCACATCAACGGAGCCATTGGGTTCAGGTGAGTCAGTCAAGTTTGGAATAAAGACAGAAATCGAAAGCCCCGGAGTGAATTGGAAGACTTCTGATAGTGCTGGAAATGAGCTGTCAGTTGGCAAAGTCACGCCACAACATCGAGGCAAGATTGGACTACCAGACTACTTGAAAAGCGCAACATTCAAAATAATTCCGGAATCTCCAAAAACCGGAGATAGTATTAGAATAGTAGGTGAGGGATTCCCAAAAAATACCGTGCTAAACTTAATGATAAACAATGAAAAACTAGAAGACATTCGAACCGATGAAAGCGGCCGTGTTATTGGAACTGCCAAGATCCCAATTACTATACAATCAGATAGAATTGATCTATCGCTTGAAGATTCCCAAGGAAGCAAAAAGACAATCAGCATAAGAGTTAAAACAATGGAAGAAACTCCAGCTCCGCAAAACACCAAGAAACTAACAGTTGATAACTATATCACAATGGCAGAACCAGGTCAAAAGATATCTACCAGTGGAACCGGCAAGCCTGGAAGCTCAGTTACCATCACAGGCAAAGACCCGGCAGGCAGCAAACTATACCAAGCAGTAGTTACAGTAGACGCTCTAGGCAATTGGCAGCATGAAACCACAATACCATTAGATGCACCACTAGGCACAAGAACTGTGGAATTTAGCGATGGTATTGAAACAATTACAAAATCCATTAGCATCTCAATAACAAAGATAATCAAAGTAGACTCACCAAAGACAAAATATGATCCTGGTGAGAAATTCATCTTTAATGGAACCGCAAAGCCGGGTCAGACAATGCAAGTTGTAATTAATGATCCAATAGGAAAAGAAATTCACTCGGATTTGCTAGAGATCGGTGAGTCTGGAGTATTTAACTTTGAATATCAAACCACAGCTACATCAATCAAAGGGACCTATGTAGTATTTTTGACACACGGAGCTGAAACAGAGATAATTAGAGTTGGCCTAGGCGAGCTACCAGGTCCACAAATCATTGCCAAATTCGACAAGCTAAATTATGCATCATCAGATACTGCCAAGCTAACAATCAAAGGTCCTGCCAAATCAACAATATCTATTTTGATTATTGATCCTACCGACAAGGTCAAACTTACAGAAAGAATCTCATTGGGGCTTGACGGCAGTAAAGTCTTTGATTTAGTTCTAAGTCAGTACAAGTCAGGAGTATACAATGCAGTGATAAAACACTCACAATCAGAGACCAGTGTGGTGTTTTCGGTTGGCCTTCAAACAACCACAGGAAACATCTCAATTCAAGCAACAAAGCCAGAATATCTGCCAGGCGACAACATTTTGGTTTTGGGTTCTACTAATCCAAACATAATTCTAAACTTACAAATGACAGACCCAGACGGCAAAATAATAAAGAATAAAGATATCTTTTCTGACAATGAAGGCAAGTTCTCCGAGGGAACATTCAGAGTTCCAAGCGATGCAAAGCAAGGGTCTTGGGTAATAAAAGCAAAAAGTGGCGCCAAGTTCGCAGAGGTCAAGTTCAATGTCTCTGGAACCGCAGCAAAGACATTCAACGTGAAAATCGACAAGACCACTCCATACACGGGTGGCGATTACATGACAATTACCGGCAGTGGTGGAGGAAAATCCCAGAATGGAGTAATCATAATATCGGATTCCAAAAACAACAATACAGTGGAGCTGCGAATGAGCACAACTAAAGAAGGGAGTTTCCAGACATTCTGGTCAGTACCGCAGGGAATAGAGCCGGGTAAATACACCATCAAAGTAACCGTTGGAGCAGAAACCACAGAGACTACATTTGATCTGCAATAAATCAGGAAACCCTTTTTATTACTCTGTCAAACCCACAAACTTGTGAATCTTCAAAACATCATCACGGAATATCCAGACTTTCCAAAGAGGGGAATTTTGTTCAGAGATATCAGTCCAATTTTAAAAAATCCGTCTGCCATGTCGCATTGTATAGACGAATTTGCAAAACGATACCATACAAATGATGTAGATGTATTCGCAGGAATCGAATCCCGTGGATTTCCAATTGCATGTGCACTAGCATTACGATACAACAAAGGTATGATAATGATAAGAAAGCAGGGCAAGCTACCAGGTCAGACAGTCAAAAGATCATACACAATTGAATATGGAAAAGCAACAATGGAGATTCAAAAAAATGCAATATCCAAAGATGAGCGAGTAGTAATTTGTGACGACTTGTTAGCAACTGGAGGCACAGCCAAGGCAGCGGCTGAGCTAATCGAGAGGCTGGGCGGACAAGTAACTGGCTTTGCCTTCATGATAGAGCTAACAGAGCTCGGTGGAATCAAAAAGATTTCAAAATACAAAACTGAATCTTTGGTGAGATACTAGTGGAACAAGCAGATATTGGAATTTTTGGAGGTACTGGAATTTATGATTCCGGCCTCTTAGAGGGCGCAAAAGAGATCACTGTAGACACTCCATTTGGCAAGCCATCTGACGCCATCACAGTTGGAATATTCAAGGGCAAAAAAGTCGCATTCATGCCAAGGCATGGAAAAAAACACACCATACCGCCACACTTAATCAACTATAGGGCAAATATTTGGGCATTTAAGCAAATGGGGATTACTAGAATAATTGCACCATCCGCAGTCGGCAGCCTCAAAGAAGAGATTGCACCAGGAGACTTTGTTTTGCCAAACCAGTTTATTGATTTTACAAAATCTCGCAAGGGAACATTCTCAGAAGAAGGCAAAGTAATTCACATTTCAGTTGCAGATCCATTCTGCCCTGAATTGCAATCTGCCATACTAAATGCAGCAAATGAGCAAAAAATTTCTGTTCACAAGAATGTAACTTATGTCTGCATAGAAGGGCCTAGATTTTCCACAAAAGCAGAATCAAAATTCTACAAGTCAACTGGTGCTGGCATAATAGGTATGACACTAGTTCCAGAATGTCAGCTAGCACGAGAGGCGCAGATCTGTTATGCATCAATTTCAACAGTTACTGATTATGACGTGTGGGCAGAAAAGCCAGTCACTGCAAAGGAAGTAATTGAGACACTACACAAAAACGTAGAAAACACAAAACGACTGCTCACGTCAATTCCAGATGCAATACCAGAACATCGTGGATGTTCCTGCGCCAAAGCCCTAGAAGAAGCCCAGTTCTAAGAATCTGCAAAAGATTCTCTGCTCAAGCCCTCAGGCAAGGTAATATTACCGGCGACTAGATTCTTTTGCAAGACATCGATTACTTCGTTGGAATCATAGCCTAGCTTTTGAAGTGCTTTTTCGGTAGATTTAGAGATTTTTGCGCCAATGTTGTGCCCACCAATTCTGCCAAACGCAATTGCTGAAAACTTGAATGTGCTATTGTTTATGGTAAATGTACCCGTAATTTTGGCCGCCATTTGACTTCCTTTGACATTATTAACATGAACTGCAACGTCCAATCTTTCACCTAGATTTCTATTGCCTTGTTGATGTTATCATCAATCAGAAAGCTAGTATGATGTGGATCGTCTACTTTGAAATCTTTGATTTGGATTTCAATTACTTTATCATCTGGATTTTCTACCTTGAGTGTACCATTTTGTTTTAGTCGGACTAGCTTCCATCTATCTTTTCCTTTGAATAATCTTCGCACCAAAACAGCCCATTTTTCATCAGGTTCTATTTTTGGCATGCCGACATAATCTACAATGGAATCAATTCCCAGTTGTTTTTCTTCACAAAATCTCTTTTTGCAAAAAGCACATCGCCAGACATCTACTGAACCTATTGTTCTTGAATCAACATTTACGTTTGTTACACCAAAATAAGTGATCTCATGTTTACAGGTTTCAGTATCAACACTCATTGGTACTTGGCGCAAAAAGGTACTATTTAGTCCTTGCACGCTCATAGTGTACCTCCAAGGCAATACCAATATTGTCAACTATAAGATTTTTTTTAAACTCAATATTTTCTCTGATGCACATTTTGCGATACATGTTTACTGCAGTGAATCTCGGATGCATTGCCTCAAATTCCGTTTCAGACATGTCAATGAAACCACCAAGTGCGACTAATTTTTTTGTTGATTGCAACACCACCTTGTTATCCATTCCAAGCTCGGACGCAATTCTGTCTACAGACATTTTCCCCCGAGTTGTCACAAGCAAAAAGATCTTCGCCTCAATAGGGTCTAGTTTAACTTCGTGAACCAAATCATACTCTATTTTGTCCAGATTCATCAATATTTTGTGATTATACTTGAATAATTAAATTTGAACTAGTCTTGCTTTACTTTGAATAATTTTTTTGATAGTTTTAGAGTAAAGCCCATCCCAATAAAGTGGACGACTACGCCCACTATGAGCGAGACATATTTGTCTCCAGTGACAAACCAAGCAATAAAAAATGCAACGAGAGACGGAACCGTGATTATTGCACCAATAAAAGAGCCTTTAAGAAATATTCCCTTCATTGGACTTTTAGCCTTGTCCACAGTGATAGTCTTTTGAGCGATAATAAAAATCAAGATTCGCACGAGCGTGCAAAGATAATTCGTTGAGAACCTACAAAACCCAACTTGATTTCATTCCAGAGAAATTTCATCATTGAATCATAAATGCATCAACCGAGATGGAGATGACAAAAAACAGATATCCTTGACAGTATCACAATACAGATTGATGGAGTCCTAGACTATATCAAGGGAACACCAATTCTAAAAAGACAGCTAACCTCACCACATGAGACAATCATCTCTGCACCCAACATTGATGATTCTAACAAATGTTAGCAGTAATTTCCCAAAAGGTGACATTGTATTGTTGTGGGATTTGCATAAAATGCAAATTTCTTTTCCAAAATAATACTAGATGGATTCAAACAATAGATGAAAACAGTGGAACCATAAACATTCGCGCCAAGAAAAAGCAGACATTACAGAGATCAAAGTTGAAGATTTTAGCCCCAGAATACCGCCAATCTTCTGACTGAGATTTTTGATCCGCTATTCACAACAAAACAGGAAGCAATTGGTGGTGGTCTAGCTAGCTGCAAGAATATAATGTAGCAATGCAGGAGCACGATTTTGTGCTACGAACAACCCCACTACATTTACTATAAGTTTGAGCATATAGAACATAATTACTTTATATTTACCAAAACGCAATTCAATCAAGTTGTCAAGCTACAAAAAGACGTACTCTAATGAGCAATCAATTAATTTTATCATCCCGATCATGCTTA
>Ga0194111_10003569_pt1 | contig 18362 bp, 15 predicted proteins | sample TA2KigC300mmetaG_FD_146194 | JGI IMG/M metagenome (GOLD analysis project Ga0194111, IMG submission 146194) | Freshwater microbial communities from Lake Tanganyika, Tanzania - TA2015033 Kigoma Deep Cast 300m | ecosystem: Environmental > Aquatic > Freshwater > Lake | place: Tanzania: Lake... | reverse complement strand
GGCAGAGGTCGCTACTTGAACCGAAAAGGACTCCGGGAATGCGGTAATTTTCCCGGCAACCGGCAACCGAAGGGGTAAGCGGCCCAGATTTATCAGCGAATTTGCCCGTCATAAGGGTACCGAAGTCTTCCTGAAACAGGAGAGACAGCTTAATTACGTTGGTTTTTCAACAGCCTTCTAATGCAAAATAAATTGTATTTAACGCGAAGCCAAGTTGATAGAAAAACATAGCACTAATTAATATTAAAGCCGTAGACCAAGTACTAATTTTAGGAAGTATATCACAAATAAATTTAAGATCAATTGGCCAAAGCCATAATACCAATAGAGTCATCCAAATAAAAGAAAAAAAACCGCATATTACATACTCAATGATTAATGCTGTAGCGGTCATGTCTTGTCCTCAAACCTTTTGTTGGAATCCGCATGATAGTAGCCAGCTTTCAAGTGATGCAGGGTCAATTCACTTTAATCCATGATAGGCCTCTTTCGCCTAGTTTTAACCCCTAATGGTGCATCTTTTTTAGCGGGATTGTCCCATGGGAGACATGATGGCAAAATTTCGTAAAAAAAGTAATTCGACAGAAAGGAGGCGGAGTCCACATACACATACTACCTCGGGCGAGTAAATTGGCTATCTATTGAAATCTTACAGTGAGAAGGGCTATTCAAGAATAGCATACCTTGCCACTATCACAAAAATCGATTGGAGGAATAATTTTCAGAATATGTGGTTTTTGGCGGTTTCTTACCCCAAGGGCCTTTCCAAAAACTCCAGACTATAATTCCCTTCCAAGAACTGTTTGGCCAGGGCCTCCACGCTCACTTCGGTGGTCATGACATTGGCTTTTTAGCGATACACCTCGGTCCTTTTGGCGATACGCAAGACCAGGATCCGGGAGGCGCGGTCCTGAATATCGCAGACCAAGCGATAGTCTCCCACCCGATAGCGCCATAACTCACCCAGGGGGCCGCTGAGGGCCTTGCCGAGGTCTCGGGGATGCTCGCGATTAGCCAAACGCTCATCCATGAAATCAAGGATCCGCCTGGCAGTTTGCCGGTCTAACTTGCGCAATTGCTCTTTGGCAGTGTGAGAATACTCAATCGTCCAGGCCAAGGTCTTTCCTCACCTCAGCAGAGGAATAAGAATTCTCTTCCCCTTTGCGGATGCGCTCCAACACATCGGCAGCGAGGTAATAATCCTCAAGGTCATCGATCCTCTCGACAAGCGCCTTCCGTATATAAAAAGTCTTGGTCCGTCCGGTCTGGCGCGCCAAAAAATCCAAGCGCCTATCAAGGTCCTCCGGTAATCGGATAGATACTGGCATCGGGCTCTCTCTCCCTTGTTGTTCTATTTGTTATACATATTATACATGTTATACATGTATTATACAAAATATTTTTTGTATCCACAGGCACGGAAGCCAACCCCTTGGTCCAGACAGGCCTTTTTTGGCTTGAATTATTCCACTGTGATCATGGAAGACAGCTTGCCAATATCACAAAAAGCGATTGGAGGAAGGATTTTCAAGAACATTTGGTTTTTGGCGGTCTCTTACCCCAACGGCCTCTCCAAAAACTCCAGACTGTAATTCCCTTCCAAAAACTGTTTGGCCAGGGCTTCCACGCTCACCTCCGAGGTCATGAGCATGTCCATCTGGCGGGTGAAGTTGAGGAGCCGGCCGATCTGGTCCAACTTCTCTTCAATGACCGGGGCTTCGTATTTCATCAGCCGGGCGTCCACCCGGTCGCCCTTGACGTCCACGGAAAAATCCAGGCCCACCAGCGCGATGGCGATGGCCCGCACCCGCCGGTTGCGCCGCACGTCGTCCGCGGCGCCGCCCTTGAACGAGAAGGTGATGTAGTTTTTGTTCACCGTCCTGCCGCAGTAGGCGTCCAGGACGCTGTAATGATAGCCCACCCGGGAGCTGAAGTTAAGGTACTTGTCGGAGATGATGGCGAAGCTGCGGTCCCCGAATCGCTCCTCCAGGCCGGGCCCGCTCAAAAGCTGCTCCCGCATCACGGAGAGCAGACCGGCGAATTCCACCGGCCGGGGCCCCCGGACCTGGAGGGCCGGGTGCATCATGCCGTTTAACAAAGCCTTCAGGGGAACGCAGGCGATGTTGGCCGGGGTGACCTTGCGGGCCTCCTTCTTCACCCCCGTGAGCCCGCCGTCCAGGTCAATGAGGTACAGGTCCAGGGGGATGGGCGCGTCCAGCTTCACCGCGCCTTCGCCCTTATCCGACACCAGGTCGCTGATCTTGAACATCTCGGTGTAAGAGAGTTCGTGGACCAGCCGGCTCAGGTCGTGCAGGGTGCGGCAGGCGTTGGCGGTAAACTCCGGCGACTGAGGGTCCACCAGGTTAAGAGGCACAATGTGTTCCCCCACTTTTTTTAAGGTCTGATAGACCGGGGTGTCCTCCATGTGGGACTCTCGGGCCTGCTGCCGCCCCAGGAGTTCCCGCACCTTGCCCTGATAGACCCGTCCGGTGTAAGCGTCCACGGTGACTTCCACTCCCGGGGGAATGACCTGGGTGGCCACCTCGGCCCCCAGGATGGTGGGCACCCGGAATTCCCGGGCCACGGAAGCCATGTGGCCGGAAATGCTCCCCGCGTCGGTGACGATGGCCTGGGCCTTGGGCATCACCAGGACGTATTTGGGAGAGGAGTGCCGGGCCACCATAACTCCGCCTTCGGGGAAGTCCAGCAGGTCCTCGTCGCTCCTGACCAGGAACGCGGGGCCGCAGCCCACCCCGGGATAGGCCACCGCGCCCTGCTCCAGGAGCACCGGATAGCCGGGAACCGGAGGGATATCGGCGCGTTGGGCCTCCGTGGGCGCCTGGATTCGCAGGGGACGGGTCTGGAGCACCAGGAGACGGCCTTCCCGGTCCAAGGCCCATTCCACGTCCTGGGAGCCCTGGTAGTGGTCTTCCAGCTTCCGGGCAAAGCCGGCCAGGACTTTGATCTGCTCCGGCGTCAGGCAGGGGCGGTCCTGGTCTTCCGGCGGCACCGGGGCTTCTTGCAGCCCCCCTTCCGGGCAGCATACCAGCTTAACCGCCTTATGGGCCGCCTGCGTCTTGAGAATGGTGAACTCCCCTTTTTTAGATACCTGATACTGGTCCGGGGAAATGACCCCCTCCACCGCATAAGGCCCCAGCCCCCAGACCGCGGAAATCAGGATATGGTCTTCCAGGATATTGAAGGGGTGGCGGGAATACATCACCCCGCTGGCTAGCGCGTCCACCATCTCCAGGCAGGCCACGCTCATGGCCGTGTCTTCATCCCGGATGCCCTTGTTGAGCCGATAGGAAACGGCCCGGGGGGTGTAAAGGCTGGCCACGATTTCTTTGTAAGCGGGAATTAATCCCTCTTTAGTAACGTTCAGGATGGTGCGGTACTGGCCGGCGTAAGACAACTCGCTGTCTTCGCCGATGGCGCTGGAGCGCATGGAGACGCGCAAATCCCCGGCGGCCCGGGCTTGAGCCATTTCCTGGTAAGCGTTAAGAATGGCCGTTTCCAGGTCCGGCGGCGCCTGGGCCTGTCGAATCAGCTCCTGGATATCTTCGCTGGCCCGGGTGACGCTCTGAGGGTCCCGGGGGTCAATCTCTATTTTGCATTTGTTGATTTCATCCACCAGGTCGTTATAGGCCAGAAATGCCTGGAAGGAGCGGGTGGTGATGGCAAATCCCCCGGGGATGGGGAGCCCTACCCGGTTGCCCACTTCCCCCAGGTTGGCGCTTTTGCCTCCCACCCAATCCACCATGTCCCGGGTGATCTGGGAATACGGCAGGATAAACGCGGACTCCGGGATCTCTTTCCTTTCCCCCAGGCACTCCTTGATTCGGCCATTGATTCTTTCCAGCACCTGGTAAAGTTGGAGATAGCGGTGGCCGGAGAGGACGTCCAGGCTCTTGATCATGCGGAAGGCGTGAAACGCGGCCCGGGCCGACTGAGAACGGATGTAGGCCATGCCAAAAACCTGATGGCCCCGAAGCTTTTCCTCCATGTCGGTGATGATATTCAAGATCTCGGTGTTGGAGTCCAGCAGGTCCTTGAAACAGGTGTATTTAAAACGGAAGGCCGAAGTGACCTCTTCCCGGGGAGGCTGGCCTTTCCATTTGCGGTATATGTTCCTGAAGAGGTTGAAGGTCTCTACCATGGCCTCCGGTCTCGGGATGGGATGGGCACTCAAAAAATGTTTTATTCACGAATTATACCAGATGCCGGGACTGAATGTTAATAAGCGTCTATTATTAATGTGCCCTGCCTGCCGCCCAGGCGGAATTCCTATAAAATCTTTGACATTAACAAAATTGACAGTCAAACCCCTGCCCTGAGGGAGCAGTTCACTCCACCGCTTGGCAGCGGCAGGGGCCTCTTCTCCCTTGACTTTTCCTCATAATCCTATAATTTTTATTTGTTAAACTTAATACTTCTCTCAAGTTGACCCAACCATGGCGGTTTCCGGCAAACAGCGGGTGCCTTCGGGAGTAAGTCGCCTGGACTTTCTCCTGGGGGGCCTTTATATCGGCGACAACGTGGTCTGGCATGACGATGCCGGCAGCCTGGCCCCGGTCTTTTACCTCAACTTCCTCCAGGCCTCCCAAATCCAGAACCGGCCGGTCATTTACGTCAGCTTTGACCGCTCTCCCAAGAATCTGCTGGACAAACTGGGCCCCCTGGGGGATTATTCCCGGCTCACCATCCTGGACTGCTTCACCTGCGGCAAGGGCGCGTGTTCTCCCATCTTTCTCAAGTTTTATGACGAAGCCGAATCCGAGCTTCCCTGCCGGGTCATTATGGTGGAGGAGCCCCGGGACACCGAAAAATTCAACGAGATCCTTTACGGCATCCATGCCTCCCTGGAGGGAGACGTCCGCTTCATCTTTGAAAGCCTCACCGGCATGCAGGAGTTGTGGGGCAGCGAAGAGCGCATCCTCAAATTCTACACCCACTCCTGCCCCCGGCTCTACGAACTGAACACCGTGGCATACTGGATCCTGGAGAAAAACGCCCATTCCCCCCAGGTCCGCGCCCAGATCAACCAGATCGCCCAGGTGACCATTGAACTCAACATCAAGCGGGGCACCACCTCCCTGACCATCCTGAAGGCCGAGAACCGCAGTCTCGAAAACCTCCACAAACCCCACAGTTACTGGACCAAAGACCTCACCGTCACCTTTGATGAGGACCGGCGCACCTCGGGGCGCATCGATCTGGGCCTGCGCCTTAAGGAATTCCGCAGCAAGCGGGGGCTGTCCCAGGCCGAACTGGCCAAGCTGGTGGGGGTGACCCCCAGCACCATCTCCCAGGTGGAAAGCAACCTTATTTACCCGTCTCTCCCGGCCCTTATGAAAATGGCGGAAGTCTTGTCGGTGGATCTCACTTCTTTTTTTCAGAACCAGGCCGAAGTTCACAAGCGCATCATTTTCACCCCCGCGGAAGCCGTGGAGGTGAAGCTCCCCACCCTGCCGGAAGGAGCCGTTCTGGCCAAGCTCCTGTCCCCGGTGGACTTTGACCCCAAAGCCGAACCTTATCTCATTGAGATTTCTCCCAAGGAGACCCTGCCCTCCCACTTCTTTTTCCACAAAGGGGAAGAAATCGGCTATCTGCTCCTGGGCCGGCTCCAGGTGAAAGTGGGCACCGCGGTTTACAATCTCCGGGCCGGGGATGTGATCTACCTGACCTCGGAAATGCCGGCCCAGTGGCGCAACCCCGGCCCTACGGTGGCCCGGGTCCTCTGGATCAAGGTCAGATAAGAAGGCGGGACGCACCCTTTTTTTGGCCTTGACAATTAGTAAAACTGATAATACTCTGATACAAATTCAGTGTATATGCAGGATCGGGTTAAGATCGGTCCTAAAATGGCGAAAGAGAGGTCCGCATGAAAGACAAAATCCATGCCCTGGAATTTAGCTGCCAGTCCCCCTTGCGGTTTTACGAGCGTTGCTCTTCCTGCCCCCGCTTTAAGGAGGACTGTCCTGACCTGAAACTGGGAGTGGAAATTCTCCGGGGCAAAACCAAACTCGCATATGGCGCCAACGGCGCCGTGGACCAAGTCCATGTCTCCGCCTTCAACTGCCTGGCGCCTCTCTATTATTTCGAAAAGACCCGCAGCAACTGCGCCCACCAGGGCCGCTGCCGGGAAGAAGGCTTGTTGTTGGCCTTGCTCACCGGTAAGAAAACTCTGGATTGCTCCGAGAAACAGGTAATTTCTCTTCCCGCCCGGAAGGCCCGGGGACCTCAGGAGGTCGCCGCGGCCAAGGCTGCCGCAAAAAAATAAAGCCGGCTTCTTGGTCCGGCCTTTTCTCCTCAGGCAGAGCTTATTTGACTCTGCCTTTTTTTTATAAATCCGAATTGTTGCCTTAACTCCGGGAAGGGCCTCTGAAGATCGGCTGCCTCTTGCTGAAATAAAAAAAATACAATGAAATGAGTGGCACAGGCTTCCAGCCTGTGGGAAGGTTCCCTGGCAAACAGACGGCGCCCACAGGCCAGAGGCCTGTGCTACTAATCTTCAATTTCTTGTTTTTTGACAAAGATTTTACATGTATCCCGTTGATCTGATTAAGTAATCAGTTCAATTTTTGAGTTTGGTTGCGGCCAAAGGCCGCGATGTGCCACTAATATTTTTCTGGTTGTTGGTCTCTCTCGAAATAGAAAGATTTTTTCTAAGATGCCCTACCTTGATTGCCTTTCCGGAGCAAAGGCAATAATCGATCTTAGAAATAATCCCGGTTAAGCTCTGTCTATCTGGGGAAAAGAATCAATCCTCGAACAGCATCGCGCCCAAGTCCTTCCAGCACTGCACTTCCGGGAAGGGGTGGGGCGACCGGTTCCAGGGCTGGACAAACAGGACCGGAGTGATGCCGTGGGCCGCCAGGTGCCAGCAGGTCTCCAGGCGGTCTTCCACAAAGTAGCGCACCCCGTGGTCTTGCAGATAATGAATCTTGGCATCCGGGTCGCCAGTGGCCACCACCCGCAGGGCCTCCGGAGAAACCGGGGCCAGGGTCCGGGTAAGCCAGGCGCGGATAGGCCCGGCCCGGTCCCGGGCGGTGATGAACAGGAGCGGCGCCTCCGCCGCCAGCCGCTTAAGCACCGGAATAGCATGGGGCAAAGGCTCGATGGGCAACTCGTGGGGCCGGTCAATGAGATCCCGGATAAGCTCCGCGATGATCCAGGGCTCCAAATCCAGGCAGTCCTCCAGGCGGAAGGTGGTAATATGCTCGTACCGCAGGTGATGGCCCCGGTCGTAGCGCTCCCGGGCCAGGTCCAGGAAGGTGGTCATGATGTCCGCCACCACCCCGTCAATGTCAAAGGCCACCTGGTCCACCGGAATGCGGAGGGGTTTGGGGGTTGAGGAGTGTCTTGCAGGGTACTTCATTCCCGAAAATTTCAAAGATTTCTAATCCCTACAGGATGCGAAAATTGATATTATAAGTTAACCAACCAATTGCATAAAGGAGTAACTTGGTTTTCATTAGTGAAATTTGCAGCATTATTTAAAACTCTTGATTCTAACTGATACCATATTTCATTGGCCATGCTTTTGGTTATTGAAGCTCCTAGGAAAAAAATTTTAGGATTCAATCCATAATCAGAAAAACATTTCCTAATATTATTTAAAGCCGACTTTGCTGTTTTCCACCGTTCATCAGCTCCTGCTGGATCGATGCCTCCCTTTAACTCTCCAAGAGCAATATAAAAATTAGGATTTTTATAGGTATCGCTATTAACTTTTATAAAACTACAATTAAATAAACAAAGGTCCACATTTTTACCCACAAAAGGCGGTTTAATATTATAAATTAATGTTCTCATTTTATTTGATTTAACCCAAGCAATTCCTTTTAGTTTTAATTCTATCTCAGCATCATCATCTTTTTGTGATATCCATTTATTAGAATTTGATTCTAGCCAATGATAACTAATCCCAGCAATTTTTAATGTTGAAATTATAGTGCGTGAAATTTTTTGTTGTGCAAGAATTCCGGCCAAGTTTCGCATCTTTCCACCCAAAGCATCTCCTCGAGTAATAAGAAATCTATAAATCAATTCTTCAAGAAAATCAGGACCTGCCGGTTCAAGGAAATTTTTTATTAATCCCCGAATAGCCTTTTTTTTATCATTTTCATCCATGTAATTGGCTGCTTTATCGGATACCCCCGCCGCGATTAGTAATGCGGCACTAATCCCTTCTATTCCCATCAATTCCGAGGGATGTAAAGCTTGAGAGGCTAATGCCTTTAGTGTCCTGGCTTCAGATACAATTGGCGAGGCTGCATTGTTTTTTGCTAGGGATAGTGCAATAAACCCTGCCCTAATGCTTGCATGTGGCGTAATCAGATCTTCACTACTATTCAAATGAACAAGGTATTCTCTTCCTTTTGCCACTATACCTTTCTCCATACGTATACACATTTACGCAGGGGAGCGCGACCATGTGTCCCCATTTGTTGACTACTATTCCCTTTACCATTTGGTAACACTAAAATATTTTCTACCTCAAAACCTAGTTTTTCAGCAAAATCTGACAAAATCATGTCAACAGAAATACTCGCCCCTGCATACCGTACATTGTCATTAACCATAAACATTAAAGAATCTTTTTTTAAAACACGAGAACATTCGTAAATGACACAAGCCATTTCATAAAAATAGCCTTTTACCATTCGGGGAATGCCATTATTATTTAATCTACCTTTATTCTTTTGGTCTTCTAAGTAAGAAATAATAGATTGTAATAATCGTTGCTGATTGGCAACTTCAATAGGATATTTCCAGTTATTGTTTATTGATAACAAGTCCTTTGAACGGTTTTCAACTGTGCAGCTTAGCATCTCCTGTCTTAAGCGTATCATCTCTTTTTCAGTAATTCCCAGTAAGGCTAATTCCAACGCATAAGTCCTTGTATAATCGTAACGATTACAGTATGGAGGAGAAGTTATAATTACATCGTAATTATTACCTGGTAGTGATGACATTTTTTCCAAACAAGAACCTTTAAATAAAATTATGCTTCCTTTTCTCTTTTTATTGTCCCAGAGCATTTTGGCTTTATCAGATTCTAAATCAACAAGGATTTCATTCAATTTCATGCAGATTGCTTGGTCAAAATTTAGAATATGTTTTTTCTTGAACGGTCTTAATCCGAAACCCTTCCCGGAACGATAATCCCAACGTAAGTATTGACCATCTTTACTCGTATAGCTTACTGACTCGACTACACACAACAATGCAAATTTTAAAATAAGCTGAACTGATGGATTCTCCAATTCCCAACATTTCATATAGCGTTCAATTGCTTCAACTGTTTCTGGAGGATATGCTCCTTCGGTGATTCTTAATATTGGAAGGAGAATTTTCCCTGGTGACTTATTCCAAGGTTTTTCATGATACCAACGCTTTAATGTAAAAAAATCATCTTTAGTAAATGACTTTTCCGAACAATTTCTAGCTTCAATGATCTCTTGCCCAATCGGGAGTAATTCTATCCCATCTGCATCCAACCCGACTGAACTCGCAGCAAATAATGCTGTTCCACTTCCTGCAAATGGATCTAAAAGTTTACCCGATAAAATTTCGTTATGAGAAAGAAAGTGATGAACTAAAGATGCAGAAAAGGCTTCCTTGAATTTATACCATCTATAAGATGCTTCATTCTTATTTGCCTGGAAGCTAACAAGTTGGCGAGATAGAGAAGGATGGACCAGAAATTTATCTTCAAAGTGACGGAACAGTTGGCAATCAAGTAGCTCACACTCCTTTAAATAATCCGAGTGTTCGAAATGGTTTTCTTTGCTCTTTTCTTCCAACCTTAGCACTGATTGCCTCCTATTAATTATTACCATATAAACCGCCTTATGAAAATATTTTCTTTAACAAGCGGTAGAACATGATTTAATTTATAATCTCGAAACTTTAATCTAAAAACTTTAATCTCCAGACTAAACCTGGCAACCATGCTGACTACAAGGCACTAATCCTTTCTCACCGACCTCAAAATCCCCAGCACCTCATCCTCCGTCAGATCGTACCAGGCCCGGTAGGCGTCGGCCACCGCGAAGGAGGGGCCGGTGCGGACGTTGAGGCAATAAAGTTCGTCCACCAGGGGTTGGAGCTCCCGCACCGTGCGGCCCGAGCCGGTGGGAACCGCGACGATGAGGGGTCTGGCGCCCTGCTCTTTTAGAAACTTCAACGCGGCCCGCATCGTGTAACCCGAGGCCAAACCGTCGTCCACCACCAAGGTAGGGCGGCCTTTCAGACGAGGATAGGGCTTGCCCCCCCGCAACCGGGCCTCCCGCTGTTGAAGAATTGCCGCGGTTTTCTGCACCTGTTCTTGAATCTCCTCGGGCGTCAGGCGCAGGCGCTCCAGCAAATCTTCATTTAAGATGGCTTCCCCCGCAGGGTTGAGTGCGCCGAAGCCGGCTTCCGTGGTCCAGGGAAGCTGGATTTTACGAACAATAATCAGGTCCAGGGGAATCCCCAGCAGCCGGGCGATTTCCGCGGCCACCGGCACGCCCCCGGCCGGAATGGCAAAAAGGGCGATTTTTGTGGCCACCGGCACCCCCCCGGCGGGAGTGGCAAATAAATGGATATCTTGCCGGTATTTCAAAAAATGGACTGCCAGCCGCTGCCCTGCGTCGGCGCGGTCAGCAAACACATACACCCGATCCCGGAGGGAAGGGTCTTCTATGAGCTTTCCCATGGTCGTCGAAAATCCTCCTCCAGGGCCGCCACCCGCCGGCGGAACTCTTCTTGGGTGAGCTGCGCTCCTCTAAGCCCACCCTGGAGATTAACTTCCGAAAGATAGACTTCACCGTCTCGGCTCATAAGCAAGTCTAAAACTGCATAGGGGAACTTGCCCCGGGCCATCACCCGGCGGCAGAAATTGAGCGCCTCGGGAGCCAGGTCCGCAGGCCGGGATTCCCCCCCCTGAAAAAGATTTTTGCGGAAACTGTGAGGATTAACCCGCTCATAGGCTTCCGCATAATCTCCCAGGATAACCACCCGCAGGTCCCGGGCCTGGGCCACGAAGGGCTGGACCACCACCGGATAGGGGAGATTCTGAAGCCCGGCCAGGCTGTACAAAGCCTCCAGGGAGGGCCAGAGGCTCACCCCCAACCCCAGGTTGGCCCGGTCCCGCTTAGTCACCACCTGGCCCAGGTTGCGGGCCTGGAACTCGGTGACGCGGTCTGCCAGATCCGGCAGGGTATAGGCCACAAAACCCCCCGGGACCATGAACTCCCCCAGCACTTCCGCCTGGGCCGCCTTGGAGCGGCTCAGCAGTTGGGCCAAAGCCGAAGGGAAAAACTTCACCCCCCGTTCCGCCAGGTCAAAGAGTTTGATCTCTTCGCCCCCTCTCAGGGCCAGACGTCCCAGAACCAGGTCTCCCGGCCCCAGGTTCCGGTATTGTCGGCGGAACTCAGTGATAGTGCTGATAATTAAGGGAGGCATCAGGCATATTATACGCCGGATCGGAGGGATCGTCCAGCCGGGGCGGGGTCACGGGGCGAGATAGGCTTGCCCATAACTTATCCCCGATTTTCCGGGATATGTAGATTTCATATTGATCCACCTGAGCCACCTGCCGCCACCCCTTTGCCAGACGCTCCGGAGGGTAAACCTGCCGAAACACACCCTTGCCGAATCTTCCCAAAATCAACACTTCCGCCCCCACCCGGTCGAAATCGTAAGGCTTGTTCCGGGGGTTCAGCAATACCACTTTTTCGGGAGTGGACTCCACGAAAAAGAATTCCGGCATCAGGTGAATGCGGTGATCGTCGTCCAGAAAGGCCAGTTCGTATTCCGGAGTCTCGATGAGGCAATGACGGGGAACGCGTTTCAAATAATCCACCAAGCGATAGGGACTGTCACCCCTACAGGTGAGAATCGCGTCCAGGTAATTCAGCCCGTCACAGGGATACACCGTGACCAGGCCCAGGATCAGGCCGCCGGCCAGCCACCCCGGTGCGGGTTTTCCCAGGGCCGCAGCCAACCGCTGCAACCCCTGGCGAAGAAAATTGACCCCCAGGGGCGCCGCCAGAAACAAAGCCGGCAAGGCAAACCGATGCCAGTATACCGCGGTCAGGTAAACCAGGCTCCACAAGATAAAATTCCATATCCAGAGCCGGGTGCCGGGAGAGTAAGGCTCTCTTCCCAGGGTCCACCAGGTCCCCAATACTCCCAGCCAGATCAGGGGATGCCCCAAGAGATAAAAGACGCTTTCGGGATAGATGCGCCCAATGGTCAGGGGGGTGAAAAATTCATGACACAGGAGCTTTTTCTGCTGGAAGAAATGGAGCACCGCGGCGGTCAGGTCTCCCAGGATGACCCATTTCAATCCCAGGTAAGCCAAAAGAGGCAGGCTCAACCCCAGAATATAAATCAGGAGCCATTGGGCCAGCCGGCTCTTATCTCCCCAGGTATAGCGAGCCATAACCCCGAGAGGGGGGAGAAACGCCAGGCCGTAAAACTCCTTGGCGTCAAAAGCCAGCCCCAGGAAGATTCCTCCCAAAAACAAAAACCGGGGCGCGGCCTCTTCCATGCCTTTCACCAGCAGCCAGGTGCCGAACAAAAACAGGCCCAGGGCCGGGATATCCCCCAGGACCGAGCGGCCCCAGTACAGGACGTCGGTTCCCACCAGGGCCAGGGCCGCCGCGGCCAGGGCCGTCCCCGTCCCCCAAAGCCGCCGGGCTCCCATGAACAGAGCTAAAAAAGCAAAGGCCAGGTAAATGCCGGCCACCGTCCGCCCCGGGGTCACCCCTATCCCAAACAGGCGGTAGGCCAGAGCCACGGGCAAAATCACCGCCGGCCCCGCACTGATGCGGTAGTCCAGGTCGCTCAACTGGTCGGGACTCTGGACCGTAAAAGCATAGCGTCCGTGCTGCACCAGGTTGGCCGAAGTCTCGGAAAAGATGGCTTCATCCCACCAGAGGGTGGGAAAGTTGGCCAGATTATAGAAACTTCCCACCAGGATGAGGATGGCCAGCAGCACCCCTCCCAAGAGTACGGGAAAAGATGGCTGGGTGGGAGAATGGGTGAGCCTCACGGGTTGGTTTCTGCCTTAATTGCTGACCTTTATGGATATCAGGATTTTTTAAAGTCTCTGGTATGAAAAAAATTATTCCACTCGGACCATTTAACTATCCCATAATATAAAGAAAAAGCCTATCCTATTATAGGATAGGCTTCCATACATTTTAAATGAAAATTTTAGGTCAAAGGATAAAAAAGAGACGCATTAAAGACCGACAATGTTCCGGTGCAGTTCCTGGGTTTTTTCCAGCCTGGCCCGGTCCCGTTCCCGGACCAAATCCGCCAGGCGGTCCTGGATCCGTTGATAAAAAGTGCCATTGATGTCTTCACCCCGGGCATGGGCATCGATGAGCTGTCGGTAACAGCAGATCATCCGGGAAATCATGGACACCGCGTATTCCCGGCCCTGGACCTTGATGGTGGCCAATCCCAAGTCAAGATAAGCCTTCATCTCATCGCCCAAAATGGCGAAGGCCACGTTGGGATGGACGCGAATCCGCTCGTTGATCTCCTCCAACCGGGCCCGGGAAAGGCCCCGCCGGGACAGGACCTTGTGGCGCTGCTCGTCGGTGAGCAGGCAGAGGCGGAAGCAACTGCCGCTGCGATCGGGCCAGCCCTCATATTCCACGATTTCGTTGCCGTCCTCATCCCGGTACACCTTGCGGATATAGGTATCGGCGATGAGTTCATGGAACATGCAGTTGCCCACCCCCCCGATGCAACGGTTGCCGTGGACCAGGATCTCAGTCTTGAGCCCCAATTCATCGGCCTCCCGCTTGAAGCGGGTCAACTTCTCCACGGTGTTGATTTCCGTGGAGGCGACGATCTGGGTGGCCCCGTAGGACTGGTAGCGGGCCATCTCCGCCTGGGTCTGGATGTTGCAGCCCACGCTGGCGTGAATCACCAGCTTGGGAAAAAGCCGGTTAACCTCCTGCATCACTGCCGGGGTCTTGACGATCACCCCTTCGATGCCGAAGTGGGCGTACTTTTCCACCTTTTGCATGAGCAGGGGAAGCTTCTCCGGCGGTATCTCGGCGTTGAGAGCCACCCGCACTTTCCCCTGGTAACCGGCGGCAATGTTCACCGCCTGGCCGATCTGGCTGTCTTCCAATTCCCATTCGCACTTGCGGCGACTGAAGCCCTTAGCCCCCACGTACACCGCGTTGGCCCCGTTCTTAAAAACCCCGTCCACCATTTCCAGGCTGCCGCCTGGGGCTAAAAGTTCATTGATCATAAAGCTCCCACACCTCCCTGAGCCTTGCCAATAGGTTCCGCGGCTCTGCGACTTTCCTTACGCCAGTGCCTGTGGTAACCCCCAGGTATGGTGGGCTCCTCCCCGCGCCGACTTACCGGCGGCCCGGCTGTCTTCGACCTCCGGCAGGGAAATAATTTAACGGCTGTTGGCAATGTCAAATCCAACTTTTATTTTATGTTAAGCCAGGTTTTTTTTCAAATATTTCTTAAGCAGATATAAATACCAAAATTCACAAAATCATGGAAAAAAACTTCCTTGCCAAGAAATTTTTTTACCCACGGAGCCTCAAAATTTTTTTGAGGCTGAAATTTTATCAAATTATCGCCCCAATATCCGGTGGCCCAGGCTCAGCCTATGCCGGCGCCGGCTGAAGCCTGCGGCTGCATCAAGGCCGGCTAATTTTGCAAGATACTACATGGTTTAAGGATATCATACCCTTCAGACCTCTGCAAAGGTCCGCCAATGAGTCATTCTGCGGCGGTCGCCGCCCAAGAATCTCGTCGGGTGCGTTCTACGCACCTTATTTTCTAAAGCCGCTCAGGTTGAACGGGGCGTGAGACGCACCCTGTCATTAGACCCGTAGATAGGTTACGCCCAGGACAAAGCAGAGCCCGATCTCCACCGAAAAGGTGAGCAGATAGATGAGCAGCTCCATCAGTCCGCTGTAGTCGTCTTCCAACAGGATGCGGTTGGGGTCTCTCAGAATGTCCCAGGAAGTCTGTTCCGTCATGGTTCTCTCCTCGTTATCCCTGCTCGTTCCCAAGCTCAGCTGGGGAACGAGAAGTTTACTCGGCGTGATCAATCCCGCCCCTGCTTTAATAAAATTCCGCCAAAAGCCCATCAATAGGCCGCACCGGCTCCTGGCGCACCAGGGGCCCCATCCGGAGGGGCGGGTGGGCCTCCTCCAGCAAGGGCCGGGGGTTCCGGTATATCACCCCGGTGGGAATCCGGTCCCCCCATTCCTTGGCCTTCCGGTAGGCCCAGATTTCGTTTTCCGGATCATAGTCCGGCTCCTGATCCACGTGATACACCCGCTGGCGGTACCATTGGAAGGTGTTCACCCGGTTGAAGGTCACGCAGGGCTGCAGCACTTCCAACAGGGCAAAACCCTTATGGTTTATAGCCTCCTTATAGAGTTTGGTCAAGTATTCCAGGTCGCCGGCGAAACCCCGTCCCACCCAGGAGCAGTCCTGGGCCACGGCCAGGGCCAGGGCGTGGAGCGGCGGGGTGTACACCCCCTGGGGTTGAAGCAGGGTCACAAAGCCCTCATCGCTGGTGGGCGACGCCTGTCCCTTGGTCAACCCGTACACCTGGTTGTTGTGCACCACCAGGGTCATATCGGCATTCCGGCGGAACCCGGCCAGGAGGTGGTTGCCCCCTTCGCCGTAGCAATCGCCGTCCCCGGCCACCGCCACCACCTTGAGCTCCGGGTTGGCCAGGCGGATGCCCGTAGCCACCGGCAGGGTGCGGCCATGAATGCCGTTAAAGGTGTTGCACTTTAGATAGTGCGGAAATTTCGATGATTGGCCGATGCCCGAAACCACCACGATCTCTTCCGGCCGGATTTCCAACTCCGCCAGGGCCTGCTTAAAGGCCTTGAGCATGGGAAAATTGCCGCAGCCCGGGCACCACGCCGACTCGACGCCTTGGTATAATTCAAGGGGCAGCATGGCCTTCTCCCTCACCCGATCCCTTTCAGCCCGCGCAGTATAAACTCCGGGGTGAAGGGAGCGCCGTCATATTTCAATATCAGGTGGTTCGCGGTTATTCCGGTCTCTTGCCGCAGCAGCCGGTTAAGCTGGCCGGAGGCGTTCATCTCCACCATCACCAGCTTCTTGGCTTCGGCCAAAGCCGCGCTCACCACGTCCCGAGGGAAAGGCCACAGCTCGCTCATGTGCACCAGGCGGGCCGGAACTTTGTCGGCGTTCAGCCGTTCCACCGCCTCGGCCACCGGCCCGTAACTGGAACCCCAGCAGGCCAGGACCAGAGGCGCATCAGCCGGCCCCGCAGTTGAGATGCCCCCCAACTCCTTTACCATGGTCTGGAGCTTGCGGAGGCGCTTGTCGTGCATTTTCACCCGCACCGTGAGATCTTCGGTGAGGTGGCCGTCGGGGGTGTGCTCGTCCGAGTCCGCCACCACCACCGGCCCGAACCCCGGCAGCCTCCGGGGAGAAACCCCGGAGTCGGTGAACGCGTAGCGCTCATATTCCCCTGGGGCCGGACCCGTTTCCAGCGACCGGTCAATCTCCACCTGCTTCGGGAATTCCGCCGCCGTGTGGGTGAAATGGGTGTCCGCGAAAGCCTGGTCGGTTTGCAGGAACACCGGCAGTTGATAACGGTCCGCCAGATTAAAGGCTTTGGCCGCTAAAGCGAACCCCTGGGCCGGAGTTCCCGGCGCCAGGATGGCCCGGGGGAAATCGTCCTGGCCGGCCCAGAGCACGAAGCCCAGGTCCCCCTGAGAGGTGCGGGTGGGCAGACCCGTGCTGGGCCCCGGCCGCATGGCCTCCACGATTACCAGAGGGGTCTCGGTCATGGCCGTCAGCCCCAGGGCTTCGGTCATCAGGCAGAAACCGCCCCCGGAGGTGCCGGTCATGGACCGGACCCCGGCATAGGACGCGCCCAGGGCCATGTTAATGGCCGCGATTTCGTCCTCTGCCTGCTCCACCACTACCCCGTAGCGTCCGGCCCGCTGGCCTACGGCATTGAGCACGCTGCTCCAGGGGGTCATGGGGTAACCGCTGATAAACTGCAAGCCCGCGGCCAACGCCCCCAGGGCCAGGGCGTCGTGGCCGCTGATGAGCAGCCGGGGCTCAGGGGGCGCGGGAATCCCAGCCAGGGACAAGGCCGCGCCTTTACCGGCCGCCAATTCATAGCCCCGGGTGGCGGCCTGGACGTTCCATTCCACCACTTGGGCGCCCTTGGCCCGGAAGGTCTCTTTCAGCAACTCCAGCATAGGCCCCAGGGGCACTTGCAGCAAACCCAGGAGCGCGCCGCAGGCCCCGGCGTTCACCGCCACCTCCCCGGCCTTGGCCTCTCCCGGGATGAGGTCTTCATGGCGCAGGGCCACGGAGGGGCGCCCCGCGGGAACCTCCTTGACGAGAGAGGCGTCATATATTATCACCCCGTCCCGGGATAGCTCTCCCTGGTGCAGGGCCGCGGTTTCCTGATTCAGGGCCACCAGGATGTCCACCCCTTCCCGGGAGGAAACCAGGGGTTTATCCGCCACCCGGATCACATTAAAGAGGTGGCCGCCCCGGATGCGGGACTCATAAGACTGGATGAAAAGCACCTGGCAGCCCCGGCGCACCAGGGTCTTGGCCAGGGGCAAGGTGATGGCGTGCACCCCCTGGCCGGCGGCCCCGCCGATGAGAATGTTCAGGTCTATGGGCATAACTAGCCCTTTCCCCGGACATACCGGACTAATTGTGAATAATTACTCAAGCTCTGCTTGAATGTCAATTAAATAGTTGCCCAGGAGAGTTAAAAAAGAACAGTTTCGGAACCCTAAAACCCCTGGCTTTGGGAGAAACATAAGCACGGAGGAGAGGCGCGGCAAGGGGAGAGCAGGGCGCGTCCTGGGCGGGCCGGAAAGGAGAATTACAAAAGCCAGGGAGGTTGGTGGTTCTAGTGACGAGCCACCTTCTCCTCTGCCCCCCTGAAACCTAAAACCTGAAACCTAAAACCTGAAACCTAAAACCTAAAACCTGAAACCTAAAACCTAAAACCTGAAACCTAAAACCTGAAACCTAAAACCTGAAACCTAAAACCTAAAACCTGAAACCTAAAACCTAAAACCTGAAACCTAAAACCTAAAACCTGAAACCTAAAACCTAAAACCTGAAACCTAAAACCTAAAACCTAAAACCTGAAACCTAAAACCTAAAACCTAAAACCTAAAACCTAAAACCTAAAACCTGGAACCTGAAACCTGACCCCTATTCCTTATGGGTCCAGTCCTTAACCCAATACTGTTCACTTAATAATAAATCTGTGGTATCATGTGATAACCTATCACAGGAGGACCGCAGATGGCACGGACAGTTGCAGAACTCCCCAAAGGGAGCCGGATCAC
>Ga0194111_10003561_pt1 | contig 18374 bp, 8 predicted proteins | sample TA2KigC300mmetaG_FD_146194 | JGI IMG/M metagenome (GOLD analysis project Ga0194111, IMG submission 146194) | Freshwater microbial communities from Lake Tanganyika, Tanzania - TA2015033 Kigoma Deep Cast 300m | ecosystem: Environmental > Aquatic > Freshwater > Lake | place: Tanzania: Lake... | reverse complement strand
GTAAAGATGGAAACCCCGGCCGAAACGCCCGAAGCCACCGGCAAAGAAGCGGAAAAACCCAAGGTCTTGGAGACCAAGGGCGTCAAGTCCGAAGACAAGGGCAAGAAGGGCAAAGGGTCGGATAAAACCAAGAAAGGCGCCAAGAAAGCCGGCAAGGACGACAAAAAGGGCGGCGCCAAGGTAGAGGACATCAAGAAGGAAGAGACCGCCAAGTAAGGAAGCCGACAGAGGCCGCGGTTTCACTCGAACCCGCCGGCTGCTTCGGGCTGAACGCACGGGCCGTGGGAGCGCCGCTCTCACGGCTCTTGCGTTTTTAGGGGCCAAAGGGGCATCCTGAGGGGGGCACGGCTGAGGGCCCCCTCAGGGGAGGGTGGGAATCCCCGCCATGCATGGCATCAGCGCCGTGGCCGGTGATTATTGCGGCATGGCTGACTCCATGCATCGGCCGGCCACAGGTTGGGGGTGGGCGCGTTGTGGGGCAGGGCGCTCCGATCCCCGGCCCCTGCCCCACAACGATCTTTTCCAGGCAGCGCCTTCCGCGCCCCGGCTTTTTGCCGAAAGCGCCTTTTCTTTCCCCTCATCTTCGGCTATGAAAAAGCATGACCTTGCCCACCCGAAGACTTGCCTCAGGGGCGGAACTCCAGGACGTTCTTCTCCGTGAAGTCAGCGGCCGGGCCCTGGTTGTCGTCCCCCACCAGCGGCTGGCCCGGCAGGTGTGGCACCGCCGGCGGCAGGCCGTGGCGGCTGCGGGTGGCGGCGCCTGGGAGCCTCTGCGGCTCCTCACCCTGGAAGCCTGGTGGGCCGAGCTCCTCAAAGCCTCGTGGGCTCCGGTGGTCCCCGCCCCGCCCCTGGTGCGCCTGGCCCTGTGGCAGGAGGCCCTGAGGGCGGCCCCTCCCTTTGAAGGAGCCGCCCCTGATCTGGGTTGGGCTGCCGCCCTGGATGACTCCCATCAGCTTCTGGCCCGGCACCTCCTGCTGGATGACGCCCTCGGCCTGGGCGACGACCCCCTGACGGCCTGGCGACAGGAGGTCTTTTCTATTTATACTGCCCTGCTGCGGGAAGGAGAGTGGCTGGCTCCCGGCGAGGTGCCGTCCTATTTGCGCCGCTTGCTGGCCGCCGGACGGTTGCCTCTGCCCCAGGCCGTGTTTCTGGTGGGCCTGGAAACCGCGGCGGAAGTGGAGGAGGCCTGGCTGAAGGACGTGGCCCGATTGGCGCCGCTGCAACATCTGCATCTGATTGGCCAGCCTGAAAACGTCAAGGAGGCGGTGGTCCTCCCCGATCCCCGCCAGGAAATGGAATGGGTGGCGGCCCGGGTGGTGGAGGCGGTTTCGATGGACGGCGTCCCGCTGCACCGCCTCGCCGTCACCTCGCCCCTGATGGACCGGGAATACGCGCCGGTGCTGGAGCGCGTCTTGGCGGCATTGCTGGGCCAGCCGGAGCAGGGGGGGCTGTTCGCCTACAACTTTTCCCGGGGGCCCGCCCTGGCGGAGACGCCGCTGTGCCGCGCCGCCCTGGTGCCCCTGAAATTCATCGTCGGGGGGGAGCGACGGGAAGATCTGGCCTCCCTGCTGCTGTCCCCCTTCTTTGGGGCCCTAAAGTCCGTCCGCCTGCCGCCGGCCCTGGCCGACCGCAGGTGGCGGGAGGAACGGCGGGAAGCCGGCTGGCCCCGGCTCCGGCCGGCCCTGGCCGCCGTCCTGGAGGAGGAGCCTTCGGGACGCGGGGTGCTGGAGATGCTGGACCAGGCCTTCGGCGCGCTCCATTCGGGCCCCTCATCGGGCCGGGAATGGCTGGCGCGGCTGCGACAGGTTTGGAGATTCCTGGATTTTCCCGCTCTTCCGGGGGAAGAGCTCGCCGGGCACCTCGCCGCCCTCCGGAATCTCCTGGACCAGGTGGAGAGCGCGGTGGGAGGGCGCCATCTCAGCGCCGGCGAAGTCCTGGAGTGGCTGCAACAGGGGGCGGAACGCCTTCTGCCCCCCGGCCCGGGCGCGGAAGAGGCGGGTCTCCAGGTTCTGGGGCTGCTGGAAATGCGGGGCCTGGACTTTGACCGGGTCTTCTGCCTGGGGCTCAACGCCGGGGCTTTGCCCGCCGGCCCCCGGTTCCACCCCCTGCTCACTGCCCGGGAAAACGCCCTCACCCTCGGGGGCACCCATGAGAGCCAGCAACGGTTCGCACGGGAACTGTGGGGTCATCTTCTGGCGTCGGCCCCGCACCTGGTGCTTACCCGCCCCCGGGTGGTGCAGGAGGAGGAGAACGTGGCTTTCCCCCTGTGGGGGGGGGAGTGGCGAGAGGAGAAGTTTTGCCCCCTAAGCCGGCCCCATCCCGCCTGGGTTTCTGCGCCCCCGGTGCGTGCCCTGCTGGGGGCTCAAGGCTCCATCCGGGCCGACACGGAAGAGCCCGCCGTGCCCCTGCCCTGTCCCACCGAACTGCGCATAACCCAGGCCGACATGGCTCTGGCCTGTCCCTGCCGGTTCCTTCTGGAAGTGCTCCTGGCGCTGCGCCGGTTGCCGGAGATCGAGTCGGGCCTCTCGCCCCTGGAGCGGGGTGAGCGCCTCCACCGCGTCCTGGCCGATTTTGTGGAGCATTTCCTGAAACATTCCCTTCCCCAGGAAGAGGTCGCCGGGCAGTGGGCCCGGGACCTGTTGGAGGCCTCGGCCCGTCGTGCGGTGGGGGCCTTTCTGGACGATCCCCATTGGCAGGCCGAATGGCGGCGCTGGTTCGGGGACGACTCCGGCGCTCCTGGGCTGCTGTGGGCCTGGCTGGACCTGGAGGCCCAACGGTTGGCCGAGGGCTGGCGCTGGCAACGGGCGGAAGCGCTTTTCGCCGGCCTGAGAACCGGTAACTGGCCCTTTCTCCTGAGAGGACGCATCGACCGCATTGATCAGCACGCCGACGGCGCCGTCATGCTCTGGGATTACAAAACCGGCAGGATTCCCACACCCAAAGCCCTTTTCAACGAAGTCCGGGAATTCCAGTTGCCCGGCTATCTGTTGGCCCTGCGGGCGGGGGCGGTGGGACTGCCGGAAGCTGCCGGCACGGTGCGGGCCGGCTATATCGGCCTCAGGTCTCCCCGGCGGGACCACCTGAAATTTGCAGACTACGCCGGGAAGGCCCACGAGTGGGACCGGCTCCTGGACGACTGGGCCGACCGGCTGGCGGAGTTGGGCCGCCGCCTCCGGGCCGGGGATTACCGGCCCGATCCCAGACCGCCCGATCCGGAGAAGGGGCCCTGCCTCTATTGTCCCTACCTGTTGGTGTGCGGCTACCGCGGGGAGGCCGCCGCCGAAGAGGGGGAGGACGGGGAGGACGACCGGTGAGCGGGCTGCCGCCGGACCAGGACCGGCGCGACCGGGCCGTCCAGCCCGGCCTCAGCGTGCACCTGGAAGCCCCGGCGGGTTCCGGCAAGACCGCGGTGCTGCTGGAGCGCTACCTGCACCTGCTGGCCCGGGCCGAGGCGCCGGAGGACATCCTGGTGCTCACCTTCACCCGCAGGGCCGCGGGGGAGCTGCGCACCCGCATGAGACAGTTGCTTCTCGAACCCGAGGCCGACGGCGACACCGAGATGCCGCCGCACCGGGCGCGGCTGGAAGGGCTGGCCAGGGCCATTCAAAGGCGTCCGGACTTCGGGCTGGACCTGTTTGAGCGCCTGCAAATCTCCACCTTTCACGCCTTCTGCGCCAGACTGCTGAGTCGGGCGCCCTATGAGGCGGGATTGCCTCTGAGTTTTCGCCAACTGGACGAACAGGAATACCAGCGTCTGAGGCGGGAGGCCGTGGAAGAGACCCGGCGGCGCCTGGCGGCCCGGCAGGAGGAGGACCCCTGGCGTCAGGCCCTGATCCGCCGCCTGGTGCGTCTCAATAACAACTGGCCGATGCTGGCCCGACAGCTGGAGCAACTGCTGGGCCAACGGGAAAATCTGTCGGACTTCATGAAGCTGGCCTCCCTGACCCAGGTCCCGCAAAGATATCGGGAGCTATTGTCCCAGCGGCAGGACCGGCTCCTCGCCGACTCCCTGGGTAGCCTGCGGCAAGCCCTGGGGGCGGCTGGTCTGGGCCGACGCTGGGGGGATTTTTATGCGGCTCTGGCCCAAGCGGGCTCCCCCCTGGCCGAGATGCTCCCGCCGCACCTGCCGGGTGTCGGCCCGGAGGACCTGCCCTCCTGGCAAGGGATCGCCAACGCCCTGTTGACCAAGCAGGGAGAGCTGCGCCGCTCTTTTACGCCCTCCCACGGCTTCCCCAAGGGTTGGGAGAAATCAGACTGGATCGGACTGATCCGCCATCTCCCCGACGGGGTCGTCCGGCTCCTGAGAGAAATCCGGGGGCTCACCCTGACCCGCATCTCCCCCGAGGAAGTGACTGCTCTGCAGGACCTGCTGTTGCTCCTGCTGGAGGTCATCGGGGTCTACCAGGAGCTGTGCCGGGCGGAGGGCGGCGTGGATTTCGCCGCTCTGGAACGGGGGGCCCTGAATCTGCTCGACACCGAGGACCCCGGCGAGCTGCTGCAGCGCCTGGACCGCCGCTACCGGCACCTCCTGGTGGATGAATTCCAGGACACCAGCGTCAATCAACTGTCGTTGCTGGGTCGTCTCATGGGCGACTGGCAGGGCGGGCCGGACCGCACCCTGATGGTGGTGGGAGACCCCAAACAGTCCATCTACGGCTGGCGCCAGGCCCGGCTGCGCCTTTTCCTGGAGGTGCGCCGGCAGGGGGTGCGCTGCTCCCGGGGGTTCACCCTGATCCCTGCGGGGCTGGAGCTGGAAACCAACTTCCGGGCCACCTCCCGTCTCATCGATTGGGTCAATCAGGTCTTTGGGCGCACGGTGCTGGCGGACCCCGCCACGCTGGAGGGGATGGCGTTCCACGTAGCCACCCCGGCCCCCGGCGCCGACCCCGGCCGGCCGCCCCGCCTGGCCCTGTTTCTCCAGGACCCGGACGATCGGAGCAAAGCCCGCCAGGCCGAGGGCCGCTGGCTGGCCCGGGAAATCCAGCAGGCCCTGCTGGACCTTCCCCCCGGGGAGAAGATCGGGGTTCTGCTTTTTACCCGGCGCCATCTCTCCACGTATCTTGAGGCCTTGAAGGCCGCAGGTCTGACGGCCAAAGTCCGGGAAGGCCTGAAGCTGAGCGCCAGCCCCGCCGCCCATCTCCACAATCTGGCCCGGGCTCTGGCCTTCCCCGCGGACGAGGTGGCCTGGGCGGCGCTGCTGCGGGCGCCGTGGACGGGATTGAGCCTGGAGATGGTATCCCGGACGGCCTTGAGCCCTGGGAAACTATGGTTGGAAAAAATCCAGGAAGCGGCTGCCGCGCCCGCCGCCCCCGCGGTGCTCCGCACGTTGGCCGCCGCTCTCCAGGCCGCCTGGCCCGCCGTGGGACGCCGTCCTCTGGCCCGGATACTGTCCGATTTTCTGGAGAGTCTGGACGGCTGGGAGGCCGTGGCCGCCACCGAAGGGGCCGCGGGCGTGGCCAACGCCCTGACCTATCTTGACCTGATAGGCCGGGCCGACAACGGTTTGCCCCAGGCAACCTGGGAAAAGGTGAATTTTTCCTTCCAGGAGGAATTTCAGCCCCCCGACCCCCAGGCCCAGGAGTCGCCGGTGGAATTCCTCACCGTTCATGGGGCCAAGGGGCTGGAATTCCACACCGTGTTTCTGCCGTTTCTGGACTGGCAGCCCCTGGCCAATGAAGACCGGCGCCCCCCCTTCCTGCTGGAGGAGATTCCCGGTGCGGCCTCTCACGGGCTGGCTTTGGCGCCGCCCTCCTGGCAGCATTCGCCGGGCGCCGATTTTCGCCTCCTGAAGACCCTGCGGGACCGGCGCATCCTGGCCGAGGCCCGCCGGGTCTTTTATGTGGCGGCCACCCGGGCCAAACGGCGGCTGCTCCTTTCCGGAGTTCTGGCGACCCCGAAAAAAGGCCCGCCGACTCCGCCGGCCCAGGGTCCCCTGGCCTGGCTGTGGGGTCACTTCGGCGCTCCGGAGGTCACCCCCGGTGCTTCCCCGGCCTGGATGGACCCGGAGACCGTGGTGGAAATCCGGCAGGACTGTCCTCCTCTTGCCGGGTCTCCCCCGGCGGCGCCCACGGCCCCGGCCGCTCTCCGGATCGCCCGGGAAGAACTCCCGTATCGTCTGGAATTCCCTTCCCGGTTGGCCGTGGAGGAACCCTTCCAGGCCGTCGCCCGTCCCGGAGATGCCGAAGCCTCCCGCGTCGCCCGGGCGCGGGGGGAGGTGATCCATGCCCTCTTGGAGACCTTGTCCCGGGGCGCGCCCTTCCCCGACGCCGCCGGGGTGGCCGCGGCCCTGCGCCGGAGCGGCCTCTTTTCTGAGGACGCCCGGCGGTTGGCCCCCCAGGTGCTGGAGGAGGTCCGGGCCTGCCGGGACGACCCGGTTCTCAAGGAGATTCTCAGGCCGGACTGGCCCACGGCCATGAGCGAGTGGCTGCTGGAGGACGCGGCCCCCGGGCTGGTGCGCCGGGGCCAGATGGACCGCCTCATCTTCAACGGCCGGGAGTGGTGGCTGGTGGACTACAAAACCTCCCGGCCGCCTTCGGGAGAAGACTGGGAGGGATTCCTGGCCCGGGAGACGGAAAAATACCGCCCCCAACTCCTGGCCTACCGGGAGATGGCGGCCCGCTTCCTGGGACTGGCCGGCCCCGCCGAGCTGCGTCTGCTCCTCTATTTCACTGCCTGCCGGCGGGCCGTCGTGCTATAATGAGGCTGCGCTGAAATTGATTATGAGTTTCAGGTGTTAGGTGTTGGGAAGGTGTAGCCTGCGCCGTCGCGAACCATGAATCGCTTTTTTGGCAAAGTGCTTCCCCAAAGGAAAGGCGGTTATGCAACCGACAAGCAGCCGTCCCGGACGTTTCGTGTCGTTCATCATCGTGGCCCGGAATGCGGAGAAGTTCCTGTCCACCCTGTTGGGCAACTACCTGGATCAGGACTATCCCGCGGAGCTCCGGGAGCTCATCTTCGTGGATTCCATGTCCGAAGACCGCACCCGGGCCATTGCCGAGGAATTCCGGCAGAGCCACCCGGAGTTGGCCATGACCATCCTGGAGAATCCCCGGGTGGCGGTGGCGGCGGGGTGGAACATTGCGCTCCAGGCCGCCCGGGGGGAAATCGTGGTGCGGGTGGACGCCCACGTCTCCATTCCCTCCAATTATCTGCGGGACGGTGTGCAGCTCCTGGAGGAGCACAGTCCGGAAGGGGTGGTCTGTGTGGGCGGGCCCTGGACCACCCGGGGGGAGGGATTTTGGGGCCAGGCCATTGCCGCGGTCCTGTCCTCGCCCTTCGGGGTGGGCGATTCCCCCTTCCGCCACGGCGAGCGGGAAGGCATCGTGGAAACGGTGCCGTGCGGCCTCTATTGGAGGTGGGTCTTTGACCAGGTGGGGCTGCTGCGGGAGGATGTGGGCCGGGCCGAAGACAACGAACTGCATGCCCGCATCCGGGCCCGGGGGGGGAAATTTTATCTTTCGCCGAAACTGCGGAACACCTATGCCTGCCGCTCCACCGTGGGCGCCTTCCTGCAGCAGGCCTACGGCAACGGCTACTGGGTGATGGCCTCCTGGCGGGACTGCTCGGGCCGCCACCTCATCCCCTTCTTCTTTGTGGGGCTGCTGGGGGGATTGGGGCTGGGGAGCTTCTTTTCCCCGGCCTGCGCCACCGCCCTCAGCTACCTGGGCTCCATCTACCTGGCCCTGGCCCTGTATGCCGCTTACCTGGCCCCTTCCGAGCTGTCCGCCAAGGTGAGGCTGCTGGTCTGCCCGCCCCTGTATTTGCTCCTGCATCTGGCCTACGGGCTGGGAAGCTGGGCGGCCCTCATCGCCCGTCTCCGGCGGGAGTGGGCCGGGTGACGGGCCACGGGGAGGCGGGGCATGGCTAAGAGCGGAGGCGAGCCCAGGCCGGAGGGACCGCCCGCTTCCGGACACGAGAGCCCGGAGCAACGTCTCCGGCAGGAAGAGGAGCGCCTCCAGGCGGCCTACGCCCGGCGCTCCTGCGGCGACCTTTACTCCTGCTTCAATCCGGGGCATCTTTTTCTGGTGCAGCAGCGGGAGCAGCGCATGCTGGAGCTGCTGCGGCGCCACGGCTTTGCCCGCCTGGAGGACCGGCGCATCCTGGAGATCGGCTGCGGCGAAGGGTTCTGGATCAACGAATTCATCAAGTGGGGGGCCAAAGCGGCGCATATCACCGCCGTGGACCTGATCTGGCGGCATGTGGAGCTCACCCGGGCCCGCACCAATGAAGAGGTCACCCTGATCTGCGCCAACGCCGCCTCCCTGGACCTGCCGGACGCCTCCTTTGACCTGGTGCTCCAGGCCACGGTCTTCACCTCCATCCTGGACCCGGCCATGAAAGCCCGGGTGGCCGGGGAGATGGTGCGGCTGCTGAAACCCGGGGGCCTCATCCTGTGGTATGACTATCACGTGGACAATCCCGCCAACCCCGACGTCAAGGGGGTGAAAAAGGCCGAGATTCACCGTCTCTTTCCGGGGTGCCGCATCGAACTGGAGCGCCTCACCCTGGCCCCGCCCCTGTGCCGCGCCCTGGCCCCCTACTCCTTTCTCCTCTGCCACCTGCTGGCCAAGATCCCCTTCCTGTGCACCCATTACCTGGGAGCCATCCGCAAAGCAAAAGCGTGACAGGAATCCCAGGGGTGCTGTCAATGAGCGGCGGCTTCCGGTATGACTATTCTGCCTGAGGGCACATCTGTGAACACGGGGCGCCGGGGCAGCGGCGTCAGGGGAGGTGCTATGCAAAAACAGTTCAAGCGGATCCGGCTCATCCTGGCGGTGGCGGTGATGGCCGGATTGACGGTGGGGGGCACCTGGACAGCCAACCAATTCTTCTACAAACCGAGCCTGGGGGCCAGCGGCACCCAGGAAAAGACCACCTACGACACCGGCCTGGACCGGGTGGACGCCAGGCTGGGCAAGGAAATCTGGATAGGCGACCCGGCCTACGGCAGCACCCTGGCGTCCGCCGTCACCGCCATCGGCGGCAACCAGGTCATTCTGCGGGTGCCGGCCGGGACCGCGACCATCAGCACCGACCTGACCGTGCCGGCCAACATCACCCTGCAATTGCAGCGGGGCGCGGTCCTGTCGGTGGCCGACGGCAAGACCCTGACCATCAACGGGGAGATCAGGGCCGGGGCCTACCAGATCTTCGCCTGGACCGGCGCCGGGGCCATCCGCCTGTCCAACGCGCTCAAAGAGGTGCTGGTGGACTGGTTCATTCCCGCGGGCGCCACCGACCACACCGCGTATATCAAAAAGGCGGTGGACTCCGGCAACCACCTGGTGGGGAGCGGCGTCTATGCCCGCCCGCCGGTGGTCCTCACCAGGGAATCCTATGTCATCGCCAACCTGAACTTCGACATGGGGGCGACGGGACTGCCCAACTACTGCGGCCTCACCCTCAGCGGCAAGCCCGGCGGGGGCAACAACGGCAGCGTCAAGCTGACGGTGAACGGCGCCAATGACAACGGCATTCTCATTACGGGCAACTTCACCGCCGGCGGGGCCTTCGCCAACTATATCACCCTGGAGAACCTGCAGATCATCAAGGCGTCCTACCCCGGGGACGCCCGCAGCGACTACGGTTTGAAATTGCGGCGCTCCCAGTGGATCCGCCTCAGAAACGTCAAGATCAAGAATTTCGGCGAATCGGCCCTCTTCATCCAGGACTGCTTCTTCGGTTCTTTTGAGGGCTTTGAAGCCGAGACCTGCTACCGGGCCATCAACCTCACGGCCAGCACCATGGACCCCTATTGGGCCTGCACCACCATGCACTTCGTCAATCCCTCCCTCATGGGCTGCAAGATCCTGGTCTATAACAGCGGCGGCCGGGCCCACGCCACCTTTTCCGGGCTGACCGCCGACGACTTCGGCGGCTTCACCAGCACCGCCTACGTGGACGTGAGCCACCAGACGGTGCAGCTTTACTTTGACCGCTGCTGGCTTGAAGGCCTGAACGCCGCCAGCTACGGCGTCAACTTCCGGGACGGCGCCATGTACCCCCGGTATAACCACATCACCTTCACCGATTGCCAGTTGCACCTGAAAAACCCGAGCTACCTGGTGGGCGCCTCCGGCAGCGGCACCGGGGTCATCTCCCTGAAAATGAGCAGCATCAGCTATACCGACTCCGGCGACTCAGTGCTGTACAAGGACCGGACGGTGATTCCCAACCGGACCGACAGCCACGCCTGCACCGAAGTGGCGGGTCTGGGCAAAGCCGACCTGGAGGGACCGGCCATCTTCATGTCCACCCCCACGGCCAGCGGCACCATGGTGACCGAAGGGCCCAACGGTGTGGCGGTGGGCACCAAAGGGGTGAGCTCCTTCGGCGGCGTGGTGAACCATCGCTACTATGACGACGGCATCGTCGGTCTGAGCCAGGAGTACAAGAACGACGGCTTCATCTCCACCATCGGCGGGCTGATCACGCCCTCGCTGTTCCTGCGGCAATATTACCTCTACGGCCTGCGCCTGGCGGTGGCTTCGGCCATCCCGGCCAACCAGACCTGCAACACCAGCACGGCCACGCCCTATAAGCTGACCAATGTCACCAATCCCTCCACCTTCTGCCGGGGGGACACGGTGGTCATCACCGGGGCGGGGCCCTCCGGGGGGAACCTCACCACCCAGATCGTGCAGATGGAGTGGGACCTGAGCGCGGTCTATCTCAAAGACCCGGTGCAGGCGACCCTGTCCGGCACGGGCCTCAGGATTTCCGGCAACAAGGGGGACGTGCGGCTGAATTCCAGCCCGGACGCGGGCAAGGCGACCCACTGGGTCTGCACCGCGGCGGGCGCGCCGGGGACCTGGGTGGTGGGCGGCCAGACGGGCTATCGTACCAGCAGCGGCGCGCCCAGCGGCGTCACCCCCTATTTCATCGGCGAGGAGCTGTTGGATACCACCAACGGCAAATGGTACAAGGCCAAAGGCGCCACCAGCTCCGATTGGGTGGCTTTGAACTGAGGCGGAGGGGGAGGGGAGGAACGCTGAACAGGATTGGCTGGGGGAGCGGCGGTTCCTGGGGCGCCGGTGTCTCGCCTGCGGAATCCTCCCCCCCCCGACCCCCCTGCATTGGCGCTATACATAGCGTCATAAATAATTGGACATGCTGGCCGTCTTTTCCAACTGGTGCTGCCCAGTTTGACACCATGAGATGAAGTCGCCTGGGATCAAGCCGGCTGGCATAAAGCAAAATCTTTAAAAGTACCTGAAAATATTATTCTTAAGTCTCTCCCGCCTTATTCTCCCGAGTTTAACCCGGTGGAGAAGTTGTGGCAGTGGTTAATGCTACTGCGTTCAGTAGTCCAAAAGTCCTTTCATTTTCCCCCCTTTGCTAAAGGGGGTCAGGGGGGATTTGTCAGTATTTGTTAAGGGTTAATCAATAATTCCACGTAGTAGGATTAAAAAAACATGTCTGCCGGAACCGGCTTTTTGCCTACCTGGATGATCTGATGAATACTATGGCAGAGGCATTGCTCAACCTGACCGCCACTCGCTTCAAGGAGCTTTGCCAGTGCTCCTATTTGTTGCATTAGATAGCGAAAATGGCATTAGTTGGCCACTACATTTTTAACATTATCCGGAACCTGGGTTAGTAATTTCAAGAAGTTATGCTCCAAAGACCCTTAAAATCGACCAACAACTGTCGAAGATGAGTCTGACGCACCCTAGAAACAGGTCACCAGACCGACCACCACCGCCGCCAGCCCCATATACCGGTCCAACTCGTCACTCCTTTACTCGCGTATTGCAAAGGCGTTGTTAAAGCACTTCCGGGTAGCGGGTCAGGAAAAGTTTCTCGGCCTCCCCGGTGCCGATGAGGAACAACTCGTCCGCAGCCTTCAGGGGAAGGTCAGGATCAGGATTGAGGCGCATTTTTCCCTCGGCCTGCACGGCGATGAGGGTGCACCCGGTCTCTTCCCGGATCTTGCTGGCTCTCAGGGTCTTGCCGGCCAGGGAAGGATGGGTCTTGACCCGGAAGATGTTGAGCCCCTCGCTGATCATGAGCACCTTGTTGCTGATGAGCAGATTAAAGATGGTGTTGGCCGCCAGAGAGGCGGCGGACATCACCAGATTGGCCCCGGCGGTGTGCAGGATGCTGATGTTGCGGTCCAAAGTGGCCCGGCTGATGATCTGCACGTCCGGACGCAGACGGCGGCAGTAGATGGTCAGATAAATGTTCAGGTCGTCGGTGTGGGTGGTGATGAAGACTGAGGGAGACCTTTTAATCCCGGCGCGGATGAGGGTGTGCAGGTCGGCGGCGCTGCCCTGGATTATCCGGTCGTCCCCTTCGATGATGTCGGGATTATTCTCTATGATACGGAAATCAAGGCCTCTTTCCTCCAGGGCCTCCGCCGCGGCCCGCCCCACCCGGCCGCCGCCCAGGATCAGGATGGGGGCGGTCAATTCCCCCACGCCTTCCATAAAACGGTCATAATCGGCCAATTGCTCCTCGGAGCCGGCCAGCACCAACACAGTGGTGGGATTGATGAGGCTTTGGGGCCGGGGGGCCTGAAACTGCCCTTGTTCCCAGAGACCCACCACGTTGATGCCCGTGGCCTGCCGGATGCCGCTGTCCTGAAGGGTCTTGCCCACCAGAGGGGTGCGCATGGCCGCGGCTTCGGCGATGAGCAGGCGGTCGAAGCGGCCGATGACATTGGCCCGGGGGCTGATCCCCAGGGCGCGGCGGGCCAGGGCCTGCCCCAGCATTTTCATGAACTGGAACACTTGAGTGCTGCCCGCCAGATGCAGGATGTCGATGGATTCATCCAGGTCGGCATTGGTGACGATGGGGGTCCGGGTGGTTATCTCCCGGATGGTGAAGGTGATATTGGTGTTCTTCATATCGTCATTATTTGCCACCACCATGGCGGCCTGGGACACTCGCAGACGCCGGTAGGCTTCGGGGTCGTCCAGGTCTCCCACCACCACATTGTAGCCCTGATCGATGAGGTCCAGCGCGTGCTGGATATCCGGCGTCAGGATGACGTAGGGGCGTTGGTAATGTCTCAGGCGTTCCACCAGACTGATGGTGATGGGGTCGAAGCTGGTAAAGATCACATGATCATCGAATTCTTCCGGCAACTCCCGGGGCACCCGCAGCTTGGACTGGGCCTCCAGCCAGGGGGCATAAAAAAAGGTGATGAAAGTAAAGGGCAACATGATCAGCAGCAATAAGATCCCGGACAGCAGCACGACGATGGAAAAAACCCGGCCCAAGTCGCTGGTGAAGGTAATGTCTCCAAACCCCAGGGTGGACATCACGGTGAGCGTCCAGTAGAAGCCGGTGATCCAGCTGAACCGGCGGCCTTCGTATTCCATCAGAAAGTGAAAGAGCAGGCTGTAGGTAGTAATCAAAAAAACCAACAACAATACAAACTTGAGCAAGGTGCGGATTTTTTTCGTGGTCTCCCGGGTCTGGAGAAAATATATTAACTGGGAAGGAAGGAATTTCATCGCAGCCTCGGACAAGATAGAATGGCAAAGTCACCCAAAGACAGCGTTCTGCAGGGCCTTCGGTGCGTCAGGCCGCCCGCGGGACGATAACGGTGCATTATATCAAACCTCTGTCCCCGGTGCAGCGCCGCGGGTCGTCTTCAGGAAATGAACCATTATGAAATCCTGCCGGCCGGCCGGCGTCGGGTCGGGGCTGCCGGGGGAGACAGGGGAAGCCCCGGAAAAAATATCTCCCTTCGACCTCGGTGTCAATGTGAGTGAAGCGCCATGATGTTTGACAATATGTTCCATGAGATCACCGCGATTCTGCTGGCGGCGGCGGGGTTGGGCATTATCGGACTGGTGCTGCGGCAGCCGTTGATCGTCTCCTTGTTGGCAGCCGGGATCCTGATCGGCCCCTCCGGCTTCGGCCTGATCAGAAGTCATGACCAGATCGAACTGTTGGCCCATATCGGCATTGCTCTCCTGCTCTTTGTGGTGGGTCTCAAGCTGGATTTGCACCTGATCCGCACCACCGGGAAGGTGGCCCTGGCCACCGGCCTGGGGCAGGTGTTGTTCACCTCCGTCTTCGGCTTCGTCATCGCGCTGGGATTGGGGCTGGCGGTGGTGGAAGCCGTCTATGTGGCCGTGGCCCTGACCTTTTCCAGCACCATCATCATCGTCAAGCTCTTATCCGACAAGCGGGAGATAGACTCCCTGCATGGACGCATCGCCATCGGCTTTCTCATCATCCAGGACATCGTCGTCGTCCTGGTCATGATCGGCCTGACGGCCCTGGGGGGTCGCAGCGGCGGTCAGGAAAACGTCGTCTTGCATGTTTTATGGGTCTTGGGCGCGGGCGTCGCTTTTTTGGCGGGCATCGCTCTCATGACTCGTTATGTGCTCCCTGCCCTGCTGAAATATCTGGCCCGGTCCCAGGAACTCCTGGTCCTCTTTGCGGTGGTGTGGGCCATTTCGCTGGCCACCCTCGGCGATGCCCTGGGTTTCAGCAAGGAAGTGGGGGCTTTCCTGGGCGGCGTCTCCCTGGCCTCCACTCCCTACCGGGAGGCCCTGAGCACCCGTCTGGTCAGCTTGCGTGACTTTCTGCTGATCTTCTTTTTCATCGACCTGGGGGCGCGCCTGAACCTGGCCCTCCTGGGGGCGCAGGTGGGGAATGCCGCGGTCTTTTCCCTGTTTGTCCTCATCGGCAATCCCCTCATTGTCCTGGTGATCATGGGTTATCTGGGCTACCGCAAACGCACCGGCTTCCTGGCCGGGTTGACGGTGGCCCAGATCAGCGAGTTTTCCCTGATCCTGGGAGCCCTGGGGTTGAGCCTGGGCCACATCACCATGGAGACCATGGGCTTGATCACCCTGGTGGGGCTGTTGACCATCGGCATCTCCACCTATCTCATCCTGTATTCCGGGCCGCTGTATCAACTCTTGTCCCCCTGGCTCCAACCCTTTGAGAGAAAGGTCCCCTATCAGGAAACCACCCTGGACAGCACGGACACAGTCCCCGCCACGGATATCATCCTGATCGGCCTGGGGAATTACGGCGGCGGCATCGCCCTGCGATTGCTGCAGAGAAAAAGGCAGTTGGTGGGGGTGGACTTCGATCCCGCGGTGTTGGATGCCTGGCAGAAGCAAGGCCTGCCGGTCTTCTACGGCGATGTGGGCGACCCGGAATTACTGGAGCATTTGCCTCTTGGCCGGGCCCGCCTGGTGGTCAGCACGGTGCGGGACCGAAATCTCAACCTGAATCTCAAAAAAAATCTCCAGGCCCAGGGTTATGCCGGCAAGTTGGTACTCACCGCCCGCCATGAAGAGGAGGCCCGGGATTTCCTGACGGCCGGGGCGGATATCGTCCTGCGGCCTTTCTTCGACGCCGCCGAACAGGCGGCCGATTACCTGGCCGCCGCGCTCTATGTCTTTACCGAAAGCGTCGATTGGCCGGTGGGCCTGAGAATTTTTCGCCTGGAAGCCGATTCCCTCTTTGCGGGTAGTCTCATCGGCGCCATCCCCTTGCGCCGGGAAACCGGGGTCAGCATCATCGCCGTCACCCGGGGCAAAAAGACCTTTTTTGACCCCGATTCCCACATGCCGCTGTACCCGGGAGACCGTTTGGTGCTGTCGGGGGAGCCTGAGAAATTGGCTCAGGCGGAGGCTTTCCTGGCCCTCAGCCGCCTTGCCGAAGAAGAGGCCGTGGAGGAACGGTTCAGCATCGCCGAAATTCCCCTGGCTTTCGAATCACCCCTGGTAGGCAGGAGCCTGGCAGACACCAGATTTCGCGAAACCTTCGGGGTCACCGTCATCGGCATACGCCGGGATGGACGCCGGCTGGCGGCTCCGACGGGCAAAGAGATCCTGCAGGCCGGAGACGGACTCATCGTCGCCGGGAAGTCGGAGGTCATCAAGTCCCTGCAGAGCAAGGCCCCCATCTGAGGAGGCGACGGCTCCCGGGTTGACCGGGGGCCTTCCTGCGTCCCCGGGGCCGCACCCCCGTTCAGTCCCCCCCTTTCCCCCCTTCGGGAGTAGAGGGGAAAAAAACTCTCTCCTGACTTTTTTCCCTCCCCCATCGGCTGTTTGGGCCGGGTCCGGTCATGGCGCACACCCGGAACTCGGAACCTAAAACCCGGAACCCAAAACCCCCTTCCGTCCCCCCTTGTGCCGGTCCCGGCCGATCAGGCCCAGCAGCACGTGAAAGAACCAGCTCACCTGGGGGTGCAAAAGTCCGTCCAGGACCTGGAAGTGGAGGAGCCCCGCGGTGAGAGGGAGGAGCAGGGCCAGGGGGGGGAGGGCCGCCCGGGGGTCGGGAGCCCGGGCCCGGCGCACCAGGCGGGTGAGGAGGGTCGCCAGGGCGAACACATACAGGAGGGTGAAGGGAATCCCCACTTCGGCCAGAAAGGTGAGAAAGATGTTTTCCGAGGTGCGGATGCGGCGCACGGACTCGGTGAACTGTTCCCTGGTGACGTGGGGATACTTGATGTCGTAAGCATCCAGAAAGCCCTCCCGGGGGGCCCTGAGACCGATGCCCAGGACGGGGTGGCGCAGGGCCAGATAGAGGGAGAAGCGGTAGTTTTCCACCCGGTAATAGATGGGCTCCGCAGATTTGCCGGTGCGCTCCGGGGGGAGGTGGAGGAAGAAATAGAGGATTGCCAGGGAGAGGGGGAGGGCGGCCAGCAGCAGGTAGCGCCAGCGCCAGGCCTTGAAGAGGGCGGCCTGCACCCCCAGGAGGAGGGGGATCACCAGGGTGGAGCGGAGAATGTTGAGGTAAAGGACGAGGTAGCTCAACCCCAGCAGCAGCCAGGCGCCCAGACGTGGGAGCGGGGGGGCGTCGGGCCCCAGGAGCACGGCCAGCGGGGCGAACCAAAGCAGGAGGATGCGGGCCGCGGCGGGGTGTTGGTTCACGTCCAGGGCGCGGTGGACCTCCCCCCAGACCAGATGGGAGATGAGGCCCACCAGCAGGACGCCGGCCAGGGTGGCCAGGCTGAAACGGACGAAGAAGCGCCGGGCTTCGGGGGTGGTCAGGAGGAGGCGGGCGCACCAGAAGCCGCCCAGTCCCGAGGCCAGGACCACGAAGCCCCTGAGGGAGGAAGAGAAGGGGGTGAGGCCGGCCAGGCCGCTGGCTGCCATCAGGGCGGCCAGGGCCAGGGAGACCAGGACTTCGGTGCGGCTGCCGGCCTCCCGGCGGCGGGCGTCCAGGAGACAGACCGCCAGACACAGGGCGCACAGCAGGCCGGAGAAGACCTTGGCTCGCTCCCCGGTGATGAGGGTGATATTGGGGCGCAGAAAGGCCAGATGCAGCGTGGTGGCGAGAAAACAGGCCCAGGCGGCCAGGCGGGCCCGGGATTGTTCACGCCGGCGCCCGGCAAGAGGCATAGGCTCGGCACTCATGGATAGAGAATTTGGTATCGGAAAAGTTGTCGGTGGGGGAGGGGGCCGGGGCTGCCGGGATCCTGCCCCGTTCCCCCCCCCCACGCCGTTAGCCGCCAACCGGTTCCCCTGGCCTTATTCATGGTGCGCGGTGCGCACCCTACGCTCTAAAACCTAAAACCCAAAACCTAAAACCTAAAACCCAAAACCCAAAACCCAAAACCCAAAACCCAAAACCCAAAACCCAAAACCCAAAACCCAAAACCCCTCCCTCCATGCCCGGGCGCGCCCGCGGGCGACGCTACTGAAACCGCCGGTAACAGCAGCGGGTGCAGCCGGGGAACAGCCGTTGCGCGGCCAGGCGGCGGAGGCTGCGGCAGTGGTCATTGTTCCAGATGCGGCTGAGGGGCGCCTCGGTGATGCGGCCCATGACCAGGTGCAGGCACGGGGAGACCGAGCCGTCCGGCAGGATGCGGCAGGCCATCCACAGGTGGCGGCACTCCTGGGGGAACGGGTGCGCCAGGTCCAGGTAATAGGGGCTGAGCAGATCGTCCGGCAGATCCGGGGAGAAGCCCACCGGGATGCGGCCCCGGGCCCGGCGGCGCACCGCCGCGACGCTGTCCAGGAGCAGCGCCCGGTCTTCCGGGCCGATTTCGCTCTGGTAGAATTCCCCGGCCGGGATGGAGGGAGGGATGAGCCTGAGCCCCTGTTCCCGGGCAAAATCGGCGGACAGCCGCCGGTTGTGGCGCTCCACCAGGTCCGGGGAGTTGAAGACGGTGTGGCAGAACTGGAGGATGTCGGCCCCCAGTTCCAGGGCCAGGTCCACCATGCCCTCCAGGTGGGCCAGATTTTCCCGGGAAATGGTGCAGCGGACGCACAGCACCGGGCCGGGGGCGGCGCGCCGGTCCCGGGCTTCGGCCAGGGCCTGCAACCCCTCGGCGGCCCGGCGGAAGCTGCCCGGCACGCCCCGGATGCGGTCGTGCACCTCGGGGGGGCCGTCAAAGGAGACGGACACCATCTGCAGCCCCAGGGAGGCCAGGTCCGGGGCCGCCCCGGCCA
>Ga0194111_10003547_pt1 | contig 18425 bp, 15 predicted proteins | sample TA2KigC300mmetaG_FD_146194 | JGI IMG/M metagenome (GOLD analysis project Ga0194111, IMG submission 146194) | Freshwater microbial communities from Lake Tanganyika, Tanzania - TA2015033 Kigoma Deep Cast 300m | ecosystem: Environmental > Aquatic > Freshwater > Lake | place: Tanzania: Lake... | reverse complement strand
CGACCCTGATGTACCCAGTACGACGACACCACCGATGACTCGAAAACCCCCATTCCTCGGCACTTCTCCGGGTTTGGGGGGACGGAACTTCGGACTAGGCGGGACTGCCCCGCACGATTCTCGCGGCCGGCATGGAGGAAAACGGCTGCTCCGTGGTAGAATGCACCTGGGAGGTTCCACAACGCACTTGAAGGCTCGGTGAGCGACGATGCGGACCGCCTATCGCAGATCCCTTCGAAACCGACGGGGCTTCACGCTCCTTGAGACCATGATCGTCGTGATGTACATCGCCATCCTCGCCGGGATCGTCCTGCCGCGGCTGACTGGCGCGGGTCGCCAGGCGACGGAGGCGAACTTGTCGGCGACCTTGCGTGAGCTGCGCGCTGCTGTCGCCTGTTTCCAGGCGGAGACAGGCCTGTATCCGGCGTCGCTGGACGACGTCGTGGCCGACACGGCCCCGCGCGTCGGTATCAACGAGCAGGGCGTCGAGATTCCCATCTTCGCGCAGGACTTCCACGGTCCGTACCTCGTCGCTTCAGGAGGGCGCCTGCCGGTTGACCGCACGAGCGGCAAGCGTGAGTGGTACTACCAGACCACCCCGCCGCGCGTCGGGTATGTGCGGTCGATGTCCACGGGTACCAGCCTCAACGGCACACCATACTCCCAATTCTGAGTTCCGCGCGGTCGGGCAGGATGTCCGCCCGGCCACGCCGAATCCCCTGTGGAGCCGTCTATCCCCGGCCTTGCTGCGGCCATTACTTGCTGGGAGGTCCCGCCGATGGAGCGTGGTCTCGCGACCCGAATCGGCCTGCTATCGGGCGAGGGAGCCTTTGAGGTTCTCGCCCGCGCCCGCGAACTCGAACGCCAGGGCAGGCACATCATCCATCTGGAGATCGGTCAGCCGGACTTCCCGACGCCGCTTCACATCCAGGAAGCCGCGACGCAGGCGATGGCCGACGGGTACACCGGCTACACTCCGGCTCCGGGGCTCATCGAGTGCCGCGAGGCGATCGCCGAGGATGCCTCCCAGGCCAGGGGCGTGGCGGTCGATCCGGAGTGTGTCGTCGTGACGCCGGGAGCCAAGCCGATCATCTTCTTCGGCATGCTGGCGCTGGTGGAGCCCGGCGATGAAGTCATCTACCCCGATCCGGGCTTCCCGATCTACGCTTCGTGCATCCGCTTCGCAGGCGGCGTTCCGGTTCCCGCCCCCCTGCGCGAGGAGCGGCAGTTCCGGCTCGATCCGGAGGAGGTTGCCTCTCTCGTCACGCCTCGCACGAGGGTGCTCCTCATCAACTCCCCGCACAACCCCACGGGCAGTGTGCTCTCGCAGAAGGACATCGAGCGGCTCTGCGAGGTCTGCCGGCGCCATGACCTGTTTCTGATGAGCGACGAGCCCTATCGACGCATCCTCTACGAGGGCGAGTTCCACAGCCCCCTCAGCGTGCCGGGGATGGCCGAGCGGACCGTCGTGATCGACGGCCACAGCAAGACCTTTGCCATGACCGGCTGGCGCCTGGGGTTCGGGATCGGCCCGAAGGCGCTCATCGATGCCATCACGCTCCTCGAGGTGAACTGCAACTCGTGTACCGCGGCGTTCGTCCAGATGGCCGGCATCGCGGCCCTGCGGGGTCCCCAGGACGAGGCGGAGCGGATGGTTGCCGAGTTCCGCCGGCGCCGCGACCTCATCGTCGCGGGCCTCAACGCGGTGCCCGGGATGTCGTGTGTGCAGCCCTCGGGCGCCTTCTACGCCTGGCCCAACGTCGCGCAATGCTGCGGCGGCGACGTCGGCAGCCTTGCGGCCGCCCTGCTGGCGGAAGCGGGCGTCGCGTGCCTGCCGGGAACCTCCTTCGGCGCGCAGGGGGACCGCTATCTGAGGTTCAGTTACGCCAACTCCGCCGAGAACCTGCAGGAGGCGCTTCGACGCATCCGAGGGTACGTCGAGAGCCGATAGTCGAGGGCGAGGAGTGCACGGGCGACCGTCCGCGCGCAGTGGACGGTCGCCCGTGCGTTGTCCGCCAAATCGGACGCGCTACTTCGTGCCGCCGGCCTTCAGGCCTCCGGGCGGTCCGGGCGGCAATCCACCAGCCGCACCCGCCAGCCCGGCCCCGGCAGCCAGTCGCTGAAGCGCGGCCTTGGCCTGGGCTACCCGCGGGTCGCTCGGCTTGGCCGCCACAACGAACTGGCCGAAGGCAGCCGCTGCCTGCGTCTTCTGCCCCTGCTCGGCGAGAATCCACGCCCGGATCCAGCACGCATCGGCGCTCGTGGCCGTGCCCAACGCCTGCAGCGCCTTGTCGTAGTCTCCGGCCGCCTTCGCCGCCTTGGCTTGCTTCACCGCGGCGGCGTCACTGGCCGAGGACGGGGCCGGCCCGGTCTTCACGGCCGCAGGCCCGCCGGGAGGCGGAGGAGGTGTACCCGCCCCAACGGCCTTGGGCGCAGCCGCGCCCGGAGGGCCCGCCCCCAGGGCTGCAGGAGGGCCGCCACCGGGCGCAGGAGGAGCCCCGGCGCCCGGGCCCGCTCCGCCCGGAGGCGCTCCCGCGCCCGGCGCGGGAGCGGCCGTCTTCTCTGTGCCTTCCGAGGTCTTGCTCTCCGAACTCTTCTTCCCGAACAGGCATCCGCTGACAACGATCACGCCCAACAGACAGACGATGAGCAAAGCCGCCGTGGCTGCTCGGTGCATCGTGGCACACCATCCCTTCCTGACGACGTCGGCGTAAGCACGCGGCTACTGGCGGTGACTTCTCCGCGCCCCGTTTTACACCTTCCCGGCCGCGACCTGAGACGTACGTTGTAGGGGGAGGGACGCAGGCTAGGGCATGCCCGGCAGCTTCGGGGTGGCTTCGGCTTTGGCCTGACCGCGACGCCAATGGGCGAGGATGTAGACGTACCAGTTGATGCCCATGCGGTAGGCCTGCTCCTTCTGCTCGTCCGCCACGTAGGACCCGCGTGGGACCTTCCAGGCGTCGCTGTAGTCGTTCTGGGAGTAGATCACGCCGAGGCGCCCGTCAGCCGTGCGCAGGCCGCGAATGGGCAGGCGCTCCTGCACGTCGCCGGCGGGGAGTTCGTCCATCACGTAGAAGGACTTGAACAACTCATCATCCATCGGCACCGGCTCCAGCTCCTTGCCGAAGGTGCGGCGAATCTCGTTGGGCATCACCTGGTTGAAGGGGCCGTGACAGTCCTCAATGAGGATCGTGCCGCCGTTCTCCACGTACTTCTTCAGCGCGGCGCGCTCCTCGTCGGTCCAGGTCAGGGGCTTGTGGCCGCTCACCCACAGCATCGGCGTGTCCTTGATGGCGTCGTAGGTGATGGGCACGTAGCGGTTGTCGATCGTGACGCGGACGTTGGTGCGATCGCGCATGACGCCGAGGAGGTTCAGGACGCTGACCTCGTCAGTGTTGTAGTCGGAGTTCGTGACGCCGACGGGGATGTCGAAGGTGCCCACGAGGTCGGCATAGATTCCTCCGGGCGAGCCCTTGCTGACCGCGCCCGTGCCTGTGCCTGACCCGCCGGGGCCACCGAAGCCCCCATGGATACCCAGCAGCGGGCGAATGATGCCCGACGGCAGCAACGGGATCCCGAGCCCCCGCTTGGCGAAGGCCACCAGACCACCGGGCCCGCCCATTCCGGTGCCGCCGGGTCCGCCAACGGTAAGCGGCCCGAACAGGCCTGGGCCGCCGGGCTCCTCTCCCCCGCCCCCTCCTCCGCCACCGGCCCAGTGGGGAGGCGGGATGTCGATGCCCGTGCCGCCGGGAAGGCCACCGAAGCCGGGCGTCAGCTTGCCGCCCAAGCCCGGGTAGCCCCCCCAGGAACCGCGACCGTGCGGGCCCCCGAACAGACCCTCTCCACCCCCTCCCGCTTGCCCGAGCCCCGGCTCAAGCCACGGGAACCCGGGCGCGCCTTCGGCGTCTGTCCCACCAGGCCAGCCTACCGGGAGGGCGCTGGTTCCGCGCCCGTATCCGCCGCCCGGACCCGCGCTCGCGATGAGGAGCGGCTCGCCCCGGCCGCTGCCCGGGCCGGCACCATCCCCGGCGCCGGTCCCGAGGCCTCCGCCTCCGCCACCCGATCCGCCGCGGGCATAGCGGGCCTCTCCGGCATCGCCGCCCCAGGGACTGCCCAGACCGGGCCGGGACTTCCCGCCGCCGTCGCCGCCAACTCCGCCGCCTCCGGGCCCGCCGGCCAGGAACTCATCGGAGCCGCCGCCGCCGGCGAGGATGATGTCGCCGCCCCCGCCGCCACCCGCGCCGGCCGCCTCCATGCCCCCAGCGCCGCGAGGGGGAACCGTGAGGCTGCTCTTCGGGGAGGTGATGAGTGCGATGGGCTGACCCGGGCCGGCTGGTCCAGGGCTGTCGCCCGAACCGGGGGAGGGAGTGCGACCGGGGCCGGTCCCCATCGTCGCGCCGGAGTCCGGGCCGGGAGACCGCTTCGCGGCAGGCCCGGACCGGCCGCGCGGAGCGCCGGGACCATCGGGCTCCCCGCTCGGCCCGCCGCGCCGAACCACTGGGCCGGCTGGCCCGGGCCTCGGCAGGGCCGCCATGCGGACCTCGCCGCCGGGGTTGGGGTTTGCGGCTCGCGGGACCGGGCCGCCCGGACCGGCGACGGATTCCGGCGCCCCCAGACGGTTGGCGGTTCCGGGCAGGGCCGACCGGTCCTCCCCGCCGAGCCGCAGGCCTATCTGGGGCGTGCGTTTGGGGTCGCCGCCGGAGGCGGGGGCCGGCCGCGTGACCTCGGGGTTGCCGAGATCAGGCGCACTGGGAGCGTTGGGCTTCTCAGTGCTCTCGATGCGACGGCCAGGCTCCTTTGGCTTATCAACCGCCGTCGGAGTCGACTTCGGGCCGACAGGCACCGGCTGGGGCGCCATCGCGATCAGTTCGGAGGTGTCGGCCGGCTGCGGCGGGACAGGCTTAGGAGTCACCACCGGCTCCGGGGGCGGGGCCGTCTTGGGGCTCTCTACCGGCGGGGCCTCGGGCTGTACGACGACTTCATCGACGGGTGGCCGCTCGACGGGCTCCTCGGGCTTCGGGGGCGGCATCACCCGGGCCTCCAACGACTGGGGCTTCGGCGCCGGACGGACGATCGGGCGCAGACGCCGGACACGGATCCGGCGCACGCGGGGCGCAGGCTTGGGTTTGGGCTTCTGCACGACGCGCGGCTTCGGCTTGGGCTTGATCGTCTTGACGAACTCGATGCCTTGTACCTTGCGGATCACGCGCTCGCCCATGGTCTCACCGCTCTGCCCCACGGGAACGCAGAACAGGATCGCGGCGTGGACGGCGCAGGAGACCCCCACGAAGACGCTGAGCGTGCGGCGCGGCCGTCGGTGCTCTGTCATGACCGGTCGTTCCTACCCCTCTGCCCCTTCTCCTTCAGAAGGGGGATCGTCAACGACGACTATCGGACCACAGGCGCCAGCTCGTCGGAGCCCTCCTCGTAGATGGCCGCAAGGGTGATGGAGGCGCCGTTCTGCTTTGCGATGTCCATGACGCGGACCACGTCCCCGTAGTTCACTCCCTCGTCGCCGCGGATCGTGACGGACTGAATCGACTGGTCCATGAGCGCCTCGCGGAGGGCCGCAACGATCATCGACCGGTTTGGCGGGACGATCGTGCCGCCAATGTGAACCTCCCCGCTGCGGGTCACCCAGATCGTCAGGTCACGTTTGGGCAAGTCCTGCGAGGTCGCGGCCTTCGGCAGATGGATGTCCAGGCCCGTGTCCTTCGCGAAGGTGCTCGTCAGAAGGAAGAAGATGATCAGCAGGAACGCGATGTCCGCCATTGCGGCGACGGGGATCCCGCTATCGGTCTTCAGCCGCGTGCGGAGCTTCATCACGCCTCGCTCCCCTCGGCCCCCACCAGGTTTACCACATGGGAGGCGGCGCGCTCCATCTGCAGGCTGTATCCGTTTACGCGTGCGACGAAGTAGTTGTAGAACACGAAGGCCGGCACCGCGATGATGAGGCCCGCCGCCGTCGTGATGAGCGCCTCGGCGATGCCGGCCGAGATCACGCTTGGGTCGCCCAGGCCGGCCTTGGCCACGGCGAAGAAGGCGTCGATCATCCCCAGAACCGTGCCGAGGAAGCCCAGGAGGGGCGCGACGTTGCCCACCGTCTGCAGCACCGGCAGGAAGCTCTCCAGCGAGGCGAGTTCGTGCATGCCTGCGTCCTCCACGGCCTCTCGAACGCTCGCCTTAGGCTGGCCGGCGCGCGCCAGGCCGGTCCGGACCACGGCGCTGATCGGTCCGCGAACCCCCTCGCAGGCTTCGCGCGCCGTGTCGTGCTCACCGGACTTCACACAGGCCTCCACGCGCCCGAGTAGGGGCTCCGCCTCGCCTCGGATCACCAGGAACTGGTACGCCTTGTACAGGATGACCGTGAGGGCAGCAATCGAGCAGAGCAACAGCGGCCACATGACCGGGCCGCCGTCCTTGAAGTACTGGAGGAGGGGGTACGTCGTCGATCCGGGCATTGCGTCGCAGCCTCCGGGAGAGGTCTCTGGTCTCTCGTCTCAGGTCTCTGGTCCCACGGCACGACACCCAGGCATTGGGCCTCGCTTACGCAATGCAGCGAAGCAACGTGCACGGCGATGGAGGCCTGCCCTGAGACATGAGACCCGAGACCAGAGACGCCGTTTCCGTACTAGCCGAGGGCCTGGAGGCGGGCTTTGGCCTTCTCCACCCACTCGGCGGCGTTCGGGTAGTCCTTGACAAGTGATCCGTACGCCTTCTTCGCTTCGGCCTGCTTACCGGCCACCTCGAAGGAGTGGCCGGCCTCGTAAAGCGCCTGGGCTGCGTCGGGCGAGTCACCGTACAAGATCGCCACCTGCAGGAAGGCATCCGCGGCCTCGGCGTGCTTGTTCGTGCCGGAGAGCGCGGCTGCTAGCTCGAACTGGGCGCGACCGATGGAGCTTCCTGAGCCCTTGGCCACCGCAGCTTCCAGGAGCGGAATGGCCTCTGCCGAGCGGTTGGTATGCCTCAGCACGCTGCCCAGCAGGAGAGATCGGCGTGCGACGTACGCGTCCTCACCCTCGGCCGGAGCCGGCTTGAGAGCAGCCTCGGCCTTGGTCCAGTCCTGCTTGCCGACGTACAGGTCGGCGAGCGTGAGTAGCGCGAACGGCGCGGCGCGCTCGGACTTATACTCGGTCAGGAAGGGCTGCAACTCCGCGATCGCGGCGTCTGTCTCACCCTTGGCGGCGAGGGCCGTGCCGATCTGGAGATGGCAGTCCGCGGCGATGCGCGGCTCGGGCTTGGCGGCGAGGCACGCCCGGAAGGCCTCCGTCGCCTCGTCGTTCCTCTTCAGTTGCAGGAGGCTCCAGCCGCGCATGTAGTGAGCTTCGTCTAGCAGTTCCGGCTTGGGTTGCTTGGCAACCGCTTCGTACCGGGCGAGGGCGCCCTCGTAGTCCTTCGCGGCGTAGGCCATCTCGCCCAACTGGAACAGGGCATCGGCCACGGCGTCGGAGCTGGCGCTCCGACCTACGATGGCCTCGTACAGCGCCTTCGCCTTATCGGCCTGTCCGGCGTTCTTGTAGGCCCAGGCGAGCTGACCGTTCGCCTCGGGGACCTTCTCGTCGTTCGGGTGGTCCGCCACGAACTTGGCGAGGGCCTCAGCGGCCTCGGCCCACTTCTCCTGGCGGAGCAGGCACACGCCGATCTGGTGTTGCGCCGCGGCGGCGGCCTCGGAGTTCGGGTACTGCTCCAGCACCTTAGCGTAGGCGGCGAGGGCCTGGTCGATCTGCCCCTCCTGGAAGTAGGCGACACCGACCTGGTACTGCGCCGGGGCCGCGATGCCAGGCTCGGTGGTCGCCTTCAGGACGGCCTCGTACCCGGCGCGGGCCTCGGCGTACTTGCCGGCCTGGAGGAGCGCCGTCGCGGCGTCGTACTGGGCCTCGGCGCCCGCAGCGCTCTCGGGGAAGTCGCGCCTCAGCCTGGCCAGCATCTCATCGGCCTTCGCATTGTTGCCCAGCTTCCGGTAGGCCTGGGCCAGCGTGCTGAGGGCGTTGACGGCAAAGTCGGCCTTGGGAGCCGCGGTCACCGCCTGATCCAGCTCCTTCACGGCCTCCTCCGTCTTGTCCGTCGCCGCGAGGGCAAGCCCCAACAGGCAGCGCGCGCGGGGACGCTCCTCGGAGTTCGGCTGGTTGTCGAGGAAGAGCCGGGCCAAGTCGATGGTCTTGGCGTAGTCCTTCTCCGCGAGGGCGATCTGTGCGCCCTGGATCGCCGCCGTCCCGCCCGTGTCCGACTTGGCGTCAGCGCGCGCGAGCGTCTCGTATTGCTTCAGCGCCCCGGCCTTGTCGCCGCGCTGATAGGCCACCCACGCGAGGCCCAACTGGCCGCGCGCCTTGAGGGCGGGGTCGGCGGAGGCGGCGGCGGCCTTGTAGGAGGCCTCGGCGGCGTTCAGGTCGGAGCCCTCGGCCGACGCGTCGGCCAACCGCAGCGCGGCCTTGGCAGCGAGAGGGTGCCCGGCGTGCTCGGTGACGACACGCTGGTAGAGGACCTTGGCGCGGTCGGTCTGTCCCGCCTGGTCGAGCGAAGCGGCCTGCCAGAAAAGCAGCTCGGGCACATCGTCCGCCGCCGCGCCCTTGAGCGCCTCCTCGAAGGCCTTGGCGGCCTCGGGGTACTGCTTCTCATGGTACAGGCAGTTCGCCAGCCCGCGCCGGGCGCTTGCGGCGAAGGGGCTGTCGCCGTGCTCCTTCAGTAGCCGCTCGAAGGTCGCGCGCGCTTGCGGGTACTGCGCCCCGTCGAACTGGCTCCAACCCAGCCCGTGCAGCGCGCCCGGAGCCAGTTTCGGGTCGCCCCGCTTCAGCACGGTCTCGTACGAACGGATCGCCTCGGCGGACTTGCCGGCCTCGCGGAGGGCGTCCCCCACGCGTAGCTCGCACTCGGCAGCAACCGGCGAGTCCTGGTAGTCGCGCGCGACCCGCTGGAAGCTCTGGAGCGCGGCCTCGGGGTTCCCCAGCGCAAGCTGGCTCATGCCGATGGAGTATGCCGCCCACGCCGCGAACTCGCCCTGTGCCGCCAGCCCGAGCGACTGCTCGTAGGCTTTGATCGCCTCCGCGTGCTGCCCGAGCGAGTAGTGGCACTCGCCCATCCAATAGTAGGCGGACGGCTTGTACTGCGTATTGGGCGCGCGGTTGAGCAGGTCCTGGAAGGCCGCGGTCGCCCCCGCGTAGTCCTTGAGCTGGTACTTGCAGTGCCCGATGCGGTAGGCCGAGACATCCACGTCCTTGGAGGTCCCGTACTCCGCCAGCACCCGCTGATACAGGGGAACCGCGTCGGCGAACTTGTCCTGCGCGTAGTTGCACTCGCCCGCGAGAAAGAGCGCCAGTGAGGCGTTGGGGTGGTTGGCGTACTGCTGCACGAAGGCCAGGAACTTCGCCAGGGCCTGGTCGTGGAAGCCCTTGCGGAACAGGCCGTCGGCCAGGCTGAAGGCCTCCTCGGCCTTCCGCTGCTCTTCGGTGAGCTGCAGCTGGGGAGACGGGGCTTGCGCCAACAGCGTGATAGGGAACGCGACCGTCACGATCGCGACGAAGGCTGAAAGCCGAATCAGCCGCATGAAGCGAGACCCCCTGCGCACGACTGTCCAGCACGACACCGGCTGAGCATTACTAACGCGCTGCGAGGGCGGAGGTTCTATGCGGAGGTGCGGAGTTGCGGAGAGGCGGAGTTACGGAGAGCGTCTACGTCAGCGGGCGGTAGGCTTCGGGCTGGGGGGCGCCGATGACCTCCTCTTCGAGGAACTCCTTCCAGGTGGCGTGGGTCCAGGCGGCGCTGGCCTCGACGAGCGCCTGCGTGGCACCCTCCAGGTTGCCGAGGCGCTTGAGCGCGACCACGCGCTTCAGCTTCTCAAGCGCCTGCTCCAGAAGCTCGCGGGCCTCGGGGCGCTTGAAGGTGCCCTGCGAGAGGCCGCGCTGGACGAGAGACTGTTCCCACTCGCCCGTCCCCGAGGTGAGATTGTCGAGATAGGGCTCGAAGGCGACCCACGGGCTCTCGGCATAGCTCAGGAAGCGCTCGGAATCCGTCATCGGGCACCGACCCTCCCGGGCGTCTGACAGGGCGGCCTCGGCGAGGAGCGTGCCGATGCGCCGGGCCTCGTTCTGCGCCTCCGCGTAGGCCGCGCAGTGCGCCGCCAGACCCCGGACGTACCGCATCCCAAGTCCGAAAGCCCACTTGCATAGGTTCTGTGTCGCGAGGCGGTGCATCCCCTGGTTGCTCGCACACGAGATGCTCGCGAAGGGCATCCCGCTGAGTTGGCCGCTCCACAGGAACGGGTATAGGCGCTCGATGAGGAGATGACACGTCGCGCTCGGGCCCCAGTTGTGGACGGGATCCACGATCAGCAGCGCGTTGGCCGAAGCGACCTTCGCAAACAGCTCGCCGGCGCCCTCGCGGCCCATGTCGTCATCCAGCACGCAGACATGCTCCTCCCGCCGGATGCACGCAAAGCAGCTCGTGCACGGCCCGAAGCGGAAGCTCTGCACAGCCACGCGCTCAACCGTGAGGCCCTCAACCTCGCTTGCGGACCCAAGGGCCGCGTCGAGCAGCCCCGCGGTGTAGCCACTGCGGCGACCGGAGGTGAGCAGACCAAGTAGGAGCGCCATCGTGGATCGCCTCCCGAAGTGAATCGTCGTTCGCCTGTCTCAGCAGCAAGTCCTTGAGCAGGAATCAGGGATTGAGGGTGGCGAACACCGGACGCGACGGAGGTGGGATATGCGCGATGCACTGACCCGAACGGTCGCGGACCTCAACGATGAGATGATCGCTCTCCGCCGGCAGCTCCACCGCCGGCCGGAGCTGGCAATGCAGGAGCACGAGACGGCGGCGCTCATCGCGGCCAAGCTGAGGAGTGAGGGCCTTGGGGTGAGTGAGGGCGTCGGCGGGACAGGAGTAGTCGGCCTCGTGCGCGGGAAGCGGCGGGGGAAGTGCATCGGGCTGCGGGCGGACATGGACGCGCTGCCGATTCGGGAGGAAACCGGGCTGCCGTTTGCATCGGAAGTGCCGGGCGTGATGCACGCCTGCGGGCACGACTGTCACGTCGCGATGGTCTGGGCGGCGGGGGTTGCGCTACACCGACAGCGGGAGCGGCTGCGGGGCACCGTGAAGTTGGTCTTCCAGCCCGCCGAGGAGACGGTGAGCGGCGCGGCGGGAATGATCGCGGGTGGCGTGCTGGGGAACCCGAAGGTGGACGCGGCCATCGCCGTGCACGTATGGAAGGAGCCGGTCGGCACGATCAGCCTGCGGTATGGCGAGCACCTCGCGGCGGCCGATGGCTTTGACATCGTGGTGCGCGGCAAGGGCGGGCACGGCGCGATGCCCCACCTCGCGGCAGACCCCGTGCTCGCCGCGGCGAACGTGGTGCTCGCGCTGCAGCAGATCGTGGCGCGCCGGCTCGATCCCGTGCGGCCGGCGGTGGTGAGCGTGTGCCGAATCCACGGCGGGAGCGCGTTCAACATCATCCCCGGCGAGGTGACGCTGCGGGGCACGGCACGCACGTTCGGCGGCGAGACCCAGGACCTCGTGGAGGCGCAGCTCAAGCGGGTCGCGCGGGACGCCGCGAAGGCCTACGGCTGCACGGCGAGGGTGAAGTACACGCGCTCCTCCCCGGCGTTGGTGCACAACGAGGCTCTTACGCGACTCGCAGAAGAGACGTGTCGTGAGGTGCTCGGCAAGGAGAATGTGCGTCTGGAGCCTGATCCGTGCATGGGCTCTGAGGACTTCGCGTTCTTTGCCGAGCGGGTGCCCGCGACGCAAGTGGCGGTCGGCGTGGCGCCGGCGGGCGGGCCCGTGCCGGTGTTCCACAGCGCGAAGTTCGCGCCCGATGAGAGGGGCCTGGAGGTGGGCGCAAGAGCGATGGCGAGTGTGGCGTGGAGGTTCCTCAACGGCAAGCAGCGCGACTAGTGAACCGGTGTCGCGGAATGGCGAGAGACTACTCGAACGACGAACTGCTGGCGCTCTATGCCGGGATGCTGCAGATGGACTCGGCTCCGATGCGGCGCGTTGCGGTCTGGGAGCTGGGTCGGCTGGGCGACGCGCGCGGCGCCGAGCAGCTCATCCACGCGGTTGTCGGTGACCCCGACTGGGAGTGTCGGCACTACGCGATCATGGCCCTCGCCAACGCCGGCAACGAGGACGCGGCGGAGTTCCTCCGGGGCCTGATCGCCAGCGGCTACCTCTCGCAGGACGGCCAGTGCGCGGCCGGGCCGATCCCCGACGCGTTGGCGGCTCACCTCGCGGAGGACATCGAGTACAGCGCGAAGTGCTGCGCCGGTGAACTGCCGCGCCCCCCGGAGTCGGCGGATCGCCACGGGGAATGGTGGCGTCGCAGTTGACGTGCCGTCCGCCGTTCGAACTCTGGACTCTGGACTGTGGACTCCGGACTGCCGTTACCGGATCGTGCGGCCCCAGGCCACGACGCCTGTGACGCGCGATTCGGGGGCGAGGAGTTGTTCGAGAACGCGGGCGGGGTCGGGCGGCTGCTTCAGGTCGGCGATGATGAAGGAGGCCTTGCGGCCGGGCTCAAGAGTCCCGTAGTCGTCGGTGCTCCGCAAGGCTTCGGCGCCTCGGATCGTCCCGGCATCGAAGATCGTCTCCGCCGACAGGCGCGGGAAGCGTCGGCGGACGAGCTTCACCTCGTCCAGCATCGCCAGGGAGTCGTTGCTGGACAGACCGTCAGTCCCGAGCGCGACGCGAATCCCCCGCTCGATCATCTCATCCATGCGGTGTGGCTTGTGGCGGAAGAAGGCGTGGCTCTTGGGGCAGTAGACGACGCTCACGCCGCGCTTGGCGAGCAGTTCGAGATCGGCGTCGTGCGGGTAGTTGACGTGCGCGTACAGGCCCCGGTCGCTCAGCAGGCCCTCCTGCTCCATGTACTCGACCGGCGTGGCGTTCGGCGGCTTCCACTTGGCGACCCACGTGCCCCGTTCCCGCAGCATCCGACGGTAGATGCCCGTGCCGGTGCGGAGGAACTGCTCCTCCTCGAGGGTCTCCGCGAGGTGGGTCGTCACCAGCAGGTCGTGCTCCTCGGCGAGTCGGAAGCAGGCGCGGTAGAGGTCGGCGTTGGTGGTGTAGGGTGCGTGGGGCGAGATGCCGAGGCGCACATTGCCCAGCTCATCGCGGGCGCCGGGCACATCGAAGACCTGGTGGAGGTTGTGCAGCCACACGTCCGCGACCACGGGGTTGAAGCCCGTGACCTGCAGGAAGAGCGTTCCCCCGATGGCTGCGCCGCGGTAAGCCGTGCGGGCGGACCAGTCGTTCACGATGTCGCCGACCGCGCCCGTGCCGGCCTCGATGGACTGGCGCAGGCCGCTGGATAGCGAGTTGGCGTGGTCCTCCTCCGTCCACTCCAGATAGGCCTGCAGCACCCGCTGCAGCCACGCGGCGAAGTCGCCGTCATAGGGCGCCTTGCCCTCCAGGAAGGAGAGGCAAACGTGGGTGTGTGCGTTCACGAAGGAGGGGAAGATGGCGCAGCCGGAGTGAACGGTCTCGCTGGCCTTCGGGAAGGCGTCGCGCAGCTTGTCGCGGGGGCCGACGGCCGCAATCGTCTGCCCCTGCCACGCAACGGTGCCGTCGGCGATGACGTTGCCCGAGGAGGCGACAACAACGTCGGCCGAGGCTAGGCGGACCCCATCCAGTCCCGCCAATCGCTGGCGATCCGCCCCGACCTTCGATACCGCTCCATTGACCTTTGGCATGTACACGGCTCGCTGAGGCTGGTCAGGAGTCGCGCCGCGCGTCCAACGACGGCGGGCAGCGCTTCCACGGCGTCGTGTTGTGCGCGTTCCTCCTCAGGCGACATCAGCCCGCCGAAGAGACGGTCGGGCTGCGCCGGCGCCGGCCGGACACCCTCGGCGTAGTTGGTGACATACAGTATGGCGGCGTAGCAGATCTCAAGCTCGCGGGCGAGGAACACCTCGGGGCACAGCGTCATGCCGACATAGTCCCCGCCCAGCAACCGGTACTTCCGGATCTCAGCCGGCGTCTCGAGCCGTGGGCCCTGAGTACAGACGTACGTCCCCCCGCAGCGTGCAGGGCGACCCTCCGCCTCACTCGCCGCCGCCAAGCCAGCCCGCAGACGCGGGCAGAACACAGGGCTCTGACGGATCACCCCCAGCCCGGTCCCCGCAAAGTACGTGCTCGCCCGCCCGTAGGTCTCGTCGAGTACATCCTCTGGTATACCATACTGACCGATTGCCAGCGTGTCGTCAATGGCCCCGGGGCCGCTCCAGGCTATGACCTTCGTCACACTTTGGTCCTTCAGGGCATAGAGGTTCGCGCGGTAGTTCACGAAGGGAGCGGCGAGGTCGTACTCCCCCGCGCCGTGGCGCGCCAGGACGATTGCAGGCGAACCGCCGACCTCACCCAGGCCTAGCGGCGAGGAGCCTCCGAAGGGCGTCTCCACCGGGGCGAGATCGCCCGCAGCGACGCCGAGACCGTTGAGGACATGGTGTGCGGCGCTACCGGCGATGACGGCGAGCATATGGCACCGTGTGCTGTGCAACGGGGGTTGGGGAACCGCCAGTGCCTTGTTAGTCGTGACGTCTGCTGTTGGGGTTAGTGCCTGCAGCTCACCAGAGCTGCGACGTTACTGAGTCTCGGATAGATACGGGAACAGTGGGGCGGGCATTCTTGCCCGCCAGAGGCTGTGGCGGGCAAGAATGCCCGCCCCACTGTCCCCGTGTTCCTGCGAAGCGCAGTAGGTCGTCTCACGACACACGGCCACGTCGCAGCTCTGGTGAGCTGCAGGCACGGAACGACAAGACATGACGGATAGCAAGACACTAGCGGCCACCCTCGATGACGACAAAGGCGATGGCCGCGCGTTGCTCGTGGGTGATGCTCAGGTTGATGGACGTTACGCCGAGGCCCTCAGCCAGTTCGGCGGTCTTGCCCTCCAGGCGGATGCCGGGCCGGCCATACCCCTCGGGTGTCTCGTCGCGAACCACCTGAATCTCCTTGAAGGGCATGCCCTGGAACCAGCCGCGCCCGAGGGCCTTCATCACGGCCTCCTTGGCCGCGAAGCGGGCTGCGAACCGCCGCTCCGGGCACTGGCTGCGCCAGCAGTACTCGGCCTCGGCCTCGGTGAACGCGCGCGCGACGAACTGCTCGCCCCGTCGCTCGATCGCGGACTTGATCCGGTCCACGTCAACCATGTCTACGCCAATGCCCAGGATCACAGGGACCCTCCGGGAGTCAGGAGCCAGGAGTCAGGAGTCGGGAGAACGTCACCGCAAACGCACCGCGACGGGGGAGCCCGCCCGTGCGGGCCTCGCCCTTCTCCTGACTCCTGGCTCCTGCCGTTACTCATGAATCCAGACCGGCGTGCCGATCGGGATCGTGTCATACAGCTCCATACTGTTCTCGTTGTAGGTGCGAATGCAGCCGCCGGAAATCCTCCGTCCGATGCTGGATGGTTGGTTCGTGCCATGGATGCCGATCGCCCAGCCAGTCACACGGCCGCGCGCCGTCGTCCCCAGCCAGCGCGCCCCGAGCGGGTTCCGAGGACTGCCGCCCGGGATCAGCTCGCCCCAGTAGGCCCGCCAGCTCGGCCAGACCGCCTTGTTCTGGATGTGGAAGTGCCCGACCGGCGTGTTGTCGCCCGCGCCCGAGCAGATCGGGTACTCCTTGGCGAGCTTGCCTGCATAGAAGACCTTCAGCCAGCGTTCGCCCCGACAGATTTCGATCTTGAAGAGCCGCTCCGGGACGGCCACCTGGAGCGTCTTCGCGCCCAGCGTGATCGTCGTCAGGCCGGTTCCCGCGTCCTGGGTCGTGGAGGCGTCGTAGAGCTCAGCCAAGGCGCGCACCGGGATGAACGGCTCGCCATTCACCAGTCGCACAGGCCCCGACAGTTGCCGCGGTGCCTCGTTCACCGAAGCGCGCGAGCTGTCCGCGGCAAGTCGCACGAGGCCGCTATCGCTGATCAGGACGCCCGCCTGTTTGCCCTTGTCCCACCGCTGGTCCGCGCCGACCATGCGGCTCGCCTCGGTCAGCGAGACGTAGACAGCATCCCCGATGTTGCGCCCGCAGACGGTGTCGCCCAAGCGATCTCCCATGCCGGCGATGCGGCGCTGGAGGTCGTTGTGGGGCGCCGGGTCGGGCTCCGAAGCGGCGACCGCATTCCCGTCCAGAACGGGGGTGCCCTCCTCCGCTTGAGGCAGGGCAGCCTCCTGCACCTCCGCTGCCGACGCTTTCGCAGGTTCAGCGGGAGCCCCAGCGTGCCTCAAGGCCAGGGAGTCGCCGAGATACGCGTACACAATCCCGAAAGTGAGCACCGCGACCAACAGGACCGCGTCCGCAACGCTGCGGCGGCGTTTGCTGCGGGCAAGGGCTTCGAGGGCCGACGTCGGCGACGACATGCAGCGAACACGCCCGGTTGAGAAGATGACGGAGTGCTGCGTTCGGGCCGAGTATATCAGAAGGCCCGTCGGGCGGTCAACGAGAGCGACAGACCCGCGATCTGGGCGCTCGTCGGGCTCTCGGGGGTGACCGCAGGCTGCCAGGCTCAGCCGCGTTCGGTGCCTGGAACCAGGCACTTTCCTCGTGCGTCCAAGTAGCGGAAGCCGGTGTGACGCACCACGTTGGGGGAGGGTGGCACAATGCAGTTGGAGCGGACGAGACGGGTCGTGTGCCTCACGGTCACCGCGGTGCTCATGGGCCTGCTCCTCGTAGGGCTCGCCGTGGCGCAGCAACCACCGGCAGCCGCTCCGCAACAAGGGGAGGCCGAATGGCTTCCGATAGGCGCGCAGGCGTTCCGCTTCGGGGACGATGGATGCGCCATCGTGCCCGAGTCCAAGGGCCTGACCGGCACGCGGGGCTGGGCCTTCTACGGTCCGACGGGCACGTGCGACCTTGTCGTCAGCAGCCTCCGGCGCGTGTGGCTGGAGGCCCCGGCCGATGCCGGATCGCTCACCGCACCCCCGAAGGAGCGGCGGCTCGCCGTCCGTCTCGACCTACGGTTCCAGCCATCTGGCGATGGCAGGTGGCAGTACGGGCGCCTGCGTGTTGAGGTGGGGCTGGTCGACCACGCAGGCCAGGTGGTAGCGCGCCTCGAGAAGCAGCACACGGGAGCCGTCCCGTACTCCTTCGGCGACGGCTATTACTCCCCCTACCGCGGCAGCTCCGGCAACTCCGGTGAGTACCTGGAGCTGGCGCTACCCCTCGACGACGTTCCCGACAGACTCCCCGAGAGGGGCTACATTCGAGCGGACGTGGTGGCCGGGTCGCCCTATGACCCTTTCTACTGGTGGTCCCCTAGCTTCCGGTTGTCGTATGGCAACTGATTCCCGCGAAAGCGCACTGCCCCCATCGTCCCCGCGGGGGAACCGGTGCCTATCGGGCGCGTGTTGACGGCTACGGCGCATTGTATTAGACTCCCGATACCGAAAAGGCATTGGCTTCCCAGCCGCGGCCCGGGTCGCGGCCATGTGTGCTAGCGGTGGCGGTTTGGCCCATGAGGCTTCTGGCCGCCGGGGTGAACCACAAGTCCGCCCCGGTCGAGATTCGAGAGAAGCTGGCTCTGCACCCGCAGCGTCAGACGGAGGCGCTGCAGGACCTCGCTGCACTCCCCGATGTTGCCGAGGCCTTCGTACTGAGCACCTGCAACCGCTTCGAACTGTATGTCGCCGAATCGGCCTGCAGCACGGGGGTTGGGATCGACCAGCTCGTCTCCCGCGTGACCGGCGTACCCCTGCATGAAGTGCGCGCCCACCTGTACGCCTACGAGGGGCAGGCCGTCGCGCAGCACTTGTTCGAGGTGGCGAGCGGCGCGGACTCGATGGTGATCGGCGAGTGCGAGATCATGGGGCAGGTGAAGGAGGCCGCGGACATCGCGCGCGGGGCGGGGACGCTGGGGACGGCGCTGTCGCGGCTGGCGGACACCGCGCTGCAAACGGGCAAGCGCGCCCGCCGGGAAACGACCATCGACCAGGGCTGTGCATCCGTGGCCTCGGTGGCCGTGAGCCTGACGCGCCAGATCTGTGGGGACCCGCGGCGGGCGACTGTGCTGCTGGTCGGCGCGGGTGAGACTGCCGAGCTGACGCTGCAGCGGCTGCTCGACGGCGGCACGGAGCACGTATTCATCGCGAACCGCACGCCGGGCCGGGCGACCATACTGGCGGAGACGTACGGGGGCCACGCCGTGCCGTTCGAGGGTGTCTACGACGCGATGGTGGATGCCGACGTCGTGATCGCCTCGACGAGCGCGCCCCACGCGATCATCCACGCGGGGCCGATGCGGCAGGTCGTGCGCAAGCGCGGGGCGCGGCCGCTGTTCATCATCGACCTGGCCGTGCCGCGCGATGTCGAGCCCGAGGCCGCTGAGCTGGAGAACGTGTTCGTCTACAACATCGACAGCCTGCAGGAGGCGGTCGAGGAGGCCTTGCGCGGGCGGGAGAGCCAACTGCCGCGCGTGCGGAGCATCTGCGAGGAGGCGGCGAGCGAGTTCT
>Ga0194111_10003539_pt1 | contig 18443 bp, 22 predicted proteins | sample TA2KigC300mmetaG_FD_146194 | JGI IMG/M metagenome (GOLD analysis project Ga0194111, IMG submission 146194) | Freshwater microbial communities from Lake Tanganyika, Tanzania - TA2015033 Kigoma Deep Cast 300m | ecosystem: Environmental > Aquatic > Freshwater > Lake | place: Tanzania: Lake... | reverse complement strand
AAGCCTTTTTAACAACCCCGATACATACTTATTACTTTTCAAGTTAAGCAAGTAAGTAGCAACAGCTACTACTTGCTTTTTTCTCTAAACTCTACAGTGACAAAAACTCACTCGGAGATACTGACAAGTGCATTGTTAAGTTAAAGGGACTTAAAATAATTACTAATAAAAAATCTCAATTTAAAGGTTTCTGAGGCATTTATAAAGAAATAACAAAATATTCTTTTATTTTTATGTCTTCAATTATGTTTCACTCTTCTCACATTCACCCTCTACACAAGTTTCATCTTCTTTACAATCTTCATTAACTATACATTCTAATTGTTCTATTTTCTCACACTTTGCTTCTGTACAAACCTCGCCTTCTTTGCAGTCAGCATCTATTGTGCATTCAGGTTCTTCTACTTCTTCACATTCTCCTTCTATGCATACTTCACTTTCCTTACAACCAGTATCATTAACACATTCATCTTCAACATCCTCACATTCACCTTCTACACAAATCTCTCCTATTTCACATTCCTCATCAATTACACACTCCCCTTCTTCTTCCTCTGACTCTTCATCTTCGAGTTCATCATTTTCAATTCCATCAAAGCTTTTACCTCTTTTGGCATGCATAGCCAATTTTTCTGCATCTTTTGCAAGTTTTCTTGCTTCTTTATACTCTGAAGCATTTAACTTTTCTTTTGCTTGAGAAAGCATATCTTTTGCTTGTGTAAGATAATCTTGTGCAATTGTCACATTATACCCTTCACCGATTTTTTCATTAATTTTTTCTTCTGCTTTGCTGATTTTTTCTTCTGCATGTTCAATTGCTTTTTGAGCCCAAATACTTCTATCTCTTGTAAGTCCTGTTTCATCTTCAATGTTTTCAATTTCTTTCTCTATCTCGACTTCACTTTTGCCCGTTTTTACCTTAATCTTAATCTGGGTTTTATCTTTCTTGTTTACAACCTTAATCTTAAGCTCTCCTGTTTGGCCTTCTAGATTGCTCAGCACAGAATCAATCATTGCTTGCTGTTCTTCAGTTAGCTCTCCTCTTATTTTGATGTCTATTTTTTGTTTAACATCTTCAAGATTCGCTTCATGTTCTCCTATCTTCTTTTCTAACTTAATCACTGTCTTAACTTCTTCGGTTAGGTCATCTTCTTCTACTTTCTCAATATCTTCCTTTATTTTAACAACAACTTTTCCGTGTTCAGTCTCTGCTTTTGCCATAGCTTTAATTTTCTTTTCATCAGCCATAGCCTTTATTTCAAGCAGTCTTTCTTCGGCTATTTCTAGACCTTTTTCTGCTCTAGCTTCATTACCACGCGTTAATGCTAAAGCTAATTTGTCCAGAGCAACATCTATTCCCCAAAATATGCTGTCTGGAGTAACTCCTGCATTTTCTTCAGTTGCCTCTTCTTGAGCTATTACTGTAGTTGTAGTTAATAACATAATAAAAACAAATATACTAAATATCTTTCTCATTCTTTACACCTCTTTTATATACCATTAATATATTTTAATCTTTTAAAAATCTATCGCTTTAACTTTTTTGATAATTTTATTAGATCCAACCATTTATTTATACCTAACTTCAAATCAGGAATTGCTAGTTCATAAGGACAGCAATTTATAGCTTGATGTTTTGTTATGAAGTTGTAATATATTTCCATTCCCTTCATAATTGCTTTTGCACTCTCTATACTGCCGTGAAATCCTCTAAAGGTTTTAGTTCTGTGTCTTATTGAGTTATGTAATCTTTCAATTGGGTGATTAAAACCCTCTCCTTGTGAGGCATTAACAACATTATGTTTTATAATATATTTTCCTTCCTTATTATTATAGCCAAAAGTTTTCTTTACTATATTTGTATAAGCTGTTAAGCCATCTGTTGTAATAATTTTAATCTGATTTTCTGTTTTATTCTTAATGTTCTTTAAAATTCTTTTAAGATTATCTTTCTCTCTTGATTTTTCATATGCAGAAGCTACTATAAATTTTGTTTCTGTATCTATGCTATCAATAAACCAATTTTTATCTATACCTTGCTTTTTCTTTGGATGCTTTCTCCTGTGAAATTCAATCTCATCTACTTGAACTTCTCGTCCTACTTTTAAATTTAGGTTATCTGTAAATTTGCTTATTATCTTTGAATATTTTATAACCCAAAAATATATAGAAACCCAACTTACATTTTTAGGATAAAATGCTTGTAGATGCTCCTGGATTTTCCTTGTTGATATACCTCTAAAAAACAAATCCAAACATAAGGTTATCTTTTGTGGCGAGTTTCTCATACGATAAAATCCTTCATCTCTAATAAATCTATAATTGCAATCCTTACAAGAATATCTCTGAATTTTTCCTCTGTTTTGGGTTTGTCTAAAACCCCTTTGGATAATATTTTTAGATTTACAATTAGGACAAGAAAGATTTTTATACTTGTTCTTATTTTTACTATTGGAATTGAATTGTGCTTGACGGTGCATTTTGATTCCCGGAGCCCTTCGGGGCTTCGTTCAATTTATCTCTTTAAAGGATTTTTCTTTTCTAGATCCTCTTTGATTAGGATAGCAATTCTGCTGCTTAAATTAATACCATTCTTATCACAAAATTCTCTAAACTCTTTTAATATTCTTTCTGGCAAGGTTATCGTCAATTTTTTATATGTTGTGTCCATACTAATTAATGGGTATTGATACTATTTAAATATTTCTATACTTCAGTATATATGTTTTTTAAATTTGTTTAGAATAAGTCCCGCTTACTTAACAATGCACGAAACAAGGCGTGTTTTAAACCTGCTTAAATAGTCTAGAGTTTTGATCAGTTCTTCTATCGAGTGATATCTTGTTTCTAAAGCGTATAAGTCTTCTGTGAATATTCTTGTATACCTGCTTGGTCCTTCTTTCTGGCCGAATAGTTTCATAATTAGTCGGTACATGGCTATCTGTCCCTTTTTCATGCATTCTACGATTATGCTATGTCTTTTGAATTCGTTCTCGATTACAAAGTCTTTGATTTTTTGAGGGAGTTTTAAATCGTTGAGGAAGTCTTCGTATTCTTTGTCAACTTGTTTTCTTAACTCTTTGCTTACGTTTTCGTATTTTTCAAACAGGGTTTGGCATTCTCTTCTTAGCCTTGAGACTTTTGAGCTTTGTATGAATACTGGGTCTTTCGTGGCGAATCCTGCAAGATGTGCTAGTACTTCTGCGTCGTTTTCTTTGAAATACCTTTTTCTGTGTGCTAGTTCATGAGCGATTATGCTGAATGATATGTAAGGTAGTTTTTTGTATATGTCTATGTCATTTGATATTATGTTGCATCCTCCTAGGGCGTGAGGCATGATGTATTTTGTTAAATAGCTATTTTTTATCTTATCACTGGTTTTTACTTTTACTCCTTCTATCTTGTATATTATGTCTTCTAAGGTTTTGTTAGCGATTTCTGCCTCTTCTTTCATAGTGTGTGTCTTTTCAGTGTATTCGTCGCTTATTTCTAAACAGAGTTCGTTGATCTTGTCCTTTCTTTTTTTAGTATTCACATATTTTCTTTCTACGTATAGTTTTTCTGATATGTCTTCTTTGCAGGATATTTTAGGGGTTAGTATGTAGTCTATTACTCCTGATACTACAATCCCTGCAAATGTGTAGTTTACTAGCATGGAAGAGTAATGGGGTAAGTACCAGTTGATTATCTGGTCTGCGTAAGGCATTGCCTCATTAGGAACCAATCCTATTCCTAGGTTTAGCAGTCTTGAAGAGTAGAATAATGCTAATCCTCCGATTAATAAGTCGCTCGTGCTTACTGGTAAGTAAGTGATGATGTTGGGTATTCTTCGGTTTTTGTTTGCCATAGTAATACCTTTTAGTATCATCCAGTTTTTTTTTAGAAAAAATTATTAAAAAAAATAAAAAAGAAGAGTTTTACTTCTTCTCGACTAAGTCTATGCACATGCCTGCAGCGACTGTTGACCCGGCGTCTCTTATTGCGAACCTTGACATGTGGGGTATGTCTTTCATCCTTTCAAGAACTAATGGTTTTGTCGGCACTATCTTGACTATTGCTGCGTCTCCGTTCTTGATGAAGTCGGGGTTCTCTTTTCTTGTCTGTCCTGTTGCAGGGTCTAGGCTTTTTTCTATCTTGTCAAACCTGCATGCTATCTGTGCTGTGTGTATGTGGAATACTGGCGTGTAGCCTGCGGTGACGACTGTCGGATGGTTTAGGACTACCATCTGTGCCGTGAATTCTTTGACTACTTTTGGCGGGTTGTCAGTATGCCCTAAGACGTCTCCTCTTGCTATGTCTTTCTTGTTTACTCCTCTTACGTTAAATCCGACGTTGTCTCCTGGTATCGCTTCCGGTATTTGTTCGTGGTGCATTTCTATGCTTTTGACTTCTCCAGTTACTCCAGTTCCTTCTCTTGCTGGCATTATTATGACTTTGTCGCCTACTTTCATCTTTCCAGTTTCTACTCTTCCTACTGGGACTACTCCTATTCCTGTGATGTTGTATACGTCTTGTATTGGCAGTCTTAATGGCAGGTGTACTGGCTTTTCTGGTTCTTTGAATAGGTCTAGTTGTTCTCTTACTGTAGGCCCTTTGTACCATGGCATGCTTGTTCCTTTTTTGACTACGTTTTCTCCTTGTAAGCTTGATGCTGCTATGAAGTTTATTTCGTCTGGTTTGTATCCTATGCCTCTTAGTACGTCTGATACTTCTTTCTTTACAGTGTTGTATTTTGCTTCGTCGTATTTGACTGCGTCCATCTTGTTTACGACTACTGCTAATTGGTTTACTCCTAGTGTTTTGCAGAGCCAGATGTGCTCTTTGGTCTGTGCCATGACACCTTCTGAGGCTGCTACTACTAGATAACCGACATCTGCTTGTGAGGCTCCTGTTATCATGTTTTTGATGAAGTCTTTGTGTCCTGGTGCGTCTATTACTGTGTATTCATACTTGTCTGATATGAATTTTCTGTGCATTAAGTCTATTGTTAGTCCTCTTTCTCTTTCTTCTTTCAGCTGGTCCATGACGAATGCGAATTCGAAGCCTGCTTTTCCTAGCTGTTGGGCTGTTTCTTTCAGCTTTCTCATGGTCTGTTCATCGATAGATCCTGAATCGTAGAAGAGTCTACCGACTGTAGTTGATTTTCCGTGGTCTACGTGACCTACGAATACTACGTTTAAGTGTGGTTTTTCTTTTGCCATTTTATATCTAATCCTCCGAATTTTATAGTTTAATATCTATTATTCGTTGTTTTTAGAGATGGAGGGTTTATAAAACTTTTGGTGCTTTTGGGATATTTTTTGGGCTGGGTCAAACCAAAAGGTTTATATATTAGTAACCACCGTATAGTGATAACAAAATAGGGGGTAGTATATAGGTATAACGACTTATTAAAAAAACAAAAATGGAAAAACAAGAAAAATACATGGGCGGTTCAGAAGCAGAAAAAAACTGTATGATAAAACAGTACGTCAACCTAACTAACAAAATCACAAGCGAAGATTTACGCAACCAAATCAAAGGATTAGCCAAACGATGCCAATTATGTCAAATGCCTGGAGACAACGAATTAGAAGGGATCATAAAAAGAATCCATGACGGATTAAAGCAATGGCCTGATCAGACACCGTTTTATCAAACCATTTTGAAATCTTACCCAGAAGTAGAAAAAAAAGATGGGGAGCTTAAAGAGAAAGGAGAAATATAACAATGCCTGCTGAATATAATACTAACCAAGAAATAATTGAAGATTTATCTAGTAAATTGAAAGAATTAGAAAGGCAAGATTGGCAAAAAAGATTAATCACTGAACCATTAAAACCTTCAATAGAAGAAACTGTAAAAACAGAAGACTTCTCCGACAGAAAATACTGGATTCTTATGGATGAACATGCAGAAGATGAAGACTATAAAGAAGAGAAGAAACCTGAAAAAAGAAGTTATCAGATAAGTGGATTTAAAACACAATACGGATGGTAAACAAAATGTTAGACAAATATGGGGTACAAGTAGAATTTGAATTTGATGGGACATTAATCGAAGATTTATGCAAAAAATTAGAAAGCTTAACCGAAGAGGAGAAACTAGAGACTTTTGAGTATTATGAAGAACAATTAGATATACTAATGAAAACATTAAACAAGGCATATGAAGGAAACCAAAACGATCATGCTAGAAACATAAGAAAAGGAATAGATGATTTAATAACCAAAGCAGACAAAACAGCTAACCTTCCTGAACATAAAGGGGAAGTAGGGAAACGAATAGAACAATATAACACAATATTAGAAAAAGACAAGCTATTAGTCGGAAATGAGCTGTACAGGTTTCTTGAAGAAGACAAGCAAACCAAGAATGATACACAAATTACAGAACAATCTAAAGAATCAGATGTCGGACTAAAACATAAATCTCATGACAAAATCTACTCTGATTACAAAACATTTGACAGTATTTTATGTCAGACTCTAAGACTATGTGGGACATTAAGAATTTTGATGGGTGGGCATGAGTTAAGAGACATTCGTGACAGAACAAACACCTTACGTGCAAATGTTCACAAGAAAATGAGACTAGACGAAGAGAATATAGACGAGTTAGGCAAGATAGTGGAAAAGGCATACGCTTGTAACTCTAAAAAATTTACAGACATAAAAAAGTCATATGACACTTTTAAAAAGAGCATACTGGAATGAAGATGGAAGATGCTAAAGGGCATTAGGAAATTATAAAAATGAAAAATGAGGTACAAGATAAATTTCATCTTAAACAGGATCTTTGTAATTTAGCTAGAAAACTTGAACAAAATTATTTAAATCTTCTTTCTGAGCAGAGGTTGTTGCGAAATGAGAAGTTTTATTATTTTTCTTTGTTCTTGTTTTAGTTGAAGATTAGGGGGAGGGTACTCACCGGAGGTGAGAACCATGTCCCCTAAGTATCCCAACAAGCGTAAACGTGCCGGATACTGGAAGAGATATTTCAAAGCAGATATAAAAAATTATCGAAAGCTTTGGAAGTTCCTGGATGAGCTTGTTGAAGAAAAAGGTGTTGGTTTTCGTAACAAAAAGAAAGGAAGGAAACCGAAGTTTTCCTTAACAATTTACACAAAGCTTTGTGTTTTGATAGCTTATTTTGATTTGACATTAGATGAGGCTGTAGGTTTGTTAGATCTTCTTGAGGGTGAAACTCTTGACAGGTCTAACGTGGACAGATGGTTTATAAGATTCGATAAAGAATATGCAAGGATGGCTACCAACTGGCTTCATGAAAAAGTAGAAGCCATGTTTCCTGCAGGAGATTACGTAACAGACGCTACAAAATTCAGCACAGACAGGTATAAGAAAAAAGTGGTTAAAGGCGTCGACACGTACGTTTTGAAAGTGATGGGCCTTTGCATACTAGTCATGTACTTCGCCAGCGCAGGCTTCGTGAGCATAGTTAACTTCCATGTCATGACAGGAAACGCTCACGAAAGCCCACCATTCAGAAAACACTGCATCCAAAAAGTACGGCTAACAAAAGGAAAACGTTTACATGGCGACAAAGGATTTGACGCTGAAGAAAACTATGAAGAAATCTACGCTAAAGGATTAATACCAAACATCGTACCAAAAGAAGAAAGCAAAAAAGGATTCTACAGACACAAAGCCAAAAAAGACTACGATGACAAACTAAGAAAACTCACAAGAGGACTAGTCGAAACAGTCTTCGGAGGCATGGAAACAGAAACAAACAACAAAATAAGATTCAGAAAAGACCGAACAAGAAAAAACTACATAGCATTAAGAGCACTAAGCCACGAAATAAGAACCTATTTCCGAGTAATTGCCCACAAAGCAATTGCTTACATCAATCTATTTCGCAACAACCTCTTCTGAGCATGCTTTTTGTGCAAAAGAAGACCGATTTTCTTGGGAATTGGACAAAATAATAAAAAATTCTTTTGAATTATTAAAAAAAGGAGAATCTTTATCACCTCAAAAAGTAGGATTACCAAACAATATTGATTTATTTACTTATTTTACAATGGCAAGTCATTTATTAATGCATCAATTTGCTGATAGATTTAAAGATCCTGAAGATGAAATGGGTTGGGTAGGTTTTTTTAAAAAACAATCTGAGATAGCACATTATATAGCCATGGAATGTTATCCTAAAAATGCTTTAACTTACGATGATGTTAGAACATTCTCCAAATTAGTACATAATGATTTAGTTTATGGACTTAAAGTAAGAAAATTAAATGATGTTTCAGTAAATGAAGAGCATAATAAAAAATTAACACAACTATTAGAGAAATTATATTCTTCAGGCCCTTATGATAAATATGAAAACTATACTCATACCCTCGTTAGGGATAAATATAATCCTTATCATCATCTGATTATTGCAATTATTAATTACGAACTTAATGGGGACTTAGAAAACACAATAAATTCATTCTTAAGGATTGATAAATTAAGACCTAAATCCTTGTATGTTTATTCTTGTATCGCGAATCTATTTGAAACACTCTCATGGGGTTTATACAAGGATACATCACGTCAAATCAAGGATGGGATGGTCGAGACAGGATATAACAATGTTGAAGAAGTTTTATGGGCAAATCAGCCTAATGAAATTTATAAATCCATTCAGATAGTTAAAGACAATTTCCCTTTTTTACAAAAATTATCCTCTATCAAATGTACAGATTTACTTGTTAAAAATTATAACACTTTAACAAAAACAGAACGAAAAAAACTATCAGAATTAAAAAAGAATTTATCAGAAACGTTACAGGAAATAGTTCAGTTATTTTACAAAGAAATTGCAAAAGAAACTTTAGATAAAGGCTTTTTTAAAGAAAAAAAATTCTGCAATAGTAAGAATGAAGTTTATGAAATTAAAAATCCTCTTTTAAGAGAAACTTTTATTATTAAAAAATCAAAAAAAGATAATACCAATCTTAAATCTGAGAAAGATATAATCGCACATTACAAGAAAAATAAAAACTTAAATTTAGCGGATATAATAGATTTTAGACTTCAAAATAATGAACAATATCTATTGCTTAAAAGAAAACAAGGTGTGACAATGTTGGATTGTTTGGCTTTATTAAAAGATGTAAAAAAAAGCATTAAAACTACACATGAAAAAAATTATAGAAAATATCTAAGTCGCGCGTTAACATTCTTAAATAAAGAGGAGTATACATGTTTTAACGCTTCTTTATTCGATTTAAAAGAATGGTTTAATGCATATATGTCCTTAGAAGTGGATCTTTCTGATACAAAATTAATCCAATTTATAGTCGATAAAGAAATCGAAAGTGGAAATAAAATGTTTAATCATATATTCAGAATATATGGGAAAAATTTATCTTCAAAAGATTTTTTCTTGTATCATATTGATGTGGTGCAGTCTATACTTATTCAATCTTGTTTAAAACATCTTGCAGAATTAAATTCAGACATACCTAAAGAATTGATAAAAAAAGAATTCATTAAAGGAGATTATAAAAAAGAAGCCTTGGATGTATTTACAAGTTTTGAACCAAATTTAAATAAAAAATTTTCTATTGATTTTAAAACCAGATTTTTAAAGAATTATGAATCTATCGATAATGTTTTAGCAACAGCCCCTAAATTTTTATATAAAGATGCCTATTTAAACAACTGGATTATAACAACTCCTGATTATATAACGTCTCTCGACTTTGAAAGGTGTACAATAGCACCTGTTCAATTAGACTTAGCTTTTTTATTAGATTTTGATCAGTTTATTGAAGAAAAAGAAAAGTATTATTTTCTTGATTATTATATAGACTATTTTAATCAAATCAATCTTAATAAAAGTTTAATACCCGATAAAAAAGAATTTAAAAGGGTCTTTGATTATGCATGTGTCCATAGAAACTTATTAACTTTTAGAAGTTATAATCGGTTCATAAAGGAGGGGGATAATAGGGAAAAAACCGCCGAATACAGAAGGGTATCTTTAAACAATTCAATTAAAGCTTTACAAAAATTAATAAGCTATGAAAAAGATAATATCAGTGAATTGAAATCCCTTTGTAATGATTTAGAAAATGTCTATCACAAAATCTATAAATAAAAATACTTATAAACGAATTAAAAAATATGTGCTCTTATTAGTTAAAGATTCCCCGAAAAATAATTTTGTTTATCCCCACATTAATTACACTGAAAAATGGGTCGTTAAATTAAAAGATAATACTGGCTTTGTTCTTAGAGTTGCTGCTTTGTTACATGATATAGACAGGGCTTTTATAAAAAACAGAACAAAAAATAAGAACATGGGTCATTACAAGGGTTATAAACTTAAACATGCTATTGCTTCTTGTGAAATTGCTAAAAAGATTTTAGGCAGATTTAATTTTTCCAAAAAGGCAGTACATAAAATATTATTTCTAATCAAACATCATGAATATGGGATCAAAGATTTAAAACATCCCTATCGTAAAGATCTTGACATACTAATTGATGCTGATTCTTTAGCGTTTTTTGAAGAATTAAACAATTATCTCAAAGCGTGGGGTAAAAAAGCTACGAAAAATAAAATTGAGTATACTTGGGTTAGACTTTCTGATAAAGGCAAGGATACCGTTAAAAAAAGGTTTTCAAAAAAAATAAAAAATTTTGGGTTTAAAGTTCCAGACAAAGTTTGAAGGTTAGACAATTTCCTGTTAATTGAACAATATTTGCTAAATGATGCAAAATTTTATAATAAGACTCATTTTTCTTATCAAATCGTATATCAATTTCAGTTATAATCTCTTTCTTTTTATTATAAAGACTTATTATTCTATTTTGATCATATTTATAGAATAATTCATAAAATTCATCAAAAAAATTATTTGTTTTTTGGTATATTTCTAAAACATCTTTTGAAGACTTAGTTTCTTTCTTCATTAAATACTCACAAATATATCTGTATTCATCGGCTATTTTTTCCAATTCTTCTATAAGACAATATAAATATGTGAGTTTGAGTGTTTTTGTATAACTTTTTTTGTTTAATATGCGCCTACAAAATGTAGTTAATTTATTATTAATTTTTTCATATTCCAAGATCTCTTGTAAAGCTTTAAAATCATTCTTTTTATAAGATTCTAAACTTTCATTTGAAAAAGAAATTAAAGATAAAAATATTTTTCTCAAAATGTTATCAAATTCGGTATACATTTCTTGAGTTAAAATTTTTATTACACATCTTTGTTCACTTTGTGATATGATTTCTAACCCTATTAAAAATTCTTTTAAATCTTTTTCAATTTTTTTAAGAGTTTTAGGATCGTCAAAGACTAGCTCAAATTCATCATAGCCACTTTTGTACAGCCCGGCTAAAATTCTTAGTGATAATTGTCCTGTGCCACTAATATCAATTTTAGGTCTACCCTCTGGTTTAATACTTTTTGCAGTTCTGATTAAAACAGTGTCTCCTTCTTCTATCAAATCTATTTCCTCACCTTTCTTAAGGCCGTATTTTTTGACCCAGTCGGAAGGTAAAGAAACTACCATTGTTTTCCCAGCCATTTGTATAAGTTTTCGTTTCATCTTTTGATTTTGAGGTATTGATATATATTAAGTTTTCTAACGTTAAATTGGATAAAATAGAAACCTTTTTATACTAGTAACCACTAAATAGTAGTAATAATTTGGTGATAAAATGGAAGCATGTAAAAGAAAACTGAACAGAGAAACTTTAGTAAATTTAGTTAAAGAAATAGATGATAAATTAGAACTTGTTAGTTATGTTAGCGAAGGTGGTTATGGTATAATCCTAAAAGTGAGATATAATCAAGGACATGATCTCAAATTAAAAGTTAATAAGACTAGTGAAGTAGAAGGTATGACAGATACCTTGGAAAGAGAATATGCTATTCTTGAAGATTTAGCTAGAAAAACAGATGTAGTTCCAAAACCGGTAAGGCTTTATGATAATGCTAAGTGTGCATGGGGTGGAAGCAAGGGTAAATACGCATACCTTGCTGAGTTCATAGAAGGGAAAGCACTTTCAAAATCAGAGAAACAGTCTGAAATATCTTTAACAATCCAACTAACTGGTCTTATGGACAGTATTCACGGGGCTGGTTACAGGTTCAGCAAGGATGCTGACTTGAACGCAGATAATATATTATTGGGCGAGGATGGTAAATTATACCTTTTAGACCCAATGTTCTTAGTGCCTTTGAAAGAAAAGATACCTTTTGGTATGACTAAGGAAGAAAGGGAAAAGGTTAACGAAATAATTAGAAGATATAGTTATTCAGAATAGGGGTTAAAAAACAATGTCCAATCTTGAAAAGGTGTTGGAACATGAGTTTACTATGCTTGATGTTTCGCCTGAAGATAAAGATTCTCTCATGGGTTATTTGAACGCTCTCAAAGAAAAGGATCTGTCTACTTATAGCCATTCAATAAGGGTTGGATTACTTGCTTCAAAAATAGCTAAGCACATGTGGTATGATGCAAAAACACTGTTCTTTGCCGGGTTGATTCATGATATTGGAAAGCTTATGATAAGCGATGAAATCCTTCAAAAAAAGGTATTTTAACTGAGGGGGAAATGGATGAAATAAAGAAGCACCCGCAGTATTCTTATGATATGGTTAAGGATAAATATGTGGTTCCTGCAGAGATAGCATTGAGGCATCATATGTTTAAGTCAGATTTTTATCCTAAAAACCTGCCTAGGCCAAATATTATTCACGGTTTTATAGACGGTTTAAATCAGTATGCTATGATGCTTTCATTAGTTGATATTTATGATGCATTGAAATCAAGAGCCCCTTATAGGGAGGGCAAGAGTAAGCTGGAGAAGAGTGAGGTTAAGAATATCATGATCGGCGAAACTCCAAAGCTTAGCTCTTGGATAACTAGGTTTTATTCTGCCGGTTTTTTTCAATGAATAAACTTGAAATACCTATGGAATAGCCAGAAATACCCATGAATATGTTACCACTGATAAGTTGTTACAAAACGAAAGGTTTATATACTAGTACACCCACTGATAATCCTTAAAATGAAAGCAAAAATACTTGGAGAAAAAACAAGATGACACTTTTAAATCCTGAGACTAAACCAAGCGAACTACCATGTTGGTCACTTGGCATACTGAACTACATAAAAAGAGAATACGAACTCTTAAAAAAAGAATGCGACCAAACAGACCAATTATTCGACCTGCCAGAAACACAAGTAAGAAACGCAGGAATAGTAACATCATATTCAGAATTTCGTAAAAAATCAGAAGGATTTCAAGAAATTTTAGAATATGCAATAGAAATCGTACTAAGATATGATCATCGTCTAAGGAGACGAGTTTATTGCTCAGCACATTCAAATGAAATCTGTAAAAAACAATTAGACAAATACGTTGAAACTGAATGGCTAAAAGATATAGGAAAACTCGCAATTGACGGCAAAGACGTTAGAAAAGTTTATAATCAACTCTTAGAATACCGCGGAAACGCATACTGCTTACTAGACGATTTAAAACGAGGGATGGGATGTATGGAAGAACAGCTAAAAAAAGAAGAACAAACGCTAGAAAGCTACGTATGGGGTATAGATAGAAAAAGACAGGAGCTAGAACACTTAACATACTTCACCAAGAGGGAGTTATTCCAAGCAGAAGCTGAACTACTCAAAACAAGCTTAAAAGATGTGGGACAAAACATAATTTTATTAAAAAAATCTAATCTAAGAGACGTCGGTTCATGGTTAGATGGTAGAATAAGCAAGAAAAAAGGTCAAGAAACAAAAGAACTTGAGAAGAAACTTGCAAAGGTTCAAAGAATGTACGCGAAGTATTTTTACCTTGCAAAAGAAATAAGCGACATGCTAAATGAGGGGTTGCTAAAAACGCAATCATCTCTCGCATTCATAAACTAAAGGAGAATAAAAATGGAATCAAAAGGTTTTATGTCGGATATCGTGGAAAAACAGAAAATAAACACTGTTGATGTTCAAGAGATTCTGAAGACTATAAGGGGCATGTCCAGCCAGGATGATATGCTGGGGAAGATGCAGCAAGAAAAGACAGATTCTTTGAAACAGACAATAAAGGACATTGAAGACCAGATTGTAAAAAGAGAAGATCTTAGCAGGACAATGCTTACAGACTTAGACAAGATAAAGTTCGAAGTCGGGAACATAATCACAAGAGTAGCAACAGAGTTGCAAGGTGTGGAAAGCAAGAAAGAACAGATCATGCTCAAACAGAAACAAGTAGAGTTAGAAGAGGCCAAAGTTCAGGAAAAACTGAACTGCTGGAGAGACATAGCCGAGCTAAAGAAAGAGCTTAGAGAAAAAGAACAAGAGCTCAAAGAGAAAGAAACAAGATCGGAAATGATAGACGACCTAATAGGGGGATAAAAATGGATTTGAAATACGAAAAAAAACTCCCAGATGGAACATTATACGAATTAAAGCTAAGTTTCAAAGATGAAGGTCTTTACAGGAAGATAGTCCATGCTTTAGAGAAGCAGAGGGCAAAAGACATAGTGGATAATGGATTGCTCAAAATACTTTCAGACTTGGAAAAAACTTTACCAAAAGAGGAAGTGTTTGAATACAAAAGCTAGGAGAATAAAATGAACGATTCGTACAAAGGGCTAACACTAGACGAGGGGGATTATAAGATAAAGATACGATGTAATGATAAGCAACGTCAGAGAGCCATAGAATTTTTGAGTAAAAACCCTTATCCCCATATTTTTAAGGATATGCTTGAAGGGTCAGAACTCTTGTTGAAAATAAATGAAAAATCAGAAGAGGATTATGATGATTTAAATCGTTTAGTACAGGAGCTGGCAGAATGTTAGAAAAACTGGAGGGAGAATCAAAAATGGGAATCGATAAGAAAGACAGGGCGCAAATTCTTTGTGGAATAGTTGACGACCTTATAAGCATATGCAAAAGCTACAAGGAGAAAGGGCGTGAAGTTGAAGCTTATGATGTCATGAGGACATGCGAGAGTTATCTTCAAGATCTGGTTAAGATAACAGGAAGTCATAGCGAGTTGGAAAAAGAGATTCAGAATTTAGGAAAAGAAATTCCGAATTTAGAAATAGGCGTTCTTAAACCCGCCATGTACAGCAAAATTAGACAAGAATTGAGAGAGTGTCCGAATCTTGGAGGGACATGCATAATCCAACTTTAAAATGATGAAAACATTCTTAACAGTCGAGGAAGTCTGCAAGAAGCTCAAGCCGGTATTCGGCAAGAAGATAGAGCAGATTTACCTAAAGTACAGGCTATCCAACAGCCTAGATGAGAAGAAGGAGATAGAACAGGCATTAAACGCCTTATACCATAAGCACTTAAACGAAGGGCTGTTGAACGAGAAGATACTATTAGAGCCGCCTACAGAAGCGGTGATGCAGGGAGACTATCCTTTAGGCATGATAAGCTATGCGGATAAGGAAATATTCCCATTCGCCTTGAGGGAAAAGGACTGGGTAAGGCACGTCTGCATTTCAGGAATGTCCGGTAGTGGAAAAACCAACTTCGCGTTCCAAGTTATTGGCAACTTTATCAAGCATAAGAAGCCTTTCATGATATTCGACTGGAAGAAAAGTTTCAGGCCATTAACACTAGTTGATAAGGAAATATTAATGTTCACAGTAGGCAACAGCCAAGTTTCAAACCTTTTCAAAGTAAATATTAACAAGCCTCCTAAAGGGGTACCGCCTAAAGAATGGCTTAACTTCTTAAGCGACTTGATAACAGAATCATTCTTCGCAAGCTATGGGGTACATAAGTTAATATCAGAAACCTTAGACACTACCTTTCAAGAATTCGGGGTTTATGAAGGATCAGATAATTATCCTACCTGGCACCAGATTAAAGATCGCTTGGAGGAAAGGGCTGACAAGGTAAAGAAGAAAGGCAGAGAGTCAGAATGGATAACTTCCGCCTTAAGAATAGCCCACGTCTTAACTTTTGGTCCTTTCGGGGAAGCCATAAACCATAAGGACAAAGCAGCATTGACGGTAGAAGACTTGTTAAGCAAGAAGATAATATTCGAACTTAACAGCTTGAATAACGTGGAAAAGAAGTTCTTCTGCGAATTCATACTCATGTACATCTACAAGTTCAGAAAAGGTAATGAAACAGTAGACAACGGGAGCTTCAGACACGCGATAATAGTAGACGAGGCTCACAACATATTCCTGAAAGACAGGCCGCACTTCGTAAACGAGACGACAACAGACATGATATACAGGGAATTAAGAGAATACGGAACAAGCCTTATCTGCTTAGACCAGCACATTTCCAAATTAAGCGATACAGTGGCCGGAAACTCAGCTTGTAACATAGCATTCCAGCAGATGCTCTATAAAGACGTGGAAACAGTAGCAGGAATAATGCAGCTAGGCGAGGTAAAACAATACTTCTCAATGCTGCCAGTAGGCTCAGCAATAGTCAAGCTGGCAGAAAGGTATTACAGGCCGTTCTTAGTAAGCATACCTTTCGTAGAACTAAAGCAAGAATCAGTAACTGACGAAGAGATAAAGGCGATGATGAATAAGAAGATCAACACTAAAGAAGAATACGAGAAGTTCAGGGAAAGCTCAAGCATACTCAACTTGGCTAAAGATATGGAAAGGGTAAGCCAGCTTTTCAAAATATCAGGAGTGGACACTACAAGAATTGATGAAGAAGTAGAAGAGCTAAAACAAGAAAAGCCAGTGTTAGAAGAGAAAAAAGAAACCATCGCCAAGATAGCACAGGAAGTTATTGACAAGGCTAATGCTGAGAAAGAAAAACAAGAGCGTGAAGCTAAGAGAAGGATCATTCCAAGACATTTCCTTACTAATCATTTACAAGCTTATATAGTGGATTATTTAAGGGCGCAGATGAAAAAAGGCTACAGCCTGGAAGTCTTAAAACAACACTTGCTAAACCAAGGTTACAAGCCTTTTGACGTATTGAAAGCGATAAACCATATCAGAAACGTACCTGCAGACTTACAGTCAAAGACCGGCTTCGAATTCAAAGAGTTCAAAGAAGCTGATGATACGATAAAAGTTGATACGGTTAAAACTGAAAAGGTAATTGAGAAACCTGCAGTGCAAGTTCAAAAATCATGTTCACTAACACAAAAACAAAAACAAGTTTTGGAATTAATATCCAAATACCCCACCTTGGGTACCGCACAAGTCTATCAATACCTAAGCCTCAGCGCAAGAAAAGGCAACGAGCTTAGAAAAGAATTGATAGATATGGGTTTGTTAAAGGTTGAAGAGCAGAGAAGCGACAAAGGATGGAAGAAAATATTGACACCTACGCAAACTGCAAGAACAGCCTTGGAAAACCCGGTATTAATAGCGGAATAGCGTCGACGAAAAGTTGATGTTTGAAGGAACTTCTTGACAGGTATAGTGCGAACTTTCGAAAAGCAAAAACTGCTATCTAAAAACTCGCGGAAAATCTAAAAACTTAATGGAATAACCTTATAACAAGCTTTAAAGCTTAAAATATAAATCAACTAAGTCTAAACTTTTACAAAGTGGGAAGTTATGAAAAGCATATCTGCAATCGTTATTTTTGCTTTATTACTCGCTGCATTTGCTGTGATCGTTCTGAAACTGCACGAAGTTTTCCATTTCTAAAACCACTGCATAACTGCTTATAACCAAGCGGTGAAGATAAAGGCGTTTTTCTAAAATCATTAGAAAAAAATTAACTAAAAATATAAAAAATTTTTGAAAGGAGAATGTTATGAAGAACAAGAAAGGATTCACACTGTTAGAGTGCATGGTCGCCATGCTGATTCTGAGCATCGGACTTCTCGGCATGGCCAAGATGATGTACACCACGATTAACACGAACAGCTACTCCAAACAGGCCACCATCGCCACCACTATGGTGCAGGCCAAGATGGAAGACTTGAAGAAGCAGGACTTAGCTACCCTAACTTCCGGCAGCGACACAGTCTCTCAGCAAGGCGTGACCTATCAGAGAAACTGGACAGTTGAAGGTACAGGCAACACCAGAACCTTAACAGTCACCGTACGGTTCGGCGACTTTTCCAAGACCGCCAAGACTTTGAAAGGAGGCAACTAATGAATAACAAAGGGATTACCCTCATTGAAATACTCGTATCGTTGGTCATCGTGAGCGTGTTGATGGCTGGGTTTTACAACACATTCTTGGTGCAGCACAGGACTTACACCGCCCAGGAAACCATCACGGACATGACCCAATCGGCAAGAGCTTCGGTCAGCAAGATGGTCCAAGAACTTAGAATGGCCGGTTACAAGAAGCCAGGCGAAGTCCTTAACGGGATAAGCGTCGCAACACCTACCACCCTCAGAGTCTTAGCAGACCTTAACAGGGACGCTGACACAACAGACTCGGATGAGCAGGTCGATTACGCTTACGACTCTGGCACCCAAGAGATAGTGCGGACGGCTAACAACCAGGCAGAAA
>Ga0194111_10003534_pt1 | contig 18457 bp, 16 predicted proteins | sample TA2KigC300mmetaG_FD_146194 | JGI IMG/M metagenome (GOLD analysis project Ga0194111, IMG submission 146194) | Freshwater microbial communities from Lake Tanganyika, Tanzania - TA2015033 Kigoma Deep Cast 300m | ecosystem: Environmental > Aquatic > Freshwater > Lake | place: Tanzania: Lake... | reverse complement strand
TGCATTCCTGGCTTCCTTATGATAAGGAATACACGAAAGCAGGAAAAAGGCATTTTAAATTTTCCTGGATTCTTTGTTAGGGGTTTAAGAAGGCAGGGAAAAGAATTTTTGTTCTTTAATTCTCCTGAATTCCTGGCTTCCTTATTAGAGATTCAAGAGGCTTTTAGGGAAGGTAAGATATGAAATGATTTGTTGGACAAGGTTGAGAGGCTATGAGGCCAGTTTGGGCAAGGTGTAAAGGTTATGATTATTGGGTTACAATCCAATACCTCTACCCATAGACGAAACCGGCATCCTCGCCCTAACCTTAGCCCAGAAAGGATTCTTGGCTTCCTTATTAGGAATGCAGGAAGGCATGAAAAATCCACTATTAAGGATTTAAACCAAAACATTAAAAATGATGACTAATGCGAATCCTTTACATCACGCTTGAAGATTTATCCCTCCATAAAGGGTCGGTCACTCATGTTAAGGAAGTTGTCGCTGGTCTGCGAAAGCGAGGCCATGAGGTTGAATTGATCGGACGCCCCTGGAATTCTATCGCTTTCTCATCTTTATTTCTCTTGATTTCCCTTTTCACAAAACTCTCCCAATATGATGTTATTTATGCCCGGGATTATCATACCGTAATGATTGCCCTTATACCTCGTCTTATCTTTAGGAAAAAGCTGGTTTTTGAGGTAAATGGGATCGCCAACGAAGAACAAAAGTTAAAGAGGCATTCTTACTTGAACCGTTTGCTTGTTTTTATTATTAAAAAAGCCGAAGGACTGGCTACAAAATATTCTGAAAAGATTATTTCAGTAACCCCTCGTATAGCAACGTATCTTAACAAAGATTTCAGGTGCCCATTAGAAAGGGTGGCGGTTATCGGAAATGGGGTGGACATTAAGAGGTTTTATCCAGTAAGCGATCAGAATTTACTTGGCAAGTGGAGAGATAGATGGGGTATTGGCAAAGAAGATGTGGTTGTTGTTTTTGTGGGGAATTTGGCAAGATGGCAAGGGATTGAAACTTTTATTGAAAGTGGTTTCAAACTTTTTACAAAAAATGAAAGGTTGAAATTTCTTATTGTTGGAGGCGGCCCACTTAAAGAGAATTTGATGAAAAAAGTTTCAGAATCACAATGGAAACAACAGATTATATTTACAGGGATGGTAGATTATGAAGAGATTCCTTTTCTTATAAATATTGGGGATGTTTGTGTTGCCCCATTTATATCCAAAAGAAACCAAAAGACCGGAGTTTCCCCGCTTAAAATCTTTGAATATATGGCATGTGGGAAACCGGTGGTGGCGTCGAGGATTCAAGGTTTAGAGTTCATCGAAGAGGAGGGAGTAGGATGCCTTATAGAACCTGAGGATGTAGAAAGCCTCAAAAAAGCGCTAAATGACCTCATTAAAGAACCCAAGGAAAGAATAAGGATGGGACAAAAGGGCTCTCAGATAGCCCGTGAAAATTTTAGTTGGGAATCGAAGACAATTGAGATTGAAAAAGTGTTAAAAGAGTTGGCATAAAGATTGCTTTTTTAAGTTGCATGGATACAGGGCACTATGGAGTCTATTTTTCATTAAATTTAATCATTTCTTTAACTTAACCCATATATTTTTTTGATTTAGATGTTCATGACATGAACAATTTTAGCTTATAAGTGGACAAATTTGGGCCATTTACCATTTAATATAGTGTGGATTCACCATGACAAGTCTTGACCTATTCAAACCCCCTCAAGAGATAAGGGAGTTAAATCTACTCCAGGAATTGGAGAAGAATCCAGTCATTTCGCAACGGGAGTTATCACATAAATTCGGGATCGCTCTGGGAGTTACAAATGCCTGTTTGAAAAGAATGGTTCGCAGGGGATGGATTCGAATTTCCAACATGAATCATCATAAGATCGGATATTTCTTAACCCCGAAAGGTTTTACAGAAAAAGCAAAACTCACTCTCCATCTCATTTCCTGGACAGTGAAGCATTATTCCACATTAAAAGACATCATTGGTGAAAGGCTATTGGAAATGCAAAATAGAGGGGTTGAGCGAATTGTATTTTATGGGGTGAGCGATGAAATGGAGATTGCCTACGTGACCCTTCAGGGATTAAAACTTAAACTTGTGGGAATCGTTGAGGATGATGAAAAATTTAAACCTCAAACCATTTTTGGTTATGAACTCGGACCGGTTAGCCGAATTCAAGAACTCAAACCTCATGGCGTTTTGATAACCTCCGTAGAAGAATGGAGTCGAAAAAAAGATAGGTTAAATACTTTTCTTGATGAGAAACAAATTTATATAACAGATATTACTCTTTTTTAATATAAATTAATGGGGAAATGCGAATGTAACAATGTTGATTGTTTCAAAGATAAGAAATAATACCTTTCAATATCTGTTAAATATAAATGACGGTTAAGGATGCACATGATGGGAGAGGTTTTAGAAGTTCAAAAAAAACGAGGTAGACTTGAGGATGCTGGCGATTTTCCGAAGGTCATCCTCATTGATACGATCAGTCACTGCAATTTAAAATGTTCAATGTGCGTCCACAAGGAGATGAAAAGAGAAAAGGGTATAATGCCATGGAGCCTTTTTTCTAAAATCATCGACGAAATCGCCCAAGTGGACAAGGGCATACGAGTTTGGATGGTATTCTTTGGAGAGGCTTTGTTGTTGAAAAAAAAGAAACCATCTATCTTTGACATGATTGCCTATGCAAAAGAGAAGGGTTTGTTGGATGTGGTTTTAAATTCAAATGCGAACCTGTTAGATGAGGAGGCGTCGAAGGAATTAATCTACTCAGGCCTCGATGCGATCTATATCGGTATCGATGCGTTCGAACCCGATACCTATGCAAGAATCCGGGTAGGTGGAGATTATGAAAAAGTAGTTCAAAACACACTTCGTTTGATCGAGCTTAAAAGAATAATGAATTCAACAAAACCTGAGGTTGTTGTTCAGTTTGTTGTCATGGATATAAACGAAAAAGAAGTGGAAGATTTTACTAAATTTTGGAACCATAGGGGTGCTGTAGTAAAGGTCCGTCCAAAGGTGAGTTGGGCTGGGTCAATCGATGCTCCCAATTTGACTCTTGGCAACGAGGCAAGATGGCCTTGTCATTGGGCCATGCAGACAATGTCTATTACCGATGCTGGAAAAGTTGTGACCTGTGCTGTCGATCTGGATGCAAAATTTATTGCTGGCGATGTAAGTTGCCAGTCACTCAGGGATGTCTGGAATGGAAAATTAAAAGCGTTAAGGCAGTGTCATCTTCTGAAACAATTCCAAGCCCTTCCAGAAAACTGTAGAAACTGTAAAGACTGGCAGGCGGCGAGAGCAGATTACTATTTAATAAATACTTAATATGTGTGGCATTTGCGGATTCTCAGGCCCTCAGGACGAATTCATTTTAAAGAAAATGACGGATACGATCATTCACCGCGGCCCCGATGAAGAAGGGTTTTATTCAGATGGGAAGATGAATCTTGGCATCCGCAGGCTAAGTATTATTGATTTGGAAACCGGCCACCAACCTGTCCACAATGAGGATAAGAGACTTTGGACAGTTTTTAATGGGGAGATATACAACTTCCAGGAATTGAGAAGAGATTTAATGAAACGGGGCCACACCTTCTATACAGACCATTCTGATACGGAGGTCATTGTCCATCTTTATGAGGAGTACGGGGATGATTTTCTCTCTCATATGAACGGAATGTTCGCCATCGCCTTCTGGGATTCGCAAAGGGATAAACTGCTTCTAATAAGAGACAGGATGGGAGTCAAACCACTTTTCTATACCTTTTCGAACGGTCATCTCATTTTCGGGTCTGAGATTAAAGCTATTCTCGCTCATCCCATGTATCAACGCGATATCAATTACAATGCCATTTACCATTATTTTACTTTTAAAAATGTCCCATCCCCTTTCACTGCCTTTAAGGGGGTTTATTCTCTCCTTCCAGGCGAAATATTAACCTTTTCAAAAAATGAAATTTCTGAAAAAAGATGGTGGAAGATTCAATTCAACGAAAAAGAAAATTTAGATGAAGGGCTTGTCAAAAAGAAAATATTTGAGTTGCTGGAAGATGCCACACGGGTTCGAATGATCAGTGATGTCCCCTTCGGCGCGTATCTAAGTGGTGGGGTTGACTCGAGTTCCATTGTTGCATTAATGGCAAGGTTCAGTGGCAAACCGATTAAAACGTTCTCGTTAGGTTATGAAGATGAGTTGAAGAATAAAGAAGCTGATTTATTTTATGCGCGAAAAGTAGCCCAAGCCTACAATACCGATCATTACGAATACGTCATGTCTCATAAAGAGCTGACCAGCGAGATCGAAAATGTCATCGGAGCTTTTGATCAGCCCTTTTCAGGTACCATCTCAACTTATTTTCTGACAAAGTTGATTACGGAACATGTAAAGGTCGCACTTTCTGGGGATGCAGCCGATGAACTCTTCGGCAGTTACCTTTCCCACCGGGTTGCTCAACCAATGCATCATTTCAAAAAATTATATTGGAAGGTAAGGAATGGAACGGTAACGGAGGATGAAAGGAATCTCTTCAGGCCATGTGACCTCGAGTTTCTGGTGGAACTCTATAAGAAATCAGGTGGGGATGACATTCGATGGCGATATCATCTCGGAGTATTCACCGATGAAGAAAAGGATTTACTTTTAACAAACAATTTCAAATCAAATATGAACCACACCAGTTCCTATGCCCTTTTCCTTGAAAACTTCAGCGCAACGACTTCACAAGATTCTTTGAATAGAATACTCGAAATGGAATGGAACACTCAACTTCCCGATCAGGTCTTGGCATTTGTAGACTTTCTATCAATGGCCCATTCAGTAGAGATCCGTTCACCTTTCTTGGATTATCGGCTTGTTGAATATGTTGCAACTGTTCCTGGTTCTATGAAAATAAAAAATGGCGTTGTGAAAGACATCTTAAAAAAGACCGTAACCCATTTGGTCCCCTCGGGAATTGTTCAGAGGCCTAAAGAAGGTTTTGTCCTTCCAATTTTTGATTGGATGATTGATCAGTTACGCGAATATAGCTTTGATGTTCTTTCGAACAGGAGAATGAATGCCCATCATTTCTTTAATCGAGAGGCTGTTCAGGGAATTTTAGAGGATTATCATGCTGGCAAGAAAAGTAATGCTGCCAAGGTGTGGAACTTAATAATGTTCCAAGTATGGTGGGAGAGATATTTTGGATAAGCCTGAGAGAGTTATAGATTTAAAAAGTGAAGAACGGTTTATAGAGGAATACGTATCTTTAAGAAATCGCTATTCTGAACTCCTTACAACCCATCTCGTCAATATGGCTGAAACGAGGGAATGGCTAAGGAATGATCAAATAGAGATTAGAGGTCTTGTGCAGGAAGAACTCTTTTTGGGTGCGGTGATCCTTTATCTGAATAGAGCGGGGGAAGTTGCCCTTTTTGTTAAAGAGCCTCACCATGGGATCGGGACGAAGCTTTTAAAAATCATTGAACAGGTAGCAGAAGAAAAGAAATTGGATAGTGTTTGGGCATGGGTCTTGCTCGATAATCAAAAAGCTCTATGGGCGTTCCGAAAAAATGGGTATTCAGAGGAGGGTCAAACGTCAAGATTCTATATGGAGGAAAACAAACCCGGTATTATTTTTAGAAAAAAAATATCTCAGAGAGGGACGCTATGAAAGAAGAAATAAGGACCCCTCATCAGCAGAAAAAGTATGGCATTAGACATGAGGCCCAAGAGTTTCCGATGATGTGTGTCCTCTCTTTTGTTTATGTCTGCAATGCGAAGTGTCCGAATTGCCCCTATACTAACTCCCAAATCAGGGCAGAGTATAAAGACCGCCCGTTTATGGAAGAAGCCACATTCAAGATTATAGCTGATCAGTGTGGAGAATACGGGGCTTGGGTGAGAATTTCGGGTGGGGGCGAGCCCATGCTGCACCCCAAAGCAGTTGAATTAATGGTCTATGCAAAAAAAGTTGGAGCCAAGGTGGGTTTGATTACCAATGGCTCATTGTTTTCAGAAGAAAGTAGCGTGAGATTACTTGAGGCACAGGTCGACATGATCGAATTCAGCGTTGATGCGGGAGACCCAAAAACTTATGCCAAAGTGAGAAAGGGTCTGAAGTGGGATGTCTTGTTAGATAATGTCAAAAAGATGGACGAAATAAGGAATCGTCTTAAAAGTTCGACAAAGATTATCGCCAGTGGCGTCAACCAGGTGGATGTCAATATCGAAGCTATAGCAAGATTCTGGGAACCCCTTGTAGATAATTTCCAGAGAAGAAAATATCTAACTTGGGGAATAAATGATCCTTCTAAATCTGCAGACCCGAAACCTTATCTGCCACCGGCAGAGATGATCCCATGTCCTTTCGTATTTGAAAGACTAAACATTGACTCAAGGGGTAGGGTGCTGGTTTGCGGGTTTGATATTGCTGGTAAAACGGATATGGGGAATATTCATGAAAAGAGCATTAAAGGAATCTGGCATGGAGAGAGATTCCAATATTATCGACAAATGCATCTTTCACGGAGAGGTCAAGAGATAGAACTCTGTCGCAATTGTCCGGACTGGCAATATCGCTCCTGGAAACACAATTATTGGAAGATTGTCAAGAATGCAGAGAGGAAGAGGAAATCCCAGGTCGAAATATTAGATTTTCAGGAATCGGAAGGATGCGTTAAGGAAGTTTAACATATCGTATGGACAAGGCGATTGAAACAGGGGTCATCCCTGCGGCAGGTTTTGGCAAGAGGATGGGACGAATGTCGACTTTTATTCCGAAAGAGATGTTTCCTATAGGTCGGGTTCCCATGATTGAGCATACGATCATCGAGCTCCAACGTTCGGGTATAAGGGGGATATGTGTAGTAATCCGTAAAGGTAAGGAAATGATTAAAGAATACCTCAAGAGGCAGAAGTACAAAGGGATCGAAATCAACTTTGTTTATCAGAAGAGACCTCTTGGAATTGGAGATGCACTGCGAAAGGCAAAGGATTTCTTAGGGTCAGCCCCTTTTGTCATGGCCCTTCCAGATCAGGTACTTCTATCGAAAACACCGGCTACGCAACAATTACTCGGGGAGAACATGGGGGCAACAGGAATATGGAATTCGATGGTAAGGGTCCCGGAAAAGGAATTTCGTTTTTTTGAGGGAGCTCGATCCTTTAGGTATCAAAGGGTTGATGGGAATAGGTATGTCTTAAAGGGGTTTTCGGACGTTAAGAGATCATCACTTCGTGGGTTTGGAAGAACGATCTTCATACCGGAGGCATTGGATTATATGACGGAAGAGTATCTGAACAAACAAAGCGGAGAAGTTGATTTTCTCAAGACTTATGAAGCGATCCAGGAGAGATTTCCTCTATACGGGACGATCCTAAAAGGGATTCCTTGTGATTTGGGAACATCGGAAAGATATTCTTATTATCTGCCCATCATCCTTCGATTTATGAGACGGGAGGAGAGCTTGTGATCATAGGGATCCTCCAGCCGGGTTATCTCCCATGGCTTGGTTTTTTCGAGCAAATGTATCGGAGCGATGTTTTTGTCCTTTATGATGATGTCCAATATGACAAGGAAGGTTGGAGGAACCGGAATAGGATTAAAACGGCGAATGGGATTCAGTGGCTCACCGTCCCTGTCCTTGCGAGATTTTCCAGCCACCCTCGCATTACCGATGTACAGATTAACAATGAAGTTAATTGGCGCAAGAAGCATCTTGCCTCCATTCAACAAAGTTATATGAGGGCAAAATATTTTATGGACTATTATGAGCTCTTTGAAAAAACCTACTCAAGAGATTGGGATTTTCTGGTTGATCTCGACCTGTATTTCATTATGAAACTGGCTGAATGCCTAGGAATCAAAGAAAAAAGAATATTTCGGTCCTCCGAACTCTCTATCCAGGGAGAACGGATTGAAAGGCTGATCCATCTCTGTAAACATTTTGGAGCAGATACGTTTTACGAAGGGGCCGCGGGCAGAAATTATATTGATGAAAAGGTTTTTTCAGAGGAGGGGATTCGGGTTGAATTTCAGAGTTATGAGCATCCCATCTACTCCCAACTCTACGGAGAGTTTATCTCCCATCTCTCTGTGATTGACCTTCTCTTCAATCACGGGAAGGAAAGCCTATCGATTCTGATAAATCAAAATAAAGGGAAGGGACCCAACTCATGGAAAAGACAATCCTGATCACAGGCGGTGCAGGTTTCATAGGCAGTAATTTTGTTCGATACCTCTACCATAAGTATCCTGAATACCGATTCATTATCTTGGATGCCCTTACCTATGCCGGCAACATTGAAAACCTTCCTGTCAATATCAACAACTACGATGGCGAAAGATTAACCTTCTGGTATGGCAATGTGCGAAATGGGGAACTCGTAGACACTGTAGTCAGTCAGTCGGATGTCATCATCCATTTCGCCGCCGAAACACATGTGACCCGTTCCATTTATGACAATTATATTTTCTTCGAAACTGATGTCCTCGGGACCCAGGCGGTGGCTAACGCGGTTTTGAAATATAAGGACCGGGTAGAAAGATTTATCCATATTTCCACTTCGGAAGTCTATGGAACAGCTATTGCAGAGAGAATGGACGAGGATCATCCCTTATTGCCCATGAGCCCCTATGCCTCTGCAAAAGCAGGGGCAGATAGGCTGGTTTATTCCTATTGGGCTACCTACAATGTCCCTGCAATCATTATCAGACCATTTAACAACTATGGCCCATATCAGCATCTTGAGAAGGCCATCCCGAGATTTATCACCAGTTGTATTTTAAACGAACCCATTCGTGTCCATGGAGACGGAAGTCCTTCACGAGATTTTATCTTTGTGGAAGATCTTTGTTCTGCGATCGATGCTATCCTTCATGCCGACCTCCAAAAGGTTAAAGGGGAAGTTTTCAATGTGGCGTCCGGCGTCCACCGGTCTATTCTTTCGATTGCCCAAGACATCATCAAGCTCATGGGCAAGGATGATTCAATCATTGAACTCGTCGGTGATCGTCCCGGACAGGTTTTCAGGCATACGGGTGATATTCGTAAAATCCAAGATACCCTTTATTGGAAACCCGAAATACCATGGACGGAAGGACTTTCAAGAACGATCAAATGGTATAAAGAAAATAGAATGTGGTGGGAAAAACAACTCTGGATGAGAACAATTCCGATTATAACAAAGAGTGGGAAAAAGGAATTGCACTAGAGAAATCTGGAAGGGGTTACTTTTTTGGGATTAAGAAAAAATTTTATTTGGATGTTAGGAAGCAAAACCGTCTTCATGTCCGCCGGGTTTGTGACAGCAGCGATGATCAACCGCTCTTTAGGACCTTCCACTCGTGGGGTCTATGCGGAAATGCAAACGTGGATTGAACTATTTGCAGTCTTATTTGGAATGAGTATGCCTACAGCAATCTATCATTTTGCAAATAAATCACTTTACGGGACCGATGATCAATCAAGATTTACCACCACTTTCACTTTGAGTCTGATTTACGGGTTTTTGGCTTCCGTAGCCTTAACGATATTCGTTTACGCATGGCCTGAAAAAGTCTCCTCTGAAACATATAAATATCTCATACTTTTGGATGCCTTAATCATTGCAACGACGCTTGTCGGAAACCTCGTTATTTTTTTACAAGCTATTGGAGATATCCGATATTCTGCATTCATCGGAGTAATTCAGGGGGCAACGAATGTTTTAATGATTGGATATGCTTACTGGACGGATCGCCTGAACATCAAAATGGTATTATTCAGTGTTCTTATTATTCAGGGTGTCGCGTTTATCATGCTCCTGTTAAAATTCGGACAGTACAACTTATTAAGCGGGAGATTTTCCAAAAACCTTGCCAAAGGGATGGTTACAGCTGGGTTCAAACAGCACATCGCCACGATCGCTACCTTCGTATATACAAAAATTAACCTGCTGATCGTCTTCAAATATTGTGGGGAGTCCAATGCGGGAATGTTTGCAGTAGCTTTAAGTGCCGCTTTCTACTTAATGTTTGTTCCGATGACTTTTCAGACGGTTCTATATCCAAAAGTGATTCATTCCACGGACGATTATGAGATAACCGTTAGGTCATTGAGATGGGGTTTTTATGGATGGGGAGCCATTGTATTACTGATGATCTTGTTTGCGAAACCCATTTTACTTTTGTATGCAGGCAGCAGCTTCCTACCCTCCGTCAATAATTTTAGAGTACTAATGGTTGCCGCCTGGTTTCTGCCTTTATCCTCGATCCTGGCGCCTTATTATATCAAGAGAGGAGCTTTTGGTCTGGCGTCGATTTCGGCGGTCCTTTTGGGGTTGATTAGTATGGGCCTTAATATCATTTTGGTTCCGAGATACGCTGACATCGGAGCCTCCCTTGCCACCACCTTAACCTGCTTCATCGGGTTTTGCACCATTTTGATATTCCTGTGGTATCTTTCAAAAAAAAATCCGTTCGTCATCTTTCGGCTGAATTTTAAAGAAGAAATGGCCTCGTTCAAATGGAAAACTTAGGGATGGATCATGCAGGGGAAGATAGAATTTTTTAAACATAATATATCCGATAGCGATATTACGTTGGTCAATCAAGTTATGCGATCGATATTTCTCACGACCGGTCCGATGGTGGCTAGCTTTGAAAAGAAGTTTGCTGAATATTTGGGCATCCAAGAAGCGGTGGGGCTTACGAGTTGCACCGGTGCTATTCATCTCGCCTTGCTGCGACACGGAATCGGTGCTGGAGACGAAGTGATCACAACACCGATGACATTCGTGGCAACTGCAACAGCCATCCTTCAAACAGGGGCAACCCCTATCTTTGTGGATGTATGTGCAAAGAGTGGCATGATTTCGCCTGAGGTAGTGAAGGCAGCCATTACGGAGAAGACCAAGGCTATCTTACCAGTCCATTTATATGGCCGTATGGCAGACATACGCGGCTTTGTAAGGTTAGTCCAGGAACATGACCTTGTGCTTATCGAGGATGCAGCTCATTGTATTGAAGGGATTAGGGATGGCGTGAGACCGGGTCAGCTCAGCCATGCTGCATGTTTCTCTTTCTATGCAACGAAAAGCATGACCTGTGGAGAAGGGGGGGCCCTGGTGTGCACATCTCCGGAAGATGCCTCATGGTATCGTTCTGCCAGGCATCATGGCATCACGAAAGATGCTTCCTATCGCTATACGAAAAAATATGAACACTGGGATATGGAGATAATGGGATGGAAATACAACATGGATGATATTCAGGCAGCCCTGCTCATAGGGCAGATTGAGAGAATAGATCGTTATCGTGAAAAACGTCAACACCTTGAATTTCTATATCGTGAATTCTTAATGGAGATAGAAGGCTTAGAGTTCATAGAAGCTCCGGAGAAAGGTGAAAAAAGTGGACACCATCTTTTTACAGTTCTTCTGCCCCGAAAGGTTTCAAGAGATAAAGTCATCGTTAAGATGGAAGAAAACGGCATTGGATGCGCTGTCAATTACAGGGCAATTCATACTTTAAGATATTTTAGAGAGAAATATGGATATCGGCCCGAAGACTTTCCAATTGCAAATGAAATAGGTAGTCGTACCCTCTCACTCCCTTTGTATCCTAAATTATCTGAAGAAGAAGTTAGGATCGTTTGTCAAACTCTAAAAAAGGTGATGACTTTGCTATGATGTCAGAGGGATTGAAAGAGACCATCAAGAGAGCGTTGTCCTGGTTTCCAGAACCTGAATATACGAGGTTCAAAAATCTGAAGTTGTTCGATTGGATGAACCAAAACGCACCCCGAAAGACAGTCTTAAATCTTGGTTCAGGGGTAGGGCAGTTCGACCGTTACCTCTCAAAAGAGGTGAAGTCAATCAACCTGGATATCTCACCCTCTCAAAAGAACCTCCATGTTATTGCAGACGCCCATTTTCTACCCTTTAAGAGTGAATGCCTGGATATCGTCTATAGTATTGCCGTCCTTGAACATGTGAGAAGGCCATGGATCGTTGCGGATGAGATCTGTCGGTCCCTTCGCCAGGGGGGCCATGTTGTAGTGGAGTTACCGTTCTTAAATGTAATTCACGATCAACACGATTATTTTCGATTTACAGACAAAGGGATACGGTCTTTATTTGATGAGAGTAGGTTTGATTTGATTCTTGACCAGGTCAGCGCTGGAGGAGGATCTTTTCTGTCTGTATTCTTTTTAGAGTACTTTAAACAATTTATTCCCACAAAATATTTAAAAGCATTATGGCGTTTTTCAATGCGATATCTTTTTTGTCTATTCAAGTATCTCGATCTGGTCATTGATTCCTCAAAAGGACTTAGAAACACTGCAAACTCTTTTTCATATATTGGCAGGAAACGATGAGCTATTTGATCTTTTGTACTTTTGAAGTAGGGGGGCAGCCATTTCGGATCGCCGAGATCCTAAATCGATTTGGAGTTGAGACCTACTATGCCTATTTAGGCAAAACATATATAGGGCACGATTCCACTCTATTTCATTATGGGTATCAAAAGGAACCATGGTATTTATCCTCACGATTTAAACAGATTTACGATAATTCCGCTGAGGTGGTTCACCGCTTGAGGCAAATGAAAACCAAATATCGCATTACCCATTGTCTTGCTACCGGAGAGGGAGCCTACCATCTTAAATTGGCTGACATAAGCTATCACTATTGGAGTTTTGGCTCAGACCTTGATTCCAAATGTTTTATTCGAACAAGCTTCAAGAACCATTGGTTGATGCTAAGGCTTATCAGACATCCCTTTCGGGTCTATGGCGAGCGAAGAAGAGCACGAGACTCCATAGCCTATTCAGATTCTGTTATGGTATCCCCCTATCAAATCAAAGACCTGAGAGAAATCTTTCCTGATAAAAATCTTTTTTTCTTACCGCATTTTTTTAACGTCGTGGATTACAGCATTCTTCTTCGAGAAAAGGAAATCAATAAGAGATCGATTTGTGAAGAAATTGAAGCAGATCGCTATTTTTTCTCGTCAGCAAGACATTGTTGGACTGGACATTGGAAAAGGGTGTCGGATTATAAGAGAAATGATATTATTCTTTATTCCTATGCCAAGTATCTATCCTTTGCAAATAATGATCATTCTAAACTTGTCTTGGTTAAAAAAGGGCCTGATGTGGAAGCATCAAAATACTTATCTAAGAAATTAGGAATCGAAAAGCGGATTGTATGGATGAATGAAATGAAGCGAGATGAACTTGATAAGTATTATCAAGGAGCTGATCTTTGTTTTGGACACTTTGGAACTCCTGTATTGACTTATGCTGTATTAGAAGCTCTGAAAAACGGAACAATAGGTATCTCATTTTCAATGAAACCTAAAGCAAGTGTCCCTTTTTACACGGAAGATCCTCCTATTTTTAATAGCAGATCACCCGAATCAATTGCCAGCTTTATGGTAGAGATTCTAAATGATCAAGCGCGCTTAAATCAACAATCGTATCAATCATGGTCCTGGATAAAAAAGAATTGTTCTGAGGAGAGATTTGTTGAATCGTTTCTAAGTCTCTTTAAAGGCTTTTCATGAACCATATTGTAATAATTCTCCTTAGTTTATAGGAAATGCTGCATTAACAACCAATAGGGTATCGAAACGAAAGGGGGTTTCCCCTTTATGCTGAGAAAAAATCTGCGACACCTCGTATGTCCCTCATGCAAAGGGGACCTCGTTATTGGCGAGATATTAAAGCAGAAATTTGATTTCATCGAAACGGGGAAATTAAAATGTTCTCGGTGCATAAAAAAATATGAAATTGTCCGTGGTATTCCTCGCTTTGTGGAGTCACAACACTATACGAGTGGATTTGGGCTTGAATGGACCATACACGCGAAGACACAGTACGATAGCTATAGTGGCGTGCCTATTTCCGAAACTCGATTCTTTGATGAAACAAAATGGTCCAGGCATCTCGAGGAACAGTTGATCTTAGAAGTCGGGGGCGGATCGGGCAGGTTTACAGAACAGGCCGCCTCAACAGGCGCTATGGTCCTTTCAATCGATCTGAGCTATGCGGTGGAGGCAAATTATGCTTCAAATGGAACGAAGCCTAATGTTCTAATTGTCCAAGGAGACTTATATCAAATGCCCTTTAGAGAAAACTATTTCAATAAATTGTTTTGTATCGGGGTTCTCCAACATACACCAGATATAAGAGAGGCTTTTATGGTGTTACCTCGTTATCTCAAATCAGGAGGGGAAATGGTCATCGACGTCTATCGAAAAGGTGAGAAACTCTTGAATTTGAGACGTTTGGTAAGATTCTATACTAAGCACATCCCTCCGGAAAAATTGTACAAAAGGTGTGCGCAGTACGTTAAGGGGATTTGGCCTCTGGTCACATTCTTAGACAGGTCTGGGAGAACAAGATTCATCGGGTTGTTCCTGATTCCTTATTACAAGCAGTATGATTTGTCAGAGGCAATGCTGAAAGAATGGGCCCTCTTGGATTTATTTGATATCCTATCAGCCAGGTATGAGCATCGTGTCTCTCTGGATACGGTCAAACAATGGTTTCAAAAGGCCCATATGCAAAATATTGAAGTCTATTATGGTTACAACGGCATCGAAGGTAGGGGTATCCAACCGTGATGTAAGGAATGGCAGGGAAAACGATGTGTGGAATCCTGGCAATTTTGAATTTTAATCTGGAGAATCAGGTGAACGAGCCGTTGCTTCGGCAAATGACCGATACCATGGTCCACCGGGGTCCAGATCACAAAGGCTATTGGGTGAAGGGTCCGGTAGGGTTAGGGCATTGCAGATTGGCGATCATTGATTTCTCCACCGCTGGCAACCAGCCCATGACCAATGAGAATGGCACTCTCTGGATCACGTATAACGGGGAGATATATAATTTTCAGAAATTGCGACAAGTGTTGGAAAGCAAGGGGCATACCTTTCGGTCCCATACGGACACAGAGGTCGTCCTGCACGCTTATGAAGAGTGGGGGACAGAATGTCTTTCCCATTTCAATGGGATGTGGGCCTTTGCCCTCTGGGATGAAAAGCACCGGAGTCTGTTTGTGGCCAGAGACCGTTTAGGGATAAAACCCTTAGTGTATACTTATAACCATCGTCGGTTTATCTGTTCTTCTGAGATTAAAGGCATTATTTCCGACGAAACCGTACCAAGAGAGATTGACCCTGAAGCCCTGCACCATTATCTTTCATTAATGAATATTCCTGCTCCATTTACCATCTTTAAAGGAATTCGAAAATTGCTGCCGGGTCGTTACTTGTTGATCAAGAACGGATCAGTTGAAGAGCATGTTTATTGGGAGCTCCCTTTAAAGGAAGAATTATCACAAAGCCGAGAAGAAATATTAGATCAGGTTGAGATCTCTCTTCAGAATTCAGTAAAACAACGAATGATCTCCGATGTCCCATTGGGTGTCTTTCTGAGTGGAGGCGTTGATTCAAGCCTTATCTCTGCTCTTGCCGGGAAGTCAGATCAAACGAATTCCCTTCATTCTTTTACGGTAAGATTCAAAGGGTTGGAGGATTATGACGAGAGTTATTGGGCCCATCGGGTCGCTAGCCACCTCCATACGGAGCATCATGAGATTGATCTCTCATTCGATTTTATCCAAACCTTTCCTCATCTGGTCCGACTGTTTGATGAACCTTTCGCCATATCTTCAGTGTTAGCCTTATATTTGATGGCAAGAGAGGTATCCAAACATATTAAGGTTGTGCTCACTGGTGATGGAGGAGATGAAGTTTTCGGTGGCTATCCATGGAGACATAGCCTTTTGGACAAGTATCTGGATTGGTTAAACCTCTGCCCTCTGAATCATTTCTTTAAAAATATAGGGAAGGAACCTTCTCCCCCTGTTCGATGGAAAACTAACCTTAGCAAGATAAGAATGAAACAGATTTGGGATGGACTGAGATATGATGACCAAGTCCTTCGTCCTTGGATGTATTTGCAGTCTCTATACTGTTTTAATGAAATGGAAAAAAGAGAGCTTTACCAACCAGAATGGGTACATCACGTTGGGCAAACAAATACAGACCATCTCCTTATTTCTCAGCTTCCTGAAAAGGCCCCCAACCGGCTTGCCCGCTGGATTTATCTTGACCTCAAGACCACGCTGGCTGATGAGATGCTGGCCAAAGTCGATAAGGCCACAATGGCTTGTGGGTTAGAAGCCCGCGTTCCCTTCCTGGATTACCAATTGGTGGAATATGCCCTTAACTTGCCAATTCCCATGAAGGTGAAGGGGAGGGTAGGAAAACGTGCCCTCAGATGGCTTGGAGAGCGTTATTTGTCAAAGGAAATCGTTAACCGCCCAAAGCATGGGTTTAATGTTCCTCTAAAACTATGGTTTCGCGACGAACTTTGGGAGTTTATCAATGATATCCTGAGCGAGTCGTCCTTAGGGAATGGTGGTTATTTCAGGCCTAAAACTGTAAAAGAAATATTGCAACGCCACCGACTCGGAAAGGCGGGCGATCTTTCGAATCCCATTTTTGCTCTTCTATGTTTTGAGTTATGGCGCAGAGGTTAAGAAGAATTGGAAAGACCGAGACGTATCCTTATCATTGCTGATGCACGCAGCCCTCTCGATCGAGAACGAGGACTTGTGGGCCTAAAAGGGGAATACCAACTCTTTTGGTACTCATTTCCAAAATCGGATTTAGAAGGACTCTCTGGTACAATGTCACCATTCATGGGTCAAATCCGATTGTTTTCCTTTTTCTTTTCCCCTTGGAGTTTGAAATGGGCCATACACAGGGTTCAGCCTGATTTGATTCATGTTTTTTATGCTTACCATCAATTACAAAATCTTGTTCTCAGCCGTTTCAAACCATTGGTCGTGACCGTCATGGGAGGGGATGTACTTGCAGATCAGAGTTTTTATGGAAAAAAGAGATGGCTAACGGAAAGGATACTCGAGAAAACCGATATTATCACCTCAAAATCAAAATTTCTCGATGGGATTCTTCAAAACATCGGCGATTATGCTCATAAGATAAGACGGGTGACCTGGGGGGTAGATACCAAACAATTCTATCCAGGGATGGATGTCCGTTCTTTGAGGGAAAAGTTGAAGATTGAATACGATGACTTGGTCTTTTTATCACCACGAAACTGCCAGCCGCTTTATAATCAAGATTTGATCATTGAAGCCTTCTCTCAATTTTTATCTCTCCATAACGCAAAGAGAAAAGCTAAACTTCTGATCGTCGAACATCTCCCTGATGAATTTTATCTTAAAAGGTTAAAGGGCCTATCGAGGGAGTTAGGATTGCAAGATAAAGTACGTTTTATCGGCCCCATTCCTCACCACGAGATGCCCGCCTATTTTAATCTCGCGAATGTGACGGTCGCTGTTCCTCGTTCAGATGGGATGCCTCAATCTCTTTATGAAGCCATGTCATGTGAATCATTTCCAATCCTAGGAGATCTTCCCCAGTATCAAGAGTTGATCCAGAATGGAAAGAACGGAAGACTGGTGAAAATAGGGGATGTGAGAGCATTAAGTGAAGCCATGGTTTGGGTATCCGAAAATCCGGAACGGAGAAAAGAAATAGCTGTGTTCAATCGTAAACGTGTTATGGAGGTGGCTGATAAAACGGGTCAAGATCACATCATGCTTTCAATCTACGAAGAACTTTTTGAAAGATATAAGAAATAATGGAAGATAAAATAGATTTCCATTAGATTTTTTTTAGTCAAAGCTAAGGATATGTGTGGCATAATAGGAATTCATCATTTTAGGGGAGAAGTTGAGCCTCAACGGGTTCAAAGAATGGCCCACTCCCTTCACCATCGGGGTCCAGACGATGAGGGATTCCTGGCTGTGAATTTTGATTCAGGACAGACTTATCCTCTCACGGGAAAAGAGAGTCAGGTGCCCGTGCCCGGGCCCAGACTGGATGAGTTTGACAAGCCTGCCCATCTATTTTTAGGACACCGGAGATTATCTATCATTGACCTCTCTCCTTTAGGTCATCAGCCAATGTCAAATGAAAACGAAACCTTATGGATCGTTCATAATGGAGAGATATACAATTTTCTCGAAATACGAAAAGAATTGGTGTCTCTGGGCCATCATTTCAAATCGCAAACCGATACGGAAGTGATTCTCCATGCTTATGAAGAATGGGGGACAGAGTGCCTAAACCGATTCAACGGGATGTGGGCATTTGTAATTTTGGACCTTAAAAGGAAGAGGATATTCTGTTCAAGGGATAGGGCAGGGGTCAAACCCTTCTATTATCTATATGACGGGAAAAGGTTCTGTTTTGCCTCTGAAATAAAGGCCTTATTGCAAATCGATGATTTTTGTGTAGAGTCAAATGAACAGATCATGTCTGATTACATTTTCTCGGGTCTCCTCGATCATACTCACGAAACCTTTTTTAAGAATATCCACCAATTGAAACCGGGAGAATACCTAATCGCAGAATCT
>Ga0194111_10003533_pt1 | contig 18458 bp, 14 predicted proteins | sample TA2KigC300mmetaG_FD_146194 | JGI IMG/M metagenome (GOLD analysis project Ga0194111, IMG submission 146194) | Freshwater microbial communities from Lake Tanganyika, Tanzania - TA2015033 Kigoma Deep Cast 300m | ecosystem: Environmental > Aquatic > Freshwater > Lake | place: Tanzania: Lake... | reverse complement strand
CCGAGTCGGGCGCATAGGAGAACCCCACGTCCCGGAACGTGATTCGCCCCTTCACGTCGTCCAACTCGACGGCGTCGGGCGCATCCGTGAGCGTGGACTCCATGTCGATGATCTCCCAGATGCGCACGCACGGCGCGGCGGCCTGCTGGACCAGCAGGTTGAGCTTGGTGACCTTGGCGATGCTGTTTCCCAGGAGCACCATGGCGAAGATGAAGGTGATCAGGTCGGAGCCCGACATCCGCTTCGCGATGATCTCGTTTCCGCCCACGACCAGGGCCACGGTCATGCCGACGATGAGGATGAGGCTGGCCACCGGCACGTTCAACGCCCGCAGACGCGCGGTGCGCACGGAGGTGCGGAAGACGGCCCGGTTGACGCGGCCGAAGAGCTCATCCACCACCGACTCGAGGCCGAACGCCTGGACGATCCGGATGCCGCCGAAGGTCTCCTCGGAGAACGCCATCAGGTCGGCCATGCGCTCCTGGACGTTGAGATGCTGCTTCCGCAGCTTGGCGCCGATCCAGGCCGAGGCGACGCTCACCAATGGCAGCAGCAGGCAGGTCGCCACCGACAGCCGCCAGTTGAGCCCCAGCATGGTGGCGAGGGCGACGACGGCCGTGGGCGGGCCCTGAAGCATGGTGGCAATCGGGGAGGCGAAGACGGCCTGCAGGGCGGTCGTGTCGTTGGTGATTCGCGAGAGCAGGTCGCCGGAGTGTCGGTTCTCGAAGAACGAAAGCGGCATGTGCTGGAGATGCTCGAACAGCCGCTGACGCACGCCCCGGAGCATGGAGAAAGCGATGTAGTGGGTGACGTAGACGCTCACCATCTCGGCGAAGCACGAACCCACCCCCAGCATAAGGAGCAGGATCGCCGAGGCAAACAGCAGACGCCGGCGTTGGGACTCGTCGGTCTTCGCCTGGTCCACCCCGAACAGCTCCTCCCACCGCTGCTTCGCCGACCCGATGGCCTGCTTGGCACTGCGGAGCGGTCCGAACGCGCGGCCCGGCCTGGCGGGACCGGGCTCCGCCTTGGCGCCCTTGGCCTCGTCATCTGATTCGCCCAGAGCGGGCTGAATCACGGACCGGACCTGGTAGATGATGACGCCGCGCAGACCGGAGGTCGCCAGGATGGTGGCCACGGCGATCGCCGCCAGCAGGGCGAACCGAGGGGCGAAGTGGCGCAGCCGCACCAGTTCCTTCATGACGCGCACCTCGCGGTCGCGATCGCTTCAGCCTCGCAGGTTGTCTCCGCGGGCGCGTGCCAACGGCCGTTGAGCGCATCGAGCACGGCCTGCGCGGCGCGGTCGGAGGCTCCCGGTCCGCCCAGCAGCCGCGCGACCTCGCTCAGGCGGGCTCTGGCGGCGTGCCGAGGGCCCTCATCCACGAGGAGCGGGAGCACCTCCTCCGCCAGCCGCTCGGCGCTGGCCGCCTCCTGAATCAGCTCCGTCACAATGGCCTCTCCGGCGATGATGTTCGGCAGGGCGAACAAGCGTGTCGATGGCTTCCAGAACAGCAGCTGCAGCAAGGTCAGGCGCGTGCACCGGTAGAAGGCCACCAGCGGCACGCCCAGCACGCAGGCCTCCAGAGTCGCCGTACCCATGCAGACCAGGGCAGCGTCGGCGGCCCGCAGGGCCAGGCCCGCGCCCTCCACGGCGTGCGCGTCGCCCATCGCGCGAACGCACGCCTCGATGGCCTGCGCCTTCACGTTCCGCGCCCGCGAGACGACCACCTGAAGCCCCGGTACGTTGGCCCGCAACAGCCGGACAGCCTCCGTCAGGACGGGCAGGTGCATCCGAAGCTCCCACCGACGGCTGCCGGGCAGAAGGGCCAGCGTGGGCCGGTCGAGGGCCAGCCCCAGCGACTGCCGTACCTCATCCTGCGGCGGGAGCCTCGTCGGGAGATCGGCGGCCGGGTGCCCAACGAACCGCACGCGACCTGTGCCGTCGTCACCCACCGTATTCCACGCGAAAGGGGCTGCGACGTAGTCCACCACGGGAGCCAGGGGCGCCACCTGCCAGTCTCGATGCCACGACCGGGGAGGGACGTAGTAGAGCACCCTCAACCCCGGCTGCCGCTTCGCCCTCCTCACCAGAGGCATGTTGAAGCCGCCGGAGTCGATCGGGACCAGAAGGTCCGGGCGACGGCGCGCCAAGGCCAGCAGCAGCAGGCGGTAACGCACCCACGCGCGAGCATAGACGGCCAGCCAGCCGGCAGCGCCCACGGCCGTCAGGTGCGTCGTCTCGGCCAGCAGCTCCACCCCGGCCTCCCGCATCAGCGGTCCCCCCGCGCCGATCAACTGCACTTCCGCGCGACGCTTCAGGGATTGGGCCAGCGCCGCACCGATGGCGTCGCCCGACGGATCGACCGTCACGAGGCACACCTGCGGCGGTCGGGGAGAGGCCATCGGGTGCGCGTTCCTCCTAACGGGAGGCCGGCGGCGGGAGGGCAGCGATCAGTGGGCCGGCGGCGGCGTCAGGTCTGCTTTCCGTGAGGGTCGCGCTGCCGTCCGGCATAGCCCCCGGCGACCGCTTGCTGGAACGCGATCATGCGCTCAACCTCGGGCGTCGTCTTGACCTCCGCCCGGATCCGCTCGATCGCTTCATCGAGCGTAAGGGTCGACCGGTACAGGGCGCGATAGACCTTCTTCAGCGCCATCCGGGTCTCCTCGGACACCCCGCGCCGGATGAGACCCCGGAAGTTGAGGCCATAGAGTTCCGCCGGGTTCCCCTGGGCCATGCAGTAGGGCGGGACGTCCACAACCACCCGCGACATCCCGCCGACGAAGGCCATCGTGCCGATGGTCACGTATTGGTGAATGCCGGCATACCCGGCGAGGTTGGCGTAGTCCTCCACGACGCAGTGCCCGCTCAGCCCCGCGAAGCTCGCCACCGAGATGTAGCTCCCAACCTGGGCATTGTGCCCCACATGGCTGTAGGCCATGAGCATGCAGTTCGAGCCGATCAGCGTCTCGGCGCCCTCTCCCGAGGCCCGGTGCAGGGTCGCGTACTCGCGGATCTGGTTCTCCTCGCCGATGGTCAGGTAGCTGACCTCGCCCTGGAACTTCGCGTCCTGGGGCACCTCCCCCAGCACGGCCCCTTGATGGATCGAGTTGCCCCGGCCGATCCGCGTGTGGTTGCAGATACGCACGTGGGCGTCGATGGCGCAGTCGTCACCGATGGTGACCTGCCCGTCGATGACCGTGTACGGCCCGATGGACACGTTCTCGCCCAGCTGCGCCTCCGGCGCAACGATCGCTGTCGGGTGGATGGTTGTTGGCATCCGGCACCGGCTCCCTGTTGTGTCGGCAGTACAGGCGGCCCCGCCTGTCGCGCCTGCTACTCCGTGATTGGGCTGAGGGCGAAGACGAACTCGCCCTCGGTTGCCAGTTCGCCGTTGACCTTGGCTGTCGCGTGGACCCGGCCGATGTCGCCCTTGGTCTTCAGAATCTCCACCTCGATTAGCAGCTGGTCGCCCGGCAGCACGCGCCGACGGAACCGAACCTTGTCCAGCCCGCCGATGTACGCCTGCTTGCCCTCGTTGTCCGCCTGCGCCAGCAGCAGGACGCCGCCGACCTGACACATCGCCTCCAGGATCAGCACCCCCGGCATGACGGGCATCTCCGGCCAGTGCCCCTGGAAGAACGGCTCGTTGATTGTCACGTTCTTGATCCCCACGGCGCGCTTGCCCGGCTCCATCTCGAGGATGCGGTCCACGAGCAGGAACGGGTAGCGATGCGGGAGGGTCTTGAGGATGCGGTTGATGTCCATCATCCGGGTTGCCTCCAGGCAGATGCGCCGGCCCAATACAGCATTGGACACGCCCCTACGGAGCGTGTCTTGTGGATTATACCAGACGGGTTCTTGCACCGTCAATGCGGAAGATCGGACGGAGGCGTTTTCCGCATGGCCTGTTACGCGGGGACGAGGACCGGCGCCGGGACGACGCCCCAGTCGATCGGTACCCGGAAGCCGGTGCCGGTCAGCTCCATCAGCGACCGGGACAGCACTTCGCGGACGTAGCCATACGCCTCGTTGAGGTCGCAGCCCTCATCGTAGACCAAGTGTCGGAGGATGTCCTCCAGCGCCTGGTCGGTCTCCATGAGGGCCTCGACGACGTGTCGGGCCGGTGCGGGCAAGTGGTCTTTCAGTTCGTGGTAACTCACAGTGTGGTGCCTCATCTGGCGCCCCCTCCCAGGCGGCCCCCCTCCGGGCCGCCGGCCCCCCTCGCCGATACGGGTTCGGGCCATGCAGTCAGACTGTAGAACGAACGACAGGGCCATCCGGTTCTGCCCATTTCGCGGAATCCCGCCCCTCTGTGATCTGGCGCACAGCGGCACAGAAGGCGCGGATCAAAGCGGGCGATTTGGCGTTCGGCGCGGACTCCACGCCCGACGACACATCCACCCCGGCCGGCCGCACCCTTCGGACCGCTTCGGCCACGTTGCTCGGCTCCAGGCCTCCGGCAAGGATGACCGGCGTCCCCCCTACACGCTCCACGAGCCGCGCCGCCGCCTCCCAGTCCATCGCCAGACCCGTACCCCCCGCCTGGCCGCCCCTCGCCGAGTCCAGCACGATGGCATCGGCGCCCGCCGCCCCCGCAGCCTCGATCTCGGCTGCGGCAACTTCCAGGTCCGGCGTCACGCCCGCCTCCACCGCCACCGCCAACCACACCCCCACCCCGGGAAGAGCGTCCCTCAGCGCCTCCACCGCCGACGGCGGCGCGCCGTGGAGTTGTACGACCGTCGGCTGCACGATTCTTGCCAGGCAGATGACATCGTCCGCCTCCTCGGCGGTCGTCACCATCACCGACGACACCTGCGTGGCTCGCGCCAGAACCTGGGCCTGGTGCCGCGTCAGCGACCGAGGTGACCGAGCCACCTCGACAATGAGCCCGACGTGCGTCGCGCCGCAGGCCTCCGCGACCCGGATCTCTGCGATCCCCGACAGCCCACAGATCTTCAGGATGAACGGGCTCTGGGCGCCCACGATCGGCCTCCGGGAGCGTGCACAGTGCCTTACGTTCGGCGGAGTGCTTTGTTCCGGGCACTTCGGGGGCGGAGAGGCGTGTTGTACGGAATGCCGGCGCAGACCCTTCACCTGCCCTCCGGGTCGCGCTTGCAGGAGGTCGTGATGGCCAAAGAACAGGCGCCTGAGGTCCCCGTGAAGCGCAAGTCCCTGCTGCCGAAGCTGGTGCTTCTGGCGGCGCTCATGCTGGTCGTGGCGGCCATCGCGAACCTGAAGGACATCCGGGCCATCGCCTCAGGCGAGAAGACGTTCACGTCCGTCCTGTACGGACGGAGCCCTCTGGGCATGCGTCCGACGTTTGCCTTCCCCGAGCCTCTCGGCCCGCAGAGCGCGAAGGTGAAGGTCCGGGTCGTCTGCCAGGAGGGCAATAGCTGTCATGAGCCGCTGGTGGTCCTCTGGATGGCGGTCGGCAGCCTGGAGCCGGAGAGGCTGAGGGTGGAGTTCGGCTCGGGGATGGTGAATGCCGGGGAGGGCAAGGGCCCCGAAGGGAAGGGCGAGGGCAAGGAGGCGAAGGGCGCGGCTCCCGCGGAACTCGGCTGTGAGTCGGGCGTCCTCATCAACGGCCAGACGAAGTTCGAGATTGGGTCCGGCAAGGAGAAGCGCGTGTTGTACCTCACCGGTCCGACGTCCGCGCCAGTCCCGGACGGGGCGGGCAAGAGCGTCGAGGGCGGTCACGGCTGGACGGTCGCGGATGTCGCCACCATCGTCAATCAGGCCATCGCCAAGGCGTACAAGCAACCGGGCAAGCTGACGGCCGAGGCGATCAACGCGGCGACGATCGAGGCCTCCAAGCAGATCCCGCGCCCCGACAAGGGAGCGCCGAAGGTGACGCCCGCGCACTGAGAGCCCATCTTTGCCAGGAGGACAGGCATTCTTGCGTGTCCTCATCCCCACCCGCCCCGAACAATCGCCGCTGGTCCGGCGTTCTGCAAGGGGTCAGGGATCGACTTCCCGCCTACCCCACGACCGATCGGAGGGACGTACGCTGATACCGCAAGGCAAGAGGGGCTTCACCCTCATCGAGCTGCTGGTCGTCATCGCCATCATCGCCATCCTGGCCGCGATCCTGTTCCCGGTGTTCTCCCGCGCGCGCGCGAAGGCGCGGCAGACGGCCTGCCTGTCCAATCTGAAGCAGTTCGGGCTGGCCATCGACATGTACGCCCAGGACAATGACGAGACGCTGCCTGCGCACAACGACAACGAGCCGCCGTACCCGCTCTACGACTGGCGCTACGATACGTTCATCTGCCGACTGCTGCCGTACGTGAAGAACGAGCAGATGTACCGCTGCCCGGATGACCGGGGCTGTTTCCCCTTCGGGACGGTCAACGAGCGCTGGTGGAGCTACTGCTTCAACCGCGGGTGCGAGTACTCGCCCCAAGTCCCCTTCGGCCTCTCGGCCTTCGAGGACCCGGCCGGCACGATCATCCTCTTCGACGGCGCGGAGCCGGACCAAGGCGTGGAGCTGACCGACAACAACTCTCTCGACAAGCCGCCCCAGTGGGACAACGATGCGCGCGCAGCCTACACCCGACACAACGGCGGCCTCAACCTGACCTTCGTCGATGGCCACGCCAAGTGGCGCGAATCCAAGAGCATCAAACACCCGGAGCTGACCGCCGCCGCGGACTGAGGTGAAGGGTGACAGGTGATGGGTAATGGGAACGGCGGGGCTCGCCCCGCCGTTCGTCGCTGCTATCACCTATCACCGACGTCACACGCTGATCGTCTTCACCCCCGCGTCGGTCGGCTTCAGCATGGCGCCGAGGCCGCGCTCCTCGCCGGCGATTCGGATGTGGGGGACCTCGTCGAGCTTGCAGATGCCGATGATCTGCGTCCCGAGCGCATCGCAGGCCACGATGTCCGCGCTGACGATGACCGTGCCGAAGTCCTTGACCTTCGCGTCGGTACCTGCGCCCTTCGGCCCGCCGCTGACGCAGCAGTTCGTCACGTCCACGATGCTCAGGGTGGGGCGGACGGCTGAGGCGAGGTCGGCGATGTTGACGTGCAGGTTCGGGTCGCCCTTCGCGGGATCAGGGGTCTGGTGGTAGTTCTGCGGTCGGAGGATGGCGCCCATCTGGTTCTTCATGGCCCCGCAGATGTTGGTGGCGCTGTGGTGCTTGAACTTCGGGAGGTTGATGAGCACATCACATTCCAGCAGGTCCTTGGCGACGAGGTCGGACCTGGTGCTCTTGCCCGCGGCGAACGGGACCTCCTCGTACAGCCGCTCATCGGTTCCCCAGCCAATCACGTGGGCTCCGGCGGCTTCGGCCGCGGCCGGCACCTCCGAGAGTTCCTTCACCGCGACCCACGTGTCACACGAGTGCTCCCCGACGATGATCTCGGCCGCGCCGGCATCCTTGCAGAGCTTCACCACCGCGGCGACGATCTCCGGATGGGTGTCCACGCCGATCTGCGGGCCCATGGCCCATCCCAGATTGGGCTTGATGACGACCCGGTCGCCCTTCTTGACGAAGGCGCCGATGCCGCCGTAGGCCTCCACGGCGGCCGTCACCATCTCGCTGCGGGACTTGCCCTTTGCGATGACGGCCTGGATGTCGGGGGTGGGATGGTCCACGAGGCGGTTCGCGCCGACCTTGCCCTTTGTCCCCTCGGCGGGCGTCTCGCCGCCGCCGGAGGGCGTGCCCCCCGTCTGCGTGGTCTGCTTCTCCGGACACCCGGCCAACAGCGCCGTGCCGCCCGCTCCGACCAGGCCCGCCGAGGTCCACAGGAACCGCCTTCGATCCAGCTTCCTGGCCATGAATCTCCTCCGGACATGCGCAACGGGCATGTTCGTGCAGGTTTGACAGTCTCTTCAGGTCAAGGTACATTCTACGCACCCCGAGGCCCGCCCTGCCAAACGCCTCTCTGGGAGTGACTCTGTGCGCAACCTCTTTCCAGTGTCGGCGACCATCGGTCTCCTGACGTCCTTCGCCCTGGGACACGCGCAAGTGCCTCCGGTTGTATACGCGGAGCTGGTGGGAGAGAGCCGGGTCTGGACCGAGACGCACGCGGTCTATGAGACCACGGAGGATGCGAAGTTCCAGCGCGAGCGGTATGGCGCGGACTTTCACGTCCGGCTGCACGGACTGCCCCCCGGCCGGTACAGCCTGAAGCTGGGGCTCGCGGAGATGAAGTTCCTGGAGCCGGGGGAGCGCGTCTTCTCGCTGTCTGCTAACGGGCAGCGGCTGCTGGAGGACTTCGACATCCTGCGCGAGGTCGCCAACTACGAGGCCCTCGTCAAGGTCTTCCGCGTCCGGCTGGATCAGCCGGTCCTCGATCTGCACTTCGTCAGCCGCACCGACAACGCCAAGTACTGCTTCATCCGCGTGTATGACGACCAGTTCGCGGTCGAAGTGACCCCCGACGTTCCGGGCCTGCAGCTGCAGAAGGCCGATCAACCCGACGCCCCGCAGCTCAGCGGGATGTTTGAGACCTCGATCGGGAAGTTCGGCTCGCGGGTAGCCTTCAACCCTCGGCCGCGCTCCCGGAGCTGGTGGCAGGGGGCTCTGGGCAACGCCGACTACGCCGTGGCCTACTTCGAGAAGGACGCGAAGCGCTGGGAGGACGCGCCGTACGACATGGTCCTCGGGGCGACGAGTGGGGCCGCGACCTACGCCCTCCCGTTCACGGAGAACCTACCCCCATTCCCGCAGGTCCACCAGAGCCTCACGCCCACCACCCTGACATACGTCTGCCGCGCCCCGGATCTGCCCTACGAAGTGGAGTTCCGCTTCGTCGCCCCATTCTACCCTCAGGACCTGAAGCTCTCCACGGCGCCCTATGTCCGGCTGGATGCCACGGCGCGCGACCTGGCCGGTCGCGGTGGAGAGGGGCGGCTGTACGTGGGCCAGGGAGTGCGGGCCGGCGATACCGTCGCGCCGCTCGAGGCGCCCGGGCTTGTCGGGTCGGCCTACGCAGTCACGCAGTTCGGGAAGCCGACGCAACAGCTCTGGGCGACGCCGGCGGGGGACGACGTGCGCCCGCTTGCGGGGGGGCTGCCCGCCCGCGAGCCGACCGATGAGGAGCCGCCAGACCTCCCCCGTGACCCGGACGGCCGCCTGGTCGTACCAGTCGGCCAGTGGCAGCCCGTCGAGGGCCTGGCCTGGGACTTCAGGCTGCAGCCGGGCGGTTCCGCTCAACGGTCCTTCGTGCATGTCGGCTGGTGCGGCGAGCCGGTCCTCGCGTTGCCGCAGCGGGACCTGGCCTTCAAGTACCTCGAGTTCTTCAAGACGCCAGGCGAGGTGGCGGCCTACGCCTTCTCCGAGCAGCCGACCATCGACCGGCGCACGAGGCTCTTCGACGACACGATCCTGGGCGTCCGGGGCCTGCCGCCGGAGTTCGCGGACCTCTTCAGCCTGGCGTTCCAGAGCTGGGTGATGAACACGTGGTACCTGTCCGACGCCCAGGGCGACTGGTTCAGCGTCTGGGAGGGCTGCTGCAAGTTCCACTCGACGGTGGATGTCGAGTACAACACGATGCCCTTCTACCTGCAGTACTGGCCGGAGCTGGCGCGCTTGACGCTTGACGAGTGGGCGCTCTACGAGCGGGGCGGCGTGATGCCCCACGACATGGGCATGGGGTTTGAGGCGAGGGGAATGCAGTACCCACACCAGATGGAGGTCGAGGAGGGCACGAACTACGTCCTGCTGCTGATGGCCTACTGGCGCTCGACGGGGGACGCCGAGACGCTGAAGCGCCATCTCGCCCTCGCCGGGCGCCTCATGGACTACGTGGCGGAATGCGACATCGACGGCGACGGATTCCCGGAACGGGGCACTGCGAACACCATCGACCAGGGCTCCACAGCCATCCAGCATGGGCCGAGGCAGGTCTACCTGGCCGTGAAGGCCCTCGCCGCCTGGGAGGCCGTCGAGGCCATGGCGCAGGCAGCGGGCGACGACAAGCTGGCCGGGCGGCAGGCGGACCGAATCGCCCGCGTCGTCGCCACGCTGCGCGACAGGGCCTGGATGAAGGACCACTACGTGGTCGCCTTGAAGCCGGATACGTCACCCGCCGGGCCGCCGGACCGCCTTGCAGGCGGCGGCCCTGGTCCGGGCGAGTACTACGGTGGGATGGCCGGGCCTCCGGGTGATCGCGGGTGGGACTGGAATCGCGGGCCGGGGCACTCGTCCTACCGCCCGGAACCCCCTCCAGGCTGGGATGGGTACTCGATCTACTCCGCCAATGGCCTGCTGTACCCTCTTGTGTACGGGCTGCCAGTTGACGTCGACCAGGAACGCATGCGCCAGGACCTGCTGTCGGCGACCTCCAAGACCCTGAAGCGCTTCGGCTCCCCTCACACCGACCGCGAGGGGAACACGTGGATTTCCCAGAATGTGTGGCGGGACATGGTTGCCGCCTACCTTGGCCTGGACATGCTCGACAACGTCTCGCGCTACTGGGCCTTCGAACTGGACCAGAACCGCAACCGGCGCGGCTGCTTCACCGACGTCTACAACTACGGTTCGGGGTCCACCTCGCTGGATTACTACCCCCGCGGCATCGCTCTGGCCGGCCTGATCCCGGCAGCCGCCGGCCTGCGTGTGGACCGGGTGGCCGGCAAGGTCTCCTTCGCGCCCGTCCGAACGCCCCTCCGCATACCGCTGACTGCCTTCGCCAACTGGCCCAACGAGCAAGTCCCCTGGGCGGACCTCACTCGGGGGGAGGATGGTCCAGTTGCGCGCATGGAGAGCCCCGCGTCCCTGCCCCCCATTCAGGCTGAACTCCACACCGACTCGGCCTCTCCCCTCGCTCCTTCCTCGAAGAACCACTGAACGGTTCTGTGGAGAACTGTGGTATGTAGTGGTTGGCGCCTCGGTTCGCTGTCTCGACGAAGGTGTCGCGGCTGCCGGCTCGACAGGTACCCTTATTGCCCAGTAGGGCGAGAACCGCCGACGGAGGACCCCGAGATGTCCGCACAGGAGCGACTGCATTCCGCCACCTGGGACGATCGCATTGCGGCCCTGCAGGAGGCCCTGGCGGCAGCCCTGGATGCGTACCGGCTCATGTCAACCGCGTGGCAGTGGTTTCGCCAGCACACGGGAGCGGACGTGCTGGGAGTCGCGACGTTGGGCCCTCCCGAGCCGGTCGGTTACCTGTTCGCCGAGGGGCCCTTCGACAGCGGAACGCTCGAAGGCTTGTGGCAGCGGTTGGTTGGGATGGCGAAGGATGTCCGGCCCGAGCCTGGGATGTACCCCCGACGGGCGGGAGACCGCCGGGCCTGGCACGCCTCGGGCCCGTTGCCCACGCTGTTCGATGCTCCGATCACCCTGGGTCCCTGGACCGCGCAAGCTGCCAGGAGGCCCGCCGCCGTCGTGACGGCGTGGCAGGCCTGCTCCGAGGCGGTCGATCCTTGCCTCGACGCCGTGCTGCCGGACGCGTGTGCTCTTATCACGCTGTATCTCCGCAATCTGCAGTGGATGGACGCCGAGCCGGAAGTCGAGCCCCTGCCCACAGACCCCGTGACCTTCGAGGAGGTCCTGGAGCTGGAGGTCAGTTCCGCCCGGCGCAAGCGGGTCTCCGTGTCCCTCGCCCTGATCGAGCACCGGTTGCGTGGCACCGACTTCCTCGATGGCGGCGTGCCGGCCGAGCTGCGGGACGACGTCGAGCGCGTGATGAGAGCGACCGTCCGCAAGGGCGATCGCGTCCTGCCCATCGGCGATACGTGCACCGCCGTCGTAATGCCCAAGACCGACGCCCGTAATGCCCTCGTCGCTGCGGACCGATTCCGTCGGGCGCTCTACGAGGAGTTCGCCGAGCGTGAACCGCGTCTGGCCGTCCGCATCGGGATCGGGGGACGCGATCCGGAGGACTCCGAAGCCTCCGACCTGCTCGCCCGCGCCTCCAACGCGCTGGCCGAAGCCCGCAACGCCCACTGCGAGGCGGCCTTCCTCCACGTGTAAGGCCCCGCCCCCAGCCTCGGAGGACGGGCATTCCTGCCTGTCGGCAGAACGCTTCCCTCTCCCAGAAGGGGCCGGCTAGCCCTCACGCGAAACGACCCTCCGCTGTGACTGCATCCGCACTCCTCCGGAGGAAGTCCCATGTCTGCTGCGACGAGCCCACTCGCCATCCTGGGCGGCCCCAAGGCCGTGCAGAGCGAGGCGGGCGACATGTTCACGTGGCCGATCATCACGGAAGAGGATGAGCAGGCGGTCCTCGAGGTGCTCCGCGTGGGCGGGATGTCGGGCACCGAGGTGACCGCCGTGTTCGAGCAGGACCTGGTCGAGTGGCACGGCGTCAAGCACGCGCTCTGCACCAATACCGGCACCGCAGCCCTGCTGGCCTCGATGTGGGCCTGCGGCGTGGGCGTCGGCGATGAGATCATCGCCCCGAGCCTCACCTACTGGGCGTCGGCCCTGCCCGTGTTCTCGCTGGGAGGCACGGTTGTCTTCGCCGACGTGTGCGCCGACACCATCACCATTGACCCCGTGGACATCGAACATCGCATCACCGAGCGCACGAAGGCCATCGTGCCCGTGCACTATGCCGGCTACCCGTGCGACATGGACCCGATCATGGAGATCGCGGGCAGGCACGACCTGAAGGTCATCGAGGACGTCTCCCACGCCCAGGGCGGGCTGTACAAAGGCCGTCTGCTCGGCACCATCGGGCACGTCGGCGCCATGTCGATCATGTCGGGGAAGTCGCTCGCCTGCGGCGAGGGGGGCTTCCTCATCACCGACGATGAGGAACTCTACGAGCGGGCGGTCGCCTTCGGTCACTACGAGCGCACCGGGCAACTGCAGCACCCCGACCTCAAGCCCTTCGCCGGCCTGCCGTGGGGCGGCGCCAAGTTCCGCATGCACCAGCTCTCCTCGGCAGTCGGCCGCGTCCAGCTCCGCCACTACCGCGCGCGGATGGAGGAGATTCAGCAGTCGATGAACCACTTCTGGGACTTGTTGGAGGGCGTGCCCGGCATCAAGGCCCACCGGCCGGCGAAGGACTCCGGCAGCACGATGGGCGGCTGGTATGCGGCACATGGCCTGTACCGCGCCGAGGCGATCGGCGGCCTGGACATCCACCGCTTTGCCGAAGCCGTCCGCGCCGAGGGCGCGCCCACCAACGCCGGCGCCAACTTCCCGCTGCATTTGCACCCGTTGCTGAACGAGGCCGACATCTACGGTCACGGCAAGCCCACGCGCATCGCGAACTCGAACCGTGACCTGCGTCAGGGCCCGGGCAGTCTCCCCGTCACCGAGAGCATCCCGACGAGCTGCTACTCGGTGCCCTGGTTCAAGCACTACCGGCCGGACATCATCGCGGAGTATGCCCTCGCCTTCCGCAAGGTCGCCGAGCACGCGGATGAGCTTACGCCATAGGCAGGTGATCGCACGATGCTGGCCCTCCTCGGTGTATGGCTGACGACGCTCACTCACGCGCAGGACGCCTATGTCAGCCGTGACGGCGGCAAGTGGGAGACGCTGCCCGCGAAGCGTGGCGGACAGGCCGTAACGCTGACTGTTCAGCCGGCGGAGAAGGCTCTCATCGTGCTCCGCAAGCCGGACTGGATGGTGCTGGACGACCAGGCTGGACCTGTGTTGCAGGCGGTGACCGTAGACGGCCAGGCGGTGCCGGTGGGAGAGAGGCTGGAGGTCACGGCGGAGACTCACGGACCTACGCTGCGAATCCGGCTGGCCGATGAGGCAAACCGCGTGGATCCGAAGTCGGTAGCCGTCACCGCCGCCGGACAGCGGTTCTTGCCCTCGGCCACTGAGCCGGCGAATGGCGGGCTTGTTGCGACCTTCGACCTGTCGTCTCTCCGGGTCGGGAGCTACGACGCCGCGCTGGAGGCGCGCGATCTCGCGCCGGCTGGCAACATGCTGCGGGTGCCGCTGCGCCTGACGGTCAACGGGATCCTGCGCCAGAGCGACGGGCAGACGGTTACGGTCGCCCGCGGTGGGTACGAATACACAATCGGCGGCCCGGGGAAGGGGCAGGGCTTCGTGCGGCTGGGGAGTACCGGGGCCGCGGCGTACCTGACCACGCAAGCGAACGACAAGTTCGTCTACGCCCGGAACATCGTCGCCATCGAGGAGATCGACGACGGGCGCGGCGTCCGACTCACCGCCGACATCGTCGGGATCGACAGCCAGGACTTCGGCCAGATCGCCAAGCTTGAGTTCGAGGTTACCACGCACCCGGACTTCCCCGGCATCCTGCTGACCAGCCGAGCCACCAATCTCGACGCCGACGGCTCGCTCTACTGCTTCTGGGGCTGGTTGCCTGGGGAGGGCTTCGTGACGCTCGACGGCGAGCAGGCCTGGAGCATGACCTATCGGGACATCGGCAAGGTGGGGTGGGTCTTCCTGCCGCCCAACAATCCGGGCTCACCGGGCATCGGGGTGATGTCCAATCTGAAGTTCGGGGAGTCGCGGTTCGGCACGCTTCTGCTCTACACCGACCCCCAGCGCGTCGACACGCCCAAGGGCGGGACGGTCGAGATGAGGCTGGCCTTCTTGCAGGCCGCTGACGCCCAGGCCGTCACGGACGCCTACGAGACCCTCGACGCCGCTGGGTGGTTCGAGGGGCCCTGATCTCCCGTCCCAGGTTCGGGGTGGCACATGGCCGGGCGCAGTCGACCACAACGAACACGCAGGGGGCGCGCCGACAGCGCGCCCCCTGTTTCGCTCACACCGGCACAGCCCCTACGTCTTGGGGCGGATGATCAGCCAGATGATCAGCGCCAGCAGGCCGAAGAAGAAGCCCAGGATCGCCCATAGCGCGCCGGATTGCCCGCGCCTCGTGGCGTCCTTGTAGAGGAACACGATGATGATGATCTGGATGACGAGCCCGACAATGATCGCGACGACCGTGATGATCCCTGCGACCGCTAGCCCCGCTGCGGCCTCCGGCGGGATCTCCCCTGGCGTCGTCTGCTGAGCGAAAAGCGCCAAACCCAGAAGCAACATCAGCACGGCGCACAGCGCGGCGAGTCGCACGTAGCGTGTCATGTCTGGCTCACCTCTCTGTAGTGGTTGATGCGGCGACGGCCTGGACCTTGCCTATCATGCCCGAAACACCTGGACAATGCAAGGGGGTTCCCGTCGCTTAGATGAGCGCCCCGTCCATCGTGCCGACGCGGCGGAGATCGATCGCAGCCAGGTCCGCGATGCCAAGGCCGTACTGCTCGGCGGCGCGCTGGATGTGTGTGGGGTAGGGCTCCAGGGGCCAGTCGCGCCCGGCGATTTCGCGCCGCTTCGCCTGTAGGATCGCGAGCGCAACCGTGTCGAGAGCGACCGCGTCGGTGGAAAGGAGCAGCCCGTTGTAGTCCCAGCGGGCAGGTCGAGCGCGCCCCGGCAAGTCGTAGGCAGGCTTCAGGCAGTCCATTACGTGCACCCGCGTCCGCTCCCGGAAGGTCCGCATCCTCAGGAGCGCGGGCAGGCGGGCGCAGTCCTCGGCGTAGGCGTCCTGCGCCACTTCGTTGCTTACCGAGTTCACGTAGTTGTGGATCGCCCCGGCGAGTCCGGCCTGGGGATGGGGCGACAGGCACGGGACGTTCGCCAGGGCCGTGACCTCCGGGCCGACAAGCTTGCTGACTGAGGCGCGGTAGCCCTCGGACTTCGCTCCGTAGCACCGTACCCCTGGGCCCTCATGCTTGATGGCGAATCCGGCGTGGTATAGCTCGCGCTCGTCCGCCGAGTAGATGAACATCCGGTCCACCGGCACCCCGGCGCGTGCCGCCGTCGTGCACACCGCGTCCACCACCTCCGCCACGACCGGCGTCGGCGAGACCGCGATCTGCACCGCCAGGTGATCGGAGACGCCGAAGTACCTCCGCCGCGCATCGCCGTCGGTGATGGTGTTGCTCAGCTCCCGCAAACCGGCCGTCAGCAGATCGAGGATGTGCTGGTAGTGCGGCATGCCGAAGAGGGACTCCAGGTTGTCCGCTCGCGCCAGAACCACGGTGCTTCGTTCCTGGGCCTGGGCCCGTAAGCCCCAGGTCAGTCCGCCCCCGGCCAGCGCAAGAGACGCGAGGAACCCTCGCCTATCTAGCTGTCCGTCTGTGTAGGGGACCGCCACGTCCCAAGCTCCGAGATCGCGGGGATACCTGCCTGGTCGTTCGACACCCGCCTGCGGCGATGGTTCCGGCCTGCAGACTCCGCCAGCCTGGCAGAAAGCGGTTTAGTCTATGGACTCATGGGTATTGACAATGAAGGACTCATGGTATATATTGCGCGACGCAGTAGATCGGCTGGCCCCGCCTGGGCCGTGCATGGCCGAACGAGGCAGCCGACTCCTAAGAGCCTATCCGGAAACTCGGGCGCGGACAGGCAGGAATGTTGATTGCCAGCATGCGTAACGCTCGTTACGATGGGTGGGAATGTGACAGAGGAACAGCCTCCGCTGCCCCAAACCACCCACTACATCCTAAATGAGCGCCTTTGGTGCCGTTGATGATGTCAACGGGCATCTCACGCACCCATCGCGTCTAGGGATGCTCCACGTCTGGAGCGGGCCTCAATGATGAGCAAGCGTTACGCTGGTTTGGCAAACCACAGGAATGCCTGTCCTCCTACTGTCCTCCGAGTTTCGGGATAGGCTCTAAGAACCAAAGGCGGTGAACTTCGGTGGCTAAGGCAATCGGCATTGACTTGGGAACGACGAACTCCGTTGTCGCGGTGGTTCAGGCGGGCGACCCGACGGTCATCACGAACGCAGAGGGCAGTCGCCTGACGCCCTCCGTGGTCGGGTTCAGCAAGACGGGCGAGCGCCTGGTAGGGCAGCCAGCCAAGCGGCAGGCCGTGCTCAACCCCGAGCGCACGGTGGCGAGCATCAAGCGCAAGATGGGCAGCCGGCACAAGACCACCATCGACGGCAAGGACTACACGCCCGAGCAGATCTCGGCGATGGTCCTCGAGAAGCTGAAGCGCGAGGCCGAGAACTACCTGGGTGAGCCGATCAAGCAGGCGGTCATCACGGTGCCCGCCTACTTCAACGACACCCAGCGCACCGCGACCAAACAGGCGGGCGAGATCGCCGGCCTGGAGGTGCTCCGCATCATCAACGAGCCCACGGCCGCGGCTCTCGCGTACGGTCATCAGGTGGAGAAGAAGGAGGCCACGATCCTGGTCTACGACTTGGGCGGCGGGACCTTCGACGTGTCGATCCTGGACGTCGAGGTGGACAAGGCGAGCGAGGAGCGCGACTTCTACGAGGTCAAGGCGACCTCCGGCGATACGCAGCTAGGCGGCGACGACTTCGACGAGCGTCTGCTCAACTACATCGCCGACGAGTTCAAGAAGGACACCGGGATCGACCTGCGCAACGACCGCCAGGCCCTCCAGCGCCTCCGCGAGGCGGCGGAGAAGGCCAAGTGCGAGCTTTCGACGACGGTGCAGACCCAGGTGAGCCTCCCCTTCATCACCTCGGTGGAGGGCGAGGGCCCCAAGCACCTGGAGCTGACGATCACGCGCGCCAAGTTCGAGGAGCTGATCGGCGACCTCATCCGCAAGACCACGGTCTCCATCGAGCAGGCCCTCAAGGACGCGAAGCTCACGAGGGACGACATCGATGAAGTGATCCTCGTCGGCGGTTCGACGCGAATCCCCGCCGTCCAGGAACTCGTGCGCGGCGCGCTAGGCAAGGAGCCCAAGCGTGGAATCAACCCGGACGAGGTCGTGGCCGTCGGCGCGGCGATCCAGGCGAACATCCTCAGCGAGGGCACCGGCGCCCAGATGGTGCTGGTGGACGTGACCCCGCTGACGCTGGGCGTGGAGACGAAGGGCGATGTGTTTGACGCCCTGATTGAGCGCAATACGGCCATCCCGACGAAGGTCTCGCGGGTGTACACGACGGCCTCGGACTTCCAGCCGAGCGTGGAGATCCACGTGCTCCAGGGCGAGCGCGCCCATGCGAGCCAGAACAAGTCGCTCGGCCGCTTCCATCTCGACGGCATCCCGCCCGCGCCGGCGGGCCTGCCGCAGGTCGAGGTCACCTTCGACATCGACGCCAACGGCATCCTCAATGTCGCCGCGCAGGACCGTGGCACGGGCAAGCGCCAGAACATCACGATCACCGGCTCGGGCCAGCTCAGCGACGACGACGTGAAGCGCATGGTCGGCGAGGCGGAGTCCCACCGCGCGGAGGACGAGCGCTTCCGCGAAGTCGCCCAGGCCCGCAACGAGGCCGACCGCATGGCCTCGCAGCTCGAGCGCACGCTCAACGAGTTGGGTGACAAGGTGCCGGAGAACGAGAAGAGCGACATCACCGCGAAGATCGCCGCCCTCCGCGAGGCGGCCAAGGGCGAGGACGCTGCCGCGATCCGCAGCGCGCTCACAGCGGCGCAGGAGGCCTTCTCGGCGGTCTCGGCCCGGATTTACCAGGCCGCCCAGGAGCCCCAACCGAGCACTGGCGGCGACGGCCAGGAGCCCGGCCCGGGCGCCGGCGCACCATCCGAGGAAGAGGTCATCGACGCCGAGTTCACGGCCGAGGA
>Ga0194111_10003529_pt1 | contig 18462 bp, 10 predicted proteins | sample TA2KigC300mmetaG_FD_146194 | JGI IMG/M metagenome (GOLD analysis project Ga0194111, IMG submission 146194) | Freshwater microbial communities from Lake Tanganyika, Tanzania - TA2015033 Kigoma Deep Cast 300m | ecosystem: Environmental > Aquatic > Freshwater > Lake | place: Tanzania: Lake... | reverse complement strand
TGATAGAAGTACCGAAAATCTTACCGCGGCGCTGACGCCAATATTAACCGTCCTGATAGGAGTTATTGTCGGTGGATTGTTGTTGGGTTTGTATCTTCCTGTATTCAGTATGGGCCAGGTGTTGATGGGGGGTTAGATGAACGCCCCATGCAGATGAACTTTAGCCTGTGAATCAATTCACAGGCTAAAAAGCTAAAGTCGTCTCTAAGACGACTCAAGCCATCCCATAGTCCACTTTGAGTGGACTTTAGCCTCTCAGCCTTGAACTCAAGTTCAAGGCGTTTGGAACGCACAAATTAGGAGAATCAATGCAATGCTGGCAGTAAAGACAGTTGAACTAACTAAGGTATTTAAAAGTGTTTGCTTCGCTCACCGACGCCTTCATCTTACGGGCATCAGGCAAAGACAAACAGCGGCTCTTGATTCCTTGAGCCTTGAAGTCGAAGAAGGTGAGATTTTTGGCTATCTGGGTCCCAATGGCGCGGGTAAAACAACCACTTTTAAACTCCTTGTAGGATTACTTCATCCTACTTCAGGAGAAGCATGGTTATTAGGAAATAACATAAGGGATATCGATTCTCGAAGAGAAATCGGTTTTCTACCTGAACAGCCGTATTTCTATGACTACCTGACAGCGCGCGAATTTTTAGATTTTTATTGTCAGCTTTATCATCTAAGTAAGCAAGCGCGCCAAAAACGCGTGACGGAACTTTTAGAGTTGGTAGGGTTGCAGGAGGTTGCAGCAGTACAACTCAGAAAATTTTCGCGCGGCATGTTGCAGAGGATAGGAGTTGCTCAAGCGTTGATTAATGAGCCTAAGTTGGTTTTCTTTGATGAGCCTATGTCCGGTTTAGACCCAATTGGTCGCAAACAGATGCGAGACGTTATTTTACGCTTAAAAGCGGAGGGCAAAACGGTGATTTATAGCTCTCATATCCTCTCTGATGTGGAAGAAATCTCCGATAGAGTGGCAATTTTAGCGAAGGGAAAGCTGCACGGCGTTGGGCAATTAAACGAACTGTTAGGTGGTAGAGAACAATTGGTCGAGATGAGTATCGAAGGATTAGATGAAACCGGTAAAGCGAAAATTAAGGAATTGGCTTCGGAGAGTATCGAAAGAGGAAATCGAATTATCGCGCACATCTCTGACGAAACCGCCTTGAAAGAAGCTCAAGATATTGTTGTCCAGCAAGGCACCAAGCTGGTTTCGTTGATACCGCGTACTGAATCATTAGATGAACTTTTCGCGAGAAAAGTGGGAGAGTAGGCGCTCACCATCTAATACTTGGTTGATAACGTGAAGGGCAAATTCGTAAAACGTAAAACGTAAACAACTGTCTTCTTACGCATTACGTTTTACGCATTACGTTTTCCTCCTTTGCAAAACCAAAGTAATAAATGATGGCCACCAGGAGAGTAAACGACTTATGAAAATCAAAGCTATCGCATTTAATACATTTAGAGAAGCTATCAGAGATAAGATTTTTTATAATCTGCTTATATTTGCCTTGCTCGTTATCGTTGCATCTGTTCTCCTCGGCGATTTAAGCATTGGGCAAAACGAAAAGTTTATCAAAGATATCGGCCTTGCCGCTATTTCCTTATTTGGAGTTCTTACTGCTATTTTAGTGGGAATCAGCCTGGTTTACAAGGAAATCGATAGAAGAACAATTTACACTATTATCTCGAAACCTGTGCATCGCTATGAATTTTTGTTAAGTAAATATTTCGGTCTTTGCTTGACCTTGCTGGTAAATGTCGCCATCATGTCCTTCTTTTTATTTGTCATTATCTGGTGGAAGCATTATTCACCAAGTCCATCATTGCTAACAGCGATTTTATTAATATACTTCGAACTGCTGCTGTTGACTTCCATTGCTTTGTTATTCTCCACTTTTTCCTCTCCAACGATGAGCGCTGTTTTCACCATAGCTATCTACATTATCGGACATCTTACGTCAGACCTAAAGGAGATTGGGCAAACCGCACAAAGTAAATTTTCCCATTATCTAATCAATTTCTTATATTACATACTGCCAAATTTCAGTAATTTCAACATCAGAACTGAAGCTGTGCATGGGATTAACATCAGCGCTACCTATGTCCTTGATGTAATTCTGTACTCTGTTTTCTATACCGCAGTTGTTCTTTTAATATCAATTTTATCTTTTCAGAAAAGGGAATTTAATTAAACACAATCTATTACTTTTGTTTTGTCATTCTGACCCTTGAACGAAGTGAAGGGGAAGAATCTCTTGGGAAGAAAGAGATCCTTCTGTTCCTTCACTACGTTCAGGACTCAGGATGACATACCTAACATAACAATGCACTATGACCGTCTGAGTGTAAAAATGTATACTACGTATAAAAATGTACACTATGGGTTCAAAGAAGGAATATCAGCCCCATAAGTTAGTAGCAAAGGTTGGACTATCAATATTCGGTATGCATATAAAATTAGGGACTTTTTCTTTCTTGGCATATTTTTTGCGAATAATAGTAAGTAACAAATTAAACGCTTAGTGTGAATTAAAACGCCCAAACCTCGTAGGATGGGCATCGCCCATCAAAAGCGGCTCGATTGGGTGGACAGTGACCAACTCCCATGTGTATCAACTTAAGCCTGTGAATCAATTCACAGGCTAAGAAGCTGAAGTCGTCTCAAAGACGACTAATTCCTTTCAATAGTCCACTTTGAGTGGACTTTAGCTCTTTAGCCTTGAACTTCAGTTCAAGGCGTCTTTGGTGTATCTCTTTCGTATTTCGCATTTTGGGTGTAACTACTATGTTTACTTTGTCCATCAACCACATTTTTAGCTCATTATGGAACAACGGTTTTCATAAAAAAGTTGTTATTTTAATCAGTATCGCGGTATTATTGTGCGCTATTTATTTCGTGCAGAAGCAAATTAGCTCAGAGGAGCGCGTCACTTTAACCGAAAGTTTGTTATATTTCCCTTCAGGCGAACATATTAGGTTAGCCACGCTTGGGTTTGACGCTGTTATAGCTGATTTGTTGTGGGCTCGAACGGTGGTCTCATTCGGCGAACAATTTCAGACAGATAAAAACTACAAATGGTTGTATCACCCCCTGGACATAATCACTACCTTGGACCCATATTTCGAGGAAGTATATATGTACGGTGGTATTTTATTAGCCATGGCAGCGAAACAGGTTGATGAAAGCATCGTACTCCTTGAAAAAGGAATTAAAAATTGTCCTGAAAACTGGCGCCTATATTTCTACCTTGGATTCTATTACACATACTATAAAAACGACAATGCAAAAGCAAGTATGTATTTAAAAGAAGCGGCTAGTTTGCCTGGACATCCTGATTATTTGCCACGTTTGGTCGGGCTTTTGTATGCTAAATTAGGAAAGATAGACTTTGCTATTGAGTATCTTCAGGAAACATATAAATTATTTGAGAAAGATAAAAAGATGCAAGCGGTGATTGATGCTCAAATCAAGGAATTGGTCGTTGAACGACACAAAATGGTTCTTAAAGATGCTGCTGAAGTGTATAAAAGAGCCCATGGTAAATATCCGGGCAAATTGGAAGATCTAATTACAGCAGGCGTGATTAATGCAATACCAGTTGAACCAGACGGCGGACAATATGTTATAGAACCACAAACAGGTGAGATAAAAAGGCACAGCGGATAAATAGCTCAGAAATAGGCATGTTTCAAATTTCAGAAAACAGTTTACATTTCGGCAGATGAGAAGGGGGGGAAAGGATGGAAAGGGGGAAATCCTTCCCTTCCTTTCCTTCCTTTCCACAACCCCCCTACCCCCCTTTGGTAAGGGGGAATAAGTGTCAACTAATTTTTGCGCAACATGCCCGTGATACCGCGAATCGGGACTTGCGCTACTATAAGTGAAAAGCGCGGTTTCTGTGGCCATAAGGAATGATAGTAATGAAAATCAAAATAGTACACTGTAAAATAAATTTTGGAGTGCATCAGTCTCTGCTGATGCACGTGCAGAAGCAAAGACTTCTGCACTCCAGAGTATTAAAAGGACAAAAGGGTTTTACGTTCATAGAATCGCTCATCTTTTTGTCAATTTTACTCTGGAGCATCGCTGGAACTCTTAGTTTACTCACTTATGGATTTAGAAATCTTGTTTTGCCAAGGCATCTATCAATCGCTAATAACATTGTGCGCGCCAATATGGAAGAAATTAAAAATCCCCCAATATTACCCCCATATACCAAGGAGGAATTATTTGACTATATTAAAGGTTACGATAACACCGGTGGTTCTCCAGCTCATGTGACCTCGTTTCCTCCTACATCGCTTCCTGGTGGACAATTAACGATAAGTGTAGACAAGAGCAATGACCCTTTAACTATTTCTGTGACTGTCTCCTGGCAAGAGGAGAATCTACCAAATCGTACCGAGGTAGAATTAGTCACATTGGTGGCATCACCATGATACAAAAAAGAAAAGAAAACGGATTTACTTTAATTGAAATGCTTTTAGCCGCGGCAATCGCGCTCATTGGCTTGTCAGCGAGTACGGCTATCCTTATGCAGGTATACAAAAACTCCCACCTGCTGGAGACGGCTGACCAGGTCCAGCAACAAACAAATATCGCCCTGGAAAAAGTGGTGAAGGAATTTCAAGAAACTGCGGTAGGTACCATAAATCCAGCCCCAAGCGATATTATGAATACTCCGGGATATCCTCCCGTCAATACCAGCGATATAATAAGTTTTGCTTCTGCCAGAGATAATAATGGCAATTTTGTAATAGACGAATATAGTGGAAAGCCTGTTTGGGCTAATGCTATAGTTTATTTCAGAGGCGCATATTTCATAGATGAATATCCAGATTTGGATCCAAATACACTTTACAGATATAAAGAAGGTTGGGATACTTATAATGGTGAATTTGACCCATCAACTTCGGAGCAAATGGCTACCTCTGTTACCGATGTAAAATTTTGGTTTTATGGTAATAATTTGTTGAACATCAAGATGACACTTGCGCTTAATCCTGAAGCAGCCAATCCCACTGAAGAGGAATTTATCACCGCAGTTGTAATCCGAAATTAAAATTTGCCAATAAAGCCCATGAAAGTTTATAGGAAAACTTTCATAAGTTCCAAAAAATATTGTCAACTTTGAGGTATTTTCACCCTCCCCCAACCCCTCCCATCAAGGGAGGGGAGTCAATGTTCCTCCCCCTTGATGGGGGAGGTTAGGTGGGGGTGGTCGGAAGGGGACAAAATGCACAATCTTTTTTAAAACTTGCTTAAAATCTCAGTAGAAAGGAGACAGAAATGTTACACTTATTTTTGGACAATAATCGTGGAGCGGTTATTATCATTACCCTTATTTTAGTCAGCATCTTAGTTATACTCTGTACTACTGTTGCCAGTGTCGTAACCTTTGGAGGGCGTAATGCCGCCTGGCAACGTTGTCGCGTCCAGTCGTTTTATTGCGCCGAGGCCGGTTTGAATAAAGGTATTGTGTTAGCGAGGGCGGATAAAAATTGGACAACCGGTGGAGATGGAAGCGCAACCCATAATTACCCTGGCGAGGACGTCTGGTATTATCTGTATGACGGTGGCGCTGATGCCCATAATGTTGCTTTTGGCGGCGGGACCTATTCCGTGTCACTGCGCAATCCCAGTGGCGGTGTCGGGAATGTCTTAGAAGTTAAATCCGAAGGTAGTGTCAGCGGGGTCAAAAATAGTGACCGCAAAGTTAAAGTGCAACTGAGAATCAAAAGTTTTGCCATTTTTGGTAGAGATAGCGTCGATATCGGCGGGAACGCTCTCACCGATAGCTATAATTCCGGCCAGGGGCTGTACGGCGTAAATGGAAATATAGGGCAGGAAGGCAATGTTGGCAGCAATGGGAGTGTCATATTGCATGGCGGTAGCTGTACCGTCGGCGGTGAAATCATTGACAATGCCGGCATAACGTTGCCGCCCCTCAATATCCCGGCCTTCACTCCCAGCGGCAATGTGAACGGTTCGCGCACACTGGCAGACGGTATATATTATTTCAATAATATTACATTAAGCAGCCACGAGGTGCTGGAGACGAACGGTAATGTAACTATCTATTGTAACTCCGCGAGTTTTGGGGGACAGTCAATTATAAGGGTTAATGGTAAACTCACCTTTTATTGTACCGGCGATTTTAAGTTGACTGGTGGTGGTCTGATTAACACCAGTCAAAAACCGGAGAATTTCATTTTGTATTGCACCGGCAGCACAGTTAAACTCACAGGTGGCGCTGAGTTTTATGGTGCCGTTTATGCGCCTAACGCAGACATAAACCTTAATGGTGGGGTTACGTATTATGGGGCAATAGTTGGAAAAATAGTGAATGTTATAGGTGGTCCCGTAATCCATTACGATGAAGCGCTCAAAAATGTATTTAATCCCGCCTATAAGGTCAAAATTACATCGTGGCAAGAAGGTATTTGAGCGCCGGGCATGCGGAAGTGGGAAGTCGGAAGTGGGAAGTAAGAAGTTTTTTTCCTTCCGCCTTTCGCCTTTCGCCTTCCGCCTTCCAGAGGGAGGTTTACCGTGAAATCTTTTGGTCGTTCCATATTAGGATTAGATATCGGTTCTCATTCGATTAAATTAGTAGAAGTAAAGCATACACGCGGCGGGCCGATTATTACCTGCGCCAAAGCTATTGCCATCGCGCATGAGGGGGAAGTAACCTATAATGATATTAGTCGCGCGTTGCGTAAACTCCTCAATATGTCGAAAGTGCGTTCCAAATATGTAATAACGGCACTGTCGTCGGCGGAAGAGCAAGTAATCATGCGTACTATATTTATGCCGGAGATGACTGCTACAGTATCTTATGATGCGGTAAGAGCTGGCGCAAGGTTCCAAGCGGAAGAACAGTCTTATATCCCGTATGATATAGATTATGCAGTAATGAATTTTGATATTATAGGAGAGGCGACGGTTGATGAAGTAGAAGGTTTAGAAGTCTTCTTCATCTCGGCTCACAGAGATTTAATCGGCAGCCGAGTTCAATTGTTGCGGGAAGTTGGTTTGACACCTATCGCCATAGATATAGATATTCTTGCCATTGCGCGACTTTTGGGTTTCACAGAACAAATCCAGGAGGACAACGATATTGCGATTATTGACATCGGCGCGTCAAAAGCCTCTGTATGTTTCTATCAACATGGAAAACCATATATCTATCCTCATATACCAACTGCCGGCGATAACCTGACCTCGGAGTTGTCACATCGACTTCAGATAAGCTGGAAAAAGGCGGAGGAAGAGAAAAAGCTCCAGGGCAGTTTTAAGAATTTTCCCCAGGCGGAAAGCATAAAATTCTCTTTAAAAACTGAAGTTGAAGCGAGTCTAAATGCCAACGCTAACGGCGCGGATAGTACGGGGCTCAGGGAACATACTGCTGACGAGGTTTTTGATATTCTCCAAAGGGCCCTGGAAAAAAATGAGGGGTTATGTCCACTACTACAGAGCCGCTTTGAATACTACGAAGCCGACTTTCCCAAACCTACGAAGATAATTACCACCGGAGGCACAAGTCAACTTGCTTCTCTCGACGAGTTTCTGGCATCTCGCCTTTCAATCCCGGTAGAAAGGATTAGTTATCTAGAAAAGATTCCCGTGGATGCAAAGGGTGATGTGAGTGAGATTAAGGACAATGAACCTCTCTTTACAACCGCGGTAGGATTGGCATTGAAAAAATTATGAAGATAATAGAAATTGACCTAATTCCTCCTGAAGATATTCCTGAAAGTCCTTATAGTCTTCGCAACATAGCTATATTGGTAATTTCTTTTATGATAGCTGTATGGTTAATATTCCTGGTGTTGCGAATGAGTAGCTTAAAAAATGACTATGCCCAACGTGAAGCCGAATTAACGCAAAAGCTCACAGCCTACAAGATACAGAAGGAAAAGATTGACCGGTTACAAAAAAGGAAAGCGGAATTAGAAAAACGCTATAAGCTAATTACCGATGTACTTGGTCAGCGGATTACCTGGCATGATAAGTTAATCGCTATGCACAGAGAAATGCCTGAGAATGTGTGGTTGTCTGAAGTTTTACTGGAAATGCAAGAAGCTGAAAAACCCCAACCTGAAACACAGACAAAAACTTCGACACCCCAGGTGATAAAGGAAAACGTTCAGCCTCTCATGGTGTTTCAGATTTCAGGTTACGCGATAGAACTGCCGCGCGTCGGTGAACTGATAGCTAACCTGGATAATTCACCCGCATTCGAAAAAACCAGTTTTCAAAAAATAGATAAGACAGAAATTAATGCTCGTTCCATAATTTCTTTTGATATTACTACGCAGGTAAGTGGTTTACAACGTAACCTGCTAAGCGAAACGAGTATAGGAAAGTAAACAAACTTTTCTTCCAACTTTTTCTTCCAAACTTTTCTTTTAAAAAGAAAAGTTTGAGCAAAAGAAACACTATGGAATAAAGTTGACAAAAAGAAATAATTGGAAGTTCTTTTTTTAATCAAACTTTTTCTAAAAGTTTGGAAGTTTGAGCAAAAGAAATAAGAGGAAAAAAGTGAGCCAAAATTATGTTCTCATTTAGATTAGGAAGAATTTTCATTTATATAATTTTCTGGAGCATTGTCTTCATTGCTTTTTACCTGTTCTTTTGGCGTGGCAGCCTTAATGAACTTAACAAGAGAAGCAATAATATAGCTAATGTAGAAAAATCGCTCGTTCAGCTTCAAAAGTATATTGATGACTGGCCAATAACCGCCGAAAGAGAACTGCAAGAAGCGGAAAAGAATTTAGAAGCGTTTTTTGCCAAAATACCTGAACAAGAAGACATACCTGAAATTTTACGAAAAATTCAGGAATATGGCATTAAAGACTCGCGCCTGAATCTTAAAACTATTGAAAACGAAGAAAAATCCAGAGGAGTTATTCCAGAAACGCAACAGCCTAAAGTGGAAGGAGAAGCCGGAAAATATGCTAAAAGCACCTATAGACTTGTAGCTAACGGCGATTATTTTGATATCATTAAATTTCTGCGTAACCTCGAGACGATGGAAAGACTAATAAACATTGACGACTTTGACTTGAATAGCGACAGTGGTGCAGTGGGCGTTGATGTGGTTATCATTTTCAGCATATTCTACTCTAAACCCAAATAGGAATCTACTACACTGTTACACTTAAAATGACGTGTAGCCGAATTCGCCAGAATTCGGGCCGATGAAAGCCCGAACTTTGGCAAGTTCGGCTACAAAGCATTACCCCTGGCGAAGAAAAAGATGAAAAAACTTGACAATATAATCTTCGTAATTTTAATAATCTGCTTTTTTATCTGTGGATTTTGGTTGTACCAATTATTTCAGTATAAACTGCCGCAAATAACATCGGCCAAAACAATACCACAAATTCAAGCTGTTACTGCGCCTGAACCGCCTTCTAATCAACCTCTATTCGACCTACCAAGTAACAGAGATATTTTCAAATTACCCTCCTGGACGGAAGAAGAGAGTGAAATTGTCGAAGCGACTATTACTTTACCAAAACCTCACCTATCAACTATCTGTTGGCTGGATAAATCTCCTTTGGCAATCATTAATGGTGAAATATTAGCCAAGGGTAATAAAGACTCTAAATTCCAATTCCGCGTTGATACCATTACGCGTGACAAAGTTGGAATCCGTTTTATGGGTAATGGGGAATACGAGTGGTTGACACTTAGCACTGAAGAGAACGATTTGTCAACGTTAAAATAAATGGTGGTTCTTCGCGCGTGAGTGTGGTAATATGGGATATTGTTGTAGCGGCATGCCTCCCCTGCATAGAAGTAATCGTCAACCAAGGTTTGTTGAAACCTCTTACCGTTTTTGCGTTGACATGGTTCTTTCTACTGTCAGCGTTCCAGGGCTTATGGTAGTGCTCAATCCGTTTGATTACTCCAGGAGTGAAAAGCCCACTAGCAACCGCATAAACATTGGGAATAACAAGACTTGCTACCATTGCCTCTCTCAAAATAAAGATTGTTAATCAGGAATAAATTTTTGCAACATTTAAGTAGAAACAACGTTTTATCTACAGTCAACACTGATGTGAGAAATCTTGTTCTACCAAAACGGGGAAGTCAAAAAATGATAAATAGAATATTGTTATTAATTCTCAGTTTAATATTGTTTTTTATGGTTGTTGGAGGATTAAACGTCCAGGCATTAACCATCACCAATGTATCCGCGCATCCAAATCCTTTTTCACCCAACGGCGATGGTGTTAAAGATACTACAACTATTAGCTTTGTTATCTCTACTTCTGATGATAAGCAACCTGCTAAAGTAACAATCACGGTCGATGTAGACGGCGACGGTTTTGGTCTCGGGAATGATTTAGAAATAGAAGATGGCGTGCCATTTGACATTGGTGAGAATAAATACCTTTGGGATGGTAGCGGCTTAGGTGATAACGCCTATCTCTTCAAAATCATCGTCTGGGACGCTAATGGCAAACCTCTTAATGATTCCTTCAGTTCCATTATCATTGACACCGCCCCTTCCCAAATAGAAAACATCTTCGTCTCCCTCTCCTCGTTTTCGCCAAATGGTGATGGTATCAACGATGTCACGGAAATCAGTTTTGATCTTTCCGCCACGAATCCCCCCGGATTTCTGGATAACAATATAGGAACGATTGCATTTGCCGCGGAACAAAGCAGTTACCCTCTACTGTTAGCTTTATTCCCATTTCCATTTGGTGCGTATTTGAAGGTTATACCGGAATATATTAATCCTTCGACCAAAGAAATTACCTTTACCATAAATGGCGGTTATAAAGGCGCCATCGTGCGCCGGGAATTTACGGTTTCTCCTGGCAGCGGCATTCAAGTTGGTAAGGAACTAAGTGGTGGGGATTTGTATGACACCATCTCAAGCATTACTGAGGTCTCTGGCGCGACAGATGGCGACAGTATTACTCTTGGGTGGTTCACCGGCAACGCTGTCGTCAAAATATATTCCAGCAATGGGACACCTAAAAAGACGTTGAATACAAGCCCCACTTATATAGGTGACCGTAGGAACTATCATGTCCGCTGGGGGCCTTTGGAAAAATCCGATGATTTTCCCGATGGAGTATATACTTATAGAATTCTGGCAGAAGACGGAACCGGGAACGTCAGCCAGCGGTCAGGACAAATTATCCTCAGTAATGCAACAATAGAAATTTTGGCGCACAAGCCCATGCCGGATAGGATTTCACCGGCGAATCAAGATAATCAATATGATGAAACCTCGATTAGCTATAATCTGTCCAAAACCGGAATTGTCACCGTAAAGATTTTTGATGCTAATGACCAATTGATAAAAACCCTGGTGGAGAGAAAACCCCAGGAAGCAGGCGCACATAGTGCCATCTGGGACGGTGCTTTAAGTGAAGATGGGCTCTATACTTACGTTATTACGGTAATGGATTCATTAACTTCTGAGACGGTGAAAGCTTCTGGGAATATCGTTGTCGATAACCAACCGCCTGAAAAAGCGCCACGGTTAAATCCTCTTCCGCTTTATACAAACAAGGATTTGATTACAATCAGCGGAACAGCCGAAGCCGGCGCGACCGTTCAAATATATGTGGGTGATAATTTAGCCGGGGAAGTTACGGCTTCACTAACCACCGGTGAATTCATTATTCCCTATGTACCTTTAAATGAAGGAACAAATACTATTAAGACTCTGGCTTTAGATGCGGTGGCGAATAAAAGTGATTACTCAACTCCCCTTAAAGTGAAACTTGATAAAATTCCTCCGGTTACAATCGTCCGGAATGTGCCAGAAGGCTGGCAGCAGAAAGCAACCGTTAATTTGGAAACTGTCGATGCGGGTGGCTCAGGTGTTAGCGCCATCTATTATACAACCGATGGGTCTATCCCAACTCCTTCCTCTGAAAATAAGATTTTACCTGAAACGGATGAAGTAATGAAACTGGCGGGAGAAGTGAAGCTCCCGGAGCAAGATGGGGTATATTTACTCAAGTTCTTTTCCCAGGATAACGCCGGCAACATAGAAAGTGTGAAACAAGCCGCTAATTATATTCAGCTTGATAAGACTTCTCCGACACTGGTGATAATTTCAAAGAGTACGGAAAAAGCTTTCGCTGGAGTGCTTCCGATGATTATCATCAGTGGTACAGCCGATGACCAGAATGGCTCTGGCTTGAAGTTAGTAGAAATTCAGATTACATCTCAAGGTACATCACCAGCGGCGGATTCATGGTTAATCGCTAATGGCACTTCGGATTGGTTATACAGTTTCATTCCTGCTTTCGTTTTGCCTTCTGAGGAAATGTACGCCGTGCATGTTCGGGCAACCGATAACGCTGGCAACCAAAAAGAGATAACTGACACTATCGTATTGGCGCCAGAAGCCCCCATTGAATTGACTGCTACACCTATATCTGAGGGCAGGATTAGGTTGACCTGGAAGGATGAAGGGGGAATATATAACATATACCGCGCTAACTACTCCGGTTTTGTTCCTGATGATGCCAAGACTTTGGTTGCTTCAGTAAAGGATGTCAAAGGCGTTTGGATCGATGATAATACCACTAACCAGACAGAATATTACTATAAAATCGGGCGTGATACTCAAGATGCAACCTCCAATGAAGAAGCTAACGCCATTGCGGATAAAACTCCTCCCGCCATTGAGAACATATCCGCAACGCCAAATCCTTTCTCACCGAACAAAGATGGTGTAGATGATATAATTACCATATCTTTCACGCTTACGGAGGAAACTTTTGTAACCCTCGAAATATATGCTCCAAGAGACGGCGATAATTTCATTAATGTGAAACAGTTGGTATACGAAGTACTCCCAGCGGGCGATAACCTGGTGGAATGGGATGGAAGAGATTCTAAAGGCCGGTTGGTTGACGAGGGTACCTACGTGTATCGGTTTGAGAAAGCAAGCACGTTAGACGCTACGGGCAATACGTTATCTCAAGATATAAGCGGCACAATAACCTGTACCCCCGTGCCACCTCTTGAAGTCAAAATGTTAGAGGCGCAACCGAATCCCTTCTCGCCAGATGGAGACAAAATAAACGATGTCATAAATCTGAATTATACTCTCTCCAATTTTGCCGATTATGTCGTGGTGAATATCTTTGATACCAGTGGTTCTCAACAAAAAGTCATAGCGCGCTTAAAAGTGGAAGCATTAGAGTATTATTTCAGCTATGAGGGCGAGCAACCGCAGTGGGTTTCAGTACACGTTAAAGATGGTATCCCACCGGGGCGTTCCGCTGAAAACTATTACCTTAAGCCCAACGACCCGAAAAATGTAGCGCCCCCACCGTTTGGCATTTTCAATAAGCCACCTGACGCTCAGACAGTGGACGAATATCTTGCCGCTTATCAAGCTGACTATCCCAATTGGCGTCCTGTTCCCTTTACTATTCAATGGGGTGGACAAGGTGCTACAGAGCAGGGGGCGTATGTCTATTCCCTGGCGGCAGCACAGTATTCAGGCATCAGTTCCGTAAGAAAAACGGGTGTTATTTTGTTAGAAGGACTTGTAGTTGTGCCTGACGATAAAACACCACCCATAGTCGCGAGAACCTATCCGCAAGATGGTACCGTCCATTCCGCCAAATTAGAGTTTGTCTCCGCGGATTTAGATGACGCACACGGCACAGGCGCTGACCTGACCGCCTCTACTATTCGATTAATTGGCCCCAATGGGACAATCCCCGGACGCCCCTCAAATGACGGCGTTGATACTATCACCTGGACACTTAACGAAGGCCTGGCTGATGATGGCAGCGACGACGGCGTCTACTCAATTTCTGTGCTCCCAGTGGACTACTCCAAGAATCGTCTACTTAATCCATTAATCTTCACTTTTGAATACAATACGAGTATTAACGATACAACCAAGCCACAGGTTAGCAATGCGGTTGTTGTGTTAGTCTCTGAACAAACCGAACGAGAGGAAATTAAGCTAGAAAAAGAAAGAAAAGTCACCATCTCCGGAAAAGGAAAATATATCGAGCGCATTCAAGTAAACGTAAGCGATGTAGGTAGTGGAATCGATTTATCTGCTTCCCTTATCAGTTTATTAGACCCTACCGGTGCTGTTGTTACCGCCGAGAAGAAAGAAACTCCGAGTGATAGATTCAGTGGGCAACTGTTATTGCGTAATATTGCTTCCCTTACGGATGGGGAATACACACTCAAAATACAACCTGTCGATAACGCGGGCAACGGCGGGAAAATCGTCGATTATGTCTTCAAGTATATAACTGTCGACGATGACACGAAGCCGCCTATAATTGAAGCCGATACTCTCGCTTTTACCTCGGAAGATGGCGCTTCAATCGGATTCCGCGCCGAAGAAAATTTCATCAACACTCCAATTTACTCACTTACAGTTGAGATAAGAGATGAACCGCCCTCAACGGGAATCAACTTCAGGCCTGAAGATACAACCATTCAACTGCATGATGCTTCTGGAGAGGAGATTAAAGGCTTCACCTCTTATGAGAGCCAGGCGGTAACACAATATGGCACTTTTAGCGCGACAATAAGATTGACTTTGGAAAAACCTTTGTCGATAGATGGCTCTGATGACGGCGATTATACAGTCACAGTGAAGATTTCCGACAATGCAGAAAACTCAACTAAACCAATTTCTCTTACCTTCAAATATGATACAATTGCGCCGTCGGTGAGCGCTATTACTCTGTCACCCAATAAAAGCATCCACAATGTTCTGCCTGAGATATCTGTTGGCTTAGGAGACAATGGTTCAGGAATTGACCAGGCCACTTCAGTTATCTATCTCCTTGCTCCTGATGGAAACCGCATTCCAGTAGAAAAAGTGTTCAAGCAAGAAAAAGAGTTGGTAACGATTATTCTTAAACCTGACCAGAGATTTGCCGGCGATGGATTATACACCATAGTGTGTGATTCTCAAGACAACGCCGGGAATGTAGGCGAGAAAGCTTCAGCAACGTTCCAGTTGGATAATAAACCCCCTTCGGTAATTTCCATGATTCCTGAACGTGGCGCAAGCGTCAATGGAGAAGTGAGCCAGATTCAGATTACCTTTTATGATGAAAACGGACTGGATTTTAAACACACCGACACCAAACTCGAAATTATGTCCCCGCCAGAATTAATTATCCCCCAACATGCTCTGGAGGGTAAATTGATACCTGCTGATGGTCTTGACAATTCTCTTCAATTTCACCTGATAGTTCCATTATCAATCAGCGGGGTCTATACTATAAGCGGCAAAGTAGCAGATAAAGCGGGCAACTTGCTGGAACTGGAGAACATAACGCCGCCTCTCGCTTTCACTTTTGATAATGTTGCGCCCGCAGTTTCGTCCGTCTTAGCCGTCAAAGCAGGCACAGGTGAGCTGCTTGAATTAAGCGAAGGGAAAGTAATAAATGAGCAAATCAGCCGAGTAAAGGTAGACGCGTCCGATTTGACCTCCGGGATGGATTTAGAAAGTACGAAGATATTACTTACAGAAGAAGACAACCCCCTGCCCCCCGTAGCAGAAGTTGCCAAACTTCTGGGTAAGGGGGAGACGGGGAAAATAGTCCCAGGCGCTCTACATTTTGAAGTAAACGAAAAAACAACCATCGAATGGATAGTAAATGACGTTCAAGCGCTAAAACCGGGGGTTTATAAAGTGGAAGTGGAAGCAACTGATATGGCTCAAAATGTAACAAAAAAAGCTGTTACCTTCGGTTTTTCCCCTGCGCCGCGGTTTGAACCTGAGATACTATCCATCACACCTAAAAACAAACAGCACTTCAATACTCCGATAAGCCAAATTATTATGGTGGTGAAGGATAACAGTGGAACCGGAATAGATTTCGACAATTCAACCCTCAAGGTGACCGGCCCTGGCGTGTCAACTGCAGATTACCAGAGTAATAATGGCGTGAATACGCTCTTCTGGAATTTTGCGCAGCCGTTTGCGACTGACCACAGTGACGACGGCGAGTATGTAGTTACTGTAAAAGTTGAGGATAAGGCCTCAAATAGCACTGAAACGGCGATAACCTTTACCTACGATACCGAACCGCCTAAAGTAAAAACCGGGTCAGAGCTTCAGGTTATACCAACGCCCGGGGCTGTGATTAACACCGCAGGATTAAAATCAGTCAGCGTTACCTTGGAAGACCTATCGGGCATTGACCTAAATAAATCCACCATAGAGTTAAAAGGGCCGAGAGGCGTCATCGCTGGTCAAAAAACCGACAACGGCGTAGACAACCTCATCTTTGAATTTGCACCTCTAAAGAGCGATGGCAGTGATGATGGCAAGTACACCATCACTGTAACGCCCGCGGATAAAGTTGGCAATGTCGCTTTTCCACTTGAATTTACGTTCATGTATGACACCCGTCCGCCGATTATCCGAACGCTTGTTCCACCTGCTGGTTCAACCGTATTCTCCCCGCTATACTCCGTTTCAGCTACTCTGGATGACCGCGAAGGTAGTGGTGTGGATGTGGTAGGCTCTTCAATTCAACTAATCAGATTAACCGACCGGCAAATTATTCGCGGTGAACCAGGTAATAATGGTGTGGATACCATAACACTCAACTTTGCTAAGTTCGCCGCGAATGGCAGCGACAATGGCATATACCACATAGAGGTGCGGCCAAAAGACTTATTAGGAAATGCAGCGGAAAACCCACTAATCTTTGAGTTTACCTATACAGTAAAAGCGCATCTCCTGTTTTCAACTATTCCTGAAGCTAACGCTGTACTTAGTCAACCTCTTTCTGACATCTCTGTAACCGTTGAAGCACAAAGCGGCGCGGAAATTAATTTAGAAGGTTCAATAATCCAACTTTTCAACCCTAAAGGTGACCCTAAAACGGGAAAATTGACGCATAATGGAATGGACACTCTTTTCCTCAAATTGGATACATCCCTGGCGACTGACGGTTCCGATGATGGCTGGTATACCATAAAGGTAATGGCTATGGATAACCGGGGCAACAGTGTCAACCACACAGCGAAATTTCTCTACGATACGACAGCGCCTGAAGTCGTATGGACCCAACCGGAAAACGGCATCATTATAAACGAGAACATAAATAGTATCTCGGCTCGACTTTCGGACGAACACGCCGGAGTTGATTTAAGTGAGTCAATTATCAGTTTGCCTGGTATTGAGGGAAGAAAACAGAACAATGGCGTGGATACTATCAAGCTGCAGTTTGCACAATTGCCGGGTGATGGTGTGTACGAAATGACAGTACAACCAAGGGACGTCTTGGGTAATACGCCTCCAGAACCACTGCAATTTCAATTCACCCTGGATACGACCCCTCCAACCGTTATATCAACGGAACCTGCTAACGGTGCGCTTTTGGTCAATACGCGTTTATCCCAAATCAAAGCGATACTCAACGACGGCGCAAAAGGCTCCGGGGTAGACTTATCAAAGTCAACCATTACTTTGACTGGCCCGCGGGGGAAAATCACCGGCAAAGAACAAATTGATTCAAATACGTTAAATTTCGTGTTCGATATGCCGCTCACCTTAAGCGGCGCAGATGACGGAAAATATATAATTGAAGTATTTGCCATAGACAAAGCAGAGAACATTGCCAAACCTTTTATTTCCTCGTTTGTCTACGATACGGTACAGCCGGGCGGGCCAAACTTAAGCAACATCTCAGCTTTGCCTGTCTCATTCTCGCCGAATGGCGACGGCGCTTCAGACACGACGCGCATTTCTTTTGCTCTCTCCAAAAAAGCCAGGATGACGATAAACGTATATAATTCGAATTCCGAACTAACGCGTACGTTGTTGGATTCCAAGGAAATGAATGAAGGAGAAAACTTTTTAATCTGGGATGGGACATCAGGTACTGGAGATGTGCTTTTAGATGGGGCTTATACGGTGGTATTCAATGCAACGGATGCTGATGGTTTAACAGGCGCGTTGGAATCAGTACACCTCTTTATTGATACCCAATCGCCCATAATCAGCAACCTTACAGTGTCGAACAATCCGTTTACACCTGATAACGACGGCTTCGCTGATGTTACTAAGATTAGTTTTTCAGTGACTAATTCGACTCCGGAGGATAACGTAGTTTTTACTATTTATGATGCTCAAATGAAACGAATTGCATCGTTGCCTGTTGAACCGACGTTTGCGGGTAATGGAAACTATTCGGCTACCTGGAACGGGCTTGACGCAAACTACGATGGCGAATACATCTACGAGGTTATCGCGAAGGATTTAGCTAATAACATCCGTACTCTCTCAGGCACAATTGTTCTCGATAGAAATGCTCCCTCCGTCGAGGTAATAGGGCCTGAGTCCGCAGTCGCCACAAACAAAGCTCCTTTGTTCATCACAGGAAGCGCGGCGGATTTCAGCGGCATTCGCCTTGTCGAAGCGCTTGTCAGTGAAGAAACCATCTCACCAGGGATAATTCCGAAATCCGAAGTCT